>Ga0070741_10002660_pt1 | contig 47001 bp, 41 predicted proteins | sample Coa_R1_4_FD_66440 | JGI IMG/M metagenome (GOLD analysis project Ga0070741, IMG submission 66440) | Surface soil microbial communities from Centralia Pennsylvania, which are recovering from an underground coalmine fire - Coalmine... | ecosystem: Environmental > Terrestrial > Soil > Unclassified ... | reverse complement strand
TCCGCACGCCGATGGCTTGGGGTGGTGGTGGGGGTAGCTGGCGTGGCGGTGCTTTCCGGGTTCGAGCCGGCGCTCGACCGGCGCATGGCGCTTGGCGATGCGCTCGCGATCGGCTCGGCAGTGGCCTTTGCCGTGTACTCGGTAGTGGGGCGGGCACAGCGCGAGCGCTTTCAGCTCTTCGACTACGCCGCGGGCGTCTATGGGTGGGGAGCGTTGTGGCTGCTGCCGCTAGCGGCGCGTGAATCGCTGCACAGCCACTACGACCTGCGCGCGGTGCTGGCCATCGCCGGGCTGGGAATCGGGCCGCTGGGCACGGGCCACACGCTCTACAACGCCGCGTTACGTCGCGTGCCGGCGACGTTTGCCAATCTGATCGCCACGCTGGAGGTGCCCGGCGGCGTCGTGCTGACGGCCCTGCTGCTCGGTGAGGTGCCGGGGCCCGCCTCGCTGGCCGGCGCGGCGATCGTGCTTGCCGGCATCGTGCTGGTGGTACGGTAGCGCCGGCGCGTCCCCTGCGGCTTGACTGGCTGCGTAGTGCTGGCATTTAATGGCACTGAGGTTGGCGTAGGTGCTGCCCGAGGAGGAGCAGGTCGTATGGGGAGCAGTACGTGGCCTGAGCGCGTGAAAGGAGCAGCAGATGATGCTTGCACCATTTGGAAACCGCCGTCGTCACACGTCCTTGAACCTCAGGACCAGCGCACAGCCTACCAGGCGCCGCATGATGCTTGGGGCTGGCCTAGCGATCGCCGGCGTGCTCGGCTCGAGTCCGCTGGCCGCCTGCACCGCTCCAGGTAGCCCGGCGCAGCCGCCGCAGCCGTCCAAGCTCTCTGGCACGCTGCACTACATGGACTGGGAGCTGGGGACGGCAGCGGCCCAGGAACGCTGGAAGAAGGTGCTGGAGCGCTTCCACGACAAATACCCCAACATCACGGTCGAGGAAGATCGCACCAACCTGTTCTACGAGAAGCTCCCCGCTGTGGTGGCCGCCGGCACGCCGCCCGACACGGCCAACCTGCGCCGCCAGGCGGAGTTCCCCGCCCTCGTGGGCAAGAACACCGTGCGGCCCATCGACACCTATCTGGCGAAGAGCACCATCCTCAAGCGGGGGGACTTCTATGACAAGACGCTGGCAATGAACAGCTGGCAGGGCAAGCTCTATGCGCTGCCGACCTCGGCGGGTCTTTACGTCCTCTATTACAACAAGAACCTTTTCCAGGAGCGCGGGCTCAAGGTCCCGGATCTCACCTGGGACTATGACGACTTCGATGCGGCGGCGGTCAAGCTGACCAAGCATGTCGGCAGCGATTTTCAGCAGGCGGGTGTCCAGATGCCGAGCTGGTGGATCATTCATTACCTGGGTAACCATGACGTGGGCATCTGGCAAGGTGGCTTGCTCGACAAGAGCACGTGCTCGCGCGTCAACTACGATAAGCCGGAGGTCATCGCCGGCTACGAGTGGTACCAGAAGCACCTCTGCCAGCTGAAGACAATGGAACCGATGGGGGATGCCTCCAGAACCGGCTTTGAGCAAGGCACGGCGGCCATGCGGCTCTCGTACATTCAGATCAACACTTTTCAGGACAAGATTGGCGACCAGTTCCCGTGGGATGTGACACTGGCGCCCCTGGGCGACAAGAAGAAGCCACGTGTGCAGACAATCATCGGCAGTGGGGCTGCAATCTTCAACGAATCGAAGTCGCCGGACCTCGCCTGGGCCTGGATCGAGTTCATGAATGATCCCCAGTCGATCCTGGAGCAGATCCGGCTGGAGGGTGCGTCGAACGTCTGGCCCAGTAAGAAGGTCATGGAGTCCAAGGAGTATCAGTCCTCCAAACTGCCGCCGGGCGATAAGAGCGTCTTCATCAAGGGGCTGGAGGCGGCCAAGTTCTTCCCCGAGGCGAGCTGGGAGATGCGCGCCATGGGTATCCAGCCGCCGGATACCAACCTGGGCAAGATCTTCGATTGCACCGGCACGCCGCGAGAGGTGCTAAGCCCGGCGGCCAATGCGATCAATGGGACGTTGAGGCAGGCCGGGGTCGGCTGCTCGTAATCAGCCTTGCATGACTGAAACGTGCTGCCGTGCGCCGGTGCGCCGATCTGGATTACACCACATTGGGCAGACACCAGTGATGATCACAACGCTGAAGATGCCGGATCGAATCAAGCAAGGAGAGGGAGGAATGGACAATGGTTGCCATCTCGCGTCATTCTCTGCTTGTGATGGCTCTGGCAGTCGGGGATGAAGCCGGGGTTGGAGTTCTTACTGCCGCCTGTACTGTATCAAGCCAGCCTGGGCCGGCGGCTCCGTCTGCCCGCGAACGGGTGGTGATCACCTACGCATAAGTGGTACCCGCGTCTGAGCTCGAGATCGGAGCTTGGGGGCAAAGTGTCTAGGTTTCAACCGCGCATAAACCACAGCACTCCATAGGAGGAGGCTCCGGGGTGATATTGACCGTTCTACGCCAGCCGGGGTTTCGTCTTCTCTGGATCGCTGGGTTGATTTCCGTGCTCGGTGATTGGGTGCTAATGGCCGCGTTGCCGTTCTACGTTTACGAACGCACTGGATCAACGCTTGCATCCGGCACTATGTTCATCGCCTCTACCGCCCCACGAGTGGTGCTTGGCTCGTTCGCGGGCGTGTTAGTGGACCGATGGGACCGGCAACGAACGATGGTATTCACCGATCTATGTCGAGCCACACTCCTTCTTCTGCCTTCTGCTCCTCGCACCAGGTTTATCTGAGTGGATCTGGACTTTCTACGTCGTGGCCTTCGCCGAAGCCGGCATCTCACTCTTCTTTGGCCCAGCCAAGGGGGCGCTGATCCCCCGCCTGGTCGGGCATCGACACCTAGTGACGGCGAACTCCTTAAACAGCCTAAGCGATAATCTGGGCCGTCTTGCTGGCCCAGCGCTCGGTGGCTGGCTCCTTGGCATGGTTGGTCTGGCTGACGTCGTTATAGTTGACTCCGTCTCCTATATGGTGTCTGGTGCCTTGATTGCTCTTGTTGTCATGCCGCTTTCTTCAGACATCCAGATAGCCAACGCCATTGTCAATGTTCCAGTCCTGCCGGTGGCCGTGCTCCTACTAGCGATGATGGGTGTACCGGTAATGGGCTGGCTCATTAGCGCTTCCACGTTACTGCAGAGGAGTGTCAGCAATCGGTACCGAGGCCGAGTTCTCGGGACATACAGCACAGCCCAGGCACTACTAATGCTGACTGGAATGGTGCTAGCCAGCACGTTGGGTGATTATCTTCCGGTATCGCTGATACTCAACATCGCCGGCCTTCTCCTGGTCGTTTCTGGGCTTGCTTCACTGGTTCTGGTGCCTCGGGATGCTGTGGCGTGCTACAGATCTTCAGAAAACGCTCTGGATTAGGCAGCGGTGGGCAAGAGTGCCGGAGAGCCCCTTACTCAGTCCGCAGAAGAAGCGTCGCCACTCGTCCTGCGGCCACCGCCAGCCACTGCCATGGTATCGTTCTCGCTGGAACCGCCCCCAGCGATCTCCAATCCCGCGGCGGCTCCATCGCGCGTGTGGCGCCACCTCATGGACAAGCTGGCCAAACACTGCTGGTGGGCACACCCGCCCGCGTACGAGTGCACCTATGGCCAGCACGAGCGCATCTATTGGGTGCCCGATCTGGATGACCCACTCGTGCTCGATCGGCATCTGCGCCTCATTGGCGAGCTGGGCGATCGTTATGATGGGCATGCCGACCTAGCGCTGGTCGACATTGGCTCGGTTGGGCTCTGGGGTGAATGACACTTCGGCAGCACGCGCCAGACACGCACCGGGGAGCGTGCTCCCCTCCCAACGCTGACCACGCGCCAGCGCATCGTCGACGCGTACCTCACAGCGTTCAAGCGCACGCCACTGGTGATGCTCATCGGTGACGCCGACCTGCTTGCCTACGCCACGGCGCGTGGTGCGGGCTGGCGGGCTGACTGCCTCGGCGATCTGGGCGGTTTCTCCCCAACCTGGAACCACATGGACCATCGAGTGATGCACGCGGCTCGATCGACCTTGCACGCTCCTGGCGTGCTGCGCGCATGGCAGGAGCAGTCACCATCGAATAGCGCACGCGGCTTGGCCGGCCTCACGGTGGCTGGGACCCGGTGTGGCTCCCTACCTCAGCCGCCAACCTCTACAATCAAGGGCCGTGAGCACAACACTCTTTGATTTGAGCGGGCGCGTGGCGCTCGTGACCGGAGCGAGCCGCGGAATCGGACGAGCGATCGCACTTGGACTTGCGCAGGCAGGGGCAAGTGTGGCCGTCGCCGCTCGTACGCGCGAGCGGCTGGAAGATGTGGTACGGGAGATCGGACCTGAGTGGGCACTGGCTATCGTCGCCGACGTGAGCTCGATCGACGACAACTACCGCATGGTCGACGAGACAGTGCGGCGCTTTGGCGCGCTCGACATCTTCGTGCCGGTGGCCGGAGTCAACCGGCGCAAGCCACTGGTGGAGGTGGCGCCCGAGGATTTCGACTTCATCCTCGGCACCAACCTGCGCGGCCTCTACTTTGGCTGCCAGGCGGCGATCAAGGCAATGCTGCCCCGCGATGGGCGGCCCAACGGCAAGATCATTACCATCGGCTCGCTGACCACGCTCCAGGGCGTGACGGTGGGACTTTCGGCCTACGCCGCCAGCAAGGGCGGAGTCGGCCAGATGACCAAGACGCTGGCGATCGAGCTGGCGCCGCAGGGCATCCAGGTGAACTGCATTGCACCCGGCTGGATTCTCACCGATCTCAACCGCGCAGTAATTAGCGTCGAGCCGCGCCGCTCGTGGGTGCTCTCGCGTACGCCGGCCGGCCGGTTCGGCGCTCCAGAAGACCTGGCCGGCACGGCCGTCTTCCTCGCGTCCTCGGCTTCCGATTTCGTTACCGGCCAGGTGATTGCCGTCGATGGCGGCTGGATGGCCGGCTCCGACTGGGCACCACAATGAGCGCAGCCAGCACACCAACTGCTCGACATCGCGGACTCTTTGCTATCCCGGTCACGCCCTTTGCCGCCGATGGCACGCTGGACGTGAACTCGCTACGGCGGGTGATCGCCTTCTGCGTCGAGGCGGGAGCGCATGGCATCGTCACGCCGGTCAATGCCAGCGAGTTCACCACGCTCTCGCCTGAGGAACGCCGGATCATTACGCGCGTGGCCATCGAAGAGAATGAACATGCCGGAGGCCGCGGGCGCGTGCCGGTGGTGATCGGCGTCGGTGCGCGCACGACGGCGGAGGCCGTTGGCTATGCGCGCTTCGCCGAGGACGCCGGCGCCGATGCCATCATCGCGATGCCGGCCTACGATCCACCGCTCGACGAAGCCGGCATCTACGACTTCTACGCCGCACTGGCCGACGCCGTCTCTCTTCCCATCTACATCCAGAACCACGAGCGTATTGGCCCGCCCGATCGCCCCGGCCCCGGCACACCGCTCTCGCCCGAGCTGATGGCCCGGCTCTGCCGCGAGATCGACGACGTGCAGTACATCAAAGAAGAGTCGCTCAATACCGGCTACAAGATCGTGCGTACGCTCGAGCTGGCCGGCGATGCCTGCAAGGGCATCATGGGGGGCAAGGCTGGCCGCTACGTGCTTGACGAATACCGCCGGGGCGCCTGCGGGACGATGCCGGCCTGCGAGTGTGCCGATGTCCACGCTCAGCTCTGGAACACGCTCGACTCCGGCCACGAGGCCGGCGCCCGCCTGCTCTTCAAAGAGCTACTTCCGCTGCTCAACTACGAGGCACTCTTCGGCACAGCAGTCTACAAGGAGGTACTGTACCGCCGGCGGATCATTGCCTCGCCCTACAAGCGCCTGCCGGGCCCGACGCTGGACCATTACGACCACGCCGAGCTGGACCGCATCCTGGCGGAGCTCGCGCCGCTCTTTACCGTCAAGACGCCGACGTCGCGGCCCTGAGTGTCCTGCTCCGCCCAGGCCCGGGGAGCCGGACAGCGCAGGAAGGGAGCAACGCCGACTACCAGGCTATTTCCTTCCCGCGCAGCTCTCCGGCGCCAAGGCGGGAGACCAGCTACGCAATCACCACCGTCTCACCGGTCGCCGACGAGCGCTCGCAGGCCTCCATTACCGCCACCACGTGGCGCGCATGCTCCAGCGGCACTGGCGGCGGCGCACCCGAGTCCAGGGCATCGGTGAAGGCGTTCCACTCCACCAGATTGGCGCTTGCGCGCTCCACCGGAACCTCCTCGTACCGGCCATCGCGGCTGACGTAGACGCGGCTGCGCCGGTCGACCTTGACCATGCCGTCGGTGCAGAGCAGCTCGACACCGTGCTCTTCGACGCCGGCATGCGGCGTGTCCTTGTACGAGACCGTCGAGAACGTGCACGGCACACCGTTTTCCAGCTCCAGGAAAGCCATCACCGCGTCGTCGCACGCGATATCGGGATGGTAGGCTGTGCGTACGATGGCCCGCACATTCTTCACCTGGCTGCCGATGAGGTAGACGAGCCGGTCGATCATATGCGAGCCGGCCATCTGCAGGAAGCCACCGCCGCGTGCCCGGTCGAGCATCCACGGCTGGCGCGTCTCGCGGCGGAAGGGCTGATACCACACGTCGGTGGCCATCACCGGCGTGCCCACCTGTCCGCTCTTGAGGAGCTGCCTGGCGGTGCGCGTGGCCGCGATGAAGCGCTCGGTATGGGCGACGAAGAGCTGCACGCCGGCCTCCCTGGCCGCGGCGATCATGCGGTCGCAGGCAGCCACCTCCATTGCCATGGGCTTCTCGACCATGATGTGCTTGCCGGCGCGCGCCGCCTTGATCGTCGCTTCCTCATGCAAGCCGTGCGGCAGCAGAATGAGCGCGATGTCAACGTCCGGGCGCGCCAGGAGCGCATCCATGCTCGTCTCGGCTTCGCCGCCAAACTCCCGCGTAAACCGGCGTACGCGTTCTTCATCGATGTCGCATGCCGCGACCAGCCGCGCGCCCTTAGCCTGCCGGAGCGCCTGCCCGTGCCCGCGCGAGACGCGCCCCAGGCCAATTACGCCTACTCCGTAGGTCACCGATGCCCTCCTTCTCCTTAAGCTCTCTTGCCGTGATCCGGCTCCGCCAGCTACTCCGCGAGTGGCCGAGCTCCTCCGACCCTCACCGGGAGTAAACGGGTCAAGGGACTCTCGGCCATCTGATGAGGTAGCCGCCGCCGGCCGGCGATACAGGTGCGCTAGCCGGCGATACAGGTGCGCTATACGAATCCCTCGCGGGGCTTGGCCAGAATCGCATCGAACTGCGGCAGCAGCTGCCCGAGCGTCTGCTCGATTGTCTGCTCGCCTTTCCACGCCGGGACGAAGCCTTTCTTGATCAGGTCATCGACCTCCGCCCACCGGAAGTTCCACGGCTGGTGCCATGGGGAGGCAGTCTCGATCAGGTCGACCCAGACGGCATGCGACTTCATCTCAGTCATCAGCCGAGGGTGCCGCAGCACGGATTTGCGCAGCCCCGGCCGGCTCGCCCCGGAGAGGATCGCTGGGAGCTGGATCTCTGGCTCCATGATGAACTTGAGAAACTTCCAGGCCGCGTCGGGGTTCTTGGAGCCCGACCAGATCGTCATGCCATTGACGGTCAGCTGCGTGCCGACCTTGCCTGTCGATCCCTTGGGCACGATCACCATGCCCCACTTGAAGCGACCGGCGATCCCTTTCTCCCCTGGGCTGAACTGGCCACCATAGCTCTGCTGCCACATGGCCAGCCGGCCCTGGACGAAGAGGCTGGTGAGATCCGAGCCCACCGGTGCGGCTACGCGGTGCTTGACGTAGAGGTCGCGGTAGAAGTTCAGCGAGCCCAGCGCTGATGGTGTGGAGAGCGCCATCTTCCTGCCTTCGGCATCGAGGATGTCGCCACCGTTGCCACGGACGATGGGAATGAGGCCAAGATAATCGGTGTTGGGGTTGAAGCCATAGACGTCGGTCGTGGCGTCGCCCGATACCTTGCTCACGATCTTGCAGACCTCGAGCAGCTTGTCCCACGTCCACGTCGCGTCGGGCGGCTTCTGGCCGGCACTGGCAAGGAGGTCTTCGTTGTAGAGTAGCCCCGCGTAGCCGGGGTGCCCGCCCCACGGGAGCCCCTCCAGCTTGCCGTTGATCTTGAGCGAATCCAGGCCGGCCGGGACGTAGTCTTTGAAGTCGTACTTGTCGGCCTTGGCCAGGGGCTCCAGCTCGGTGAAGACACCGCGATAGCCAAGCGCGCTGAACCCACCATTGCTGGCCCACACCACGTCGCCCAGCTCTTTGCCGAGATGCCCGGTGACCACCTTGACCCAGTAGTCGGGCTCGCCACCCAGGCTCACGTTGTCTACCTGGATCGTCGGATAGGTCTTGGTGAAGGCCGGAATGATCACCTGCTCCATCCCCTGCCCATCACCACCGCCACGCGTGACGACTGAGATCCTGGCCGGCGCGGCTGCCTTGCCGCCGGGCTGGCCACCCGGCGCGGCGCAGGCCGCCGCGACCGCCATCGCCGCCCCGTAGCCGGCCGCCTGCACCAGCGTCCGCCGAGTGAGCGTGGCTCGCTCACGTTCGTGCTCCATCGTCTCACCTCCCTCGCATCCGCCGGCCGCTGGAAAGCGGCCGAGGACACCAGTACTGTACTCCCGGTGCGCGGCAAGTCAAGTCCAGCCGCCGGTATCAGCCGCGGAAGGCATCGAGGCCGGTAAGCTGGCGGCCGATGATCAGCGCGTGCACCTCGTCGGTGCCTTCGTAGGTGAGCTCGCTTTCCAGGTTGGCGGCGTGCCGCATGGCCGCCGACTCGCTCGTGATGCCGCGCGCGCCCAGGATGGTTCGCGCCGTCCGCGCCACGAACAGGGCGTGGCGCACGTTGGTGCGCTTGCCGAGCGAGACGTGAGTGTGATGCAGCGCGCCGCGCTCCTTGAGCCGGCCAAGGTGGAGCGCCAGCAGCTTGGCCTGGACCACCGCCGCGTACATATCGGCCAGCTTTGCCTGCGTGAGCTGGAACGCGCCAATTGGCTTCCCAAACTGCTCGCGCTGGAGCGAGTAGGCCAGCGCCTCCTCGAAGCATGCCTCGGCCGCTCCGGCCACGCCCCACACGATGCCATAGCGTGCTTCGGTGAGGCAGCGGAGGGGCGCGCCGAGCCCGAGCGCGCCCGGCAGCAGCGCCTCCTCAGGCACAAAGCAGTCACGCAGCAGGATCTCGCTGCTGGCCGAAAGGCGAAACGAGAGCTTGTGCTCGATGGGTCGCGGCTCGAAGCCGGGCGTGCCGCGCTCGACGAGGAAGCCCCGGATTGCCTCCTGGCCATTCCCGGCGCCGGCGAGCCTGGCCCAGACCACCGTCACGCCGGCCAGCGTGGCATTGGTGGCCCAGCGCTTGTGCCCGTTGAGCACGTATCCCCCAGACGCCGGACGTGCCAGGGTCTCGATGGCAGCCGGGTCTGACCCGTGGCCCGGCTCGGTGAGCGAAAAGGCGCCGATCACCTCGCCACGCGCCATGGCCGGCAGCAGGCGCCGCTGCTGCGCCTCTGAGCCGAACAGGCGAATGGCGCTTCCGGCCAGATGGCAGTGCACCGAGACAAAGCTGCGAATTCCGGCATCCCCACGCTCGAGCTCGCCGGCGATGAGGCCGCCGGCTACCGGCGCGTGCTCCTCGAAGAGCCCCTGGGCAGCAAGCTGCGGCACCAGCTCGAGGGGGAAGACGCCACGCTCGTACCATTCGGCGGCATGCGGTGCGATCTCCTGCTCGACGAAGCGCCGCACCTGAGCGCGCAGCGCTCGCTCCTCCTCCGTCAGCAGATCGTCGAATCGCGCGTAATCTGGCGGGCTTGTCGCCATCGACACGTCCTCGCCGCCTCCCCAGCTCCTACCCGTACCTACGGATACAGACCCCTCACGGTGAGTGCTTCGGCGACGCGCGCAATCGCCGTGTCGAGCGCGGCGGCGCGGAGGGTGGTCTCAGCCGTCTCGGCTCGCTCCCACACCTCCTCGAAGGCCCGGCCCATCAGGCGGCGTAGCCGGTCGTTGACCTCGTCCTCTGTCCAGAAGAAGTTCTGGAGGTCCTGCACCCATTCAAAGTAGGAGACGATCACGCCGCCGGCGTTGCAGAGGATGTCTGGCACGACGGTGATGCCACGCCGAGCCAGGATCTCATCGGCATCCGGCGTGGTGGGGCCGTTGGCGCCTTCGGCGATGAGCTTGCAGCGGAGGCGCGGCGCATTCTGGGCCGTAATCTGGCCTTCTACGGCTGCGGGGACGAGCACGTCGCAGGGGAGCTCGAGTAGCTCCTGGTTGGTGATGGCCTGCGTGCCGGGGAACCCGGCGATGGTGCCATGCTCCTGGTGGTAGAGCCGGAGTGCGCGCTGGTCGATCCCCGCCGGATTGTAGATGCCGCCTGAGACCTCGCTCACAGCGACCACCTTGCACCCAAGGTCGTGGAGCTGGCGCGCGGCGATACTGCCGACGTTGCCGTATCCCTGCACCACGACCGAGGCACCGGCGAGGGAGAGCCCAAGACGCTCGGCGGCCCACCGCGTGCAGTAGGCCACGCCCCGGCCGGTTGCCTCAGCCCGCCCTTCCGAGCCGCCGATCGAGACCGGCTTGCCGGTGACGACGCCGGGCTCGGAGTGGCCAACGTGCATCGAGTACGTATCCATGAACCAGGCCATCACCTGGGCATTGGTGCCGATGTCGGGCGCTGGAATATCCTTGTCTGGGCTCATGAGCACGGAAAGCTCGGTGGCGAAGCGACGCGTCAGCCGCTCAAGCTCGCCGGCCGAGAGCTGCTTGGGGTCGCACACCACCCCACCCTTCGCACCGCCAAACGGCAGGCCCACGAGCGCGCACTTCCACGTCATCCACATGGCCAGGGCCCGCACCTCATCGAGCGAGACGGTGCTGGCGTAGCGCAGCCCGCCTTTGGCCGGCCCGCGCGCCAGGCTATGCTGCACGCGGTAGCCGGTGAAGATGCGCACCGTGCCATCGTCCATGCGCACGGGAAAGTGCACGGTCAGCTCACGCTGGCAGGTGGAGAGGCGCTGGTGGATGGCGGGATCGATCTTGAGCCGGGCCGCGGATTCGTTGAGCTGGCGGAGCGCCATCTCCCAGGGATTGGGAGTTGGCCCGATCGGGGCAGCCGGGCGGGGGGCGGTACGTGGCGGGGCAACCGACGCCATTGGCGGTTCTCCTCTTGCTGCGTAGTTTTGCACGCCAGCACGACCGGTGCCGAGCATACCATGACCTCATCGTCCGGCGCCGGCACCGGCCGTGCCCGCTACTGCCAATTCTATACCGCCGGCAGCCGGAGGCCACCGGCCCAGGAAGACTGGGTGATGGCCCGGCGTTCGGCCGGTTGGGATCGTAGGGCGTGATCCACGGCGCAAGCAGCGCTCAGGAATGCTGGGTGGCAGCCCGGCGTTCGGCCGGGCCGGCCTGGTCGAGCGCCATGTGGCTGGAGACGCCGCCGGTGGACGAGCTGCCGGACTCGCTTTCGGCCGGGCCGGCCCGCTCGAGCGCGATCCACCAGCGTCCAGCGCGCACGTGCAGGTCCGGCAGGCGGGCGCGGGCGGCGAACCACTCCACCTCGCGCGGCGTATACGCGGCACGCAGCGACGCGCTGGGCTCGTCGATGGCTCGCAGGTCACGTGGCGCCAGGCGGCGCTGCACCAGCTGCACTACCACCCAGAGGGCAGACGGCATATCGCGCCGGGCCTCCAGGATGAGATACCGCCCGCCGGGCGCCAGCACGCGCCGCACCTCCTCCAGCGCTGCCTGCGGCCTCGGCCACTGGTGCATCCCTCCGGCGCTCACGACCAGGTGGAAGGCCTCGCTCGCGAAAGGCAGGGCCGCTGGCGACGCCTGCACGAAGCGCAGAGCCGCTCGCACACCCCGACGCGCCGCCCGATGCGCCGCCAGTGCCGCCATGCCGGGCACCACATCAGTGGCGACGACTAGCGCATCCTGTGGCGCCTGGGCGGCGAGGGCGGCTGCCACCCCGCCGGGACCGTGGTCCAGATTGAGCACGCGCAGGCGCTCAAGCCCCGGCCGTACCCGAAAGGGGCGCAGCGCGTGCGCCACGATCCGGCCTTCGACGAGCCGCCACAGCCACGTGTCGGCCAGGCGCTGCTGCGCACGCGCCGCTGCCGGATCGCGCGCCGCCGGTGAGGCCGGGACGGGCAGCAGCGGCTGCGACTCGATGGCATCGCGAATCCAGCGCGCGGCGTAGGCAGCGGCTGCGGTGGCCGCCGTGAGGGCGGCGACTACCGTCCATCGCCGCGTGCGCGGCCCCGGCCAGGCTGGCATCGCGTGATTCTACGTGGTGGGTGGTGCCCGCCGTTTGCGCGCCTTGGGGGCAAGCGGCTCGTCGCCGCCGAGTCTGGTGCGCCGGAGCAGGCCGCGGCCAATCTCAGCCAGATAAGGCGATGGCACGGTGCGGCGATCGTGGCGAAACGTGCAATAGGAGAGGGTCAGCTGCTCTTTGGCGCGCGTGACGGCGACGTAGAAGACGCGCCGCTCCTCGGCATCGCCGGCACCGCTGCCTGGTCCCTTCGCCGCTGGAGAGCGGCTGCCCTCCAGCGCGGCCAGCGGAAAGAGGCCGTGCTCGCAGCCGGGGACGTAGACGGCGCGGAACTCGAGTCCCTTGGCGGCGTGGACGGTGGAGAGACGCACCCGGCCACTGGCCGGAAACGCATCGTCGTCATCCTGGGAGGCAAGCGCCGCATCGTCCAGAAACCGGCGGGTATCGCTGTATGGTGTGGCCAGGCGACGCAGCTCGGCGAGCGTCTCGAGCCGCGTTCCGGCATCGTCGGGCTGCTGGCGGCGCACATAGCCGATGTAGCCGGTGCGCGACAGCGCCGTCTCGAGCAGTAGCCGCGGCCCGGCCCCGGCGCGCTCCATCGCCGCCAGCTCGTCGAGCAGGGCGAGCAGGTCATAGAGACCGTCGGGCGCCTGGTCGGTCGCTGCCCACCGCCGCGCCCCGGCCAGCGGGCCGCCGCCGGCGACGGTGAAGCGGGCAATGGTGAGCAGCGCGGCCGAGCCGAGCCCACGGCGGGGAGTGTTGACAATGCGCCAGAAGGCGGCGGCGTCCTGCGGGAGCACGGCCAGGCGGAGATAGGCCAGCAGATCCTTGACCTCCTCGCGCGCAAAGAACCGCACCCCGCCGGCCAGGTAGTACGGCACCTCCGCGCGCAGCAGCGCCGCCTCGATCGGGCGGGCCTGCCCGTGCGTGCGCACCAGGATGGCAATCTCCTCCGGCGGCCAGCCGGCAGCGAGCTTGCGCCGCACGTCGGTGGCGATGGCCTCAGCCTCTTTCTCGGGGTTCGGCGCCACCCACAGGCGCGCCGGCGGGCCGGGCGCATTGGCCGTCCACAGGCGGAGCCCGAGGCGCTCGCCTTCGGCCGAGGCGAGATAGGGTGCCACGAGCCGGCGTGCAATGGCGACGATCGACCTGGTCGACCGATAGTTCTGCTCCAGGCGTACTACCTCGGTGCCGGGCCATTGCTCGACAAAGTGCCGCACCTGGCCGGGGGCAGCGCCGCGGAAGGCGTAGATGCTCTGCTGCGGGTCGGCGACGACGCACACGTCGTGTGGCGGAGGGACAAGACGTGCCAGCAGCGCGGCCTGAGCAGGATCGGTATCCTGGTATTCATCGACCAGCAGATGGCGGCAGCGCCGCTGCGCCCACGCTCGCAGCCGTCCATCACGATCGAGGGCAGCGGTGGTAGCCACGACTAGATCGTCGAAGTCGAAGGCGCCGGCATCGCGCAGCTCATCCTCATAGCGGCGCCACACCTCGTCGAAAGACACGCCGGCTCCCTCCTCGTCCGGCAGTGCCTCGAGTGGCCAGCCGGTCCGTTTAGCCAGGGAGATGGCCTGGCGTGCTGCTACCGCCAGCCGGCCGACCAGCCGCCGGTCGACCCCGAGCACCTCCAGAATCCGCCTCAGTGCCCGCTCGGTGTCGTCCTGGTCGTAGATGGTGAAGTTGCGCGGCCGCCCAAAGAGCGCCGCGCCGCCCTGGCGCAAGAGGAGCGCGCCCAGCGCGTGGAAGGTGCCGGCCCAGATGGCCTGGCCATCGCGCAGCACCGGCCCCACAGCCTGGGCCAGACGGGCCTGAAGCTCGCCGGCAGCACGCCGCGAGAAGGTGATGGCGGTGAGCTCGTCGGGAGGGACGCCGCGAGCCACGATCAGGTGCGCCGCACGAGCCACGATCGCGCGTGTCTTGCCGGCACCCGGCCCGGCCACGACGAGCAGCGGCCCGAAGCCGCGTTCGGCGATGGCCCGCTGGGGGCCATTGAGCGCCTGCAGCACCTCCGCCAGCCGCGCTCCCCCATCGGGGCGACCAATGGCGGCGGCGAGCTCGCGGTGGGTCAGGCCGCTGAGCCCGCCGTGCCGGCCCCCTGGGGCCGTAAGCAGTGGCATCTAGATGGCTCCCTCTCGATCGCAGCACCGGCGCGGCCGCGGCCGCCGCAGCCGCGCCGGTGCCTGTTCCGATATACCATTCGCCGGCCCACGCTGCCGGGGTGGGGCCACGACCAGTGAGCAGCGAACAGGCGGCACCGTTCCTATCTCCCATTCGCCGGCCCATGCTGCCGGCCGGCGCGCGAGCCGACACGTACCCACGGCGCAGAAGATTCGCCATTCCATCGCACCCCGGCCGTGTGCCCATCGCTGGAACCACGGCGGCCCGATCAGTGCGGCGCCTGCTATACTTGGAACCGTAATCAGCACATCACGCGTAAACCGGCGCAGGCGCAGAGCTTGACTCGACCGCACCACAGCTGCAATCGAAAGCTATCGCTTCTGAAGGGGCGCATGATGCGCCCCTTTTTTCGTGCGCGCGGCCCGCGCACTGGGCTTGCTAAGGGAGCAGAGCCGGCGGTGGCGCCTGAGCGAGCGGCGCCTGCGCGCACGTGGAGGTATTGGTGGTTTCACTGCTCAACCGGCCCCAAGGGGGCTATCCTGACCAGCCCGACGGCGGCCAGACCGGACGCTTGCCGGCCAGCCGCTTGAATGGCAATTCCGGCACTGCTGCGCATAACGGGGCGACGGGCAGACTACGCCAGGGGGCGGCGCAACCCGCAGCGCTTGCTGTTCGGAACACCTTCTCGTGCCTGACTCGCCAGCCCGGGGAGCCCTGGCGCGTCGATTCTCCGCGGGGCCCGGCGGCGCTGCCACGCTCCGGCCATGCCATCAGGAGCACCGCCGGGTGGCAGATCGATCCTCCCACCGGCCTGGCGGTGCCGGCTCGCCGCCTATCGGCCGCCGAGGAGCAGCCGGTCACGCATCCGGAGACAGAGCTGGTCGCGCCGGCTGGCTTCCAGTTTGGCGACCTCCTGCTCTCAGATGCGGTGCGCCGGGCCGTGTGGGACCTGGGCTACCGGCACCCGATGCCGGTGCAGGCGCAATGCGTGCCGCTGCTGCTGAGCGGCAAGGACTGCGTGGGCCAGGCCGAGACTGGGACCGGCAAGACGGCGGCGTTTGGCATCCCTATCGTCGAGCGCATCGACCCGCAGCGCCTGGTGGTGCAGGCGCTCGTCCTGGTGCCCACCCGCGAGCTCTGCCGGCAGGTGACGGTGGAGCTGCAGCGGCTGGGCAAGTATCGCGGCGTGCGCGTCCTGGCCATCTACGGTGGCGAGGGCATGGAGCGACAGCTGCGCGCCTTGAGCGAGGGTGTTCACGTCGTCGTCGGTACGCCGGGGCGCGTGCTCGACCACCTGTGGCGGGGCACGCTGCGGCTCGACCAGACCCGCATCGTCGTGCTGGACGAGGCAGACGAGATGCTCGACATCGGCTTCGCCGAAGACATCGAGCGCATCCTGCAGTACGCCCCGGTCGAGCGGCAGACGGCGCTCTTCTCGGCCACCATCCCGCCGTTCGTGCGCCGGCTGGTGCAGCGCTATCTAACCGATCCGGCGTGGGTGAGCACTGTTGGCCAGGCGGAGAGCGCACCGGCGCGCATCCCGCCGCAGATCCGGCAGCAGTACGTGTACGTGGCCGAACGCGATAAACTAGCAGCGCTCGAGGAGCTGGTCAGCCACGAGCCGGGCTATGAGCGCGTGCTCGTCTTTCGGCGCATGAAGGTTCTGGCCGACCGGCTGGCAGGAACGATGCACGGCAAGGGGTACAATGCGCGCGCGCTGCACGGCGGCTTGCCGCAGGGAGAGCGCAATCGCGTGCTGGAAGACTTCCGTACCGGCCGGATCCGGTTCCTCGTGGCGACGAATGTTGCCGCCCGCGGGCTCGACATCCCGAATGTGTCGCACGTGCTCAACTTCGATCTGCCGGAGACGCCCGAGGAGTACGTGCATCGCATCGGACGGACCGGTCGAGCCGGCCGGCAGGGCACGGCAATTAGCTTTGTGGCCGAATGGGACTTCGATGCCTTCGAGGCGATCAAGGCCCACGTTGGCGATGCGCTTCATGAGCGCAAGCTAACACTCTATGGAGGGTAGAGACGGCATGGCAGCTCGGCCCGCCTCGCAGCGCCGTGGAGCGGCCCCGGCGCTGCGGCTCGGCTCTCTGGGTACGGTGGCTCTGCTCTTCGCGTCCTCGTGCGCGATGCCTGTTGGTCCGGGGGCGGGTGGGCCGCCGGTGCGACCGACGATCGCGGCGGTGACGAGCACCGATCTCTCGCGTCCCACCTACGTGGTGAAGCGCGGCACGATCATCGACGCGATCAAGGTGCTGGGGAAGGTCATCAGCGCGCAGGAAAGTGATCTCTACTTCCGTACCAATGGCCGGCTGAAGAAGCTGTACGTCGATGTTGGCCAGCAGGTCAAGGCCGGCGACCTGCTGGCGGAGCTGGAGACCGGTGACCTGGCGAACCGGATCAGGCAGGCGCAGACGAGCCTGGCGAGCGCGCAGCTCAAGGTCCAGCAGGTGCAGGCCAAGGTGGTGATCGACGATTCCGACGTGGACCAGGCCAACCTGGAGCAGGCGCGCGCCAATCTCGAACAGGCGCAGCGGCAGGTCGAGCGCCTGCAGGCTGGCCCGCAGGACCAGGACGTCAAGGCGGCGGAGTCGGCCGTGGCGGATGCACAGGCCGCGCTGGAGAAGGCGAAGGCCGATCTGGCGGCTCGCCAGGCCGACCTGCAGGCCAAGCAGGCTGAGCTGGCGCTCAAGCAGCAGACGCCGACGCAGGATGATCTGGCGGCGGCGCAGGCAGCGGTGGAGGCGGCGAGGATCAAGCTGCAGCAGGTGAGCGCCGGCCCGACGAAGGAGGACGTGCAGGCGGCCGAGCTGGCTGTGGCCAAGGCAGAGACCAAGCTGGCCCAGCTGCGTGACGCGCCACCGGCCTCGCCGGCAGATCTGGCCAACGCCGAGCTGGCGGTGCAGCAGGCGCAGGTGAACCTGGACAAGGCGCGGGCCGATACCAGCGGCACCCCCGCGCAGCACGAGGCCAATGTGCGGCTGGCCGAGCTGGCGCTCGAGACGGCTCAGAATAACCTGGCCAAGCTGCAGAACAGCCAGACGAGCCAGTGGGACCTGCGGCTGGCTGAGCTCGACGTCCAGGCGGCGAAGAATAACCTCGCCAAGCTCAAGAGCATCTCACCGAGCGATGTGCGCGCGGCCCAGGTGGCCTATGATCTGGCCGTGGCCAAGCTGCAGGCGCTGCAGCAAGGGCCGAACGAGCAGGATATTGCCAATCTCAAGAGCCAGATCGAATCCCTCCAGCTTGCCGTCCAGAGCGCTCAGGCAGCGGTGCCCAGTGCCCAGGCGGCGCTCGCTGCGGCGCAAGCCAAGCTCGATGCGATCAAGCAGGGAGCGACCGATTTCGATCTGCGCGAGGCGCAGCTCAAGGTGCAGCAGGCGCAAACGGCGCTGGATACAGCGCAGGCGCAGCTGGATCTCAAGAAGCAGTCGCTCGGCCTGGCGAAGACGGCAGCGGATTTCGATGTGCAGGTGGCTCAGAAGGCAGTGGAGGCGGCCAAGGTCGATCTGGGCCAGCTGCAGGCGCAGTACGACGATTCGCGAATCATCGCCCCCACCGATGGCCTGATCACGCGCGTGAACGGCAAGCCGGGCGCGACAGTGCAGGCGTTCGATCCGGTAGTCAGTCTTTCCGGCCCAGGTGACCGGCTGGTGCGCGCGAACGTGCTCGACGCCGACATCCCGCGCCTGGCCGTGGGCGAGAAGGTGCAGCTCACGATCGACAGTATCCCTAACCGCACCTTCGATGGGACGGTGCGCGATCTGCCCAGCTCGGTAGTCACGCAGACAGGGGTCGTGGCCGACAAATCGACCAAGATTGCTGTCGATTGGGGCGATGCTCAGCCGGCGCTCGGCCAGCTGGCGCGGGTGCAGATCATCGTCCAGAAGAAAGACGATGTGCTGATCGTCCCCACCAGTGCCATCCGCACCGTCGGCAAGCGTCGGTTCGTCGAGTACATGGACAACGGCGTCAAGCGCTCGCGCAGCGTCGAGACGGGCATCTCCACCGATCAGGATACGGAGATTGTCTCGGGCCTCCAGGAAGGCGAGACCATCCTGGCCGGCACCTGACGCCCCGACTGCTTGCTCGTCGTTCGTCCTTCGTCGTTCGTCCTGCTTCGTCGCGTATCCGCAGCATCGAGCGGCGCTCTCTACCGAAGCCAAGCTGAAAGCCCCATGGCCCAGACCTGGCTCCGACTGCGGGTTCCGCCTTGGCCGTAGTTTAGGGTGTCCGCGTCCAGCCGGCCCCGGCCTGCGTAATCGCCTGGCGGAGCTGGCTGAGCTCGGCACTCAGCGCGTCCAGGCGCGCCAGCACCGCCTCGGTGCGGATGGCCTCGTCGCTTGGCGAGCGGGGCACAATCGTGATCGTGCCACTCGTCTCCAGAATAGCCTCGGCAATCTGGTCGAGCCGGTCGATCCCTTGCCGGCGAGCCGCGGCCAGTAGCTCCTCTCTGGTGATGAACTCGCGCTCGAGGTTCTCCTCCACGAACTCGCCCTTGCGAATGAGCACCACCGGCTCACCCTCGAGCAGCGCATCGATGCGTGGATGGCGGTAGAGGAGCCGGACGACGACGTAATTCGTCGCCAGCAGCACCGTGGCGCCGGCAAGGCCGCCCCAGAGCGAGTTGTCGTTGCCGATGATCGCGTTCTGCACAGTGTTCGAGAGCGTGAGCAGCACGACGAGATCGAAGACGTTGAGCTGGGCAAGCTCGCGCCGCCCGGCAAGGCGCAGACCGATGAGCAGGAATGCATAGACGATGATGGGCCGGATGAGCTTGGAGGCCCACGACTCGTTCGGCACGAGCAGCTCCTGCCAGACCTGCGACCAGCCCGGCCAGATGGCATGCCACAGTCCTTCGAGATCGTTCATGGCTCCAAGTGTGGGCGGCCTGGGGATGCCTTGCAAGCCGGCCAGGATGAGATTTTTGTGAAGATCCGCGCTCCTGGCCGCCGGCCGGCGTTCGCGGATTGGCGAAGAACAGAGGACGAACGATGCAGGACGAAGGACGAACGATGCAGGAAGGAGGATGGGTGCCGGATGTGGCCGGCCCCCGCGGGAGCTGGCACCGGCGAGGGCTCGATGCTCATGGCGCACCGGGCGGCACTGCCTGCCCCGTCTCGGCGCTGGCCAGCAGCGCCTCGATGGCCAGGGCCTGCTGCAACCCATCCTCCGCCGGCGGCAGCAGGCGGCCGGCACGTACGCTGCGCGCGAAGTGATCGGCTTCGAGCGCGTACTGGTCGACTGGCGGCACCTCCTCGACACGATGCTGCCCACGCTCGACGATCTCGATCCGCGCTGGCCCGGGCCCCGGCAGGTAGGCTCGCTCGACGGCAATCGTTCCCTGCGGGCCGGCAAGCTCATAGCGCTGCGGCCCCGCCGTATCGAAGCTGCCGTCCACCAGCGCCAGGCGATCGCCGGGAAAGCGCAGGATGCCGGCGAAGGAGGTGTCGACGCCGAGCTGCGGGTCGATCCGCTGCTGCCCGAGCGCGAGGACCGGCTCCTCGCCGAACAGGAGGCGCGCCGCATTGACGGCGTAGCAGCCCACGTCTAGGAGCGCACCGCCGTCGAGCTCCGGCTGCAGGCGCACGTCGCCGGCGGCACGCCGCTCGGGAGGCATGGAGAAGCAGAAAGAGGCATGGATGATCATGGGCAGACCGATAACGCCCTGCTGTATGAGCTCGCGCACGCGCGCGTGCTGTGGATGCAGGCGATACATGAAGGCTTCCATCAGCACCACGCCGGCCCGGCGGCACGCTTCAACCATGCGGCGCGCATCGGCCGCGCGGCAGGCTGCCGGCTTTTCGCACAGGACGTGCTTGCCGGCCTCTGCCGCCTTGATCGTCCATTCCGGGTGGAGACCATTGGGGAGCGCAATGTAAACCGCATCGACCTGCGGGTCGGCCAGCAATGCCTCGTACGAGCCGTAGGCCCGCGGGATAGCCAGCTCAGTAGCCACCTGCTGGGCGCGCGCTTCATCGCGGCTGGCGATGGCGACGACGACGCCCTCGCTCCCAGCACGCACGCCAGGGATGAAGCGACTGCGGGCGATGCGTGCCGTGCTCATAATTCCCCATCGAAGGGGCTGTTCGTTCATACGCTCACCTGTTCGGAATATAGTCCCGGGCTCGGCACCGGCCGGCCTGGCGCTCTCCGGAGCATCAAGCACCCGCTCCAGGGAAGCCCAGGTGGTGCGTCGATGCGCGCTGGTGTAAGATAGCGCTTCGGCGCCCAGGAGTACGCTCCTGGGAGGTGCCTCCCGGCCGCGAGCCGGCCTCCCGGCCGCGGCGGCAGAGAGTTTGTGTCGTAGGAGCAGAGCACAGATGCCATACAGCTACAAGAACAGCAAGGGGCAAGTCTACTACCTGCATGGCAAGGAGGTGACGCTGCAGGGTGGTCGCAAGCAGCGCATCCATTATTTCGCGCGCCAGGCGAAGCCCGGGGAAGTGCTCGAGTCGGTGCCCGCCGGCCATACGGTGGTGGAGAACCCGCGCACCGGGCTACCGTTCCTCAAGCGCAGCGAGGGCGCCAAGGCCGGCCGCTAGGCTCGGGGCGCGACGCGAGTGGGATGCGCTCGATGGGGCCGCCTGGCCACGCCCGGCGGCCCCCTTCCGTTCCTGGACTCTGTGTGCCGGGGCGATCTGGCTGCCGGCGGCAAGCCGCCAGGCCGCGATGCCCGGTACACCGCGTGGGGCACGGTAGGCTCACCCGGCAGGGTGGGCCGGTGCTCGGGTTCGCTGTCGGCTGCCCCGCGGACCGCGTGCAGCACGGTAGACTCTCCCCATGAGCGGCTCACGCCTCGTCTACTCCACCGATGGCGGCCGCGTGCCGGCAGCGAGCGAGCGGGGCAGTCGGCCCCCGGCCCCGGCCGGGCCGCCAGTCCCTGCGGCGCCGAACGACGGCTGGGTGCGCCTCTGGCGCGTAAAGGGCGGCCGCGGTGGGAAGGTGGTGACCGTGATCACCGGCGTGCCTGGTGGACCGGACTCGCTCGAGTCGCTGGCGCTTGAGCTCCGGCGCTTCGCCGGGGCCGGAGGCAAAGTGCGCGGCAGTGCCATCGAGCTGCAGGGCGATCAGCGCGAGCGCCTCCAGCCGAAGCTGGCGGCCATGGGCTTTCGCGTCAAGCTCGCCGGCGGCTGACTTCTTGCACCGTCCCGACGGTGGCGATCGACTCGAACTCGATGGCTGAGGCAGAGATGGCCGACGATGCACTCCAGGCGACTGCCCCGGTGCGTGAGCCGCTACCTGCCGGCAAGAGGGGCCGGCGAAGCAAGGTTGACCGGCAGCTCGATGCAGTGGCGTGGCGCGTGCTCGACGATCTCCTCCGGCCGGACGGCGCGTTCGCCGGCCTGGCTCCAGCCGGTCTGGCGCAGCTGATCCACCTTCGGCTGGATGAAGAGGCGCGGAAGCTTGGCGTGGCGCCGGAGCGGCTCGCCGCGGCCTTCGACCACGCCACTCGTGAGCTGACCGGCAGCCCTGCCCTCGCTGCCGGCGCGTCCGGCGAGCCGAGTACTTCAGGAGCAAACGAGCAGCGGTGGAACGAGCTACCGAAACCGAGACCGAGCCGGCACGGCAAGCGGCCGCCCAACGAGCAGTCCACACCGCCGGAGAGCGACGAGCCCGGGTTGCCGCCTACCTCGATCTAGTGGCCCGCGATGCGGCCGACCGGCCGCGGGCGCTGGCCGCGGCCATCCTGGCCCGCGCGCTGCGCCGCCCACCGGGAGCCGCTCCCGCGCCGCTGCCGTTCGTGGAGGATGAGGTGCGCCGCGTGGCGGCAGCGGAAGCCGCCGGCAACCACAACACCGAGGCGGAGGTGACGGCCGAGATCGTCTACGAGATCGGCTCGATTCTGGTGGAGCTACGCGACCGTTTCCCCGAGTCCGCGGTCGAGCGCCTGCTGGCCACACAAGAGTGACCGGCAGCCACCACGAATCTGGTAAGGTGGCGGATGCCGGCGCCGGTTTTGGACCGTGCCGGCGTGCTACAGTTGCCGGCCGGAAAGGGGCACCGCGATTCCATGAGTGGCTACCGGGTCGTCGCTCCAGCAACGCTGGAGACCTTTGCCGGCACCATCTTCCAGGCCCTGGGCACGCCGGCCGACATCGCCGGCGAGGTGGCCGCGCACCTTGTGCGGGCGAATCTCGCCGGGCACGACAGCCACGGCGTGATCCGTATCCCGCAGTATGCGAGTATGATCGACCGCGGCCAGCTGGTGCCTAACGCCAGGCCGGCCGTGCTGCATGATCGAGGCGCGGCCCTGCTGGTCGATGGTGTCTATGGCTTTGGCCAGTTCAGCGCCTCGTTCGCGCTGGAGCGCGCCATCGAGCGGGCGACCGAGCTGGGTGTCGCTGCGGTGGCCATTCGCCGTGCCAACCACATCGGGCGGGTTGGCGACTATACCGAGTCAGCGGCACGGCGAGGGCTGGTGGCGCTGGTGACGGTTGGCGCGGCTGGACCGGGCGTGGGCGGCGCGGCACCCTTTGGCGGCGCGGCGCGGTTTCTGGGCACGAACCCGTGGTCGATTGCCCTGCCACGCCCCGGTGGCGACCGCGTGCTCGTCGACTTTGCCACCACCGTGGTCGCCGAAGGCAAGGTGCGTGTCGCCCGCGCAAAGCACGAGGCGCTTCCCCCCGGCTGCATTCTTGACCGCAACGGCCATCCGAGCACGAATCCCGAGGATTTCTACGCCGGTGGCGTGCTGCTACCGTTCGGCGGCCACAAGGGCTACGGTCTGGCACTGGCGGCAGCTTTGCTCGGCGGCCTGAGCGCGATTGGCGAGCACGATCCGAGCATGGCCGGCGCCGCCGCTCCGCCGGGGTCGCCAAGCGCCGGCGACCGGCTGGGGGGCGTTTTCATGGTCGTGGTCGATCCCGGCGTCTTCGGCCCGCGCGAGGAGTACGCCGCCGCCGTCGGGCGCGTGGCCGATGCCGCCAAGCGCGTGCCTCCTGCTCCCGGCGTGGCGGAGGTGCTCATCCCAGGCGAGCCTGAGGCGCGAGCGCGGGCGCAGCGCGAGCGCGAGGGCATCGCCATTCCGGACGACACGTGGGACGCGATTGCGCAGGTGGCCGGCAAGGCCGGCGTGCCGATGCCGGAATCACGCGCGGCGTAAGGCAGGCCGCGACGAACACTCGCTGGCCGGGGAATAGGCCCAGTCTGGAGGAGCGCGGCGATCCTCTCAGTGCGGGCCACCGCTACCACATCACCACGCCGCCGCAGACGTTGATCGCCTGGCCGGTGATGTAGCGACTTTCATCTGAGGCCAGAAAGCTCACCAGTGGCGCCACGTCTTCGGGCACCTCGATGCGCCCCAGGGGCGTCGTGGTGGCCATCTGCTTGATCAGCTCTCCCGGCTGGAGCCCCAGCAGCCGCCCACGCTCGCGGTCGATCAGCTGCCACATGTCGGTATCGACGATGCCGGGACAGTAGCAGTTGACGGTGATGCCGTAGCTGCCGAACTCCCAGGCGGCGCTGCGCACCAGCCCCACCACGGCCGACTTGCTGGCCTGGTAGTGCGCCTGAAAGGGTGACCCGCGCTTGGCAGCGATCGAGGCAGTGGCTAGCAGGCGCCCGCCCTGCCCTTGAGCGATCATCTGGCGCGCAGCCGCCTGAAAGCAGAGGAACACGCCGCGGGTATTGACCGCGAACAGGTGATCCCAATCGGCGGCCGTGAGCTCAAGAATGGGCTTGATCTGGATGATGCCGGCATTGGCGACCATGATGTCGAGCCGGCCGAAGCGCTCCACAGTACGGGTGACGAGCGAGGCCGGGCCGCTTTCTTCGGCCACGTCGACCCGCACGGCGAGTGCCTGGCCGCCGACCTGCTCGATCTCCTGCGCCACGGCCAAGGCGCCGGGTTCGTTCAGATCGGCGACGACGACGGCCGCTCCATCCTCCGCCAGGCGCCGTGCAATGGCGCGCCCGATCCCACGCGCCGCGCCGGTCACGATCGCCACCTTCCCTGCCAGCTTCCCTTCAGCCATGGGCATCACTTCCTCACGTTACGGGCGCGACCAGCCGTGCGCCAGCCTGGCCCGAAGCCAATCGGAGCGCTCCATCGTCGCGAGCGTGGCTCGGGCTCAGGCGTGCTCCAGCACCTCGAAGACGTCGACCACTTCTCCTCGCCCCTCACCTCGCGCCACCGCGCGCGGAGACAACCGGTGAGCCGGCAGGCTTACGCCAGAATATGGATGCGCAATAGCTGCTGGTGTGGATCCCAGCCCGGCGGCGGCTGCCTTGCAGTGGAGAACCACGGCATGCCGGCATCGATCCAGCGCTGGCGCCATTGCGCGTAGACCTGCGCGCGAGGCCCCTGTAGCTCGCCACCCTCCGCATCGTCAAAGCCGAATTCGATGCCACACGAGGGGCAGATGCGATGCGAGGCGGACTCGCCGCGCCATGGCTCGAAGCCCAGATCGTAGCCGCAGACGGGGCACAGCGTATTGGGATCCATACGGTGGGCGCCTCCGGTTTCCAGGTTAGCAAGCCTATCCCGGCTGCCTTCTCCAGTATCGCACTCCGGCAGTCGGCTTGTGGAGCGTGATTGGCCTGCCGTCGGGAGTATAGGCACCAAAGGTATTCGTCCTTTGGTCGTAGATCCTGACCGTTCCGTCAACCGGATCAACCTTCACCGGTAGGCCCTCGGCTCGCGCCCGCTCGTAAAATGCGAGCGCCTTCTCCACATAGTCTTCCGCCGTCATTGCACCAAACGCCCATCCATGCCGGCGGAAGTGATCGATCGCCTCGGCTGGGCCTCCCGCCCACCGGTCAAGGCGATCGCCCTTAGCCGGAGTCTTGGCCATGTGCCGGCCTAGCCCGAAGCCAATCGGAGCGCTCCATCGTCGCGAGCGTGGCTCGGGCTCAGGCGTGCTCCAGCACCTCGAAGACGTCGACCACCTGGCCCGTCTCGTGCGAGCGGATGGCGGCTTCCTGCACGGCCAGCGCGCGCAGGCCCTCCTCGCCGCTGCCTTCGATCTCCTCTGGCCGCGCGCCCTGGCTGAGCTGCTCCAGCCAGCGGCCGAGCCGCGTGCCGAACGTCTCGCTAAACGACGCCATGCCGCCGGCGTTGTGGATGTGCACCTCCTCCTTGCTGCTGTGCGGATACCAGTGGAAATCGACGGTCGAGTTATCGATCACCACCCGCCCCTTGGTGCCGCCAACCTCGGTGCGCTCGATGCTGTGGCGGTCGGGGCCGTGCATGTCGTAGCTGCCGGTCAGGTGCCCGACGGCTCCCGACGTGAACTGCATGTTGATCGAAGCGTTGCTCCAGCTCCGGCGCCCCGGCCCCTTATGGAAAAAGGCCTGCACGCGCGCCACATCGCCGGCCATGTGGCGCATCACGTCCACCGAATGCGAGTGCAGCGCGCGGATGTGAAAGTACTCCGGATCGTCGCGCCGGTTGGCGATCCACAGGTTCATGTTGACGAACAGCACCTCGCCCAGCTCGCCGGAGGTGATCTTCTCCTTGGCCAGGCGCGTGGCCGGCGTGAAGCGATGGTTGAGGTCGACCGCCAGGCATACCCCCCGGCGCCGTGCCTCAGCCACCATCTCCTTGGCCTCGCGCAGATTGTTCGAGATCGGCTTCTCCACCAGCACGTGCTTGCCGGCCGCCAGCGCCTGCATCGTCGGCTGATAGTGGTGCGAGCCATTCTCGATGCCGGCCGTCGCCACCGACACCATATCCAGCTGCTCCGAGCGCAGCAGCTCCTCGACGTCGTAATAGGCCTTGATCCCCAGCTCCTGCGCCGCGGCGTCGGCGCGCGCGCGATCGATGTCGCAGATGGCCACCAGCTCGGCCAGCGGGTTGGCCTTGTAGACGCGGGCATGCGTGCGGCCGATATTGCCCGCGCCGATCACTGCCGTGCGAATTGCCATGATGCTCCTCCTTCGGCTCCTTACGCGGTGCGGGTATACCGCCTCGAGCCGGCCCGGCGCAACGCCACCGAACGGCACAACCAGCTGTGACTTTGCCAATCTAGGTATTCTCTGGCGCGGACCTGGCACGAGCCTCACGTCGCCGAGCCGTACAATCAGCCGCGACAGCCGGTAGCCGGCTCACCGGCCCGGCAGCACGAAGCGTAGCGAAAGGTAACGAGGCACCAAGGTGGCAGGACGGCTCGCAGGCAAGGTAGCGCTCGTCACCGGCTCGGCGACGGGCATCGGCGCGGCCGCGGCGATCGAGCTCGCGCGGGAAGGCGCCGACGTGGTCGTCAACTATTCACGGTCGGAAGCTGAGGCGAAGCAGACGCGCGACGCCTGCGCTGCGCTCGGCGTGCGTACGCTGCTGGTGCGGGCCGACTGCTCGCACGAGGAGCAGGTCAAGGAGATGGTGGCGCGCGCGGTCGATGAGCTCGGCGGGATCGACCTCCTGGTCAACAACGCCGGCCGCACGCGGTTTGTCCCCCTGCCCAATATCGACGAGCTTGAGGACGCCGATTGGGACTCGATCTTCCAGCTCAACGTGAAGGGCGCATTCTACGCCACGCGCGCGTGCGTACCCTCGATGCGGGCGCGCGGCGAGGGGCTGGTGGTCAACGTCGCGTCGGTGGCCGGCTTGACCGGTGCCGGCAGCTCGATCCCCTATGCCGTCTCCAAGGGGGCGATGATCACGCTCACCAAGTCGCTAGCCAAGGCGCTGGCGCCCCAGATTCGCGTCAATGCCGTCGCGCCGGGCATCGTCCTCACGCGCTGGGTAGCGGGGCGCGAGGATCATGTGGAGCGCTACGCCAAAGACACGCCGCTCGGTCGTGCTGCCACCGCCGAGGATGTAGCCAGGGTGATCGTCTCGTTCGCGACGCACGGCACCTTCCTGACCGGCGAGGTGATCGTCGTCGATGGCGGCCGCGAGATGCGATGATGACAATAAGGCGGGCTGGCGCACCTGCTCCTCGACCATCGTTTGGGGCAGGGTGAAGGCGGCCGCGAGATGCGATGATAAGGCAGGAGAGACGCTCAGGCTCGAAGGGCCCGGCTCAGACCGGCCAATAGTAGCTAACGGCAGCCGAATGGTAGCCGAATGGCAGTCGACGGGAAAGGAAGGTGGAAGATGGCAGCAACGGCAGCAGCGCGCCCGCACCATGAGGGCGACCTTGAGTTCGGTATCGCACGCAACTACTGGGGCGGCCGGTGGGTAGTGCCGGATGGCTGCGCCTTGCTCGACGTCGTCAATCCGGCCACCGCCAGGCGGATCGCGCAGGTGGTGCTCTCCGACCGCGCCGAGGTGCAGCGCGCGGTGGGTGCCGCCGAGGCGGCCTTTCCGCAGTGGCGGCGCACGCCGCCCATCGAGCGGGCACGGTACCTCTTCAAGCTCAAGGAGGTGATGGAGCGCGAGTTCGAGAGCCTGGCGCGGCTGATCACGCAAGACCACGGCAAGACGCTCGACGACGCGCGTGGCGAGGTGCGCCGCGCGATCGAGAACGTGGAGACCGCCGCCGGCATTCCCACGCTGATGATGGGCTACGGGCTGGAGGACGGCGCCGCTCGCGGCATCGATGAGTACATGATCCGCGTGCCGCTCGGCGTCTTTGCCGCCGTCTGCCCCTTCAACTTTCCGCTGATGGTGCCGTTCTGGTTCTGGCCCTATGCCGTGGCGTGCGGCAACACGTTCGTGGTCAAGCCCTCCGAGCAGGTGCCGCTGGCCATGACCCGCGTCTTTGAGCTGCTGGAAGAGGTGGGGTTCCCACCCGGGGTCATGAACCTGGTGCACGGCGCGCGCGAGACGGTGGACGCGCTGCTCGATGACGCGCGTATCCAGGGCATCTCGTTCGTTGGCTCGACGCCGGTCGCCAGGTATATCTATCAGCGGGCGGCAGCGCGAGGCAAGCGCGTGCAGGCACAGGGTGGGGCGAAGAACGCGCTGGTGGTGATGCCCGATGCTGTGCCAGTGCTCGAATCGCTGGTATCGAACATCCTGAGCTCCTCGTTCGGCGCGGCCGGGCAGCGCTGCCTGGCCGGCTCGGTGCTGCTCACGGTGGGCGAGGCGCACCGGGAGGCGGTGGAGTGCGTGGTCGAGGGCGCGCGGAAGATCAAGGTTGGCTACGGCCTCGAGCCGGGCGTGGAGCTCGGCCCGGTGATCTCGGCGGCGGCGCGCGATCGCATCACCGGGGCGATTGGCGAAGGCGAGCAGAGCGGAGCCAGACTGCTCCTGGATGGGCGCGGCGTGCGCGTGGAAGGGTTCGAGGACGGCTACTTCGTTGGGCCCACGGTGTTCGATCAGGTGACACCTGAGATGCGCCTTGCCCAGGAAGAGCTTTTTGGACCGGTGCTGAGCGTCTCGAACGTTGCCTCGCTGCAAGAAGCGATCGAGCGGATCAATGCCAGCCCGTTCGGCAACGCCGCCAGCATCTACACGCAGAGCGGCAAGGCGGCACGGGAGTTCCGCTATCACATCGTGGCCGGCAATATCGGGATCAACGTGGGCATCGCCGCGCCGATGGCCTACTTCCCCTTCGCCGGCATGAAAGCTAGCTTCTTCGGCACGCTGCACGGGCAGGGACGCGACGCGGTGGAGTTCTTCACCGATAAGCGAGTGGTCATCGAGCGCTGGCTGTAGGCCCTAGTCAGTTGTCAGCTGGCGGTAGTCAGTAGTCAGAGAAGTGGCGACCCACAACGGGTAGAGGGAGCCATCGAGCGCCGGCTGTGGTGCCGGCTCTCTGGGGCCGTACCGCGCCACCCTGTGGCGAAGGAAGCGCAAGCTGGTAGCAGCCATCTATGGTCGAGCCCGATCTGGTTGCGCGCGACGTCTCCGGCGTGCGGGGACGCTTTCTCCCCGGCACGTCCATCGAGGTGATCAACGAGGCCGTACGCCGCGGCCGCCTGCGGTCGGCGCTCTTCGATTTCGATGGCACGCTTTCGCTGATCCGCGAAGGTTGGCAGCAGGTGATGGTGGCGATGATGGTCGACGTGCTGGCCGAGACGCCGCTCGGCCGGCACGAGTCGCGCGAGGCGCTGGCCATGGAGGTGCGCGACTTTATCGACCGGCTGACCGGCAAGCAGACGATCTACCAGATGATCCAGCTGGCGGAGGAGGTGCGCCTGCGCGGCGGCGTGCCGCTCGAGCCGCTGGAGTACAAGCGCCGCTATCACGAGCGCCTCTGGACACGCATCAGCTCGCGCGTGGAGGGGCTACGGACGGGGATCATCGACCCGGAGACACTCCGCGTTCCGGGAGCAATCGACCTGCTGCGGGCGTTGCGGGAGCGCGGCGTCGTGCTCTATCTTGCCAGCGGCACCGACGTAGCCTACGTTCGCGAGGAGGCGGAGGCGCTCGGGCTAGCGCCGTTCTTCGATGTCACGGCCGGTGGCGGCGGGATCTATGGTGCGCTCGATGAGCACGAGCGCTTCTCGAAGGCAATGGTGATCGACCAGATCCTGCAGCAGCACCAGCTTGCCGGCGAGGAGCTGGTGGCCTTTGGCGATGGATATGTCGAGATCCAGAATGTGAAGGAGGCCGGCGGCATCGCCGTGGGGGTAGCCTCGGACGAGGTGCGGCGAGAAGGGATCGACCAGTGGAAGCGCCGGCGGCTGCTCCAGGCCGGCGCCGATGTGATCGTGCCGCACTTTCGCGACTGGGCGCCACTGGTAGCATGGCTCTTTGGGGAGGCTGGCACGCATGCCATTTGCAGCGTTTGACCGCGCGCGCCTGCGCCTGCGGCCGCTGGCCGAGCGCGAGCACGATCTTGATCTTTCGATCATGCTGCCAGCCAATGGCCGGGGCGCGCCGCCGCTGGAGGAGCCGGCCGCTGAGCAGGTGCGGCAGATCGCGGCGCGCGTGCGCGCGGCGCGAGAGCGCGGCGCGGCGGTGGTCATGCTGATGGGCGGGCACGTCATCCGCGCCGGCGTCTCGCGCCTGCTGATCGACCTGGCGCGGCGCCGGCTGGTGACCCACTTCGCTGGCAACGGCGCCGTGGCGATTCACGACTTCGAATTTGCCCTGGTGGGAGCAACGACCGAAAGCGTGGCGCGCTACATTCGCGACGGCCAGTTCGGGCTGTGGGAGGAGACGGGCTGGCTCAACGAGGCGGCGGTGGCAGCCGCGCGTGCCGCCGGCCCGCCGGATGGCGCACGCGTCATGGGCTGGGGAGAGGCGATTGGCCGGATGATCCTCGAGGGCCACGTCGGCCCAGAAGGACGGCGCACCGCCTTCCCGCACTGTGACCTCTCGCTGGCGGCCGCGTGCGCCGAGCTGGGCGTGCCGTTCACGATCCATCCAGGAATCGGCTACGACATCATCCACGAGCACCCGAGCTGCGACGGCGCCGCCATGGGCGCCGCGGCGTACGCCGACTTCCTCATCTTCGCGCGCACGATCGAGCAGCTCGAGGGCGGCGTGCTGCTCAACTTCGGCAGCGCCGTGATGGGGCCGGAGGTCTACCTCAAAGCGCTGGCGATGGCCCGTAACGTCGCGCATCAGGAAGGTCGAGCCATCCGGCACTTCACGACGGCGGTCTTCGACCTGCTCCTGCTCGAGGGAGACTACCACCGCGAAGCGCCGAAGACCGACCCCCGCTACTTCTACCGGCCATGGAAGACGATTCTGGTGCGCACCGTCGCCGACGGTGGCGAGAGCTTCTACATCTGCGGCGACCATCGCGCCACCATCCCGGCCCTGTGGCGCGCGCTTGCCGGCGACGAGTGATCTTCCACCCTCTCGCTCGACAAAGGTAGCCCCGCTTCAAGCAGCGGGCCGGCAATCTCAGCAGCAAGAACTGGAACGATGCTTGCCCTCGAGCGACTGGCTGAGCTACTGGCGGGCTTCGCGCGGGTGCGCGTCGCTGTCGTCGGCGACTTCTTCCTGGATCGCTACCTGGTTACCGACCCGGCGCTGCTCGAGACCTCGCTCGAGACCGGCCGGCCGGCTCGCCAGGTGGTGGCGCGGCGCAGCAGCCCCGGCCACGGCGGCACCGTGGCCAATAACCTGCGCTCGCTGGGCGTTGGCTCGATCGCCGTGGTCGGCTTTACCGGCGATGACGGCGAGGGCTACGAGCTCCGACGCGCGCTTGAGGCCCAGGGGATCAGCACCACCCATCTCGTTCGCTCAGCAGCGGTCGTCACCGGCACCTATATCAAGCCCACGGCGCTGCGGCCGGACGGCAGCGAGGAGGAGCTCGAGCGGCTGGACATCAAGAACCGCCGGCCGGTGCCACCCGCGATCGAGCAGGCAATGGTGACAAGCCTCGAGGCCATTGCCACCGGGCGGCAGGTCGATGCCATCATCATTGCCGACCAGGTGGAGGAGCGTAACCACGGCGCGATCACCGGTCGCGTGCGCGAGGCTATCTGCCATCTGGCGGCGGCGCACCCGGAGATCGTCTGGCTGGCCGACTCGCGCCGGCGCATCGGCGAATACCGCCACGTGCGGCTCAAGCCGAACCGCGACGAATGCCTGCGCGCGATCGTCTCCGAAGGGCAGCGCCACCGGCTCGACCGCGAGCGGGGCGTGATGGAGGCGGTGGAGGCGAGCGTCCCCGGCCTGGCGATGGAGCCGGGCCCTGAGGCCGCCATACTCGAGGTGCGTCACTGCGCGCAGGAGCTGGCCCGGCGCGTGGGGCAGACCGTGTTTGTGACGCTGGCAGCCGAAGGCGCGCTCGTAGTCGAGCCCAGCGGTGCCGTCACGCACGTGCCGGCGGTGCCGGCCGAGGGGCCAATCGATCCCACCGGCGCCGGCGACGCGACCACGGCCGGGATCGTGCCGGCCTTGACGCTCGGCGCGTCGGCGGTCGCGGCCGCCGCGCTCGGTATGCTGGTGGCGGCCGTCACCGTGCGGCAGCTCGGCACCACCGGGCGGGCAACGCCGGACCAGGTGCTGGCGCTCGCGCGGGCGTCTGGATCACTTCTCTGAGGTGGAGCGCCTCTCCCCGCCGGCCAGGCGGGCGTGAGCGCCTGGATCACTTCCCTGAAGTGGAGCGAGCCAGAAGCTCTAGCAGCGCCGTCCAGGCAGACCGTTTTCTCCGTCTTGAAAAGGCTTCCGCCACGGCGTCCGGAGCACGAGGCGGCGTGCAGGCTCCCCCGGAAGGGTTTCTCCGTCTTGAAAAGGCTTCCGCCACGGCGTGCTAGCCGCCCACCATCCGCGCCAGCCGCTCCAGGAGGGCGATGGCGTTCGGCAGCAGCCCAATGGCCAGCCCGATGGCCATGACTACCTGCAGCAGGCCGAAGAGGCGATCGATCCCGCGGCCGGTGCCGAGAAAGGTGGCACGGCCCAGGAGACGGCTGCCCCCGTCGAGCACGGCCCAGATGGCAATCAGGCCGATGCCGCCGCTCAGGATCAGGAAGGCCACCGACGGCGCGCGGTAGAGCACCCGCGCGACGTAGGTGGCCACCACGACCACGCCGAAGGCCAGCACCGGCAGGAGCACCCGCCAGGGGCTCCGCCGTTCTAGCCTGCCACCGGCGCGCGCCGCGCTCATCGTTTCATCTGCTCCCTGGACGTGCTGGGCGATAGCATCACACGTGGCCCGGCCGGAGCCGGCCTCTCGACGCTACACCATCGCGCGCCCTACGGCAAGTAGGGTTCCAAGGCACGGCACGCCGCGCCGGGACCGCTCCGAGCGGAACCAGCCCACTCTGGCCGCCCCGGTACGGCCGCCCCGTATCCTTAGCGGGCACGATGACGATCCCCCAGGCGATTGCGCTGTTCATCGCCGCCCTGCTGGGCGGCGCGCTCAACTCCGTGGCCGGCGGCGGCAGCTTCATTGCCTTTCCCGCGCTCGTCTTCACTGGCGTACCCGACATCAATGCCAACGCCACCAACACCATCGCCCTCTGGCCGGGGTCGGTGGCCAGCGTGGGCGCCTATCGCCGCGAGCTTTCGGCCAGCGGCCGCCTGGTGTGGCTGGGGGGCATCAGCATGGTGGGTGGCGTGCTGGGCGCGGTGCTCCTGCTGCGCACGCCGCCGGCCACCTTCCGCGCGCTCATTCCGTTCCTGCTCCTGCTGGCGGTGCTGCTCTTCACCTTCGGCGGCACGCTCACGTCGCGCCTGCGCGCAGCCCTGGCCCGGCGCAGCCGCGCGGCCGCTGCGCCGCTACCGGCACCCGCGCGAGCGGCCACGACCGACGAGCACGTTGCCGCCGTGGTGGCAGTGATGGGCGAGCCGCCGGCAATGAACCCGCCGCCGGCGGCTGAGCCGCTCTCCTGGAGCACCATTGCCGGTGTCTCGCTGGCCATGCTGGTGATTGCCACCTATGGCGGCTATTTCGGCGGTGGAATCGGCATCATGATCCTGGCCACGCTTGCCGTCGTTGGCATGGAGAACATCCATGCCATGAATGCGCTCAAGACCTTCCTGCAGACGTGCATCAACGGCGTGGCCGTTGTCACCTTCATCATTGGTGGCGCCGTCTGGTGGCCGCAGGCGCTGGTGATGATCGGCGGCGCAATCATCGGCGGCTACGGCGGCGCTTATTCGGCCCAGCGCCTCCCGCCACGGCTCGTGCGGCGCTTCGTCATTGTCGTGGGCTTCGCGATGACGGCCTACTTCTTCGCGCGCCAGCTGATCCTCGCGCCGGCGTGAGGAAGCGCAGGCCCAGATTGTGCTCGCGTGAGCCCGGCCTGAGCCTGTGCGCTGCCGGAGCCTGCACGGGCAGCCGATCGTTGTGCGCTCGACCTCGCCAGCCGCTTCTGCTCGGCCGGGGGCGCCTGCCGGAGCCTGCACGGGCAGCCAACCTCGGCCCGCGGCCGCTCACGTGCGCAGCCGCAGCAGCCAGGGGCCGGCGAGTGGATCGTAGCGCTCGTGGATGGGCAGGCGCTGGAAGCCAAAGCGCCGGTAGAGCGTGGCGGCGGCGATGGCGCGCTCGCTCGAGCGTAGCAGCACAGCCTCCACCCCCTCGCGGCGCAGGCGCTCGATCGCTGCCTGCAGCAGCGCTGCGCCGTGCCCGCGGCGCTGCGCGCCGGGATCGACGGCCAGCTCCCAGATGTAGCCCAGCTGGCCGGGTACCGGCGGCCAGCCTTCCGGCGGCGGGTCGGCCAGCCGCTCCCAGTCTTCGACGAAGTCGGCATAGGCGCGCCGGCCGGCAAGGATGAAGCCGCGCACCTGCCCCGCCTCTTCCACGACCAATCCGAACGTCTGCGGCACGCCTAGCACCCAGCGCAGGTACCGCTCGGCGCCCGCCGGCTCATGGTGCTCGAGCCACGGCGGCTGCGCGTAGGCGCGGATGTAGATGCCCACGATGGCCGGTAGATCCTCCGCGGCTGCTTCCCGAATGCGGGTGGGCGCAGGCGGTTCCGCCGGCGGCGCTGGCTCCATCGTGCAACCTTGCTCAGCAGTATCTCAGGCAAGAGCCTGCGCCCATATGAGCCATCAGCGAGCCGGCACCTCGAGCGCGGCCGCGGCCGTAGCCGGCTCGGTGGCCAGCCGCGCAAAGCGCACTCCCACGACGACGCTCACGGCCAGGCAGCCGGCCGCCAGGACGAACGGTGCGGCCGGATGCAGCTCGATGAGCACGCCGGCGGCGAGCGTGCCGGAAAGCATGCCGGCGCTCCACAGCAGGTGCATGAGCGCCACCAGCCGGCCGTCGTCGCGGCCGGCGCCCAGCTCGTGGATGAGCGGAGGCATCGTCGTGGAGAGGCCCCAGGCACTCATGGCCCAGGCTGTGCCGGCGATGAACAGGCCGACCAGGCTGCGGCTGGCCAGCGCCGCGGCGGCGGCCGAGCAGAGGATGGCCAGCGTCAGCGGCGGCACGAGCCGCCGTGGGCCGCCCTGCCGGCTCAGGCGGTCGATCTGTCGGCCGGTAGCCAGCTGCGCCGCCGAGGCGGCGAGCAGGCTCACCATGCTATAGAGGCCCACGGCGCTCTTGGTGCCGCTCAGTCGAAAGACCAGCAGCGGAATGGCCAGGCTGGCTGCTCCCCAGGCCACAGTGGGAAAGTAGCGCAGCGCGCCCAGTGCAAGCACGTCGGCGCGGCGCACCAGGCCGGCGTAGCTGCCGATGGCCAGTGTCTGCCAGCGCCGCGCTCCCACCAGGCGGGCGGCGCCATCCGTGCCGAGCGGCGGCAGGAACAGGACGGCAAGCACAAGCGAGAGCAGCGCCAGGCCGGCCGCGCCGGCGGTGACGGCGGCAAAGCCGAAGCGGTCGGCCGCGCGGCCGGCCACGTACGCGCCGAGCGCGCCGCTGGCGGTGCTGGAGACGAAGTAGACGGCGGTGGCCGAGCCCAGGCGGGCGCGCGAGACGGCGGCGATCAGGAAGCTCTGGCCGCCGGCCGATTGAAACCCACCGGCAATGCCCCACAGGATCGCGATTGCCACCAGCAGTGCCGGCACGTGGACGACGAAGAGCAGTGCGCCGAAGAGCGCGGTGGTCATGCCGGCCAGCACCGCCGCCCGCCGGCTCAGGTGGTCGCTCACCGCGCCGCCGGCCAGGGCAAAGAGGCCGCCGCAGCCCAGCTGGATCGAAAGCAGCGTGGAGGTGAGCAGCGGCGGCTGCCGGAGCACCGATTCGACGTACGCGGGCAGCAGCGCCTTCACCGGCGCCGCAGCCACGCCGCCGGCAAAGAGCGCCGCCAGCAGAGCCACCAGCGCCCGATTCACTCGCCGTATTGTGCCATCTGCCGCGCCCGGCCAGGTAGCCGCCCATCGTGCGTGCCGCCTGGGCGATGGCAGATGGCACAGATGCCCCTGCCGGGTGGTGTGGCTGCCTCTGGAAGCTGCGGGTGAGAAGATGCGCGCAGCAGAGGATCTTCTGCCGGTGCGAGCTGGTGAGGCTACCGGCGAAAGCTGCAGGTGAGGAGAGAGGAGGGAGCGAGCCAGCCGGCGGCCGGATGGGGCGCGCTGCGTGGCCGCCGGCTTAGCCGGGCCGCTCGGCCGAGGGAGCCGGCGAGGGCGGGCGGCGCGGGGCGCCAAGCGGCACCGGGTCGATCCCTTCTGGCAGCGGGAGGCCGAAGAGCATCCAGCCCGGGCGCGATGGATCGTCGCTGCGGTGGGCCGGCGCCAGTCCGGCGCCGCACGCGAGCGCGCGCTGGATGGCCCACTTGGAGAGGCTCTGCACGCGCTCCATGCACTCGATCTCCTCGAGCGAGAAGTAGCCGGCAGCGCTCGATTCCACCCCATCGCACACCGGCTCGCCCTCCAGCGGCCGCAGCCGGAAGACGATGTAGACGTTGGTACTCGGCCCCCCGATGGCGCCGGGGCCGCCGATCGAATGGCGGAAGCCCACCACATCCACTACCTCGGCCCGCACGCCGGCTTCCTCCAGGCATTCGCGCTCGACGGCCTCGGCCACCGCCTCATCGGCCTCGACGTAGCCGCCGGGGATCTGCCACCAGCCCTTGCCCGGATCGTGTGCCCGCTGCACCAGCAGCACCTTGCCGTCGCGGACGACCACGCCGCCGCAGCCGATGGAAAACTCGCCGAAGAAGATGTAGCCGCAGCCTTCGGCCGAGCACCGCAGGCGATCGCGGCCGCCGATGAGCTCGGTGATGAGCGGCGCCGCACAGCGCGGGCAGTACTTCATCCTAAGATCCTTGTGGGCCAGCTGCCATGCCCGTTGCCACGCTTCCAGCAGGAGGAAATAGCCATCCGCGAGGCAAGTGATCGACTAACGGCCTGGCGATGCCGGGTCATCCGGCTCGATACCCGAACCGGGAGCCGGCTGGAAGCGCAGCGTGCCGAGGATATCCTGGTAGGCGCGGCAGATGGCGTCCTCCAGATCAGCCTCGAAATCCACGCCGGCGGTGAAGTCGAGCAGGCGCGGGTTGCGCGGTGTGGAGACGCGGCACTCGAGCGCCGGCTGGCCGCGATCGAGCGCGTCCACGCCCTTCATCGTCAGCTGTACCGTGACGATCGGCTCGCGCTGCTCCGCATGGCCGGGCGAGCGCAGCGCCAGCACCTGCCAGCTCCGGCTGTGGCCGTCGCGCGGGTCGGGCTGGCGGCGCACCTCACCGCCGCCGTGGAACGGGTCGAGCAGCTCATGGACGAAGGTCTCCAGCAGCCGCTCGGCCACCGCGCTCGCCTCGGCGAACTGCCGCTCCAGGCGCGTGATTGCCTCGCGCCGCAGGCGCTCGCTGCGCAGCTTCTCGCGGAGCTGCTCGGCCACCTGCTCACGCGTGGCGCCAAACGTCATGCGCCGCCGGCGCTGCCCCGTCGCCGCCGGGATGGCCAGCTCGTCGAGCTTCACGCCTTCCAGCAGGCGGCTCAGCGCGGCGTCCCAATCGTCGCCGGCCATGCCGCCGCTCCGCTCATTCGACCCGCCCGCGGCCAGATCACGATCGGTCATGCTCTTGGTAATCCTAGGTTCTATCCGTCGTTGGATGTCGGTGCTTAAAAAAGTATAGCGGGGCCTATCTCGGGAAGGCTGCCGGCACGCCGCCATCGACGGTGATGGCGCAGCCGGTGGTCTTGCGCGAGCGGTCGGTGGCCAGCCACCAGGCGGCCTCGGCCACGTCCTCCGGGTAGATGGGCAGGCCCAGCAGGCACCGCCGGCGGTAAAAGTCGCCCAGCTCCTCCACCGCCACGCCATGCGCCCTGGCCCGCGCCTGCCGTAGCTCCTCCGACCAGAGGTGCGAGTCGCGGAAGACGGCATCCGGGTTGATCATATTCACCCGCACGCCCAGCTCGCCGCCCTCCAGTGCCGCCACGCGGGCCAGCTGTGCCTGCGCCGACTTGGCGGCCGAATAGGCGCCGAACTCCTTGCCCGGCGCCATCACGTTCTTGGTGGCGATAAAGATGATGTTCCCACCCAGGCCCTGGCGCCGGAAGAGGCGCAGCGCCTCGCGCGTGACCAGAAAATGGCCGGTGGCATTCACGTCCAGGCTGCGCTGCCAGTCGCTCAGGCTCGTCTGGTCGAGCGGCGCGAAGGGCGCGATGCCGGCGTTAGAGACGAGCACGTCCAGGCCACCATAGGCCACCACCGCCGCCTGGTAGAGCGCCTGCACCGCCGCCTCGCTGGCCACGTCGGCCGGCACAGCCACGGCGCACCCCTCGCCATACCGGCGGCAGAGCTCGCCGGCGGTGAGCCGTGCACCTTCGCCGTTCACGTCGCAGACGATGACGTGCGCGCCATCGCGGCAGAGGCGCTCGGCGATGGCTTTCCCAATCCCACCGGCGGCCCCCGTGACGAGGATGATGCGCCGTGCCAGCTCCGCCTCCGGCGGCGCCAGCGTGAGCCGGTAGCGCTCCAGCGGCCAGTACTCGACGTCGAAGCACTCCTGCGCCGAGAGCGAGGCGTAGGCTTCCACCGCCTCCGCCGCACGGATGGTGGCCAGCGCGTGATGGTAGAGCTCGGCCGCGGTGGCTGCCTGAGCCGCGTCGCGCCCCAGGGTGACCATGCCCAGCCCCGGGAGGAGGATCACGCGCGGGCGCGGATCCACCTCCTCCGGCGGCGGGGCTGGCGTCCGCTCGGTGGGGCCGGCACGAACGTAGGCAACATAGTCGCGCACCCACTGCTCCCACGCCGCTGGCAGCGCCGCCTCTATGGCCGCGACGAGCGCCTCCTCCGTCTCCTGCATGCCCGATCGGGCCAGCGCCACCGGCACGTAGAGCGGCGTGCGCCGGATGTGCACCAGGTGATCCGGCGTGGCCGGGCCGATCTGCGACAGCCGCGCCGCCCGGGGATCGGCAGCGAACGAGCGCACATCCGGCGCGTCGTCGAAGCGCAGAATGACCCGCCCGGCCGGCGGCACCTCCAGCGTCTGGCTGGCCGGCCGCACCTCGCCCCAGGGCGAGGTGCGGCCGGCCAGGCCGCGGATGAGCGGCGCGATGCGAGCATAGACCCGCCGCCGCGCCGCCGCATCCGGCCCTGCCGGCTCATCGGCGGGCTCCGGCGCCGCTCCACGCGCGGCGCGCCGCGCCTCGATGAACTGCTCGGCGCGCGTCACCAGCTCGATCGTGCGCTCATACGCCTGGCGTGCCGTGTCACCCCAGGTGACAAGTCCGTGCTTGGCCAGCACCACGCACGTGGCATCCGGATGGTCGCGGACGGCCAGCGCCACCTGTTTGCTCAGCGCAAACCCCGGCCGCTGGTACGGAATCCAGAGCGCCTGTGGCCCGAGCGCCTCGCGCACCCAGCGCTCACCCGAAGGCGTATTGGCCAGGCCAAGGATGGCGTCGGCATGGGTGTGGATCACGAAGCGGGCGGGGAGGAAGGCGTGCAGCAGCGTCTCGATCGACGGGCGAGGCGAGGACGGCTCCATCAGCGTGTGCGCCAGGTAGGCCACCATCTCCTCATCGCCCATCGCCTCGCGCTGCGCCAGCGGCCGCACGTCGTCCAGGCGCACGCCGGCAAAGTGCCGGGGCTCGACCATGCGCAGGTCGAAGCCGGAGCCTTTGATGCGCAGCACCTCGACGGTGCGCTCACGGAAGTCGGTCTCCCATAGCTTGGCCGAGGTATTCCCGCCGCCGAAGAGGGCGAGGCTCGGCTCGGCACCCACCAGCCGCGAGGCATACACCAGCCCTTCCAGCTCCGGCCGGGCCGCGGCCGCCTGCTCATCCCACCGGCTCTCCATCGTTCGTTTCCGCTGCTCTTCCGCCGTCTCTGCGCCCGATGCCGGCGATCGGCTGCTCGCTCGGGAAGCATACGCCACAGTGGGGGCGCGATCCCCAGCGTGGCAGCGGCCCGATACCGGCGATGAGCGGCTCGCTCGCTGGGGAAGCATACCGGTGCAGCCGGCGGAGAGGCTACGCCGGGCATCGGCGCCGGCGTGACCCTCTTGGGTGTGCCAATCGGGCTGGAGGACGCCAACCTTCCGGAGATGCCGGGCATCGGCGCCGGCGTGACCCTCTTGGGCCACCGTGCTGGAGAGAGGGAGACCTCTAGCAACCGCGGCCGCACGCGGCCGCACGAGGCGGCTTCCTACTCCTGGATCGCGCCGAGCGCGCCGAGCATGCACCGCAATCTGGCAACCGCGGCCGCACGACGTGGCTTCCTACTCCCTTGACAGCAACACCATCGTCTCGACGCGCGTTGCGGATCACAAAGCGCTGCGCGCCGCCGATTGCGGCGGCGCGGCGACGGAGGAGACGCAATGCGCCGGTGGCACCGATTCCCGGCCTGGACCTCGTGGCCGCTCATCCTGGCGGGGCTCGCGCGGGTCCTGGGTCTAAACCGAAGCCACGCTGGAAACCACATTGGCGGCCGGTATGGATACTGCAGATTTCACCATGGCTTTGGTTTAGGCGCACTGCGGGCAGGGTGGCGCCGATTCCTGGGCTGGACCTCGCGGCCTCCCAGAAAGGGCGTTTGCTGGCCGCTGGTGGCCCGCGCGGCGCTCGCGGCCGCCACCGTGTGGGCCATGGTGCTTTGGCCGGCAGTGGCGGCCGCCGCGCCGGCGCCCTTCCGCGTGGTGCTCGATGCGGGGCACGGTGGGAGCGACCCGGGCGCCATCGCCGCCGGCCGGCAGGAGAAGGACATCACGCTGCGCCTGGCGCAGCTGGCCGGTGCAGCGCTGCAGCAGCAGGGCGTGCAGGTGGTGTACACGCGCACCGATGATCGCTTCGTGCCGCTCGAGGCGCGGGTCGCGACGTCGGATCGGGTAGGGGCCGACGCGCTGGTCAGCATTCACCTCAACGCGGCGGAGAACCCGGCGGCCGGCGGAGCCGAGGTCTGGTACGGCGATAGCCCGAGCGATGCCGATCTGGCGGTAACCATTCTCTCCGCCCTCCAGCCGGTGCTGCAGGGGTTTGGCGTGGCCACGCGCGGCGCGCGCCCCGGACCCGAGCTGGCGGTGATGCGCGCCGGCGCACCGGCGGTGCTCGTTGAGGTGGCGTATCTGACCAATCCCCATGAGGCGCAGCTGCTGGAGCAGGAGAGGTTTCTCTCCGCCGTGGCGAACGCGCTGGCCACCGGCATCGTGCGTTTTCGCGATGGGCCGCGCAGCCTTACCCAGGCGGCGGCCAGCGGGCCGGCCACATCGACCGGCCGGCTGCTGATGCAGCCGCTGCTGGTCGGCGCGGCCGCGGCGCGCACGGTGTACGCGGTGGCGCCGGGCGACACGCTTTCCGACATCGCCCTGCGCGTCGGGCGGACGGTGGCCGACCTGGCCCGGCTGAATGGAATCGCCGACCCGAACCGCATCCTGGCTGGGCAGGCGCTGCGTCTGGTCGACGAGGCCGCGGCGCACCCGCCGGCCGGTGGCGGAGCCGGCGCATCGACGCCAAGCACTGGCCGCCCCGACTCCTACGTGGTGGCGCCGGGCGATACGCTGAGCACCATTGCGCTGCGCTACGGCGTGAGCGTGCCCGACCTGGCCCGCTGGAATGGCATCGAGGACGTCCAGCTGGTGCGGGCTGGCGAGCGGCTGCGACTGGCGCCGCCGGATGGCACCGCCGCGGCCGCCGCTTCGAAGCTGCCAGCGCCGGGGGCGACGCGGCGCTATCGCGTCCAGGAAGGCGATACGCTCTTCAGCCTCTCTCGCCGGTTCGGCGTCTCGGTCGAGGCGCTGCAACGGGCGAACAACCTCTCCGACCCAGATCGGCTGATAGCGGGGACGGAGATCGCCATCCCCGGCGGCACGGCCGTCTGAGCTTAGCGCAGGAAGGGGTTGCGCTCGCGCTCGTTGGCGACGGTGGTGGCCGGGCCATGGCCGGGATAGAGCCTGGCGTGTGGCGGCAGGCGCGTCAGCAGGGCTTGCACCGAGCGCAGGATCGCCTGATAGCTGTGCCGCGCGTTCCCGGCGGAGCCAGCGAAGAGCGTATCGCCGCAGAAGGCGGCCACGTGCTGGCCGCCGCCATCCTGCAGGATGAAGGTGGCGCTCCCCGGCGTATGGCCCGGGGTATGGAGCACGCGCAGCCCGATGCTCCCCACCTGCAGGGCCTCATCTTCGCCCGCCACCGCGTGGCGTGCCGGCGGCGGGACGCCGGCCACCCCTTCGAGATCGCCCGCGTGGACGTAGACCGGCGCACCGGTGGCGCGCTGCACCGGCACCACGGCGCCGGTGTGATCCTGGTGGCGGTGGGTGATGAGGATGGCCACCGGCCGTCGGCCATCGCGCGTGGCTGCCTCGACCACGCGCTCCGGCTCGTCGCCGGGGTCGACGATCAGGCATTCACCGGAGCGAGCGGTAACGACGTAGCAGTGCTCGGGGTAGGGATTAGTCAGTCGGTCGATCGTAAAGGCATCCCCGATCGACCACGGCACATCGGGCGCCGCCCACGCATCCTGGGCCAGGGCCCAGAGCGGGTCGGGCCGGAGCTGGAGCACCTCGGCCAGGCGCCGCACCACGGCCTCGCTCGGCCGCAGCGTATAGACCTCGATGCTTCTGACCTCCTGTGGGCTCAGGCCGCAGCGGGCGGCCAGCTCCTCGATGGAGAGGCCGAGGCCGGTGCGCGCCTTGCGCACGACGTCGCCCAGCTCATCCTCCAGTCCCGGCATCGCCTCCCTCGAGTAGCGTCGTGCTTGGTGGACATCCCTGGATCGCCGGCTGTCCGCTCGCCTCGCTTCCAAGTGCTGAGAGTGCTCGGTCAGCCACGATGGGCGGGTTCCCCCAGGGTGGGGCAGCCAGCGGTGAGTGGTGGTACGCCCGGCAGGAATCGAACCTGCGGCCTTCTGCTCCGGAGGCAGACGCTCTATCCCCTGAGCTACGGGCGCGTACGTGGCTTCTTCAATTCGTCGTGGCTGCGGCCAACGGCCTGCGCTCGGCGCCGCTGCCTGCGCTGCGGATGCCCGATCCTCTTCGGTGCATCACGCAACCAGGCTGGTGGACCGCCGGGGACTCGAACCCCGTACCTCGACAATGCGAATGTCGCGCTCTCCCAGATGAGCTAGCGGCCCTGGATCACACGGCTGGACTGCGGGACACGGCCGGCCTGCCCAGCGTGACAAGAAAGTATAGCAGGCACAGCCATCGCCCAAGCCTGGGCGCCTCCGCCGTGGCCAGCACTGAGGCCATGCGGTACTCCCGCCAGCGCGTGTAGCTGCTGCTCGACAGACGCTCGACGGACGCCCTACGCCGTGGCCAGCACCGAGATCATCCGCTGCTGGCGCGAATACGGCTGCCACTTGACCACGCCGGGCGCGAGGGCAAAGAGCGTGTAGTCGCGCCCTACGCCCACGTTACGGCCGGGCTTGTATTTGGTGCCTCGCTGGCGCACCAGCACCTCGCCGGCCTTGACCAGCTGGCCGTCGTAGCGCTTGACTCCCAGATACTTGGGGTTGCTGTCGCGCCCGTTGCGCGAGCTTCCCACTCCCTTCTTGTGTGCCATGATGGTGCTCTCCTCTGCCGGTTGCCGGTGAACGCCGGCGCTGAGCGACTGGCTGAGCGCGACCGGCTCGCCAGCAGGCGGATGGCTACGCGCTCTTCCGCCGGCCGCCGGCGGATTCCTCCACCGGGCGCTCGCCGGTCACGATGTCGCGCACCAGCAGCTCGGTGTAGCGCTGCCGGTGGCCCGTCTTGCGTCGATAGCGTACCTTCGCCTTGTACTTGAAGACGATGATCTTCTTGCCCTTCTTCTCGCCCAGCACCTCGGCGACCACCCGCGCGCCGGCCACCGTGGGCTGCCCAACGAGCACTCGCTCGCCGTCACCGACGAGCAGCACCTGATCCAGCTCGATCCGGCTCCTGGGTGCGGCGTCGAGCTTATCGACCTCCAGGCGCTGCCCCGGCTGGACACGATACTGCTTACCGCCGGTGGCCACAATCGCGTACATGCTGCTCTCTCCGTGGTGTACCGTCTGCGCTCGGCCCGCGGCACGTCACGCCGAAGGTTGCGGGTGACGGTGACGCCGGCAGTGCTGTGGCGGGCAGAGACGCCGCAAAGAAATGGCCGCTCCACACCAGCGCGGGCGGCCTTCACCAACCGGCGTTACAATCTTATCGGCCCAGGAGCGGCGGCGTCAACCGGCCGGGTGAAGGGGTCGCTGTTTCACGCTCGCCGGCGCACGGCATCGGGCCTGGGGCGCGTCCCACCGACTACCTTGAAACGGCCACGTCAAGCGCCTCGAGCGTGCCGAGGTCGCGCTGCGGGTCCTCAGCGCAGCCGCCGGCGGCGTAGAGCGTGCTGCCCAGCACCGCTGCGCCCAGGCCATGGCGGGAGGTGGGCATGGGGCGCGCTGCCGTCCACTCCGCCCGCTGCCGATCGAAGACGAGGTGTGTGCGGTGGTAGAGCACGTGGATCGTCCGGTCGCCGGCCACGGCGGCCGCGAAGTTGGAGAGCGGTTCGGGGAGTGCCGGCCCGGCCGACCAGCGATCGCGCTGCGGGTCATAGAGATCGACTGTGGCCACCGGACGCCGGTCGGCGCCCGAGCCGCCAATGGCGTAGAGCAGCCCGCCCAGCGCGACCAGCGCCAGGTTGAAGCGTGCCACCGGCAGCGGGGCCAGCGCCGCCCAGGCGTCGCGCGCCGGATCGTAGCGCTCCAGCGCGGCCACGGGCGCGCCTCCCGCCAGCCCCCCGGCAGCATAGAGGTAGCCATCGAGCGTGGCCAGACCGTGCCCGAAGCGTGCCGAACGCATGGGGGCAATGGCCTGCCAGTGGCCGGTGGGTGGCTCGAAGCGCCAGGCCAGCGGCACCGCCTCGTCGTCGTGCGCGCCGCCGGCCACCATGAGCTGCCCGGCCAGCGGGGCAGCGCCCATCGAGCTGAGGGCCAGCGGCAGCGGCGCCCGTGCCGTCCACGCGTTTGCTGCCGGATCGTAGGCTTCGACCGAAGCCAGCGCCGTGCCGCGCGCGCCGCTCATGCCCCCGGCGGCGTAGAGGTGCCCGCCCAGCGCGACGAGCCCGAAGCTATCGCGCGGGACGAGCAAGCCACGCAGAGCGTGCCACCGCCCGCTGGCCGCGCCACCGGTGGTGCCGGCGGGTGGCGCGCACCCGGCCATGGCCGGCAGGCCCAGCGTGGCCATTGCCAGTGCGCTCCGTCGTGTGGCCATGGTGCACCCGTCACCACCGGCATACCCGGGGCGGGCCATGCGGCTTGGCCGCATCGTTTCGCCACGCGTGCCAGCTGCGAGCCCCATCGGCGCCGGGCCAGAGGGACCAATCATTCGGCCAGCCGTGGATCGAAGGCGTCGCGCAGTCCATCGGCCAGCGTATAGACGCACAGCACCAGCAGGCCGATCGCCAGCCCCGGAAAGATCACCAGGTAGGGCGCCTTGAACATATAGGTCAGCGAGTTGGTGAGCATGTTGCCCCAGCTCGGCACCGGCGGCCGGATACCGAAGCCGAGAAAGCTCAGCGTCACCTCGGCGAACACCCCCACGATGACGTCGAAGCCAGCCAGCACGATCATCAGTGAGAACAGGTTGGGCAGAATGTGGCGGAACATGATCCGCCGGTCGGTCGCACCAAGGGCACGCGCGGCCAGCACATAGTCGGTGCGCTTGAGCGAGAAGGTCAGCCCCCGTGCCTGGCGCGCGTTGCCGGGCCAGGCCAGGCTTCCCAGCAGCAGCGCCAGCGATGGCGGGGTGGGCGGCAGCCAGGCGGCGACGAGAATATACAGCGGAATGCGGGGCACTGAGATCAGGATCTGCACGATCCAGTTGAAGAGATCATCGAGCGCGCCGCCGTAGTAGCCGGCCAGGATACCCAGCGGCACGCCGATGGCCAGGATGATCGCGGCCACCCCCAGGCCCATCAGGATGGAGACCTGGCCGCCATAGAGCAGCCGGATGAAGTAATCGCGTCCGTACTCGTCGGTGCCCAGCCAGTGCCGGGCGCTTGGCGGCTGGTAGTTGTCCAGCAGCTCGATCGCGTCGCGGTCCACGCCCAGCGCGCGGCCGATCAGGGGCGCGGCGAACGAGAGTGCGACCAGGAGGAGCAGCGCTCCCAGTGCCGAGAGGGCGAAGCGATTGCGGAGGAAGCGGCGCAACGACGCCACCCAGAATCCGGCGGCCGGGCGCGCCGCCAGGCCGGGAAACGCTGCCGGCGCCTCGGCGGCCGCCGGGGGTGGGGGCGCCGCCCCGGTGGCCGCGAGTGCGGGTGGAGCGCTAGCCGCCGCCGGCCGCGCGCTCATTGGACGTGCCATCGGACGTGCGCTCCTCACTCCAGACGCACGCGCGGATCGATCCACGCGTAGCCGATGTCGACGATGAGATAGCCGGCGATCGTGAGCACCGCCAGGATCATGCCGCTGGCCAGGATGACCGGAAAGTCGCGCTTGAGCGCCGAATCGAGGATCAGCCGGCCCACTCCCGGCCAGGAGAAGATCTGCTCATAGATCGCCGCCCCGCTGAACAGGCCAGCCAGCAAGCCGCCAAAGCCCGTCCAGACGGGGAGAAAGGCGTTGCGCAGCACGTGGGTGCGCATGACAGCGGGCGGCGCCAGGCCCTTGGCGTAGGCGGTACGCACGTAATCCTGGCGCAGCACCTCCAGCGTCTGCGAGCGCATGATGCGCAGAAAGCCGATCGAGCCTTCAATGCCGGCCACCAGCGCCGGCAAGGCCAGATGGTGCAGCCGGTCGACCAGGTCCCACTCCTTGCCGATCGTCGCCACACCCCCCAGGGGCACCAGCCGCAGCCGGCCGCCGAGGTAGATGAGCAGGATCAGGCCGATCCAGAAGGCGGGGAACGAGGTGAGAAAGACGGCCACCGCCCGCAGCACGTTATCGAGCGGCGAATTGCGGTAGAGCGCGCTGAGCATGCCCAGCGGCACCCCGACCACCAGGCTGATCAGAAAGGCGGCGGCGCCGAGCTCCAGCGTATTGGGCAGCCGCTCCAGGATCATGGCCATCACCGGTCGCTTGGTGAAGTACGACCGGCCAAAGTCGCCGTGCA
>Ga0070741_10002659_pt1 | contig 47004 bp, 41 predicted proteins | sample Coa_R1_4_FD_66440 | JGI IMG/M metagenome (GOLD analysis project Ga0070741, IMG submission 66440) | Surface soil microbial communities from Centralia Pennsylvania, which are recovering from an underground coalmine fire - Coalmine... | ecosystem: Environmental > Terrestrial > Soil > Unclassified ... | reverse complement strand
CGTCGTGAGGCGATGGTCGTAGGTCGTCGTGGTGAAGGTGCCATCGGGATTGGTCACCTTTTTCACGCGCCCGAGCGGGTCGTATTCGGTAAAGAATTTCGGCTTGTTCCAGTCGGGCGTCTGATACACGCCGCCCGTCGCCGTGACCGCATACGGCTGCAAGACCCATTTCACTTTGCCGATTTCGTTATAGGCGGTGTTGACGAGAATAATTTGTCCGTTCGTCGCGGACTGGGTTTGCTTTTGAATGACGCGCCCGAGTCCGTCGAGGAAATACCACGCTTCTTGGTATTCGGCGGTCGCTGCACCGCCGAGATCGCGACGCACGCGCACATGCACGCGTGCGGGACTGCACGTCGGCGGCAAACAGTAATCGTAATCTGCCGTCGCCGCATACCCTTGGTCGAGTGGCGTCGTGATGCTGGTGCGCCGTCCAAAGACGTCGTGACTGCGCCGTTCGCGTCCGTGCTGGACGTGAGCAAGCCCATGCGTTTGTCGTAACCGCTGGTGGAAGCGGGCAGCAGCGGTGGGTCCACATTTTCGGCAAACAGGTGATATTGCGAATCAAAAGTGGTCGTCGTCGTGTTGCCGTTGGCATCGGTCACACTCGTGACGTTGCCGTAGGTATCATAAGTGTAGGTCGCGCTGGCAAAGAAATTCGTCCCATTCGTCGTGACGAGCGTTTGTTTCAAATCGCCCACGGTCGGCTGTGCGGCATAGCCCGCGTTCGCGTCATAGACATAGCGCGTGTCGGATTTCACGGCGCCGTTCGCGTCCGTCACGTAGGTGCGCGCGGTTTTGTTCAGGATGTGCGCACTTGTATTCGGATAAAACTCGCGCCCCGTTTTGCGATACAGCGTGTCGCCGTCGTATTCGCGCGTCTCGGTCAGGTTGCCGTAATCGTCATACGAGAATTCACTGCGCTTGCGCGCGGGCGCCGCGCCGTTGTTGCCGTCGTAAAGGAACGTCGTGGTCGAAAGCGTTTTGATAAAATCAATGCGGTCGCCGTTCACGGGCGGATTCGGCGCCATTGGAATCGAGGTGTAACCGAACTCGTTTTGCGTTTGCATGTAAAGATTGCCGCCGCCATCTTTGTGCAAAATCTTCCACGCTTTGCCCGCATACACATCATCTTGATAAAAATAATTTTCGGTGACATTGTTGGCGGGATCGGTGACGGTCACTTGCGCATGCCCGCGAAATTGCGAACCCGCCGGATGGCGCGTGCAACACATCCCCGGATTGTTCACCGCCGCACCCGCATACGCATACAGATACGTCACGGCTGGCGTCATGCCGTCGTTCAGCGTTTTCGTCACCGCGCGATGCCGCGTCCCGCGCGGCTGCAAGAGCGTTTTTTCAATCCACACACCGTGACGATTGGGGCTCTGTTTGGTGTAAAGCCGAATCTGTGGATTCTTGGCGTTGTCCGGAAATGAAATCCCGGAGGTCACAATTGCCTGTCGCGTGCCAGCGGGAATCGTGATCCAGCCAGTGAGGTTGGTCTCGGTGGTGCCGCCATCGGTCGAAAGACGCAGCTGCACAATGCTGTCATTCGCGCTGCACGTGCCACTGCCGTCACTGCAATTTTGGAACGCGCCGACCAGCGTCGTGGTCAAAACATAATTGGCGCCCGGCGTAAAGGGGTCCACTTGCCAATACAAATAGGAAATCGTCGGCGATGTTGTGGGCAGAAAATACAACGCCTTGCTTAGTTTCGGGTCAGAGGTAATCTGCCAGAGCGCAGGGCTTTGGGCTTTCCAAAACGCATAGGACGGCACAGTGCAGATTCCACTGCACGTCCACCTCGTATAGTCCTGGTCATACTTGTCGCCGTAATTGCCCACCTCGACCGTATCGTAGGTGAACGCGACCGTGCCGCTGATGCCGTTCGCCGCCGTCTTGAGCCGTCCGCCCTTGTTGTAATCGAACGTCACCGCTGGCAGCGCGCTCGTCCCGTCTGTCCCGAACTGCTGAATCTGCGTCAGCGTCAAACGTCCGTAATAGGTCGTTCCGCCGTGAATGTACGGCACCCCCGGATGCGTGGAATAGTCGTAGGTGAACTGATAGCGGCGCGCCAATTGCAGCCCGCTGCCATCATTGGTTTTGACATCAATCCGTTCGAGTTTATTTTTCTGCGCGGGCGCGGGACCGCACTGCTGCGCGGGAAAATAATTTTCCCAGTCCGAACGCGCGGTGTAGATGAACTGAATTTCGGTCAAGCCGCCATTGTAGGTAATAGTCTGCGGATACATGGCACGCACATATGGATACGCCGCCGGGTCGTAGTTGGCTGCCGCCGTGCAAGACGCATACGCGGTCGTATCCGTGACCTGCAGATACGCATACGTGATGCTGTTGTTGTGAACATCGGTCACGGTCGAGAGCCACCACGTGTAGGTGTCCTTTGCCACATTCGCCCACTGGTCGCGGCGCCACTCCAACGCGCGCGTCGCCGCCGAATCGCCAAAGATATAGGTTGTGCCGTCGTTAGTGACGACCGTCCACTTGTTATTCTGGAACGTGATTTTCCAATACTGCTCTTTGTTGGTGTGATAGAACCCATCCGCGCCCAACACCAAATCATAACTTGCGCCGTTCAAAACGAGAGTATACACATCGTCGCTCGTGTCAAAGGTATTGCGCGTATCGCGCGCGACGTAACCGGTATCAAAGCCCCACCCCGCGCCGACATAGGACGATTGCGCGTTCGAGTTGAGCATATCCACGCCCGTGCTGGAATATGACAGGGCGAGTTTGGGCGTCAAGCCGCCGCGTCCGGGTGGGACCTGAATGGGATAGGCATAGCCCGCCGCGCCCGTGAACAAATCGGTTTGAAATCCTTCCAGATTTGGAATATAGGATTGGACGTCCGGCGCGTCCACGAGACCAAAGTCGGTGAAATGATTGGTCTCGGCGACGATGACATGGTTCACATCATCCACAATCGTCGGCAAGGGCAGCCAATCCTGTTCGCCATTATCCCAATACACGACCAACAAATTGCGTTCCAGCCAATTGCCCAACTGCGCTGGGTCGTAAGAAATCTCAATGGTGAGATTCTGGTCAAATTCGGTGAGCAGTTTCGCTTTCCATTTATTCTTTTTGTTCTTGACCTTGTTGCCGGTCAATGCTTGCAGCGAAAAGCGATTGACGACCAACCGCGCGTTTTTGCGCTGCGTGCGTGAATCCTGAACGGGACGTTTGAATTTGAGGCGCGCGTCTTGCGCGAACGCGCCAGGGGGAATGTGAACACGCACCGCGCCATCTTCAAAGACAAAGGTGCCGCCTCGGTCGGCTTCGACCAACGGCGCATCGGCAGATTCGGTCGGCGTCGGTGTCGGCGTGAACGTTGCGGCGAACGTTGCAGTACTGGTGGGTGTGGGTGTGCGCGTCTTTTTACGTTTGCGCGTCGGCGTCGCGGAAGGTTCCACCGTCGCGGAGGGTTCGAGGGTTTCGGTAGGAATTGCGGTTTCGGTTGGCGTTTCGGTCGGCGTCGGCGTGTCGTAGAGACGTGTCGGTGACACGTCTGTCGCCGTCGGGGTCGGCGTTTTGGTTTTGCGCGGTTTGCGCGTCGGCGTGGGAGAGGGCTTTTTCGCCAACGTATAACCATTGGAATGGTCTTGCGACAAAATTTGCGGAGCAAGATTGGATGCTTGTACGCCGCCGAGACTGGCGGTCGCCAGCGCGCCCAACAAGAGCAACCATAAAACAATTTGCCAAAGCCGAGCGGAAGCGGAGCGCTGCATGGGGACCTCCGAAAAGGAAAGATTGGATGTGTTTTATCGTGGGGACGTTCCTTGGAACGTCCCCACAAAGGACGGTCCCAACCCAACACCGAAAAAATGAATCTCGCGCGAAAAAAAATTCGAGCGGCGGCGCCGCGTGCCCGCCCAAACCTCAATGGAGGCACAAAAAATGTCCGAACAAATCACTACCGTTACCACATCCAATTCCACCGCGACGCCGCAACCGACGCGTCATCCGGCGTAACAAAGCCGCTCGACCGCCGAACGCATCGCCCGCGCCGACGAACTCCTCACGCTTATCGCCGGGGATTCGGAACTGTCCGCCTTGCTTGCCGAATTTGGCTATGATGCTGATGGTCTGGCAGCCGGACGCGCCTTGCAAGTGACCGCGCATCAGGCATACATCGCGCGGCAGCAGGCATTGGCAGCGCGGCAAAGCGCCGACGCCGCCGACCTTGCCGCCGAGGCAGACGCGCGTCGCATGTTCACGGATTACCGCCGCGTGGCACGCACGCTGTTCAAAACCCCGGCGCAACGCACCGCGTTGGGATTAAAGGGCAAGCTGCCGTACGACCAAGAGCAATTCCTCCAGCTCGCCCGCACTGCCTATCAAAGCGCGCTCGGCACGCCCGCGTACGCCAACGTGCTCGCGCGTAGCGGCTACCCGGCGTCCAAACTCCAAGATGCGCTCGCCGCGTTGGACGCGGTGGTCGCCGCCAACAACGCCCAAATCACCGCGCAGGCAGCCGCGTTCCATGCCACGCGCGCCCGCCGCACCGCGCTCGGCGCCTTGAACGAATGGCTCGCACAGCTCAATGCTGTCCTGCGCGTCGCCACGCGGACACGCGCCGACCTTGCCCAAAAAGTCGGTCTGTAAGACAACCCCCCACTGCTTTGGACGCAGGTAAATACTTCAGACTTCCGAATATCTCATGGCGAACCAAGTTCGCCCGATTTCGGAAGTCTGAGATAGACGTTCAGATTTAATTTTGGACAATCTTTTCCAAACCTTCGAGGTTGGTGCGATTCGTAGAATTGCGAGAAACCTCGAAGGTTTGGAGTCCAGAACCTTTTCTGAGGATCTATAACGGACGGACTGCGCTCGCTTGGTTGACTTGCCATGCCTTGTTCTGCCGTCGAACGACGGTCGCGTTTTTGGCAATCCTCCGCGCGCGTGTACAATCCTTCCCGCATCAACATTCGCAGTCACTCTTTTTCGGTTGGCACAGCCAACCCACAAATCCTCATGAATTTTCTCATCACCGGCGGCGCGGGATTCATCGGCACGGCGCTCGCCAATCATCTGGTCAATACGGGACACGGCGTGCGCGTGCTCGACGATTTGAGCGCAGGCGATTCGCGCGGACTCGACCCGCGCGTCGTGTTTGCGCGCGGCGACGTGCGCGATGTGCCAAAATTATGGGGCTTGTTGCGCGGCGTGGATTGTGTCTATCATCTCGCCGCGCGCGTCTCCGTGCCCGAATCCATTCTCTATCCCGTTGAATACAATCAAGTGAATGTCGGCGGCACCGTCGCGCTCATGACGGCGATGCGCGATGCAGGCGTGCGCCGCGTCATTCTCGCGTCCTCCGGCGCGGCGTACGGCGAACCAACGCAGCAGCCCATCCCTGAAACTGCCGTGATGCGTCCCACTTCGCCGTACGCGGTGAGCAAACTCGCGGCAGAATATTACGTGCACGCTATCGGCGCGTTGTGGAAAATTGAATCGGTCGCGCTGCGCATCTTTAACGCGTACGGTCCCCATCAGCAATTGCCGCCGTCGCACGCGCCGGTGATTCCCAAATTTCTCAAGCAAGCCCAAAGCGGCGGCTCGCTCGTCATTTTTGGCAATGGCAAACAGTCGCGCGATTTTGTCTATATTGACGACGTGGTGCGCGCCCTCACACGCGCGGCGACCGCGCAGCAGATTGACCAGATGAACATCAATATCGGTTCCGGCGCCGATGTGACGATGAATCAACTGGTGGACGAAATCGAAAGTTTGTTGGCGACGCGCGTGCATCGCCTTTACAACGACGAAGAGAATTCGGGGGTATCGCGGCTGGTCGCGGATATTTCACTTGCCGCGAAATCGCTCGAATGGACGCCGCAAGTTTCCTTGCGCGAAGGTCTCGCCAAGATTCTCAAACTCGACCCGCGTTTTCAGAGGACGCGGCAGCAACAAGAAATCAAATAACCCGCGCTGTTTGTGTGGACAGCGCCGCGCGAATGTGCGTGCCGCTGCCGGGCGCGCTTGTGACCGCCAATTCGCCGCGCTGCTCCGCAATGCGTTCGCACATGGACGCGAGACCGAGATGCCCCGGGTAGGGACGATTCACGTCAAAGCCAATACCATCGTCACGAATTTCGAGTGTCACCGTCCCGTCCACTTGCGCGAGCGCAATGTCCACCGTGCGCGCCCGCGCGTGTTTGACGATATTGTGCAGCGCTTCTTGCGCGACGCGATACAACGCTTCTTTGACCGGCAGCGGCGCGTCCGGTTCGTCGCAAAACTGTGCGCGCACGTCAAGCCGATGCCGCGCCCGCAAAAATGCGGCTTGTTTTTTCAACCCGCCCACCAAACCTTCGTTCGCCAACGCTTCGGGACGTAAATCAAAAATCAACGCGCGCATTTCGGCAAGCCCCGCCTGCGCGAGCGCTTGAATATATTCGATGGGTTCTTGCAGCGGCGACTCGGCATCGCCCAATAATTCGCGCGCCGTCTGCGCGCCCAATTCAATCCCGTACAACGCTTGCGAGACCGAATCGTGCAAATCGCGCGCAAGGCGTTGTCGCTCTTCGACGGCGGCGAGACGGCGCGCTTGGTCGTACAAGCGCGCGTTTTCCATCGCAATCGCGGCTTGGTTCGCAATGATTTGCGCGAGCTGCGCGTGGTGCAGCGTGAAATAATGAGGCTGGTCGTGGCTGATGGCGAGCATTCCGACCGCGCGTTCTTGGAGAACGAGCGGCACACCCATCCACGCGCGGAGATAGGCGAGTTCTGTGTCGAGACGCGCCCCCCCCCACGCGCGCAGCGCCGCCGCTTCCGGTGTGTCCGCGTAAATGTCATTCACAATCACCGTTTGGCGCGCGGCGACCACGCGTTGATGCAGCGTCGCGCTGCCCAAATCGGCGTACGCGGCGGCGGCTTGCGCGCGTGTCATCGGACCGCGATAGTCCAACATCCGCAGCGCGTCATTTTCGCGCATCACAATCGCCGCGCCGCGATAGTCAATCAAGGTTTTCAATTGCTCCAAAATCAACGCGAGCAGTGGTCCCAACTCTAACGTCGAAGCGACCGTGTGCGAAATGTCGAGCAGCGCGGCAAGTTCCGCCGTGCGTTCCCCGACGCGCTGCTCTAACCATTCCAATGCCCGCACTTGGGCGCTGATGTCGCGCACGATGCCGAGCGCGTGCGGCGCGCCGCGATAGATGACGCGCGTGCCGCGCACCGCCACCGGGAACACGCTCCCGTCGCGGCGCACTGCCAAGCCGTGTGTGAAAAACGATTGCCCCTTTGCCAGCGTTTGGGTGTACGCGTCAACCTCCGCGTCCAGTTCACTCGGCGCGAGCGCGCGAATGGACATGCCAATCAATTCTTGGCGCGTGAACCCGTGCATCTCGCAAAACGCCGGATTGACCTCGACGATGTTGCCTTCCAAATCGGTCAGCGCCACGCCGTCGCCGACCGCCTCGAAAATGCGGCGGTAATTTTCTTCTTGCTCGCGGAATCGCGATTCCGCTTCTTTGCGCGCGGTGATGTCATTCATCGCGCCGTACAAATGCGTCACCCGTTTTTCGTTTTCATCCCAGCGCGGGCGCGCGGTGGTACGCAGCCAACGCACCGCGCCGTCTTGACGAATCACGCGAAATTCATATTCCCCGGAATGATTCTCCAAAACGTGTTGGCGAAACGCGCGCAGCCCCGCCGCGTCGTCGGGATGTACCAACGCGAACATGCCGCCGCGCGCGTTGTACTCGTCGAGCGTATAGCCCATGATGGCGCTGAATTGTTCCGTGACCCACTGCACCACCGTCTCGCCTTCGGGCGTAATGCGCGCTTCAAACACAAAATCCGAAGTGAGTTCAGACAGAGCGCGGTAACGGTCTTGCGCTTCTTGCATAATCAAACTCGCATTTGTTCACTCTCCTCTCTCCCATTGCGAGAAGAGAGTGTGAGGACAACGCTCCCCTCGCCCATTGGGAGAGGGGCTGGGGGTGAGGGGAGACTTTCGCATCAGGGGGGGGTGACGAAACCCGCGCGCACGGCGTACAACGCGGCTTGCGTGCGGCTCGTCAACTGCAATTTGGAGAGAATATTGCTGACGTGACTCTTGACGGTTTCTTGTCCGACATGCAGCGCCAGCGCGATTTCTTTGTTGGACTTGCCCTGTGCGACGAGTTCCAGCACCGCGCGTTCGCGTTCGGTGAGCGCATGCGGTTCCACCGGCATGGAAATTTGATGCATCAAACGCGCGGCGGCTTCGGGCGCGAGTTGCACTTGCCCATTGGCGGCGGCATGAATGGCGCGGCGCAAATCGTTGGCTTGGGTATCTTTGAGCAAATAGCCAATGGCGCCGGCGCGGATAATGTTCACGATTGTCGTGTCATCCACCACACTGGTCAACGCGAGCACTTGGATGTCGGGATGCGCGCGCCGAATTTGGCGCGTCGCTTCGATGCCGTCCATGCCGGGCATCAGCACATCCATCAAAACAACATCCGGCTGCAATTCCTCTGCCAAACGAACGGCTTCGGCGCCATCCGCCGCTTCGCCGACAATCACAATGCGGCGGTCCGCTTTGAGAAACATTCTCAAACCTTGCCGCACCACCGCGTGGTCGTCAACGAGCAGAACTCGAATTTCCAAAATGCCTCCCTCATTTGGGGGAGAAATCATTCCCCCACACGCATAAACTTGGTACATGCTTGGGCGTGATGCGCGCCAGCGACACTGGGGGTAAAGTGTACGAGAGACGATGTGTCTCCTATGATTGTAGCACGGGAAGTAAACGCGCGCGCGGGCAAATGCCCCGCAAAATCAAGTGCAAACGCCATGATTTCTGTTTTGTTGGTGGACGATGATTTGGTCGTGCGGCTCGGACTCAAGATGCGCATTGCGTTGGAAGCCGACCTGCGCGTGGCGGGCGAGGCGCGCGACGGACAGGAAGCGTTAGACCTTTTTCCGACGCTGACGCCCGATGTGGTCGTGATGGATTTTCAAATGCCGCGTTTGGACGGCATCGCCACCGCGCAATGCCTCCGCGCCCGGTTTCCGCATACGGGCATTGTGATTTTGAGTTTGTACGGCGACGAGGAAACGCGCGCGCGCAGCCAAGACGCAGGCGTGGACTTTTTTATCGCCAAAGGCGAAAACGAAAACGAGCTGCTGCACGCGATTCGCGCGAGCGCGACCAAACACCGCCAAGTGGAGGAGCAATCCGGTCAATGAATGCGCAGGTAAAAAAATCGGTATTGCGGCGGCAAAGCAACGATAAAAGGAGGAACGCATCATGATGGCGCAATTGGTTTCAGACAAAATCATTCTCATCGCGCTGACGATTATGGGAATGGCGATTTGTTCGGTAGGCATCGGTCAAGTGTCGGCGCGCGGCGAATGGCTGCATCCGCTCTCCATCGTCGCGTATCTGATCGGTGGATTGGTGCTGCTGATTGCCGCCGCCGCGTTGTTGAATATTTCACTCCCGCTCATTCCCGACGCGCGCGCGGCATGGATTGCCATTCTCGTACTCGCCATCGCCAAAATCGCGCTCACGCAGCTGCATCGCGCATTCGCATGAAGTGGGGACCAAAGATGAAAGTATTCCCCTCTCCCATTGAGAGAGGGGCTAGAGGTGAGCGATGAGGCTAACTGGTGCCTCCAGCGCGGGCTGGGGGGTATATTCCCCTCTCCCAATGGGAGAGGGGCTAGGGGTGAGGGAAAATCTCCCCGCTCCTCGCAAGAGAGTGGTCAAGGTGAGGGAAAATCTCCCCGCTCCTCGCAAGAGAGTGGTCAAGGTGAGGGAAAATCTCCCCGCTCCTCGCAAGAGAGTGGTCAAGGTGAGGGAAAATCTCCCCGCTCCCCGCAAGAGAGTGGTCAAGGTGAGGGAAAATCTCCCCGCTCCCCGCAAGAGAGTGGTCAAGGTGAGGGAAAATTTCCCCTCTCCTCGTAGGAGAGGGGCAGGGGGTGAGGTTCTTTATGCCGTTCAAAGCATGGCTTGTCGTTCTCGGCAAATTGATTTTGGGAGGCATCGTCTTCGAAATTGGTGTGATGCTCGGCGGTATGGCAGCAACACTGTTGCAACTGCACGCGCCGACCTTGCCCGCAGGCGCGGACATGAATACAGTGCCCATCTATATGATGCTCACCACGCCGCTGTACGCGCTCGCGCTGGCAGTCATCGCCATAGGGCTGAGCGGGAATTGGCTCACACGCGCGGCGGTGTTGTCCGCGTTTGGATGGATTGCGTACACACTGAACACGCAGCTCGAAGCATCCATTGTGTCGCAATATGCAACGGGCATTCCCTTTGCGCTTGTCCTGTACATCTTTCCTGCAATTTTGTGCGGGGCAACGATCGCGTTTTTGTTTCGACCGGGTGAGGCGATTCCTGCGCGTGCGGCGGCACAAGCGTTTTGGGCAAAGCACTCGTCAGGCGGCTGGGCATGGCGGTTGCTCCTCGCGGCGGTGATATTCATGCCCATCTATTTTATTTTTGGATTGATGGTCATCCCATTCACCGGCGAATACTATCGCCAGTCCATGTTCGGACTTGCGATGCCCACGCTTGAACAATTATTGCCTATCTTGCTAGTACGCAGTGTATTGTTCATGCTCGCGTGTCTGCCGATTTTCATGCTATGGCAAAAATCCGACACGAGTTTGTTCTGGCGGCTGGGGCTTGCCTTGTTCTTGTTGGTCGGATTCAACTTGATGCTCAGTTCGACATGGCTGCCGCTGTACGTGCGCGTTCCGCATACATTGGAAATTCTGGCGGATGAATTTGTGTACGCAGGCGCGTTGGTGCTGCTGCTCGGCAAGGGTGAATGGCTGGCGCGCAAAACGCAGTCGCACATGACGCGTCGTACCGCGCATTGATCAACGTTCTTTAAAAATATCGAGCGAGGAGTTTTATTTATGAAATTCGCGGGCTGGTACGGCATCGTGGTTGGATTGTTGATGGTGACGCAGTGGATATTTTTTCTTGTCACCGGGCAAGTGACCGAACTGCAAACTGAACCGTTTCGGATTGCGTTTCACCTCGCCGGAGAATTGATCACCGCGTGCGCGTTGATTGTGGGCGGCATCGCGTTGTTGCAGCAGCGCGCTTGGGGTGTAATGGTGTACTTGGTTGCGACAGGAATGCTTTTGTATTCGGTCATTGTCAGTCCCGGCTATTTCGCCCAGCAAGGGCAATGGGCGTTGGTCGGCATGTTCGCGTTGTTGCTCGTGCTCGCGCTTGTCAGCATCGTACGCCTGCTGCGCGCGGCAAAATCCATTACGACGTCATAAGAATCACATTCGGCATTGTGTGAATTCAAGGAGTCAAAGATGAAAAATTTTTTACCGTTTGCAGTGCTTGTATTGTGGATGGGAATTTTCGCGACGGCATGCAATTCATTCTCGACGACGATTCAATCTTCGGGGAACTATATCACCGAGACTCGCAGCGTCCAGTCATTCAACGCGGTGACCATCGGCGGCAATGCGCATGTCAATATTGCGCGCGACGGAACGGAATCGCTCACGATTACGATTGCCGATAACGTAATGCCGCACATGCAGATTGAAGTGAACAACGGACGATTGTATGTTCAGCCAAAACCCAATCTCATTATTGAAAATGACCGGGGCTATACGGTTACGTTGACGGTCAAAAATTTGGAGAGCTTACATCTTTCGGGAAATTCAAACGCGCGTGTGAATGGTATCGAGACAACCCAATGGAAAGCGGAACTCAATGGCAATTGTTTCGCGGCATTAAATGGCTCTGCCGTAAAGCAAGAAATCGTCGTGGATGGCAATTCATTTTACGACGCGGCAAATCTGACAAGCAGTCAAGCCACTGTTCAGGCAGACGGTAACAGCCATGTGACGATTCGGGTGAGTGACAAGCTCGATGCGACAGTGAAAGGTCTCTCCAGCGTAGAATACATTGGCAATCCGTACATCAACCACAAGGTTGAAAACCTCGCGTCGCTAAAACAACGGATGCCGAACTAGTGTTGACCACACCGCTCTATCTGGGCGGAGTTGTTTGGGCGGCGGTGGATGTCAAGCGTTTCGGATAGAGTCCCGAACTGCCGCTTGGGTTGTACGCCGCGAGCATCGCGTTGTTTCTGCTGGGACAGGGAATTTTTCTGTGGGCGAAAAAAGTGAACGCGTATACACGCGTCAAGTGCAATATCGTCTCGTGCCCGAAATTTGGTAAAGCCAGAAAAAGAGGCAAACATGCAAAAACGAATCGCAGTTCTCACCGGCGGCGGCGACGCGCCCGGACAAAACGTCTGGCTCAAAGCGATGGTCGCGCGCGCAGCGGAACACAACATCGAGGTTCTCGGCGTCCGCAAAGGGTGGGAAGGTCTCTTGCATTACAACCCCGACGACGCGCAAACGTACGGCGACAATCTCATCCATTTGAATCCGCAACGCGTGCGCGATATTGACCGTATGCCCGGCGCGTATTTGCATTCGAGTCGCCTCACGCCCGATGCCGTGCCGCTCGCGCTGGCGCCGCCGTTTTTGCGTACGTCAAACGGCGCGGAAGAGACGCGCGATTACACCGCGCACATTCTGCGCGTCATCCAAAAACTCCAACTCGACGGTTTGATGGTGTTGGGCGACCGCGCGACGTTGGCGTACGGCGCGCATTTGGCGCAACAAGGCGCGCCCGTGATTGGTGTGCCGAAGACGGTGCACAACGACATCAACGGCACCGATTACACGTTGGGCTTTTCGACCGCGCTCGGGCGCGGCGTACGCTTTGTGCACGAACTGCGCGCGATGGCGGCGTCGCGCGAAGAAATTGCCGTCGTCGAAATTTTGGGACGCACGACGGGATTGACGACGATGTTGATTGCGTATCTCGCGGGCGCGGACCGCTTGCTCATTCCCGAAGCGCCGTTCGACCCGGCAGTGTTGGCGGATTTCATTACGCGCGACAAACTCGCCAATCCGAGTAATTACGCCGTCCTCGTGGTGAGCGAAGGGGCGACCCTCGCGCCGGAGGCGGCAAAGAAATATTTGCCCGAATTGTCGCGGCTCGCGCACGCGCGCACGTTGGCGGAAGCCATAGCGGTCGGCGAAACGGAGCGCATCGAAAAGCGCATTCTGGCGGACGTGACGCGCGCGGATGCGTTTGGCTTTCGCGTGAGCGGCATGGGCGCGGTGGTCACCGAAATTTTGGAAAATCTCACCCGCGAGCGCATGGTCTTTCAACCGTTGTCGTATTTGATTCGGACGGGCGAGCCGGACGGACAGGACTTGCTGGGCGCCATGAACTTTGCGATTCTGGCGATGAGTCTGTTCATGCAGAAACAATTCAATCGTCTCGCCGCGTATCGCCGCCGCGAAAATTACATTGATGTGCCGCTCGACATGGTGACCGTGCCGCAAGGGAATTACGACGTTCGCGAAAAATACGACGCGGAAAATTATGTGCCGAACGCGAGTGTCATTTGGGCGGCGAGTATTTGACAGCCGACGACCGGCGCCGGACGACAGACCGCGCCCTCTACCTTCTGTGTCCGTCGTCGTCGGATTCAAAGCATGACAACAAACGGCGACAAGCCCATCATCGAAATTCGCGATGTGGTCAAAAGTTTTCCGGTCGGCAACACGACCATCACGATTTTGAAAGGCATCTCCTTTCACGTCAAGCCCGGCGAATTTGTTTCGATTGTCGGTCCGTCCGGCAACGGCAAGTCCACATTGCTCAATATGATTACGGGCATTGACCGTCCGACCAGCGGTGAAATTATTGTCACCGGCAAGCCCGTGCACAAAATGAGCGAAGACCAACTCGCCGGGTGGCGCGGTCAAAACGTGGGCATCATTTTTCAATTTTTCCAAATGCTGCCCGCGTTGAATCTTGTACAAAACGTGATTCTGCCGATGGACCTGACAAACAAATATCCCGCGCGCGAACGCCGTGACCGCGCGATGGCGCTGCTCGAACGCGTCGGTTTGGCAGACCAGGCGTACAAATTGCCCGCGCAAGTGTCGGGCGGACAGCAGCAGCGCGCGGCGATTGCGCGCGCGTTGGCAAACGACCCGCCGCTGCTCATTGCCGACGAGCCGACGGGCAATCTCGATACGCGCAATTCGCAAGACGTGTTTGAATTGTTTCACAGTGTCGTCGGCGGCGGCAAGACCATGTTGATGGTGACGCACGACAAAGAATTGGCGATGCGCGTGCCGCGTGTGGTCGAGATTTTGGATGGACTCGTCACGCGCGATGAATACGTCGGCAAGCCGTCGTGGGCGGGGTATTAAGGAGGGAAGGATGAAGGATGAAGGATGAAATGATAACTCGCCGGAAATTTTTGAAATGGACGGGCATCGCATTGGGCGGCACGGTCGTAGCATGTGGCGGATTGGCATACTTGAGCACAATCTCGCCGGACGTAGAAATGATTCAAGAGAGTTGTACACGGAGCGACAACATGCAAGGGAAAATTCTGGTCGCGTACGCGACGAAAAGTGGAACGACGAGTGAAATCGCCAAGGCGATTGGAGAGAGTCTGTGCGCGCAAGGCGTAACAGCCGACGTGCGTCCGATGAAAGAAACAAAGAGTCTGGAAGGTTACAACGCAGTGGTGTTGGGCAGCGCCATTCGCATGGGACAGTGGCTGCCGGAAGCGGTCGCGTTTGTGAACAAGTTCCAACCACAACTAAAACAAATGCCGACCGCATTCTTTACGGTGCATCTGTTGAATCTGGATGATGACGAAGCGAGTCAAAAGGCGCGCGCACAATATACCGCGCCTGTACGCGCCATCGTGCCGCCCGATGTGGAAGTGTTTTTCGCGGGCAGGTTGGAATATGCGCGCCTCTCCCTTTTTGAAAAATTGATTGCGCGCGTGATGAACGCGCCAGAACAGGATTTGCGCGATTGGAACAAGATTCGCAGCTGGGGCAGCAGTCTGCCGGCGCAGTTGGCGCACGCGTAGAAATCGCGCAGCGAGAGCAAGCGTATGTTTGTCCGCCGACAGGGAGCAGTGCAATGAAAACCTCCAATGTGCTCGTTTGGCTCGTCGCGCTCATCGTCATTCTCTCCGTCATCGCGTCAGGTGTCGGTTTGCTGTATCAAGATAATGGCGCACCATTCACCTATGTAAATGTGCGCGGCGAAACGGTGCCGCTGTACGGACAGGGTTTGTATCGTTACGAAATTGTGCGCGATGGAGTGGGCTTCAAAGGAACGGATTTGTACATTCTGTTCATTGGCGTTCCGCTGCTCATCGTTTCGACGTGGTTGTATCGACGCGGCTCATTGCGCGGCGGACTGGTTTTGACGGGAACACTCGCGTATTTTTTATACAACGCGGCTTCGATGACGTTCGGCTATGCGTACAACAATTTGTTTTTGGTGTACACCGCGCTGTTGACGACGACGTTGTTTGCGACTGTGCTGGCATTCGCTTTATTTGATTTGGCAGCACTTGCACAACATTTTTCCGAACGCTTGCCGCGTCGCGGCATCGCGATCTTTTTATTTGCGGTCGGTGTATCACTTCTGTTCGTATGGGCGGGACTGGACATTGTGCCCGCGCTGCTTGCCGGGACCGCGCCGCCATTGAACAACGATACGACGCTGCCGACGCACGCGTTGGATATGGGCATCATCGCGCCGCTTGCTTTCCTCGCGGGTGCCTTGTTGTTGCGACGCGCGCCGTTGGGATATTTGCTCGCGTCCGTTTTGCTCATCGTTTCAACGGTCTTGGGCGCGGGCGTTCTCGCGTTGTCCACCGCGCAAGTATTCAGCAGCACGCTGACGTTCGCACAAGTGATGGCATTCGTCGTCCCCTTTGTCATTCTCACCGCGTTCGCGTTGTGGCTGACGATTCTTTTGCTACGCAACATTTCGGATGTAGAGACTCGAAAAACAACGTCGCGGAAATTTCGTGCCGCACACGCGTAAAAAAATGAAAAGGAGTTTCTGCGATGAGTACAAATCAACCCACGAACACACCCACGCCCGATTGGCGCGAATTGCGTCGGCAAGAACGCGCACAGCGGCGCGCGGAACGCGGAAACAGCGGCGCGTGGATTCTCGGCGCGATCCTGATTGGCGTCGGTCTCATTTTAACGTGGCAAAATTTTTTCGGCACGATGGTTCAAAATTGGTGGGCGCTGTTTATTCTGCTGCCCGCCGCCGGAAGTCTTGCCGCCGCGTGGCGCGAGTTTCAAAACAATGGCGGTGTGTTCACGATGCGCTTGCTCGCGCCGCTTGCAATGGGCTTGTTGCTGTTCGCCTTGTCAGTGGCGTTTTTGTTTAATTACGTCATCAACTGGGCGCTCGTCGTTCCCGTACTGCTGATTGTGTTCGGCATTATCGTCCTGCTCGGTGGTTTTTTCCCGCGCAAATGACGCGGCAAGTCAATTACTATGGGAGGGCGGATGAAGGTAGCACGCATTTTGAATACGCCGACATACATTCAACATCCTGTCAGACACAATTCGACAAGAACTATGCTGCAGTTTTTTATCATCGTCGTCGCAGGAGTCGTATTACTGCTGTTCCTTCTCTGGCTCGGGCTGCAAATTCGTCCCGCGCCATTTCCGGCGATTACGCTGCCATCGGGCAAAATGGAAACAATGGCGCTGCCGCCGAATCTTCCCGCGCCCGTCGCGCGGTTCTATCAAAAAATCTACGGCGACAAAATTCCGGTCATCCATTCCGCCGTGATTACGGGCTGGGCGGATGTACGTCCGGCGGGTCCCGCGTATCTTCCCGCGCGTTTTCGTTTCATCCACGATTCGGGCAAGGGCTATCGTCATTACATCGAAGCGGGTCTTTACGGTTTGCCATTGATGCAGGTGGATGAACGGTATCTCGACGGACACGCGCGCGGCGTCACGCCGTTCGGGGTGGACGAAGGCGATAAAGTGGACCAAGCCGCGAATTTGGGTTTGTGGGCGGAAACGATTTGGACGCCCGCCGTATATCTCACCGACCCGCGCGTGCAATGGCAAGCGATTGACGAGCACACCGCGCTGCTGGTTGTGCCGTTCCGAGAAGGACACGACACATTCATCGTGCGTTTCAATCCCGAAACGGATTTGATTGATTGGGTCGAATCCATGCGCTATCAGAATCAAGCCAGTCCCGAAAAAATTTTGTGGCTCAACAAGGCGGTGGAATGGCGCGACCTCAACGGCACGCTGACCAATACCATCGGTTCCGCGATTTGGATGAATAACGGCACGCCGTGGGCGATTTTTCACGTGGACGATATTCGATTTAACGTGGACGTGAACGAGTACATTCGCGCCACTGGACCATGAACGATAATCCTTTCCATGTCTACACTTTGGCACAAAATCTGGTACGACTTGTGGCACTATAAGGTGCGCACGCTGTTGACCGTGATGAGCATCACTGCCGGCGTGTTTGCGATTGGCGTCGTGTTTGGCATGACTGACCAATTGCTCGCGGGCATGGACGCCGCGCACCAAGCCGTGACGCCGTCGCATATCAATATGGCGCTCGCGGGGTTTGCGACGCGCGATGAAATCGAAGGCATTCGGCGCGTGCCCGGCGTTGTGGATGTGGAACCGTACACGTATCTTGCGCTCGAGTACCGCTTTTCGCCGACCGACCCATGGAAACTTGGCGTCGCTACACTGCGCGACGATTGGGAACGCCAGCACATGGACATTGTGCAGCTGCGCGAAGGCGAATGGCCCCGCCGAGAAAATATCGCGGTGGAACGTTTGAGCGCGTCGTATTACAACAGCGGCATCGGCGATACGGTCTCGGTCAAACAAAACGACCGCATTTATAATTTTACCGTTACCGGAAAAATTCGTCATCCGTTCGTGCCGCCGCCGCAATTTGGCGGACAGGCGTTCTTTTTTTTCAGCCCTGACGCGCTGACACACTTGGGCGTGCCAAAAGGCAAATTCAATTATGTGTTTGTGCGCATCGAGAATTGGAGTCAAGAGAACGCGCGCGCCGCTGCGACTGCCATCAAAGACCGACTCGCCAATCAAGGCATCGGCGTTGCGGCGACGTTGTACCAAGACCCGCACAAACATTGGGGTCGCGTGTACATGGAAGGCATTAATATCGTCCTCCAAGTGCTCGCCGTCGTTTCGCTCTTGTTGAGCGTGGTGCTGGTATACAATACGCTTACCGCGTTGATTGCGCACCAAACGAATCAAATCGGCGTGCTCAAAGCGATTGGCGGGCGCACGCGGACCATTGCCCAAATTTATTTTGCGAATGTGTTGATATATGGCTTGCTCGCCTTGTGCATTGCGCTGCCGCTGGGCGTGTATCTGTCGTGGGCAATTACGCGCAGTTTCTTGAATTTGTTCAACATTGATTACGATACGTTTCATGTTTCTACGATCGCGCTCGTTCTGCAAATCGGCGCCGCGCTCTTGGTGCCGCTGCTCGCCGCGTTGGTTCCCGTGATGAACGGCGCGCGCATCACGGTGCGCGAAGCAATTGCGAGTTATGGCTTGGGCGGCGATTTCGGTTCCAATTGGCTCGACCGCGTGATTGAAAGAATCGGCGCAAAACTTTTGCCGACGCAGTACGCGACCGCGCTCGGCAATATGTTTCGCCGCAAAGGGCGGCTCCTGCTGACGCAGTTGGTGTTGGTAATGGCGGGGACAATGTTTTTGATTGTCATGACGTTGTCGGCTTCGATGGACAACACGGTGGAAAATTTTTTCGCGTCGCGGCGTTATGACGTGACGGCATATCTGAATGGACGACTCCGCGCGACGCGCGCATTGGAATTGGCGACAAGTGTGCAAGGCGTCGCGGCGGCGCAAGTGCAATTGTGGTTTCCCGCCACTGTCCGCAAACTGGGACAGCGCACCCAAGAAGCCGGTCTGGGCACAAACGTGGCGGGGTTTGACCCGCGCGGTGATTTTTTCAGCGAACGGGTTGTCGAAGGGCGTTGGCTCCAGCCGGGCGATGATCTCGCCGTCGTGGTGAGTTACGATACGGCAAACAAAAACAATTTTCGCGTCGGCGACGTCATCACGCTGGACCTGGGCGTTTTCGGCAAACGCGATTGGCACATTGTGGGCTTGTATCAGCCGCTGCTTGCCGGCGCGTTCAGCGGTGACGTGATTTATGCGCCGCTCGAAGCGTTGGAGAATGCGACGAAACAGTACGACCGCGCCACGCGCATCATTTTGCGGACGACGATACACGACGAGCCCGCGAGCATTGCAGCGCGCGACAGACTGCGCGACCTTGCGGCGGAACAAAATATCAGCATCGCCGCGTTCCAGACCGAAGCCGAAATGCGGCGCGGCGTCGAAAGTTCTTTTGGTCTGATTACTTTGATGTTGATGGCGCTCGCGATTCTGGTCGCAATTGTCGGCGGCATTGCGTTGATGGGCGCGCTGTCCATCAGCGTTGTCGAACGCACCAAAGAAATCGGCGTCTTGCGCGCCATCGGCGCGCGCACGCGCACGCTGTTGGCAATGTTTGTCATGGAAGGCGTACTGCAAGGACTCTTGAGCTGGACGGCGGCGATACTGCTTTCGCTTGCGTTGGCGCGCCCGCTGTCGGATCTTTTGGGGCGCACGATTTTGAACATGCCGCTGGATTATGCGTACAATGTCCGAGCCGTCGCGATATGGCTCGGCATCATCCTCTTTATTTCTGTTCTGGCTTCGATTCTTCCCGCGCGCAATGCGACGCGCGTTAGCGTACGCGACAGTTTGGCGTACGCGTGAGAACGGACGACGCGCATGGACCTTTTTGCCAATGCCCTTTTGGAACTCGACGAAACAGGAAAGGTCGCGCTCCAGATCGAGCGCGATGACGGATTGGTGGACGACGAAGACTTGTCGTGGTATTTGACCGCGTATGCCGCGTTCCCCAAATATGAAAAACGCGTTCTGAAATTCGCGCGCGGGCGCGTGTTGGATTTAGGCTGCGCGGCGGGACGACACGCGCTCTATCTTCAACGACGCGGTTTCGCGGTGACGGCGGTGGATGCTTTGCCGCAAATGGTCGCGTTGGCGCGGGCGCGCGGCGTGCGCCATGCGCGCGTGGTCAACGCGTGCGCGCGTCTGCCGTTCCGCGCGCGGGCGTTTGATACCATCCTTTTGTTGGGCAACAATTTGGGTATGTGCGGCAGTACCGCGCGCGTGCGGCGAATGCTGCGCGAACTGCATCGGATTACGCCCCCGCGCGGACAGATTCTCGCAACCACGCGAATGCTTTCGGTCACCGACCCGCTCGACCGCGCGTACATTCGCCGCAATTTGGAATTGGGACGCGCACCGCACCAAGTGCGCTTGCGTTTGCATTGGCGCGGGCAAGTCGGAAAATGGTTTGACTTGCAGTTGTTTGCGCCGACGGATTTGATGCGGCTTGCCGCGCGGGCGGGTTGGGAATTGACGCAAGTGTTGGCGGACGAAGACTTGACAGCGGGCTATGCGGTCGTTTTGGAGAAACCAACATTGGCGAAATAAAAAACTGCGACGCTTGCCATCGCAGTTTTTTGTTTACGTCGCTTGCGGATCCGAATTGCTCGCGTCGGATTCGTCTGCGCTCGCCGGTTCACTCAAGATCGCGCGCGCGGCTTGCTCATCCTGCGGCGCGACGAGAATCCGAAATTCGCCCAGTCCGTCCAACGTAAATCCGAGTGTGCCCAACGCTTCATTTTGAAAAATCGCGCGAATGCCTGCCGCTTCCAATTTGGCGCGAATCACCTGCGCTTCCAACTCGCCCGACGCGCGATACACTTCCACTGGTTTCGTTTCCTTCATCCTGCCTCCGTTTGCAAATCGCGAATTGCGAATCGCATATCGCTTTTCGCAATTCGAAATGCAAAATGCAAAATTCAAAATCCGCCATCCGCGATCCACATCCACCATCGCCGATCACCCGATCGCCGAATCACCTAATCTTCAGTCTCCAATCTCTCCCTCACCCTCTTTCTCCCTCTCACGCTGACGCTGCTTTTGCCAAAATTTCTTTTCGCGTTTGGTGCGGACGGGTTCCACTTGGACCGAAACCGGACGCGCGGTCACGATGAATCCCGTGTGCGCAATCATCCGATCGTCGGGACGCAAACGGTCGGCGTTGAGTTTGTATTTACGATGCAGCAATTCGCTCACTTCGATTTCAACCCAGTTGCTCATGCGTTCCAATTCGCCGAGCATCTCGCTGACCTGATTCGTCGTCGGCACGAGCGAACCGAAAAAACCGCCGGGGCGCAGCGCCGCGTGCGCTTGCGCGAGAAAGAGCCACGGCTCGCGCACGTCGAGAAACAATGCGTCCGCGCCCCGTTCGTCAAAGCCCGCGCGGATGTCGCGCACGCGAAATTCGACGTGCGGCGTCAGTCCCGCGCGTTCGATATTTTTGCGCGCGTTTTCCTGATGTTCGGCGCGTTCTTCGTACGTAAACACTTTGCCCGTCGGCTGCACCATTTGCGCGAGCGCGAGCGTCATCGCGCCGCTGCCCGTGCCCGCTTCCAACACGGTCATGCCCGCATGAATATTCATTTTCATCAGCAAATAGCCGATGTCTTTCGGGTAAACGATTTGGGTCGCGCGGCTGACGTTCATGATGAGGTCGAGCGTGGAGGGACGCAGCAAAATAAAACTTTCGCCCAACTGTGTCGGCACGCGCGAACCGAATTCGTATTCGAGCAGGGTTTCGTGCCGGATGTAACCGAGATGCGAATCGAGCCGCACATTGGGCATGACGCGCGTGACAATGCGTTTGCCTTCGGGGTCAAGCAAGAGCACCATGTCGCCGAACTGCGGTTTGTTCATGCTTGAGATTATACAATAGTTATGCTACCATACTTGGCGACACGGCGATGCGGCTCGGTGTTTGGCGCTAATGCGCCCGCCGAGTTTTTTTTTATCCAATGAATCAGTCAGATGCAGCGGCGCTGCTCGCGCAGCAAATTGAAATCTATCAACATCTGGCGCGCCTCTCGGCGGATGACCAAGGTATGGAGGCGTTGGCGCGGGCGCTGGCGCAGGATTCGCACAAAGCAGTGTTGATTCAAGACAAGCGGCTCCAATATCTCGCGCAAATCGCAACGCCGGATTTGACGAACTGGGCAGATATTCTGGATGCTTTTCAGTCGGCGTCGTACTTGCCGCCGGAATTGGCGGACCGCAAACAAGCGCATTGGGTCACCGAGCCAATCTTGCAGACCTTTGAGACGTGTGCGCGTTTGGTGATGCCGATTGTGACGCGCAATGTCGCGCGCGGCTATGTGTCGTTGATTGCGCGCACGCCGGCGTTTGACGCGCTCGACCGCGTGATTGTGACACAAGGCGCGCTGGTCTGCGCGGTGGAAATGGCAAAAGTCAAAGCGGTCAGCGTCGCGGAAAAAAGATTGCGCGGCGATTTGATTCAAGCCGTGTTGGCGCAGTCGATCAGCCAAGCCGACGCGATGGGTTGGGCGGAACGCGCGGGCTTGCGCAAAACGGGTCCGTTCGTCGCCTTGACGCTGCAGTGGGTCGGACGCGAGACGCCGTCGTTACGACGATTGGAAACGATTGTCAGCGGGCAAATCAAACGCCAACGTCAGCGCGTGCTCGCCTCGGCGCGCGAAAACGAAATCGTCGCCGTGTATGCGGTGAACGTCGAACGCGGCACGACCGAAGTCGAACAATTCGCGCAGACGATTTTGAATTTGGCGCGCGCGGAATTTCCCAAAGCGCATTTGGCAATCGGCATTGGGCGACCGGTGGAACAACTGCTGGAACTGCGCGCGTCGTACCGCGAAGCCGCGCAGGCAATGGCGTTAGAGCATCGGCTGCGGCATCACAAACCGCAAGCGTATGCGAATTTGGGTGTCTATCGTTTGCTCTTGCCGCTGTCGGAAACGAACGAACTGCGCGCGTTTGCGGAACAGGTGTTGGGGCGTTTGATCGCGGATGAACGCGCGGGAAAAACCGATCTGCTCGAAACGCTGCGCGTCTATTTTGAATGCAACGGCAATGTCGCGCAGACCGCCAAAGCGTTGTACATTCATCGCAACACGCTGCTGTATCGTCTCGACCGTATTCGCCAAGTGGGCAATTTGGATTTGGACGACGCGGAGGCGCGCTTGCAATTGCAATTGGCGCTGCGCGCGTACGAATTGACGCGCGAACAATAAGGATGACTGTACAAAAAATTCCGAAATTTGAAAAATTTCGGAATTTTTTATTGCCTAATCGGTCGCAACGAAAAAAATTTCGAGGACATTTGTCCTCGAAATTTTTTTATCTCAGGGCTGCGCTTCGTACGCGCCCAAATCACATTTCTTTTTGTTGTCAGCATCGCCGTCGGCGGGACGCGGTTTGCCGCGTTGGTCGCGCGTGAGCGGATTGGAATTGGCGTCGAGACATTTGTTAGCGGGAATCACATCCATCGCATCGCTGCCCATCTGCAAAGACATGGTCTGCGTGGGTCCGCCGTTGTTGGCAAGGTCGTTGACCTGAGAGGAGATACCGAGAATGTTTTTGTTGTTGGCGTTGAGCGTGCACCCGTTCGTGCCAAAGATGAGATTGTAGCTCGTCGTGGTGATGTTGCCCTGACAATCGTCGTTGACCACATCGACGCGATTGAGGTCGAGCAGCGAGTGATACAGATTCACGCTGCCGCTGTTGTTGAAAATGCCGCCTGCCGTTGCGCCAAACGGCGCGTTATTTTTTGCCAGCGTTGTATAACGCAGCTGCGTTGTGCCGTTGTTGTACAAGCCGCCGCCTTCTTGCAGCGCGCTGTTGTCCGCCACCATGCTGTTGAACAATTCCAAAGTCCCGCTCTGCACATAAATGCCGCCGCCAAGTTTGCCGATATTGTGGTCAATGACGCTTTCGCGAATGACGGTCGCGCCGTTTGAAAAAATCCCCCCCCCCTGTCCGATACCGCCGCTGGCGCCGGTGCTGTTTTGCGTGACGGTACTCTTGACCAGCGTCAATTTGAATGAGCTGGCGATGCCGCCCCCGCCAAAGGAATCGCGATTCAACGGACCGATGGTACTGCGATTCACCGTAATCGCGCCATAGCCCGCAATGCCGCCGCCATTATAGTTGGCGACGCTTTCGTTGACCACGCTTTTGACGAGTTTGAGACTTGCGCCACTGTTGACATAGATGCCGCCGCCGGAATTGAGCGCCAAACCGTTGCGAATGGTCATATTCTTGATGACCGTTTTGCCGCTGATGATGTGAAACGCGCGGTCCAGCGCGAGCGCATTGAGATATGTGGATGACGCGCCCGCGCCGAGGATGGTGAGATTGCTCTTGATATCCAAATCGCCCGTCGCGGCGTTGTCTTCATTGACGCCACTGAGATTGAAAAAAAGCGTCCCCGCCGGCAGCACAATCGTATTGCTGCCGCCGAGCGCGTTGGTTTCCATCACCGCCGCGCGCAGCGTGCATTTTTTCGACGGCGTAGATTTACATTTGCCGTCACCGGGATTCGCGTCGGCTTCGTCGAGCATACTGTTGACGTTGAATGTTACGTTTTGCGGCGCGGCGCGCAGGGTGTAGGGCGCGAGCGCGCCGAGCAACAGCAGCGCGGTGAGCGCCGGGAAAAAGAATCTATTCATTTTGAAATTTCATATCATCGTTCAAATGCTCCAATATCGCATTTTGATTTGCCGTCGCTATTGCCGTCGCGCGGGCGCGGTTGTCCGCGTTGGTCGGTTGTGAGTTGGACGAGCAGCAAGCCGTCCGGCGCCACGCAATCGCGCGCGGGAATGATGTCCACCGCCGCGCTGTCGGACGGGAGCGAAACGGTTTGCGTCGGTCCGCCATTGTTGGCGAGAAAACCGCTGTACGCGGGCGTGTTGTAAATATCGTGCGCGGTGGTTCCGCTCACGGCGCAATTGTCGGTTGTGCTAAAAAAATTATAGTCGTGCGAAGTGACCGCGCCTTCGCAATCGCCGCGCTGAGAAAACGGCGGTGTGTTGAGAGAAAAGGTATTCCAATCGAAGAGTGTATTCCACACGTGCGCGACGCCGGTCGGCGCTTGGTACAGCCCTGCGCCTTTGCCATAGCCCACCGCTTGAACCGTGTTGCTCGCAAGCGTGACATGATACAAACTCAAGTCGCCGCTGCTGTAAATGCCGCCGCCTTGATGCTGCGCGTCATTGTTTGCCACCGTCGAGTTGACCAACATGGTGGTCAAGGTTCCGGAATGCGCCAACCCCGCGCCGTTCTCTGCTGTGTTGTGGTCAATGGTGCTGGTGTTGAGATACAGCGTTCCGTTATTGCGAATTCCTCCGCCGTCCATCGTCGCAGAATTGGCTGTGACCGTACTCGCATCGAGACGCAGGTTGCCGGTGCTTGTGTTTTGGATGCCGCCGCCGAAACCGACGACCGAGTTTTGCTTGACGATACTGCGCTTGAGCGTGGTCTTGCCCGCGTTATACAATCCGCCGCCCAGCCAACTGGAATTGTTTTCGATGGTGCTTTTGTGGAGAATGAGTGTGGCGCCTGCTTCGACGTTGACACCGCCGCCGAAATTGAAATTGCCCAACGCGCTGCCGTTGGTGATTTTCACTTTCAGAATTTTCACTTTGCCCGCGAGAATGTGAAACACGCGGTCGCTGTTGTAGCCGCTAATCACGGTGCTGTTGGCGCCGCCGCCTTGAATGACTAAATCATCGAGAATGTCCAAATCGCCGGTGCGCGCATTGTCATTGTATGCGCCGGTATAGGTCAATTGATACGGCGACGCATTCGCGGGCAAGGCGATGGTGTCTTGCCCTGCCAGCGCGTTGGTTTCCATCACCGCCGCGCGCAGCGTACATTTTTTGCCGGGTGTGCTTTTGCATTTGCCGTCGCCGGGTTTCGCATCCGGTTCATCCACAATCGAATTCACGGTAAAAGTGATGCCGTGCGGCGCGGCGCGCGCGGTACGGGGCAGAGACATGCCCAGTGTCACCAACAATAACGCGGGAACAAAAAGTAAAATTCTATACATGACGACTCCCCATCTGCCAAGCGAATTGAATCCGGCTGAGTGCATGCCTCGTTCGCGAATGCGACATGAGAATTTTGTGAACATTCACATCGTTTTGCATCAGGGCGTCAGCGCGATTTCTTGTGGCGCTTGCCCGTCCGGCGCGACGACGAGTTTGAATTCTTTTGCTTCTGCCGGCACGAGAAAATACACGGTTAGGTTTGCGGATTCGTCGAGGGGAATGGTTTGCGCGCCGCTTTCGTCAAACGCGATTTCGGCTGGCGCGCCGTCCGCGCGCAATTGCAAATACTCGTTCCCGACGGACATGCCGTTTTTGGCGTCCATGTTTTGCGCTTGCGCGGTCACGCGCACAAAGCGTTTGCCGACGGGCGCGCGTTCGGCGCGTTGACCTGTGACGATGCCATCAATATCCAATTGCGCGTCGGTCACCTGTACCATGATTTTTTCGCCGTATTTGTTGGTCGCTGTCACCGCGTCGCCGGGTTTGAGTGCGCGCGGCAAATCGGCTTTTGCCGGCGCGCCGGTCAATGAAATTTTGAGCGGTTCTTTGCCCGCTTCCGAAAGCGTCAAGACTGCGCCATCCCATACCGTATCCGCTTTCGCTATACCGCGCAGATTCAATTCTTGCGTACCGTTTTGGTTAAGACGAATTCCGTCAAGCCCGTTCGCATTGGTTCCATCCGCGAACGTGATTTCAAATTTGGGTGTCGTGACCGGATACGCTTGATTGTTCGTCGCCTTGATGACGACATTTACCCACGGATTGCCCGGCATCGTCTGGTCGGGATTCATCACATTGCGATTCGAAATGGACGCTGCTTGAATCACAAACTCTGCGCCCGCGTAACGAAACGCACGCGAGGAGGGGTCAGGCAAAAGACGTTCCAAGAGTGGAATGGTTCCATTCGAATCGGAAGCAGCCGCAGGCGCGTTCGTCGGCGTAGGTATTTGCGCGGAGGTTGCGGTTGCGGAAACTTGCGCCGGGGGCGCGGCAGAGGTTGCGTTGTTCGCGGCGGGGGTTGCGCTGCCACATCCCAACAGCGTGATACCCAAGGCGAGTCCAAGAATCAAGAGGATTGTCTGTTTGCGCATGCAAAATGTCCTTTCCCGATGAATGACCAAATGGAGCGGATGCGGTCTTTTTATTTCGGCGTGTCTATGCTAACATGAGCGCATGGACAAAAGGTGACATTTTGTGACAATTCCGATTACAGACCTCTGACAGAGTTTGCCTCCCCGCGCCTTTCGCGAAAAAGTTTTTTTGTATATGGCACTACAAACAACGGGCGCTGCGCCAAAAGTGTCCGATGGCGAAGCGTTCAAGACGTTTGGCGAATGTTTGAAATATCTGCGCCGCCGCGCGCGCTTGACACAATCCGAATTGGGACGCGCGGTCGGCTACAGCCGCGAACAAATCGTGCGGCTTGAACGCAATCAACGTTTGCCGGACCCCACCACACTTGGCGCGCTTTTTATCCCTGCGCTCGATGTCCGTTCAAGTCCCGCGCTCGCCGCGCGTTTGTTGGAACTCGCCGCGCAGGCGCGCGAACAAACCGCGCTGCCGCCGAAACAAAAAACGCGCGTGAGCGCGCGCAACCCAAAACAGAATCAAACACGCGCCCAACATCGCGCCGCCGCCGAATGGGCAGAACTCGGGCAAGGCGACGTGATTACCGCCGCGCGCGAATACGGACGCGCGCACGATTTCAAACGCGCGGCAGATGTGTTGACCGACCGCGGCGCGCTGTTGTTTAATCAAGGCAAGGGCGATGATGTGGTCGCGGTGATTGATGAATTATTGACTGCGCTGCGCCGCGCCAAACATGCGGATGCGGACACGCTGCGGCGCTTGCTCACAACGCGCGGCGATGTGCTGCTCCATACGACGCGCGCGGCAGAAGCCGAAGCGAATTATCGGCAGGCGATGGAATTGAGCGCGGGCGCGGTGCGCGCGGCGTTGGTCTATCGTTTTGCGAGCGCGCTGGCGCAGCGCGGGCGCGCGGCAGAGGCATTGGAATTGGCGCGCGAAACGCTCGCGCAGTTGGACGCGGGACATGTGCTGCTCCGCGCGCAATTGCGGATGGTCGAGGGCGGCGCGGCAATGGCATTGTCGCACTATGACGCGGCGCAGACTGCCAATCAAGACGCGTTGGCATTGGCAGAGCAATTAAGCGTGGCAATGCCGTTGGAGAGCGCGGGCATTCGCGCCCGCGCGCACAATGCGCTCGGCGCGCTGTGCGCCATTCGCGGCGAACGCGACGCGGCAGTGACGCATTGGCAAGAAACTGTGGCGACCGCGCGGCTCGCGGGCATGCGCGCGTTGGAATATCGCGCGCAAGGGAATCTCGCGGCAGTGTCGTACGAGATGGGCAAGCTCGCGCAGGCGGAACAATACTGTGCCGCCGCATTGGACGGTTTGCAAAGTATCGGCGACATGCAAGCCGCCGCGAAATTTGTGCATCTCGGCGCCAATCTTGCGTTTTTGCGCGGCGACATTGCCAAATCGCTCGCGCTGGCGCAGCAAGCGTGCGACCTCAAAGCGCAGACGGGCGACCGCCTGAGTTATCTTGCCTCGCTCTATCAATTGACCAAAGCATTGGTGTTCATGGAGCAATTGGACGCGGCGCGCGCGAATGCGGAACGCGCGCGGCAAGAACTGACCGGGATGCAAGAAGAACGCGTGCGCGCGTATTGGTTGGTCGTCTTGAGCGAAATCGAAATGTTGGAAGGCAACGCAGCGCGCGTTTTTGAAATGCTCGAAACGGCGCGCGCGCTGCGCGGCGCGGCGCAAGACCCGAAATTTTTGAACGATGCGGCAAATCATCAAGCGGTCGCCGCATTGGAATTGGGTCGCGCGGACGATGCCGAAGCGGTTCTGGCGCAGCGTACCGCAAACGAGAGTTGGGAAACCGCGTTGGAACGGGAATTGATACGCGGGTTGATTGCAATGCAGCGCGGCGCGCGCGCGACGGCGCAGCAGTTGGCGGAGCAAATGTGCAAAGACGCGACGGCGCGCGGCTATTTGCAGTTGGCGCGGCGCGCCGCCCGCTTTGCCCAAAATCTGGAGGGCTGCGCTGCGCCGCAGGAAATCGCGCGATTGTTTTACGGCAAAATCGAAACGAACGTAGGCGATTGGCTTTGAATATGCGAGTCCATCGGCGACCAGTCTCACCGGTTATACGCCCGAAGAACACTATGCGGACCCGGATTTGGGATTCAAGTTGGCGCATCCCGCGGCGGCATCGGAATCCGATTGCGTTCTTGCGTCCGGCGTTGGACATTCCGCTGTGCCATCCCGAGAAATGGGACGGCACGGGTTATCCGCGCGGGCAGGCAAGCATTTTGACCCACAGCTGGTCGAGCCATTTTTAGAATTGGTCGAAACGGATTTTCGCCAAGCGACGCATCCGGCTTGGTCATCGCGCCTAAACCTTCGCGCAAAATTTTAGTGCGAATTGCATGATGACAGCGAAATGGATTTTCTGTTACAATATTCACAATGTTTACCGTAGGTATTATTGCGGTCGTCGTCATTAGCCTTGTTGAGGTCGTAGTCCTTAGCAATAGGCGTAATGTGGTTTGGGCGAAAATCGGGATACGCCCCCGACGACGATAGCGAATCCTAACGCGAATCGAACCCGCCTGAACCAACAGGCGGGTTATTTTTTTGTCGTAAACAAATGCGTCGCAGACGCGGCAAAACGCGCGGCGTGCCGGTTTCGGACCAAGTTGTCCTTCAAGGATGAAGGTAGGCAGGCAATGCCTACCTTTTGTTTTATCCTCACCCGGAAAGGAGTTATCAAGATGTTTTCAGCACGATATTCCCAAGCCGAAATGGATCAATGGCACATGGCAGTAAACGCTACGGTGTCGCCGCGCGCGTCTGCCGCGTCGCGCCAAAACGGTAAGCATGCCGCCATGGCAAAAGGGCAAAGCGAGCGTACGCCGGCGCGCGCTGATAGTACGCGTATGTCATCTATGGAAAACGACACGGCGGAAACGTGGGCGAGCGAATGTTTGTTTGAGTGTTATAACGCTTGAATTGCATTCGGTCGCCATTTTTATTTCAGATTGACGATTTCAGATTTCAGATTGATGCGGCAAAAATCACCACGCCCCAAATCTGAAATCTGAAATTTGAAATCTACAATCCTAACATGCCAAAACTCGCAGGGGCGCAAATTTTGTGGGAATGTCTTGTCCGCGAAGGTGTGGATGTGGTGTTCGGTTATCCCGGCGGCGCGATTTTGCCGGCGTACGACGCGATGCTGCAATATCCGATTCATCATGTGCTCGTCCGTCATGAACAGGGCGCAACGCACATGGCGGATGGTTATTCACGCGCGTCGGGACGCGTCGGCGTGTGCATCGGCACGAGCGGTCCGGGCGCGACGAATATGGTGACCGGGCTGGCGACCGCGATGATGGACTCGGTGCCCATCGTCGCCATCACCGGACAGGTCGGCACGCGCGTCATCGGCAGCGACGCGTTCCAAGAAACCGATGTGACCGGTGTGACGCTGCCCGTCACCAAACACAATTATTTGGTGACACACGTCGAAGATTTGCCGCACATTGTGCGCGAAGCGTTTCACATTGCGCGCTCGGGGCGTCCCGGTCCGGTGTTGATTGATATTCCCAAAGATGTGCAGTTGGCGACGATGGATTTTGAATATCCCACCGCGCCGATTCATCTGCCGAACGAACGCCTGCTGCAGCGCTTGGCGCCGATGGAGTATTTCGAACGCGCGGCGCAATTGATCGCGCAAGCGGAACGTCCGCTGATTTTTGTGGGGCACGGCGTCATCCTCAGCGGCGCGACGGAGGAGGTGCGCGAATTCGCGGAAAAGACCAACATTCCGGTCGCGCTCACACTGCTCGGCATCGGTGGTTTTCCGGCGGAACATCCGCTGTGTCTCGGCATGATGGGCATGCACGGCGGCGTCTATGTCAACGAAGCGATTCAAAATGCGGATTTGATTCTCGCAATGGGCATGCGCTTTGACGACCGCGTGACGGGCAATCTGAAAACGTATTCGCCGTACAGCAAAAAGATTCATTTTGAAATTGACCCATCCGAAATCAACAAGAACGTGCGCGTGGATGTGCCACTGCTCGGCGATCTGAAAGAATCGCTACGTAAACTTTTGCCGCTCGTGTCGCCAAAGCGTCATGATGCCTGGTTCAATCATCTCAAACTCGAGATGGAAAAAAATCCGATTCGCGATGTGTTGGATTGGGATTCGCCCGATGGACTGATGAGCGAACATGTCGTGCATGACATTTGGACGGCAACGCGCGGCGACGCGATTGTGGTCACCGATGTGGGACAGCATCAAATGTGGGAGGCGCAGTACTATTTGCACAACAAACCGCGCACGCTCATCACGAGCGGCGGTCTCGGCACCATGGGCTATGCGCTGCCTGCGGCGATTGGCGCAAAATTTGCGTGTCCCGACAAAGAGGTGTGGGTGATTGCCGGGGACGGCGGTTTCCAAATGACGATGTATGAATTGGCAACCATCGTGCAGGAAAAATTGAAAATCAACATCGCCATTTTGAACAACGGCTATTTGGGCATGGTGCGGCAGTGGCAGGAATTTTTCTATGATGCGCGTTACGCGGCGACGCCGATTCTGTCGCCCGAATTTACGAAACTGGCGCAAGCATACGGCATTCCCGGCTATCTCGTGGACAAGCGCGCGGATGTGATGGGCGTGCTGGACGAAGTGCGCGCGTCGCCCGGACCGGCGTTGATCGAATTCCGCGTCAAGATGGAAGACGCCGTGTATCCGATGGTGCCCGCCGGCGCGAATTTGCATGACATGATTAAACGGGAAAAAGTGGCGCAGCCATTGTAGAGGTCAACGTGACGAGTGACGAGTGAGGAGGGGAAAATGCCCCGTCTCCCGTCACCCGCCACCCGTCTCAATTTATGAAACATACTCTAGTCGCATTAGTCGAAGACAAACCCGGCGTGCTGAATCGCGTCGCGTCGCTCTTTCGCCGCCGCGCGTTCAATATCGAATCGCTCGCGGTCGGACATACCGACCAACCGCAAATTTCGCGGATGACGATTGTGATTGATTCGGACAATACGAGCGCGCATCTTGTCGAATCCAATCTCGCGAAACTGGTGAATGTGATTGATGTGCAAGATGTCACGGGACTGGACACCATTTCGCGTGATTTGGCGCTGATTAAGGTGCGCGTGGATGCGGCGGGTCGCTCGGAAATCGCGCAGCTCGCCGAAATCTTTCGCGCGAAAATTGTGGACGTTGCGGCCGATTCGGTTGTGGTCGAAGTCACCGGCGATGAAGACAAGATTGACGGGCTCATCGAACTCTTGCGTCCCAAAGGCATCCTGGAAATGGTGCGCACGGGACGCATCGCGATGGTACGCGGCAATCAATCCGCGCAGCGCAAAAGCGCGAATGGCAAATACAGCGGCAACGGGCATGCGAATGGAAATGGCGTTGGCGTGTCCGGTCCGAGTTCGGTGTAACGCGCGCCACGGAAGCAATCTGCTGTTTAACAATCGAATAGATCCTTTGCCACTCACCACCCCTTGAATTCGGATGAACTCTGATTTAGAATTCAGATATTGTCGTAATTCCTCGCGCGGCGCGTGCGCTGACGCAAAATAGTTTGGCGGTGAGGAGGTGGCATAACCCAATCTACGAACCAACGTCGAGTCTCGAAACGCACGTAGTAACGAATGGCGCTGGTAGTGCAACAAAATGAAACGGCGAGGTTACGCCTTCTTTCTTGCCCGTATAATTCGGCGCGCTTTCGCATCCGTATTCCGCGGATGAACTCCATCCGAGCAATTTCATCATGTTGTTGCGCTAGTCCCTGTTTTGAGCGTGTTCCTCGCCAAGAACGAAGATGTAGCCCAAACATGGTTCTTGTTTATAGCACCGACTAGTAGTGCAACAAAATGAAACGGCGGGGTTGCACCTTTTTTCTTGCCCGTATAATTCGGCGCGCTTTCGCATCCGTATCTCGCAGTCTCATCATGTTGTTGCACTAGCGCCATTGTTAGTATCCCAATTGTTCTTTACATTGCTCAAAGGAGGCAATCGTCATGGCAGACAAAGAAAAACAGCGGCGAGAAATTATTGCCCAAGACGTCAAGGACTTGCACAGTCTTGGCTATGCGCAGCAGCTCTTTCGCGAAATGGGCGGCTTTTCCAATTTCGCGATTTCCTTCACCATTATTTCGATCCTCACGGGCGCAATTCTACTTTACGGGTACGGTTTGAAATTTGCCGGACCCATCATCAATACAGTGGGATGGCCCATTGTCAGTGTGTTCACTTTATGCGTGGCGGCATCTATGGCAGAAATTGCCTCCGCGTATCCGACCGCCGGTGGTTTGTATTATTGGGCATATCGTTTGGGCGGGAAAGGTTGGGCGTGGATTACCGCGTGGATGAACATGATTGGACAAATCACCATCACGGCAGGCATCAACATCGCCGCCGCGATTTATCTGATCGGTTTCATCACCCAACTGTTTGGCATTGACCCCGCCAGCGAAGTGTTCGCCGGATTGCATTGGAGCGATTGGAACTTTTATCTGTTGGTGATGATTCTTATTATGATTCCGCAAGTCATCATCAACATCGCCGGCATCAAAATCGTCGAGTTGATGAACAACTTTAGCGTGTATTGGCATATCGCTGGCGTTGTCATCATCGCGCTGTTGTTGACCTTTCTCGGTTCGCATCACAACAGTTTGGGATTCATGTTTTCGTTTGTGAATACGGTGAATCCGCTCGATGCCTCGTCCGCGCCGCTGGTGGAAGGCGGACCGGCTGTGCCTGCGTTGGTCATCGGTCCTGTGACCGTTGCCTCGCCGCTGTTCTCGATTATCCCCGGATTGACCGAGTTGTACCGCGCGGCACCGTTCGTGTTAGTTTTCGGTTTGGCATTCTTGCAGGCGCAGTGGACCTATACCGGTTACGATGCGTCGGCGCACATGGCAGAAGAAACGTATCTCGCCCGCATGAATTCGGCGTGGGGGGTGTTCCTTTCGGTCGCGGTCAGCGCGGTGGTCGGTTACATCTTGATGCTCGCGCTGACGTGGTCGGTGACCGACATTGCGGCGACGGCGAATGACCCGTATCCCGTGTTGTATATCGTGCGCGAAAATTTGGCGCCGTTCTTTGCCAACGTCATCGGCGTGATTATCGCGGGTGCCATGTGGCTGTGCGGCAACGGTTCGATTACTTCGATGGCGCGGATGTGGTTTGCCTTTTCACGCGATGGCGGCATGCCCGGCTCGAAATTCATCGGACAAATCAATCCCAAATATCGTACGCCCGTGAATTCTATCCTCGTGACGTGCGTGCTGGCAGTGTTGATTACGGTGTATTCGGCGGCGTTCTCGGTCGTCACTTCGATTTCGACGATTGCGTTGTATCTCGCGTACATGTTCCCGATTTATTTGAATTGGCGCAACAAGCGCGCCAATCAAGGCGAACATACGGGGAATGTCTTGGCGCCGTGGAATTTGAAACAATGGGGTCCGATTATCAACCTCATCGCCATCGTGTGGATTGTCATCATCAGCATCCTCTTTATTCTGCCGCCGAATGAATTGGTGCTGTGGACGATGGTGGCAGTGGGCGCGCTGTTGGCGGTCTACTGGTTCGCGTTTGAGCGCAGCCGCTTCAAGGGTCCGCGCCACATGACCGAAGAAGAACTCAGGGCAGTGGAAAAGGAGTACGCCTTCTAAAGGGGGCGCAGGCAAAATCAAAATTTATTTCGTATGAGCGCAAGCGGGACTTGGCAATGACGCCTTGCCGTCGTCGCCAAGTCCCGTCATTTTCAGGAGTTCTTATGGCAAAAATTTATTACGACAATCACGCCGACCTCAATCGCCTCAAAGGACGCAAGGTCGCGGTGATTGGGTACGGTTCACAAGGACACGCACACGCGTTGAATTTAAAAGACAGCGGCGTGGATGTCGTCGTCGGTTTGCACGAAGGTTCCAAATCGCGCGCGAAAGCGGAAGCGGCGGGGCTCACCGTCAAATCCGTCGCAGACGCGGCAAAAGAATCACAAATCATCATGATTCTCACGCCCGATGTTGGACAAAAAGAATTGTATGACCAAGAAATCGCGCCGTACATGACCGCAGGCAAAACGCTCATGTTCAGTCACGGTTTCAACATTCGTTTCGGACGCATCGTTCCGCCCAAAGATGTGGATGTTTCGATGATTGCGCCGAAAGCGCCGGGACATCGCGTGCGCGAAGTGTTTGTGGACGGCGGCGGCGTGCCGATGCTGCTTGCGGTGGAACAAGACGCGTCCGGTCATGCCAAAGAAGACGCGCTGGCGTACGCCAAAGCGATCGGCGGCACGCGCGCGGGCGTGCTCGAAACGACGTTCAAAGAAGAAACCGAAACTGATTTGTTTGGCGAACAAGCCGTACTGTGCGGCGGCGTCAGCGCCTTGGTCAAAGCCGGTTTTGAAACGCTCGTCAAAGCGGGCTATCAGCCCGAAGTCGCGTATTTCGAGTGCATGCACGAATTGAAATTGATTGTGGACTTGATGTATCGCGGCGGTTTGAATTACATGCGCTATTCGGTGAGCGATACGGCGGAACACGGCGATTACACTGGCGGACCAAAAATCATCACCGAAGAGACAATGGGCGCGATGCACAAAATGCTCCAAGACATTCAGGATGGGACGTACGCCAAAGGTTGGATTGAGGAAAACGAAAAAGGGCGTCCGTGGTTCAACGCAAAACGCGAAGAAGAGCGTAATTCCGAAATTGAACAAGTCGGCGCGCGCTTGCGCGCCATGATGCCGTTCTTGGACCCGGTGACAATCAAGCCGGGAGATTAGGAATTGCAGATTGCAAATTGCAAATGGGTCGAATCCGCTACCGGCAATTTGCAATTTGCAATGGACAATTTGCAATGGACAACTACGTTCGCATCTTTGATACCACACTGCGCGATGGAGAACAATCGCCCGGCGCGTCGCTGACGAGCGCGGAAAAATTGGAAATCGCGCGGCAGCTCGCCAAACTGGGCGTGGACATTATCGAAGCGGGTTTTCCCGCCGCGTCGCCCGACGATTTGGAAGCGGTGAAACACATCGCGCTGGAAGTGGGCAACGCGCCGGGCGCCGGCGCGCGGACGCCCGTCATCGCGGGACTCGCGCGCGCCAACAAGAGCGATATTGATAAATGTTGGGAAGCGGTCCAACACGCGCAACACCCGCGCATTCACACCTTTCTCGCAACGAGCGATATTCATTTGAAATACAAATTGAAAATGTCGCGCGAAGAAGTGATTGAACGCGTGCGTGAGATGGTGAGTTATGCGAAATCATTATGCGACGACGTAGAGTTTTCCCCCGAAGATGCAGGACGCAGTGACCCCGAATATTTACTCGAAGTGTTACAAGTCGCTATTGAAGCGGGCGCGACGACGTTGAATATTCCCGACACAGTCGGATATACGACGCCGCAAGAATTTGGCGCGCTCATCAAAGGGCTCATCGAAAATACGCCCGGTGCGGACAAGGTGATTTGGTCGGTGCATTGTCACGACGATTTGGGACTCGCGACGGCAAACACGCTCGCGGGTGTGGCAAACGGCGCGCGCCAAGTCGAAGTGACCATTAACGGCATCGGCGAACGCGCGGGCAATACATCGCTTGAAGAAGTGGTGATGGCGATGCACACGCGCCCCGCGCTGTTTGGATTGCGGCACGGCATTGACACGACGCAAATCGCGCGCACTTCGCGCATGGTGTCGAATTTTACCGGCATCCCGGTACAGCCGAACAAAGCCATTGTCGGCGCGAACGCATTTGCCCACGAGGCGGGGATTCATCAAGACGGCATGTTGAAAAATAACATGACGTACGAAATCATGCGCCCCGAAACGGTCGGCGTGAACGCGTCGCGTTTGGTGTTGGGCAAACATTCGGGACGCCACGCCTTAAAAGCGCGGTTCATCGAACTCGGTTACAACTTGTCGGACGATGAACTCGACCAGGCATTCGCGCGTTTCAAAGAATTAGCCGACAAGAAAAAAGTCATCACCGACGCGGATTTGGAAGCATTGGTGTCCGATGAAATCGCGTCGCTCAATGAACTGTATTCGCTCGACGGAATGCAAGTCGCGTGCGGCACGATGGGCATGCCGACGGCGACGGTGCGTTTGCGCGACCCCGCAGGGAAATTGCGCACGGTCGCCGCCGTCGGCACCGGACCAGTTGACGCGACCTACAAAGCGATTGACGCGATTGTCAATGCGCCGAACACGCTGCTCGAATTCAACATTCACGCGGTGACCGAAGGGATTGACGCGTTGGGGCAGGTGACCGTGCGCATTCAAAGCAAAGATTCGCAAACGCGCGTGGACGTGCAGCGCGAAACGGAACGCACGCGCACCTTTGGCGGATACGGCGCCGACACGGACATTATCGTGGCGAGCGCGAAAGCGTATCTCGCCGCGCTGAACAAATTGCTCATTGCAACGCAAGCGCAAGAGACTGCGCTGAACACCGAAATCGCGCTGACCGCATAGCATGTATCCATGTCATTTCGAACCGCCCTTGCGAGGAATCTCGGCTCTCAAAAGATTTCGACGCCGCCGTTCGTCGCCACTCTGTTCGGAATGACAAATCAAAAATCAAAAATCAAAAATCAAAAATGACGCCACGAACGCTTTTCGAAAAAATCTGGGACGCGCACGTCGTCACACAAAATCAAGGCGCGCCCGCGATTTTGTATATTGATTTACAACTCGTTCACGAAGTCACATCGCCGCAAGCATTTACCGAATTGCGAAATCGCGGACTCAAGGTGCGACGACCTGACCGCACGGTGGCGACGGTGGACCATTCCATTCCCACGTATGACCGTGCGCTGCCGATTATGGACGCGCTCGCCGCAAAACAGCTCGACATGCTGTACCAAAACGCGCGCGATTTCGGCATTCGCATCTATGACCGCATGAGCGACAAGCAAGGCATCGTCCATGTGATCGGTCCCGAACTCGGACTCACGCAGCCGGGCATGACCATCGTGTGCGGCGATTCGCATACGTCCACACACGGCGCGTTCGGCACGCTCGCCTTTGGCATCGGCACGAGCGAAGTGGCGATGGTGTTGGCGACGCAAACATTGTTGCAAAGAAAACCGAAAACGATGAATGTGCGCGTCGAAGGCACATTACCAAACGGCGTGACCGCCAAAGATATTATTCTGGCGTTGATTGCCAAAATCGGCGTGGACGGCGGCACGGGACACGTCATCGAATACAGCGGCTCGGCGATTCGCGCGCAAACGATGGAAGGACGAATGACGATTTGCAACATGTCCATCGAAGGCGGCGCGCGCGCGGGCATGATCGCACCCGACGAAACGACGTTCAATTTTGTCGCGGGACGCGAGTTTGCGCCAAAAGGCGCGGATTGGGATGCGGCGGTCGCGCGTTGGAGACAATTGCCCACCGACGACGGCGCGCAATTCGACGCGGTGGTGGAACTCGACGCGAACGCGTTGGAACCGATGATAACGTACGGCAATAATCCGGGCATGGGCATTCCCATCACCGCGCGCGTTCCCGACCCCGACGCGATTGGGGATGTTCACCAAAAAGCCGCGCTGCAAAAAGCATTGCAATACATGGATTTGCAGCCGGGCAAATCGCTTATCGGTCATCCCGTGAATGTGGTGTTCATCGGTTCGTGCACCAATTCGCGCATCGGCGATTTGCGCCAAGCCGCGAAAATCATGCAAGGCAAACGCGTTGCGCCGAATGTGCGCGTGATGGTCGTGCCCGGTTCGCAGCAAGTGAAACGTCAGGCGGAACAAGAAGGTCTCGACAAGATTTTTAAAGAAGCGGGCGCGGAGTGGCGCGAGGCGGGCTGCAGTATGTGTATCGCCATGAATGGCGACCAGTTAAACCCCGGCGAATACGCGGTCTCGACGAGCAATCGCAATTTTGAAGGACGCCAAGGCAAAGGTGGTCGCACCTTCTTGGCAAGTCCGATGACCGCCGCCGCAACGGCGCTCCATGGCGTTGTCACCGACCCGCGAACAGTACTCTCATAATATTTTTACTGGACATTGGCAAGTGTGTTCATTTCAACTGGAATCGAGGCTTCAGCCGGACCGCCTAAAGGCTAAAATCCAATCATTTGCCAAACTCCAGTATTTTTACTCATCCCGCATTGCTCAGCACGCGTTACTGAAATTATGGAACCCATCAAATCATTTACAGGCAAAACCGTCGCGTTACCCCGCACCGATGTTGACACTGACCAAATCATTCCCGCGCGTTATTTAAAAGGGACGGACAAGAAGGGTTTGGGTCAAGTGTTGTTTTACGATTGGCGGTATGACGCGGACGGCAATCCCAAAGCCGATTTTGTCTTGAACAAACCGGAAGCGCAAGGCGCGAGCGTTTTGGTCGCGGGACACAATTTCGGCTGCGGCAGTTCGCGCGAACATGCGCCGTGGGCGCTGCAAGGATTCGGCTTCAAAGCCATTGTGAGCACCCAGTTCGCGGATATTTTTCGCAATAACGCCTTAAAGAATGGGCTGCTGCCGATTGTGGTGGACAAAGCCACCCATGAACAATTACTCGACCTCGCGGCAGAAGACCCCAATTTGCAGTTGGAAGTGGATTTGGAAACGCAAACGCTGATGCTGCCCGACGGTCGCCGCGTCGAATTTCCGATTGATTCGTTCAGCAAAGAATGTTTGTTGAACGGCGTGGATGAACTTGGCTATTTGCTGCGGCAGACCGATGCGATTGAACAGTACGAAAAAGCGAACGGAAAATGAGCGTCACGGTAAAATTCTATGAAGCAGATTTTGATTTATGACACAACCTTGCGCGACGGCACACAGCGCGAAGGTTTATCGCTCACGTGCAATGACAAATTACACATCGCGCAGTTATTGGACGAACTCGGCGTGGCGTACATCGAAGGCGGCTGGCCCGGTTCGAACCCCAAAGATGTGGATTTTTTTCAACGCGCGAAATCCTTACGGTTGAAAAACGCGAAAATTGCGGCGTTCGGTTCCACGATGCGCGTCGGCGGCAAGCCCGCAGACGACGCGAACATTATTGCCATGCTTGACGCCGAGACGCCTGTGTGCACCGTCGTCGGCAAAACGTGGACGCTGCATGTGGAACAGGTACTGCGCACGAGTCAAAAAGAAAATTTGCGGCTCATCCGCGAATCGCTCGCGTTCTTGAAAGCGCGCGGGCGCGAAGTGATTTATGATGCGGAACATTTTTTTGACGGGTTTCGCGCGAATCCCGAATACGCGTTGGCGACGTTGAACGCCGCGTTGGAGGGCGGCGCGGATGTGCTGACGCTGTGCGATACAAATGGCGGCAGTCTGCCGTGGCAAATTCAAGACGCGCTGGAACAGGTGCGCGCGAAATTTCCGCACGCCGTCATCGGCATTCATACGCACAACGACGGCGAACTCGCGGTGGCGAATACCCTCGCGGCGGTGCAGGTCGGCGCGACGCAGGTGCAGGGCACGATCAACGGATACGGCGAACGCTGCGGCAACGCCAATCTCATTTCCATCATCGGCGACCTCGAAATCAAAATGGGCTATCAATGTTTGCCCGAAGGCAATCTCGAAAAACTGACGACGGTCGCGCGTTCCGTCGCCGAAATTGCCAACATCGCGCCCGATGATTTTGCCGCGTATGTCGGACGCAACGCGTTCGCGCACAAAGGCGGCATCCACGTCGCCGCGCAGCGCCGCAATCCGATGGCGTATCAGCACATCGAACCCGAATGGGTCGGCAACGCGACGCATGTGGTCGTGTCCGAATTGTCGGGACGGGGCAATTTGTTGAGCAAAGCGGATGAGTTGAATCTAAAGTTGGACGAAAAAGACGCGCGCGTGACCCGCGTCTTGCAGCAAATCAAAGACAAAGAGGCGCAAGGGTATCATTTTGAAGGCGCCGATGCATCGGTGGAACTTTTGCTCCTGCGCGCGGACCCGCAGTACACCCCTCCCTTTGAACTGATTGATTACATGACCGTCGTGGAACATCGGCAGGGGCGCGGCATGGTCGCCGAAGCCAGCATCAAATTGCGCGTGCGCGGCGAAATCGTTCACACCGCCGCCGAAGGCAACGGTCCCGTCAACGCAATGGACATTGCCACGCGCAAGGCATTGGCGCAGCATTATCCCGCGATTGCAGATTTTAATCTGGTGGATTATAAAGTGCGCATTCTGGACAGCGGCGCGGCGACCGGCGCGACCACGCGCGTGTTGATTGAAACCGCGAATCACCGACGGCGCTGGAGCACGGTCGGCGCGAGCACAAACATCATTGATGCAAGTTGGCTCGCGCTGCAAGACGCGATTGAGTATGGCGTGATGGTGGCAGCCAAGGATGAAAAGTGAATGCAGAATGCAGAATGCAGAATGCGCAATGGACAATGCGCAGTGCTGAATGAAAAATCCGAGATCCGAGATCCGAAATCCGAGATCCGAGATCCGAAACCCGAGATCCGAGATCCGAAATCCGAAATCTCCAATGAATTTTCACATTGTAACTCTTGCCGGCGACGGCATCGGGCCTGATGTGACGAATGAAGCGGTGCGCGTGTTGAAAAGCGTCGCCGCAAAATTTGGACATCAATTTACGTTTGAACCGCAGCTCATCGGCGGCATAGCGATTGATGAAACTGGCAGTGCGCTGCCGCGAGAATCGCTCGACGCGTGTTTGAAAGCGGACGCGGTGTTATTGGGCGCGGTCGGCGGACCGAAATGGGATAACCCGCTGACGACTCGTCACGCTCTCGGTCCGGGAGAGCGGCGTGACGAGTCGTCAAGCCAAACGCGTCCCGAAGACGGACTGTTGGCGATTCGCAAAGGTTTGGGGCTGTATGCGAATTTGCGCCCGGTGCGACCGCATCCCGCGCTCGCGTTCGCGTCGCCGCTACGCCCTGAAAAGCTAGAGGGTGTGGATTTTATCGTCGTGCGCGAATTGACGGGCGGTTTGTATTTTGGCAAACCCAAAGAACGGCGTGAAGCAAATGGGCACGTCAGCGCGGTGGACACGATGGAATATCACGATTACGAAATTCGCCGCATCGTGGATTTGGGTTTCAAACTCGCTCAGGCGCGCCAGAAAAAATTGGCGAGTGTGGACAAGGCGAACGTGCTCGCGTCGTCGCGGCTGTGGCGCGAAATTGCGAGTGAAATGGCGGCGGATTATCCCGATGTGAAACTCGACCACGTGTTGGTGGACACGGCGGCGATGCGCCTCGTCACCGCGCCCGCGTCGTTCGACGTGATTGTCACCGAAAACACGTTCGGCGATATTTTGACTGACGAAGCTGCCGTGTTAGTCGGCTCGATGGGGCTGCTGCCGAGCGCGTCGCTTGGACAAGGACGCAGGGGTTTGTACGAACCGATTCACGGTTCCGCGCCCGACATTGCGGGCAAAGGCATTGCGAACCCGCTCGGCGCGATTTTGAGCGCAGCGATGCTGCTGCGTCATTCGCTTGATTTGCCGAGTGAGGCAGAGGCGATTGAACGCGCGGTGGATAAAGCGCTGACCGAAGGTTGTCGCACGGCAGACATTGCGCGCCCAGGCGAAACGGTTTTGAGCACAACGCAGATGGCAGACGAAGTCATAAAGAGGTTAAAGTGACGGGTGTCGAGTGACGTGGCTTTCCTCGTCATTCGTCACCCGTCACCTGTCACATGAGAGTCGCATTCCAAGGCGAACCCGGCGCGTATTCCGAAGCGGCGGCGATTCAACATTTTGGCGCGGGCGTGGAAACCATACCCTGCGAATCGTTCGACGAATTGTTTGCGGCGGTCGCGTCGCGGCAAGCCGATTGCGCGATGGCGCCGATTGAAAATTCGTTGGCGGGCAGTATTCATCAAAACTATGATTTGCTCGCGCAGCACGATTTGCACATCGTCGGCGAACACGTTTTGCGCGTCGAACATTGTTTGATTGGCGCGTCCGACGCGACGCTCGACGACCTCCGGTTGGTCATGTCACATCCGCAAGCGTTGGCGCAGTGTGACCATTACATTCGGGCGCGGGGCTGGCAACGCGAGGTGGTGTACGACACAGCGGGTTCGGTGAAAATGCTCCGGGCGTCGGGAAAACGCGACACGGCGGCGATTGCGTCGGAACGCGCGGCGCAAGTGTACGGCATGAAAATTTTAGCGCGCAATATCGAAGACAACCCCCAAAACTTTACGCGTTTTTTGGTGTTGGCGCGCGAGCCGGTCGAACCCGAACAGCCGTGCAAAACTTCGATTGTGTTTACTTTGCGGAATGTGCCCGGGGCGTTGTTCAAAGCGTTGAGCGTATTTGCCTTGCGCGAGATTGATTTGACCAAAATCGAATCGCGTCCGATTCCCGGCGCGCCGTGGGAATACATGTTTTATTTGGATTTTGCCGATAGCGCGCACGAAGAGCGCGGCAAGCGCGCGTTATCGCATCTTTCGGAAATTGCCAGCACCCTGCGCGTGTTCGGCTCGTACCCGCGCGCGTGATTTTTGAGCGCGACATAGTTGGCCGCGCAAATCATCAATTCGGAGAGGGGTTTCATGGAATCACAATATACGTGGATGAATGGGCGGCTCGTGCCGACCGCCGAAGCGACCGTCCCATTTATGACGAATGCGCTGCACTATGGCACTGCCGTGTTTGAAGGCATTCGCAGCTACAACACCGAACATGGTCCCGCCATTTTTCGCTTGCGCGAGCACATGCAGCGGTTGGTCAATTCGGCGCGCGTGTTGGGCATCAAACAATTTCCGTACGATGTGGACACGTTAATGTCCGCCGCCAAGGAAACGGTGCGCGCCAATCATTTCGGCGACTGCTATATTCGTCCGTTGATTTATCTCGCCTCGGGCGGTTTTAATTTGAATGTAGACTTTGCCACCGTCGGCGTCGGCATTGCGGTGTGGGAATGGAACCAATACATGGGTCCCGAAGCCTTGGCGAAAGGGATTCGCGCGAACATTTCATCTTTTACGCGGCATCACGTGAATGTAATGATGACCAAAGCAAAGATTTCTGGCAATTACGCGAATTCTTTTCTCGCGCGCACCGAAAGTATGCGGCTTGGTTTTGACGAAGCCATTATGCTCGACCCGCTTGGCAATGTGGCGGAATGCACGGGTGAAAATTTGTTTATCGTGCGCGGAGGCAAAATTTATTCGCCCAACATCAACACGGTGCTGGAAGGCATCACGCGCGATTCGATTGTGACGCTGGCGCGTGATTTGGGCTATGAAGTTATCGAGATGCCGATTTCGCGCGACCAGTTGTACATCGCCGACGAGGTGTTTGTGTGCGGCACGGCGGCGGAAGTGATTGGCTTGCGCGAAATTGATTTTCGCACGATTGGTTCCGGCGAATCGGGACCGGTGACGCGGCATTTGCAAGAGGTGTTTCATCGCGTGGTGCGTGGGCAAGAACCGCGCTATGCGGAATGGCTCGAGCCGGTCAATGCGCCGGTGAGCGCCCAAGTGTCGAGCGCGGTTCCGGCGGAATAATACAAAGCGGATGGAGCACAAAAAGCGCCTGCTCTCATGGCGAGGGTAGGCGCTTTTGTTTTGAGGAGAGCATGAATGGCTCGCGTTGGGTGACGGCTTTTGCCGCTTCTTCGCACAACGAGATAATCAGCCGCCCGATGCCTTTGCGAGTGTGATTGGGATGGGTATACATGGCGCGAATTCGTGCGGCATCTTTCGTCGGGTCAAGGAGCGCGGCGCTTCGTCCCGGCGTTTGGTCTCCGCCGTACATGGTTGCCCGGCGACTCCATCCGCCGCAGCCTGCCAATTGACCATTGACTTCAACAATAAAATACGTTCCATCGTCAATCAACTGAGTGTCCAAGCCCATGATCGCTCTGCTTGATGCAATCTGGCTTTCATCCAGAAAGGCTTTCTGATTTTCAGAGATTGCCGCGTCCATCCATGCTTTGAGCGCTTCGAGGTCGTCTCGTCGAGCCAGTCTGTGGGTCAATGTCTCATTCGTCATGTCTACTCCTCCTTTGGGGTGGATCGATTCGAGGCATTCTGTCCTTAAAAATGTCTTGGACGAGACCATTTTCAAACGGTTTCATTTCTTAATCCTGATGCGCCATTCAATCCATCGGTTGGGGTCAGGTCGGTATAGCTGGTTGTTCATCGTGAAATTTCGTCTATTGGTCTTATGGGACCATGAGCAGGATACACTTGGGTAGCCCCCTTTTCTCGGAGGAGTTTCCAACTTGCCAGAGCGACAGGATTGTCGTAGGCATAGGCTTCCGGCGGAAGATCCCCCGTGAAAACTGAACCATCGTCGAGGAGCAGAGAGACACAATGTTCAGAGTGACCAGGCGTATGCAGGATTTCTCCAGCAATTCCAATCTGACAAAGGACCTGGCGGCTTTGTTCGGATGAGATGACGATGTTGCCATTCTGCGTAATTTCAACGTAGTTGTCGGCTGGCTGCGTCCAGGTTTTCATGATGGGGATGGCGTCAACCTGAACATCGAGCACGAGGAGCGGAACGCCTTCTTTCTTCAATTCCTCTGCAAGTCCCGCATGGTCAATATGATAGTGTGTGGCAAGCGCGTAACGAATCTCGCGGAGGGGTATTCCCATCTTCTTGAGATTTGCCTTCATGATTCCGAGGGTTCCTGGCCAACCGATGTCAACAAGCAAACGAGAATCGCCCGCGCTTATAACCCAGTAATTGGTTGAGCGGTAACCAACGTTGACAATAGTCATGGATTTTACTTTATCCATAGTTCGCAAGTGCTGCCCAACGAGACTGTCGAAAAACCCTTTGCGCAAAAAATCTTTGAAAAAATCTCCCACTTTGGGCTTAAAAACAGCCAAAATTTGGGACGAGACCCATAAAACAGGCTGATTTTTGATAGTTTCGCCCCACTTTTCGGAAATCTTTTTTTGAAAAGTGGGTTTTTCGACAGTTTCAACGGTTTGTGCATCACCTGCGGCGAGCCGAGCGCAGCGAGGCGAAGCCGTCAGGTGGATGCGCGTGTTAGCCAGCCCGTTCTTGGCACGTAAACCTACGCCACCTGAAAAGATTGACCAAGCGGCTGAAACTCGGCGACTTCTTGCCTCTCCAGTTTCTGTCGAATCTGCTCAAAGCGCCTGACTGTCTCAGCAGAATATAACCGTTCGCCACAGTGCAAACATACCTCAGCACGCACCGTGATCACCGCTGTATGAACACCACCTTTGAGTAATTTTTCTACGTCCTTTTCAACCAACTCGCCACCACAGACAGGACACTTTTCAAAAGGTTTCATCTCTTTCTCCTGATGCGCCAGTCAATCCATCGGTCGGGGTCAGGTCGGTACACAGTGACCAGCACAGCCCATTATGTTTCGGAATTGTAAGCCCAAACACTGTGGATCGGCTCTCCAGCAAAACTGTCACCATAGATCAGGCAACTCGGATAAGGCTTATCAGACGGATAATCTTCAATGATCTCGCCGTGTAGGACGCTGAAGAAGATTTCATCGAAGGAGAGATGGTCTGCTTGTGCTTCTTCGTCGGCGTGGTCACTGATGCGAATACGGTTATGACGGATAGCCTCAATTATGTTTTCGATGTCCACGTGTAACTCTTGCTGAACATATTTGGTCTCTATTGTATCCCGACATGGTAGAGAAGCAAAGGGCTGGCTAACGGCTCGCGCTTCACCTGCGCCGCGCAGCGCAGCGGAGCGGCGTCAGGTGCAAGCGCGTGTTGGGCGCGTGATGGGACGCGGAATGCTCTCAAGGACTAGACTTGGTATCGCAACAAGACAATTCCATTCCCAAACGCCCTTTGTTCGACGAGTCTTAGATTGGTCTTGTCAACACCTTTGAAAAGCGGCTTGCCCTTTCCAAGAACGATCGGGACAACTATAAGCAAATATTCATCAATAAGCCCGAGATTTGCGAGTTGTTGGACGATCGTGCCGCTGCCTAGAATAGTGATGTTCTCCTTGTATAGTAGAGTTGTTCCCGGTTGACGACCGAGAATGAATTTCCTAAACTGCATGTAGAAGTCGAGGTCGACGTTGTGCTCCTTGAGGTTCAGCCTCGTCAGAAAGACTGTC
>Ga0070741_10002658_pt1 | contig 47014 bp, 40 predicted proteins | sample Coa_R1_4_FD_66440 | JGI IMG/M metagenome (GOLD analysis project Ga0070741, IMG submission 66440) | Surface soil microbial communities from Centralia Pennsylvania, which are recovering from an underground coalmine fire - Coalmine... | ecosystem: Environmental > Terrestrial > Soil > Unclassified ... | reverse complement strand
CCGTCGCGCTCGCAGGAGGCGAGCGGGACGGTGTCCGTGGAACGGGGCTCGGTTCTTGGAGGTGGGGAGGAGAGGAACGATGACCGAAGCCGACCTGGCCGTCTCTCCCGTGGACGGCGAACGGCAGCTCTCGCCGCTGGATGCGGCGTGCCTCTTCCTGGAGCGTCCCAACCAGCCGCTCCACCTCGGCTGCATCGTCGAGCTGGAAGGCGCGATCGGCCTCGACGATCTCCTCGAGATCCTGAGCGCGCGCCTCCTCCCGCTGCGGCGCTTCCGCCAGCGCCCGGTGCGCACGCCGCTCGACCTCGCCGCGCCCGTCTGGGAGGACGACCTCGCGTTCGAGCTTCGCGAGCACGTGCGCCACGTCGCGCTACCCGCGCCCGGCGGCGAGCTCGAGCTGCAGCACGTCGTCGAGACTCTCTTCTCGGCGCCGCTCGCTCCGGATCGACCCCTCTGGGAGATCCACCTGATCGACAACTTGACGGGCGGGCGCTCCGCCCTCCTCTGCAAGCTCCACCACTGCATGAGCGACGGCCTCGGAGCGCTGCAGGTCCTCGAGCGGATCGCGGACGCGTCGCACGCCCTTCGCCGCCCGGAGCGCGACGCGTACGGCGACGACGCGCACCCGCCGCTCCCTCCCGACGACGCGGTCGCCGAGCCGGGCGGCGAAAGCGTCCTGTCCGCGCTCGCGGCGGCGCTCGCGCCCGCGAGCCTGCTCGCGCGCGTCCGCGAGCTCGGGGAGGCGGCGGCGGTGGTCGAGTCGCTCCTCGAGGAGCGCGACCTCGAGATGCCGTTCAGCGGCCCCCTCGGACATCGCCGCCGCATGGTGTGGCGATCGTTCCCGTTCGACGAGTTCGTCTCGCTGCGCGCGGCCGCCGACTGCACGATCAACGACGCCGTCCTCGCGGTGCTCGCGGGTTGCCTCCGGCGCCACCTCGAGGAGCGCGCGCTCGACCCGGACGGGATCGCCCTCCGCGCCGCGGTCCCGGTGAGCGTGCGCGGCGGCGACGGGGCGCCCGGGAACGCCTTCACCGCGGTCTTCCCGCGCTTGCCGGTCGACGTGCCCGACCCGATCGAGCGCCTGCGGCGGGCGCGCGACGAGATGCGCGATCTGAAGCGCCGGGGTCAGGCGCGGGCGACCGGAGCCATGCTCGCGCTCTTCGGACGGCTGCCGTGGGCGGCCGAGGCGGCGCTCCTCCGGCTCGCGCCCGACCGCCGCCTCTTCGACACGGTGTGCACGAACATGATCGGCCCGCAGAAGCCGCTCCGGCTCCTCGGGCGCCGGATCACCGCGCTGCACCCGATCGTCCCGCTCTTCCAGCGGGTCGGGCTCGGCTTCGCGGTCGCGAGCTACGCCGGGCACATCTCGATCTGCGCATCGACTGACCCGGCCCTCGTGCCGGAGCCCGAGTCGCTCCTGCGCGGCATCGACGACGCGCTCTACGAGACCCGGAGCGCGCTGTGGGCGCGCTCCGACGCGCTCGCGATCGCAGCCGGCCTCGCGCGCCACGCCGAGATCGAGGGCCGCGCCCGCGCGCGTACGCTCGTCGTGCCGGCGAACGAGCCGTCACTCCACTGGACGGTGGACCCGACGGGTCCTCTGCCCGCGCTTCCGCGCCGCGAGTCGTAGCGGCGCGGGGACGCGGCTCACGCCGCGCCGGCCGTCAGGCCTTGCCGTCCTTCCGCGCGAGCAGCTCCACCATGTCGACGCAGCGGGTCGCGTAGCCGGACTCGTTGTCGTACCAGCTCACGACCTTGAAGAAGCGGCTGTTGAGCTCGATCCCCGCGCCCGCGTCGAAGATGCTCGAGTGCCGATCGCCGATGAAGTCGCTCGAGACGACCTCCTCGTCGGTGTAGGCGAGGATGCCGCGGAGCGGCCCTTCCGCCGCCGCCTTCATCGCCGCGTTGATCTTGTCCAGGCTCGTCTCGCGGCTCGTCCGGAACGTGAGGTCGACGACGGAGACGTCCGCGGTCGGGACGCGGAGCGACATGCCCGTCAGCTTGCCCTTCAGCTCGGGGATGCAGAGCGTGACCGCCTTCGCCGCGCCGGTGCTGGCCGGAATGATGTTCTGGTACGCGTTCCGGCCGCCGCGCCAGTCCTTCTTGCTCGGCCCGTCCTGCGTCGGCTGCGTCGCGGTGACCGCGTGGACCGTCGTCATCAGGCCTTCCTCGAGCCCGAACTGGTCGTGCACGACCTTCGCGACCGGCGCCAGGCAGTTCGTCGTGCAGCTCGCGTTCGAGATCACGACGTGGCGCGCCGGGTCGTACTTGTCGTGGTTCACGCCCAGGCAGAAGGTCGGGACCTCGTCCGGCCCGCTCTTGGTCGGCGCCGAGATGATGACGCGCTTGGCGCCGGCGGAGACGTGGAGGCGAGCCTTCTCCCCCTCGGTGAAGAGACCCGTCGACTCGAGCACGTAGTCGACCGACAGGTCCTTCCACGGGAGCTTCCCGGGATCCCGCTCGGAGAGCGTCTTGGTCGTCTTGCCGTTGACGGTGAAGCTCGCCTCGCTCGCGGAGACCTCCGCGGGCTTGCCGCCGAGCTGGAAGCGGCGATGCATCGTGTCGTGCTTCAGGAGATAAGCGAGGTTGTCGGCCGGGACGAGGTCGTTGACCGCGACGATCTCGATGCCGCGCTCCACCGCCGCGCGGTAGAACAAGCGGCCGATGCGGCCGAAACCATTGATGCCGATGCGGATCGCCATGGAGTTCTCCCGGGTCGCGGCCGCGACGCGCGGCCATTGGCGTCGCGCGGCGGGCGCCGGGCGACGAGCAGTCGAAGGACGGACGATAGAGACCCGGCGACCTCAGTTCAACGATGCGATCGCGCGCCGGGTCATCCGCGCGCGCCGCTCGACGCGGACTCGAGCAGCGAGGCGGGCAGGTCGACGACACGCGAGCGCAGGAACTCGCCGAGCCCCTTCGCCTGCGGGTCGGGCCGCACCGAGGCGGCGACCCCCTCCCCGAGGAGGCCGACGACGACGAAGTTGAGCGCGAGGATGTTCGGCAGCTCGTAGCGCCGGACCTCGAGCGCCCTCGCCTCCGGGACGAGGGCGCGGAACCGATCGATCGTCAGGAAGTCGCGCAGCCACGCGTACGCTTCCGGCCGGCGCGCCCAAACGCCGACGTTCGCGTTCCCGCCCTTGTCGCCGGATCGCGCCCCGAAGAGGCGGCCGAGCGGAGCGCTTCGCGTCGCCCCGCCCGGCGCCGGCGGCAGCGCGACCGGCGGCGGGACGACCTCGCGGAACGAGGAGCGAGCCTCGGGCAAGGTCGCGGTCTGCGCGACCGGGAGGCGGCGGCCGTCGTCGAGGACGGCCTCCTCGTGCAGCGCCTCCGCCGGAACGAGGCACGGCCAGTAGACGCCGAACGGGCTCTCCGCGGTCGGCGGCGTCGTGCAGAAGAACCCGGGATAGTTCGCGACCCCCATCTCGACCGCGGCGTTCGCGAACGCGCGTCCGACCTTGCGCGGGTCGCGGTCCTTGACGACCACGCGCAGCATGGCCGTCGCCTCCTCGTTCCGCTCCGCATCCGGCTTGTCGGAGCGGATCAGCCGGACGTCGACCGCGTCGAAGCGCTCCTCGCCGCCGAGCGCGCCGAAGAGCGTCCGGCGGACGAGCTCGGCCTTCGCCTCGAGGTCGAGCCCGGTCAGGACGAACGTCATCCCGTTGCGATAGCCGCCGACGTAGTTCAGGCAGACCTTCGCGCGCTCGGGCGCCGGCTCGCCGCGGACGCCGCTCACCCGCACGCGGTCGGGCCCTTCCTCGGCGAGCGCGATCGTGTCGAAGCGCGCGATCGCGTCCGGGTTCGCGTAGCGCGGCGAGTCGATCTCGTAGAGGAGCTGCGCGGTCACGGTGCCGACCGACACGAGGCCGCCCGTGGCGGGATGCTTGGTGATGACGGCCGAACCGTCCTCGTGCACCTCGGCGATCGGGTACCCGGGGTGCTCGAGTCCGGGAACCTCTTCGAAGAAGCTGTAGTTCCCGCCCGTCGCCTGCGGCCCGCACTCGATCACGTGCCCCGCGACGACCGCGCCCGCGATCCGGTCCCAGTCGTCGCGCTTCCATCCGAAGTGCCAGGCCGCCGGCCCGACGACGAGCGACGCGTCGGTCACGCGCGGGCACACGACGACGTCGGCCCCCGCGTCGAGCGCGGCGACGATCCCCCACGCGCCCAGGTAGGCGTTCGCGGAGACCGGGGTCACGCCCGACTCCGCGAGCGGCCGCCTCGTGTCGAGGTGCTCCAGGCGCTCGCCCGCCGACTGGAGCTCGCCGAGGCGGGGCAGGAGGTCGTCGCCCTCGAGGTGGGCGATCCGCGCACGGACGCCCAGGCGCCCGGCGAGCTTCCGGAGCTCGGCCGCGAGCCCGGCCGGATTGAGCCCGCCCGCATTCGCGACGATCTTGACGCCGCGCTCGAGTGCCAGCCCGAGGCAGTCCTCCATCTGCCGTAGGAACGTCGTCGCGTAGCCGAGCGACGCGTCCTTCGCGCGCGCCTTCCAGAGGATCAGCATCGTGAGCTCGGCGAGGTAGTCGCCGGTCAGGAAGTCGATCGGGCCGCCGTCGAGCATCTCCCGCGCGGCGGCGAGACGGTCGCCGAGGAAGGCGGAGCAGTTCGCGATTCGGACGGGCGGCTTGCTCATGTCACTTTCCCTGCCAGCGCGGTTTTCGCTTCTCGCGGAAGGCGCGGGGGCCTTCCTGGGCGTCTTTGCTCTTGTAGACGGGCTCGAAGAGGCGGTCGCCTTCGGCGAGGCCGGCTTCCCAGCCGAGGCTGGCGGAGGCGTAGACGAGGGCCTTGCCGGCGCGCACGGACAAGGGGGCGTTCTCGGCGATGCGGAGCGCCAGCTCGCGGGTGCGGGGGCGGAGCTCGTCGGGTGGGACGACCCGGTTCACGAGGCCGACCTGGTAGGCGCGCTCGGCGTCGATCGGGTCGGCGGTCATGAGAAGCTCCAGGGCGACGCGCGGCGGGATGAGCCATGGAAGCGGCGCCGCCCACGGGGCGCCCCGGCCCCAGCGCGCCTCGGTGATCGCGAAGCGGGCGGTCGTCGCGGCGACGCAGAGGTCGCACATCTGGGCGAGGAGGAAGCCGCCGGCGAAGGCGGCTCCGTTCACGGCGGCGATCACGGGCTTCGCGATCTCGATGTTCCGCCCGAGGTAAGGAGCGTAGTCCGGGGGCGGCACCTCGAGCTTCAGCTCGGCCATCTCCTTCAGGTCGGCGCCGGCGCAGAACGCCTCGTTTCCGGCGGCCGTCAAGATCAGGACCGCGGTGTCGGCGTCGGAGGCGAAGCGCCGGAAGCCAGCCCAGAGGCCTTCGCGCACGGCGCGGTTGAGCGCGTTCCGCGCCTCCGGGCGGTTGATCGTCAGCCAGGCGATCGCCCCGTCCTGCTCGTAGAGAACCGCGTCGTCGCTCATCGCGCTTCCTTCCTGGCCTGCCGGCTCACGCGTCCGCCGGCGGGCTCGTCCCCTCGCCCGCCGGATCGGCGATCACGACCAGCACCGCCCCCGCGTCCACCGCGTCGCCGGGCCGGACGCGGACCTCGGCGACCGTCCCCGCCTGCGGAGCGAGGACCCGGTGCTCCATCTTCATCGCCTCGAGCACGACCAGCTCGTCGCCGTCCTCGACGCGGTCGCCCTCGCGCACGTTCACCCGCACGATCTTCCCGGGCATCGGCGCGAGCAGCGACCCGGCGGCGACCGCCGCGTGGTGCGACGGGAAGCGATCGACCTCGGCGAGCTCGGTCGCGCCGAGCGGACCGTCGACGAACGCGAGCGCCCCGACCCGGTGCACGTCGAAGCGGCGGAGGACGCCGGCCATCTCGAGCTCGACGCTCTCGGGCGTGCAGCGCCCGAGGCGCACGTCGGCGACGTCCGCGCCGTCGAGCCGGAGGTCGAGACCGTCGCGCCGGAAGCGGTAGCCGACGTCGATCCGGCGGGTCGCTCCGCCGGCGAGCTTGAGCTCCCACGCCGACTCCTGGAGCGACGACGGCACGTTCCGCCATCCCGAGGGCAGCGAGCGCAGCGTCGGCGCGTTCGCGCGGCGCTCGGCCTGCGCCGCGAGCGCGGCGGCGGCGGCGTGGATCGCCTCGGCGGCGGCGTCGGCCGCCGGCCCCACCCTGCCCGTCGCCGAGCCCGCGCTGCGCGCGCGCTCGCGCACGCCGGCGACGATCGATTCCGGCGAATTCCGGAGGAGGAAGTGCGTGTCGGTCGCGCCGGCGAGGAACTCCGCGTGCGAGAGGATCCCGACCAGGAGGTCGCGGTTCGTGCGCACGCCGTGCACGCGCATCGCGGCGAGCGCGCTCGCGAGCCGGCGCGCCGCCTCGGCGCGCTCGGGCGCGTGCGCGACGACCTTGGCGAGCATCGGGTCGTAGTGGACGCTCACGACCGACCCGTCCTCGAAGCCGGAATCGATACGGAGCCCGGGGCCGCCCGGGAACCGGAAGCGGTGGAGCGTCCCGGTCATCGGGAGGAACCCCTGCTCCGGGTCCTCGGCGTAGACGCGCGCCTCGATCGCGTGCCCCGAGCGCGGCGGCGCGAGCGCGGCCGCCGGCAGCGGGCGGCCCTCCGCGACCTCGATCTGGAGGCGCACGAGGTCGAGCCCCGTCAAGCACTCGGTCACGGGATGCTCGACCTGGAGGCGCGTGTTCACCTCGAGGAAGGAGAACGACCCGTCGGCCGCGAGCAGGAACTCGACCGTGCCGGCGCCGACGTACCCGATCGCCTTCCCGAGCGCGACGGCGGCGGCGCCCATGCGCTCGCGCAGCTCGCCGCCGACCGCCGGCGACGGCGTCTCCTCGACGATCTTCTGGTGGCGGCGCTGGATGGAGCACTCGCGCTCGAAGAGGTGCACGACGGTGCCGTGCGCGTCGCCGAAGATCTGGATCTCGACGTGGCGTGCCCCCTCCAGATACGGCTCGAGGAAGACGGTGTCGTCGCCGAACGCGGACTTCGCCTCGCGCTGCGCGGCCGCGACGTCGCGCTCGAGGTCGGCGGGATCCCGTACGATCCGCATGCCCTTCCCGCCGCCGCCGGCCGACGCCTTCACGAGGACCGGCATCCGGAGCTTCGCGGCGGCGGCCGCGAGGTCGCGCGCGCTCGCGCCGGCGACCGGCACGGTCTCGAGGATCGGGATGCCGGCCGCGCGCGCGAGGCGCTTCGACTCGAGCTTCGATCCCATCCCGGCGATCACGTCGGCGGGCGGCCCGACGAAGACGAGCCCCGCCTCTGCGCACGCGCGCGCGAAGCCCGCGTCCTCGGACAGGAAGCCGTAGCCCGGGTGCACGGCGTCGGCGGCGACCCGGTGCGCGGCCGCGACGATCGCGTCGCCCCGGAGGTACGATTCGGCGGGCGACGCGCCGCCCAGGCGCACGGCCTCGTCGGCCTCGCTGACGAAGGGGGCGTCGCGGTCCGGATCGGAGAAGACGGCGGCGGTCGCGATGCCCATCTCGCGGCACGTCCGCATCACGCGGCGGGCGATCTCGCCGCGGTTCGCGACCAGCAGCTTCCGGATCGATTTGAACGGCGGTGTCGGCACTCGGCTCGAGCCTCCCGGACGCGCGCGGCGCGCCCTCACATGCGGAAGACGCCGAAGGCGTCGCTGCCGCGCACCGGCGCGGAATGGCAGGCGGAGAGCGCGAGGCCGAGGACCGTCCGGCTGTCGCGCGGGTCGATGATGCCGTCGTCGTAGAGGAGCGCGGTGTTGAACGGCGCGAGCGACTCGCGCTCGATCTGGTCCTCCACCATCTTCCGCAGCGCCGCGTCCTGCTCCTCGTCGAAGGGCTTGCCGGCTGCCTCGGCCGCCTGGCGCGCGACGATCGAGAGCACACCGGCCAGCTGCTGCGGTCCCATGACGGCCGTTTTCGCGTTCGGCCACGCGAAGAGGAACCGCGGGTCGTAGGCGCGGCCGCACATGCCGTAGTTGCCGGCGCCGTAGCTGGCGCCGAGGACGAGGGTGAGGTGCGGAACGCCGCTGTTCGAGACGGCGTTGATCATCTTCGAGCCGTCCTTGATCATCCCGCGCTGCTCGTACGCCTTCCCGACCATGTAGCCGGTGGTGTTCTGGAGGAAGACGAGCGGCGTGTCGCTCTTGTTCGCGAGCTGGATGAACTGCGCCGCCTTCTCCGACTCCTCCGAGAACAGGACGCCGACGTTGTTCGCGAGGATCCCGATCGGGAACCCGTGGATCGAAGCCCAGCCGGTCACGAGGTTCGCGCCGTAAAGCGGCTTGAACTCGTCGAAGCGCGACCCGTCGACCACGCGCGCGATCACCTCGCGCACCTCGATCGGGCGCTTGAGGTCGATCGACGCCAGGCCGAGGAGGTCCTCGGCGTCGTGGAGAGGCGGATCGGCCGGCGCGGTCGCGCCCGGGCCGAGCTTCCGCCAGTTGAGCCGCGCGACGATGTCGCGCCCCAGGCGGAGCGCGTCGACCTCGTCCTCCGCCAGGAAGTCGGACACGCCCGAGACGCGCGCGTGCATCTCGGCGCCGCCGAGCTCCTCGTCGCCCGACACCTCGCCGGTCGCCATCCGGACGAGCGGCGGTCCGCCGAGGAAGACCTTCGCCTGGTTCCGCACCATGACGACCCAGTCGCAGAGGCCGGGGAGGTACGCCCCGCCCGCGGTCGCGTTCCCGAACACGAGCGCGATGGTCGGGATGCGGAGCGCCGACAATTGCGTCAGGTTCCGGAACATCGCGCCGCCCGGAACGAAGATCTCCGCCTGGCGCGGCAGGTCGGCGCCGCCCGATTCGACGAGGTTCACGACCGGCAGGCGGTTCTCGCGCGCGATGTCCATGGCGCGAAGCGCCTTCCGGAGCGTGTACGGGTTCGTCGCGCCGCCCCGCACGGTCGGGTCGTGCGCGATCACCATGCACTCGACGCCCTCCACGACGCCGACCCCGGTCACGACGCTCGCGCCGACGGCGTACTCGGTCCCGACGGCAGCGAGCGGCGACAGCTCGAGGAAGGGCGCGTCGCGGTCGAGCAGGTGCTCGACGCGCTCGCGCGGAAGCAGCTTGCCGCGCGCGCGGTGGCGCGCGACGTACCGCTCGCCGCCGCCGGCGCGCGCCGCCGCCACGTGCCGGTCGAGCTCCGCCAGCTTCGCGAGCATGCCTTCGCGGTTCTCGCGGAACTGCGCGGCCGTGCGATCGACGCGCGAGCAGAGGACGGTCATGCGCGCCGCCGCGGCTGGGGGCCTGGCTGCATGGCGCCCTTGTACTAGCCGGACGCGCCGTGCCTGACTACTCGCCGAGCCGGTACCCGGCCGGGGGAGCCGATCAGGCGAGGAACGGCAGGCAGCCGGTGCGCGCGAGGATCGGGTCGAGCGCGGACCGGTCCGCGACCGCGGCGTAGCGGGCGCGGAGCGCCGCCAGCGACCGGGCGTGGTACTTCTGCGTCTCCTGCTCGAACGGCCGCCCGCCGAGCTCGACCCGGAAGCGCTTCTCGCCGGCCGCCAGCGCCGCCGCGTTCGCAGCCGACCACGGCAGGAATGTCCCCCCGACCTCGTCTCGCAGGAGCGGCTCGAGCGTCGGCGCGAGCGCGGACCAGGCCTCGAAGGGACCCTCGGCGCGCGGCGACTGCATGCGCTCGATCCACGCGGCGACGCGCGGCGCGCGCTCGCGCACGATCGCGCCCGGGGTCGGATCGGTCGCCGCCTGGTGGATCTGCGGCGCGACGCCGAAATCCGCGAACGCGGGGCGGCCGCCGAAGAGGTACGGCCGGCGCGCGAGGTGCGCGTCGAGGAGCGCGATCTCTCGCACGAACGACTCCTCGATGATCGGGGCCGTCGCGGGCGTCGAGCCGACGAACGAGAGCCGCGGCACCATCCGGGTGCGCACCGCATCGGCCGCGGTCGCGAGCGACGCGGCGTCGAGCCCGGGCATCATGTCGCGCGCGATGCGCTCGGCGGCGCTCCGCTGGTCGGGCTCGTAGGTCCAGCGGTAGTGGAACATCGGCTTGTTGCCCCACTCGTCGCCGTACTCCTCGAGGAGCGCCGACAGGAAGGCGAGCGCGGGATCGGGCGGATGGATCGACGGCTCCGGGAAGAGCGCCTCGAAGCGCTCGAGGATGGGCGTCGAGTCCTGGATGCCCTCGCCTTCCGGCGTGACGACCAGCGGGACGAGCGACAGCTTCGCGTAACGCTGGAACTCCGCCTGCTGGGTCGCGTCGCGAAGGATCCAGCGGTGCGGGATGCCCTTGTAGCGGAAGTACGACAGCACCTTCCGCGAGTACGGGGACAGCTCCATCCCGAAGATGCGGTATTCCGGCCGGTCGCCGTCAGCCATGCTTCCTCCGCGCCGCCCTGTTCACGGCCCGCCCGGGACGAGGCGATCGAGCATGCGCGCGAGAACGCGGCGCGCGCGCGCCGGCGAGAGCTCCTGGTGCCGCCGGAGCTCGTCCCATGTCGAGAAGCTCGCCGCGGCCGCGAGCGACGACACGGCGTCCCGGCGGTCGACCTCGCCGAGCGCCGCGAGCTCGCGCGCGAAGACGCGCTCGACCTCGAGCCGCCCGAGCTCGCGGAACCGCCGCAACCGGTGCGCGATCACCGGCGAGCGCGCCTCCTCCCGAAGCGCCGCACGCCGGACCGGCGCGAGGGACTCGAGGAGCCGCGCGCGCCGGGCCGCGAAGATGCGCAGCCGGTCGGCGCGCGTCCCGTCGAGGTCGATCGGCTTCAAGAGCGGCCGGAGCCGCGCGAACTGGCGGTCGGCCGCGGTCGCGAGCAGGACCTCCAGGTTCTCGAAGTGCTGGAAGACCGACCGCAGCGACACGCCGGCGCGCTCGGCGATGCGCGCGGCCGTCGGCCTCTCGTCGCCCGACTCGATCAGGTCGAGCATCGCGTCCACGACCGCGCGCCGCGAGCGCTCGCTGCGCGCGAGCCGGCCGTCGATCCGGACTGCGGCCTCGCCGGGCATGGCGGGCTGTTAATGCACTGACGGTGCAAGCTCAAGGCGGCTCGCAGAAGCCGCCGCGGCCGCGGCCCGGGTGCGCCGGGCGGCCTCGCGCCCGGCGCGGGCGGGGCCTCAGAAGCGTTCGGAGCGAAGGAGCGCGTCGCTCCCCCCGTCCACGAAGAAGATCGAGCCGCAGCAGAACGACGCATCGTCACTCAGGAGGAACGCGACGGCGGCCGCGAGCTGGTCGGGGCGCCCGAAGCCGCCGAGGGGGATCGGCAGGCCCCGGATCGCGCCGCCGAGGCGCTCGTCGTCGAGCCCCGCCTGGAGGAGCGGCGTCAGCGTCGCGCCGGGTGCCACCGCGTTCAGGCGGATGCCGGCGCCCGCCCACTCCGGCGTCACCGCCGACCTTCGGATCCAGCGCGCGAGCGCGAGCTTGCTCGCGGCGTAGACGGTCGCACCGGGCACGTCGCCGGCGGCGAGGCGGCGCGCCTCCGGCTCGTCGCCCGCCAGGCACGCCGCGGCGATGGCGCCGTCGGCGCCGGGCGAGATCGTCGCCGAGTTCGACGAGATCGCGACCGCTGCCGGCGCGACCCCCGCCGCCAGCAGCCCGCGAAGGCCGTCGAGCATCGCGACCGCGCCGAAGTAGTTGACGGACGCGATCGCTCGCCGGTCTTCGACCTGCGGCCCGAGCCCCGCGCACGCGACGACGCCGTCGAGCCGGCCGTCGGCGAGCCGGGCGACGCCCTCGAGCGCCGCCGACCGGCCGGCGCCGGCCGAGAGATCGCCCGTGACCTCCGCGTCGCGCACGTCGACGCCGATCACGCGCGCGCCCGACGACTCGAGCCGTCGCCGCGTCGCCGCCCCGATGCCCGATGCCGACCCGGTCACCGCGATCGTTCGCATGTCCTCGCTCCTCCGTCGTCGACCCGTCGTACTGCAGATCGTCGCTCCGCAGAAGCCCGCCCGGCTTCCTTGCCGCGCCGGCTTCGCACACGATCGGGAAGTGAGCGCCACGCATCCTCGAAGAGCCGCTCGACGCCGCGATCGGCGGCGGAATCCGGGTCGGGTTTTCGTCGGCACGAGCGGGTGGAGCTACCCGTCGTGGCGCGACCACCTCTACGCCGGCGTCCCGCAGCGGCGCTGGCTCGCGCACGCGGCGTCGCAGTTCGACGCGCTCGAGGTCAACGGCTCGTTCTACACGCAGATCAAGCCGGAGACCTACCGGCGCTGGCGCGACGAGACGCCGCGCGACTTCACGTTCGCCGTGAAGGGCCACCGCTTCGTGACGCACTACAAGCGCCTGCTCGGCGTCGAGCGCTCGATCGGTCTCCTGCGGTCGCAGGCGTCGGGGCTCGGCGACAAGCTCGCCGTCGCGGTCTGGCAGCTGCCCTCGAACCTCCGCGCCGACCCGGCGCGGCTCGACGCGTTCCTCGGCGCTCTCGCCGGCTGGCCCGACGTCCGCCACGCGATCGAGTTCCGCCACGCGAGCTGGTTCACCGACGACGTGTCGGCGCGCCTCGCGCGCGCACGGGTCGCGATTTGCATGAGCGACGCCCCCGACTTCCCGCTCTGGCGCGCCATCTCGTGCGACCTCGTGTACGTCCGCCTGCACGGCCACACCCGGAAGTACGCCTCCAGCTACAGCCGGCGCCTCCTCCGGGCCTGGGCCGAGGATGCGGTGCGCTGGGCGAGCGAAGGCCGCGACGTGCACGTCTACTTCGACAACGACGCCGAGGGCGCGGCGGTGCGTAACGCGCTCGCGCTCAAGGCGGAGGTCGCCGCGCTCGCGCCGTCCGCGCGGAAATTGGGCTTGCTCGCGTCGAAACGCGCGTGATAGCCCGACGTCTCCACGGCCACCTGCGGCCGCCGGAGGCGCTCCATGACCGGCAACGCGACACGGTGCCCGCGCGCCGCGCGACGAGCGCGGAGGTACGGGCTCGCCGCCGCCGTCGCGGCCCTGCTGCTCGCGCCGGCTTCGCCGTCCACGGTGCTCGCGCAGGACCCGCCGCCCGACTCGAAGGACCGCGACGGCCCGCTCGACGTCGACCTCGACGATCGCATCGATCCGGTGCGGCCCGGCCAGGAGATCGTCTACGAGATCGAGATCGAGAACTTCACGGCGAGCGTCGCGCCCGGCGTGGTCCTGACCGACACGCTTCCGCCCGGCACGACCTTCGTGATCGCGCATCGCGAGCCCGACTGGGCCGAGGTGCCGGCGACCGTCGTCGGCGACCAGGTCCGGATCGACCTGGGCGGAGTCGATCCGTGCGACCGGCCGGGCGTGCCGCGCTGCCGCGACGTCTGGCTCGTCGCGCGCGTCAACGACGACGTTCCACCCGGAACGCGCGTCCAGAATCGCGTCGACCTCGCCTCCAGCGACGCCGCGACCTATCCGCCGCTCTCGGCGGACGTCTACACCGCGGTCGGGTCCGCGGCGATCCGGGAGGCCGACATCCGCGCCGGCCGCCCGCGCACCGACCGCGTGCGCGCGACGGCCGACCTCGCGCGCACGGGATGGCGGACGCGCATCGACCCCGCGCCGCCGAGCGTCGACGTCTCGGACGGCATCCGCGTGCGCGCCGAAGCGGCGGGCGGGCTGGTGCTGTTCGACGTCTCGTTTTCGGCCGCGGAGCTCCGCTGCACGAACCCGTCGGGCGATCCGTTCCGGACGCGCACCTGCCGTCCCGCGAGCCGCGTCGCGCTCGCGCTCGCACGCATCCAGCTCCTCGAGGTCACGCTGCGACCGACGGGCGCGACCCAGCGCAACAACGCGCGCCTCCGCGTGCGCGCGGCCCACCTCGACGTCCCGCTCGCTGCCGCGAGCGAGCTCACGCTGACGCTCTTCGCCGGCGGCGAGACCTACACCGACACGGTGCCGCTCGCGCTCGGCGGCGACGGGCACACCGCCCGCTACAGCCGGTCGCAGGGCAGCCCCTGACGCGGCGCCGGCATGCGCCGGCGCGAGTTTGACAACCTCCCGAGCCGCCGGCATCGCTGGGACTCGCCATGCAGAGCAGCATCCAGGCGGTCACCGACGCGGTGCGCGGCGCATCCGCGTGGGTCGAGCCGCTGCAACGCGAGATCGGGCGCGTCATCGTCGGCCAGAAGGCCCTCGTCGACCGCCTCCTGGTCGCGCTCCTCGCGAACGGGCACGTGCTCCTCGAGGGCGTGCCCGGGCTCGCGAAGACGCTCACCCTGAAGACGCTCGCGGCCGCCACGCGCGCGCGCTTCCAGCGCCTCCAGTTCACCCCCGACATGCTGCCCGCCGACATCGTCGGGACGCTCGTCTACAACCCCCGCGACGGCGGCTTCGTGACCAAGCACGGCCCCATCTTCGCGAACCTGGTCCTCGCCGACGAGATCAACCGAGCGCCCGCCAAGGTCCAGTCCGCGCTGCTCGAGGCGATGCAGGAGCGGCAGGTGACGATCGGCGAGCACAGCTTCGCCCTGCCGGAGCCGTTCCTCGTGATGGCGACGCAGAACCCGATCGAGCAGGAGGGGACCTACCCGCTGCCCGAAGCGCAGGTCGACCGCTTCATGCTGAAGGTCGTCGTCGCCTACCCGAGCAAGGCGGAGGAGCGCGCCGTGCTCGACCTCATGGCGACGTCCGCGCCGCTCCCCGCGATCCAGGCCGTCCTCGATCCGGAGCACGTGCTGCGGGCGCGCGAGGTCGCGGACGCGATCTACGTCGACGACAAGGTGAAGGACTACATCGTCGATCTCGTGTGGGCGACGCGCGAGCCGCAGGCGTTCGACCTCGACCTCGCTCCCTTCATCCGCTACGGCGCGTCACCGCGCGCGACGATCTACTTGACGATGGCCGCGAAGGCGTGGGCGTTCCTGCAGGGCCGCGGCTACGTGACCCCGCAGGACGTGAAGACGATCGGCATGGACGTGCTGCGCCACCGCGTCATCGTGACGTACGAGGCGGACGCCGAGAACGTGCGGAGCGAGGACGTCGTGAGCCGCGTCTTCGACGGCGTCCCGGTGCCGTGAGGCGCGGCGCCCGCCGGCGCCGCGCGGCCCGGAGCGATCGACCGTGAGTGGCGAAGCGACGCCGCGCGAGATCCTCGCCAAGGTCCGCCACCTCGAGATCCGGACGAACCGGCTCGCGCAGGAGACGTTCGCCGGCCAGTACCACTCCGTCTTCAAGGGCCGCGGCATCGACTTCGACGAGGTGCGCGAGTACGTGCCCGGCGACGAGGTGCGGTCGATCGACTGGAACGTGACTGCGCGCACCGGCCGCCCGTTCGTGAAGAAGTTCCGCGAGGAGCGCGAGCTCACGATCCTGCTCGTCGTCGACCTCTCCGCCTCCGGCCACTTCGGCTCGCAGCTCCAGACGAAGCGCGAGCTCGCAGCCGAGGTGGCGGCGGTCCTCGCGTTCTCGGCGATCCGCAACAACGACAAGGTCGGGCTCGTCCTCTTCACGGACTCGGTCGAGCAGTACGTGCCGCCGCGGAAGGGCCGAAGCCACGTCCTTCGCGTCGTGCGCGAGATCCTGTACTTCGCGCCGGCCGGCCGCCGCACCGACGTCCTCGGTGCGCTCGAGTTCGTGAGCCGGGTGCTCCACCGCCGCGCGGTCGCGTTCCTCGTGTCCGACTTCCTGGTGCCGCTCGAGCCGCCGTCGGCGCGCGAGACCCTCCGGCGCCGGCTCGAGATCGCCGGCCGGCGCCACGACCTCGTCGCCATGGCGGTCAGCGATCCGCGCGAGCGCGACCTGCCGGACGTCGGGCGGTTGACGCTCGAGGACAGCGAGAGCGGCGAGCTGCTGGAGGTCGACACCGGCGATCCGGCCGTGCGGCGCGCCTTCGCGGACGCCACGCGCGAGCGCCGTGCCGCACTGCTGCAGTGCCTGCGCGGAGCCCGGGTCGACGTGCTCGAGCTCGACACCGCCCTTCCCTACCTCCCCGCGCTCCTCCGCTTCTTCCGCCAGCGCGCCGCGCGACAGAGATGACGGTCCCCGACATCCGCGACATCAAGGGCCCGATCGCGATCCCGCCGGGGTGGCTCCTGCCCGCGGTGGTGGTCGGCGGCGGCGCGCTCGTCGGCCTCGTGGCGTACCTCCTCGTCCGGTGGTGGCGGCGGCGCCGGACGCGGGTCGCGCCGCCGCGCACGCCGGAGGAGATCGCGCTCGAGCGCCTCGAGCGCGCGCGACGGCTGATGGAGCCGGCGCGCGCCCGCGAGTTCGGCGCCGCGGTGTCGGACGCGGTGCGGCTCTACGTCGAGGACCGCTTCCGCGCGCGCGCCGCGCACCGGACGACCGAGGAGTTCCTGCGCGACCTCGCCCGCGGCGACGAGCCCGCGCTCGTGCGCCAGCGCGAGCTGCTCGGCGATTTCCTCGCCCACTGCGACCTGGCGAAGTTCGCGCGCCTGCCGCTCGCGCACCCGGAGATGGAGGCGATGCACGCGAGCGCGCGGCGCTTCGTCGAGGCGGCGCGACCGGCGGCGGACGCCGCCGCGCAGGGCTCCTGAGGCGACGCGGTGCGGCTCGCGCAGCCACAGCTCCTCTGGGCGCTGGCGCTCCTCGTCCCGCTCGCGCTCCTCGGCGCGCGGCGCGGGCCGATCGCGGCGGTCCTCTATCCGTCCGCCGAGCTGCTGCGCCGCGCGGCGCGCGCCGTTCGGCCGGCGCGGAGCGGCCGGCTCCGGACGGCGCTTCGGCTCGCGGCGCTCGCACTGCTCGTCGTCGCGCTCGCGCGCCCGCAGCTCGGCCTCGGCGCGGCCGACGTCGAGGCGAGCGGGATCGACGTCGTGCTCGCCCTCGACGTGTCGGGCTCGATGCGCGCTCTCGACTTCAAGCTCGGCGATCGCCAGGCGAGCCGGCTCGACGTCGTGAAATCCGTCGTCTCCGACTTCATCGCCGGCCGCCCGAGCGACCGGCTCGCTCTCGTCGCCTTCGCCGGCCGCCCGTACCTCGTGAGCCCGCTCACGCTCGACCACGACTGGCTCGTCCAGAACCTCGAGCGCGTGAAGATCGGGCTCGTGGAGGACGGGACGGCGATCGGGTCCGGCATCGCCGCCAGCGTGAATCGCCTGCGCGACCAGGCGGCGAAGTCGAAGGTGGTGGTCCTCCTGACGGACGGCGTGAACAACGCCGGCAAGATCTCGCCGATCACGGCTGCGGAAGCCGCGCGCGCGCTCGGCGTCAAGGTGTACGCGATCGCGGCCGGCACGCGCGGCGAGGCCCCGATGCCCGTCACCGACCGGCTCGGCCGGGAGCGCATCGTGATGGCGCCGGTCGAGGTCGACGAGGACACGCTCCGGAAGGTCGCCGACGCGACCGGCGGCAAGTTCTACCGGGCGACGGACTCCGATTCGCTCAAGCAGATCTACGCCGAGATCGACCGCCTCGAGAAGACGAGCGCGACCATGAAGCGCTTCGAGGACTACCGCGAGCTCTTTCCCTGGCCGGTCGCCGCGGCCCTCGTGCTGATCGCGGCGGAGGTCCTCGCCGGCGAAGCGCGCTGGCGGAGGCTGCCGTGAGCTTCCGGGAGCCGCTCTGGCTCGCCGCCGGCGCGCTCGCGGTCGCGGCGCTGCTCGCGTTCTGGCGCCGCGCGGATCGCGTCCGCGAGCGCGACCTCGCCCGCTTCGCGAGCGCGCGCCTCGTCGGCGACCTGGCCGCGAGCCTCTCGCGCACGCGGCGGAGCGCGAAGCGCGCGCTCGTCGCCGGCGCGGTCGCTCTCGCGTTCGCGGCGCTCGCCGGACCGGAGATCGGATTTCGCTGGGAGGAGACGCGGCGGCGCGGAATCGACGTCCTGGTCGCGCTCGACGTCTCGCGCAGCATGCTCGCGCGCGACGTCGCGCCCGATCGCCTGACGCGCGCCAAGCTCGCGATCACCGACCTCGCGGAGCAGCTGCCGGGCGATCGCCTCGGCTTGATCGCGTTCGCGGGCAGCGCGTTTCTCCAGTGCCCGCTCACTCTCGACCACGCGGCGTTCCAGGAGGCGCTCGATGCGCTCGAGCCGGGCGTGATCCCGGTGCCGGGAAGCGACCTCGCGAGCGCTCTCGCCGTCGCCGACGACGCCTTGCGAAGCGAGAAGCGCAACGTGAAGCTCCTCGTGCTGGTGAGCGACGGGGAGGATCTGGGCGGCGGCGCGGTCGCGGCGGCGAAGCGCGTCGCGGCGGAGGGCGTGCGCGTGTACACGGTCGGCGTCGGCAGCGCGGCGGGCGAGCTCGTGCCCGCCACGCGCGACGCGCGCGGCAACGACTTCGTGAAGGACGAGGCCGGCCGTTACGTGAAGTCCCGCCTCGACGAGGAGACCCTCGAGAAGGTCGCGGAGGCGACGGGCGGCTTCTACGAGCCGCTCGGACCGCGCGGCGACGCGATGGCGGCGATCGCGGAGCGGGTCATCCGGCCGATCCCGAAAGAGGAGCTCGCCGCACGCATGCGACGGGTGCCGGAGGATCGCTTCCAGTGGCCGCTCCTCGGCGCGATCGCGCTCCTCGCGCTCGAGCTGCTGGTCGGCGAGCGGCGGCGTGAAGCGGGCTGGCGGTGGCCGAGGCGGGCCGCGGTCCGGGACGCGGCGACGCGCGCGAGCGCGCTCCTCGTCGTCCTCGGCGCCGCGGCGCTGCTCGCGACGGCCGCTCCCGGGCGCGCGCTCGCGTCCGCGGCGAGCGCCCAGCAGCTGTTCGATGCCGGTGACTTCGAGCGCGCGCTCTCCGAGTACCGGGCGGCGGCCGAGTCGGCCGACGACCCGCGCCTGGACTTCAATGTCGGCGCGGCCGCCTACAAGGCGGGCCGCTTCGACGAGGCTGCGGCGGCTTTCGCGCGCGCGCTCCGGAGCGAATCGCCCGAGCTCCAGGAGAAGGCGTTCTACAACCTCGGGAACGCGCACTTCCGCCTCGGCGCCGCGCACGTCGAGGAGGCGCCCGAGAAGGCGTCGCAGTCCTGGCAGCAGGCGCTCGAGGCCTACGAGCAGGCGCTCGCGCTCGCGCGCGAGAAGCCGGACGACGACGCGCGCCACAACCGCGACGCCGTGCGCGCCGCGCTCGAGGAGCTCGAGCGCCAGCGACAGCAGCAGCAAGAGAAGCAGCCCGGTCAGAAGGGCGGCTCGCCAGCCGGCGGAAAGCAGCAGGGCAAGGACGAGGCGGGCGGGGACGAGCATCGATCGGGGATGAACGATCGGCCCGGCTCGTCGCCTTCGCAGGCGGATGCGCGGCCGCCGGAGGGCGACCGCGGCAGCGACGCGGGCGATTCCGCCCGGAGCCCGGCGCCCGGCGCCGGCGGCGAGAGCGGCGAGCGCGAGCCGAAGGACGGCTCGCCGAGCGCGGGCGGAGACGCAAACGCGCCTTCGCCGGGCGCGGAAGACGCGGGCCAGCCGAGCGCGGGCGAGAAGCGCGACGACGGCGCGCCCCGCGGCGAGACCGCTTCCGGAGGCGCGCCGCCCGACGACCGAGCGCGCGACCGTGCGTCCGCTGCGAGCGGAAGCGACCGCCCGCGCTCGAACGCGCAGCCGAACGACCGGCAGGGCGCGAGCGACGGCGCACGAGCCCGCGGCGACGGCGAGACTCCACACGGCGACATCACCGCGGCGAACGGCGGCGCTTCCGGCCAGGGCTCGAGCAGCGCGAACGCATCGAGCGGCGCGAGAGGCGCGATCGGCGCGCAGGGCGAGCTCTCGGCGGCGGACGCCCGCGAGCTCCTCGATTCTCTGCGCGGCGAGGAGCGGCGCGTGCCGCTCGTCGCAGGCGGTGGTGCCGGAGCGCCGCCCGCGGGCGAGCGCGCGGTGCGCGACTGGTGAGGCGCGTGCGTCTTCGATCGCCCGCCGCGGCGCGCCCACGCGGCCCCGAGCCCGCGTCCCGCGGCACGGCAGCGCCGTGCGCCCGTCGCGCCGCGTTCGTCGCGCTGGTCGCGCTCGCTTTCGCCCCCGCGCTCGCACGCGCCGCGATCGACGCCGAGCCGCGCATCTCCGCCGACTTGACGCCATCCGAGGTCCACGTCGGCGAGACCGCGCGCCTCACGATCCGGATCGAGAACGTCCAGTCCTCGAGCCTCCCGAGCGTGCCGCCGCTCGACGGGCTCCTCGTCCGGAGCGCCGGCCAGCAGATGAACATGCGGATCGTGAACGGCGCGACGAGCGTCGACGTGACGCACACGTTCCTCCTCGAGGCGACGCGCGCCGGCGACTTCACGATCCCACCGCTCCGCGTGGACGCGGGCGGCCGCTCGCTCGCGACGCAGGCGATCGTGCTGAAGGTCGTGCCGCCGGGAGCGCCGACGAGCGGCGGCGGTGCGGGCGGATCCAAGGGCGCCGCCCCGCCGGGACCGCCGGCCGGCGGGCGCGGCGCGCTCCGCGCTCCGGGACCGCCGCCCGCCGGCGGCGAGCGCGACGTCGCGCGCCTCGAGCTCGCGGTCCCCGAGCGCGACCTCTACGTCGGCGAGTTCGTTCCGGCGGAGCTGCGCCTCCTCGTCCGCGAGGGTGTCCGCGTGACCGAGGTCGCGCAGCCCACGATCGAGGGCAAGGCGTTCTCGGTCAGCCGGAAGCCCGATCGCCAGCCGCAGCAGACGTCCGTCGTGCTGGGAGGCGTTCGCTATCACCTCGTCACGTTTCCGTTCGCGCTGAGCGCGCTCGCGCCGGGCGATCAGGCTCTCACCGCGCGCATCGAGATGAACGCGATGCTACCCCGGTCGCGGACGGGCGGACGCGGCACCTTCGACGATCCCTTCTTCGACTCGTTCTTCGAGAGCTTCGCGGGCGAGCCGCGGAAGCTCGACGCGGTCGCGCCGGCGCGCACGGTCCACGTGCTGCCGCTTCCCGCCGAGGGGCGGCCGAGCGACTTCTCGGGCGGGGTCGGACGCTTCACGATCGCGGCGACCGCCGAGCCGACCCGGCTCGCCGTCGGCGATCCGGTCGCGTTCCGCGTCGTCGTCTCGGGCGAGGGCAACTTCGACCGGATCGCGCTCGCTGCGCTCGAGAGCGACGCCGACTGGCGCGTCTACCCGGCGAGCTCGAAGTTCGAAGCGACCGACGACCTCGGGCGCGCGGGCCGGAAGACGTTCGAGCAGGCGATCGTGCCGCAGCGCGCCGACCTGCACGCCGTGCCGGTCCGGCGCTTCTCGTACTTCGACCCGGAGGCGCGCCGCTACGTGACGCTCACGACGACGCCGATCGCGCTCGCGATCGCGCCGGTCCCCGGCACGCGCGGCGCCGGCCCGCTCGCGCGCTCCGCTCCCGCCGGCGGCGGTGCCACCGCGGACGGCGACGCGTTCGAGCTCGCGCCGAACGAGGTTACGATCGGGACGCTGCGGAAGGCCCATGCGCCGGTCGCGACCCGGCCGTGGTTCCTCGCCGCGCAGGCGTTGCCGCTCGCGGGCCTCGCGGCGGGCCTCGTGTGGCTGCGACGGCGGGAGCGCCGGCTCGCCGACCCGTCGTGGGTGCGGGCGCGCGCCGCGGCGCGTGCGACGCGCGCGCACGTCGAAGCGATGGAGCGCGCGGAGCAGGCGGGCGATCGCGCCGCGTTCTTCGCGGCCGCGCGACGGGCGGTCCAGGAATGCGTCGCCGCGCGCCGCGGTGGGACCGCGGCGTCGCTCACGCTCGCCGAGATCGAGGCGAGCCTGGACGGTGGACGCGCGGCCCTCGCGAGCAGCGCCGGCGCGCACCGCGACCCTCTCCATGGCGATCGCGCGAGCGCCGACGCGAGCGCGCTCGTCGACGACATCCGCCAGGTGTTCGCGGCCGCCGACGCCGCGACCTATGCCGGTGGCTCCGCGGAGCCCGACGACCTCGCGGCCTGGCGCGCGCGCGTCGATGCGCTGCTCGCGCGTCTCGAGCGGGCCGCGTGAAGCGGTCTCCGCTCTCCCAGGGCGCGCGCCTCGCCACCGCGGCGGCCGTGGCGCTTTCGGTCGCGGCAGTCCGGCCGGCCGCGGCGCCGGCCGAGGCGGCACCGCCCTCCGCCGAGGCCGCGCGCGCGACCGCGCCGAGCGCGCCGCCCGCGGACGCGGCGGCCGTCTCGCCGACGAGCGGCGACCCGGCGGCGGACTTCGAGCGCGCCAACGCGGCCTTCGCCGACGGAAGGTTCGCCGAGGCCGCGGACCTCTTCGCCGCCATCGCGGCGCACGCGGGCGCGTCGCCGGGCGTCCTCTTCAACCTCGGGAACGCGAGCTTCCGCGCAGGGCGGATCGGCGAGGCCGTGCTCGCGTACGAGCGGGCGCTCCTGCTCGCGCCGCGCGCGTCGGAGATCGCCGCCAACCTGCGCCAGGTGCGGCGCGCCGCGAACCTCGCGGACCCCGAGGCCGGCCTCTGGCCGCGCACCGTCGCGCTCGCGACCGCCGACGGCTGGGCGTGGCTCGCGAGCGCGTGCTTGACGCTCGCGTGCGTCGGCCTGCTCTGCGCGACCGGCCTCCGCTCACGGCTCGCCGGCCGACCCGGCGTCCAGCGCGCGCTCCGCGCCGCGATCGCAGTCCTGGTTGCGGGGCTCGTCCTCGCGTCCGCGGCCGCGGCCTCGGCGATCGCCGAGCTCGACCGCGGCGTGGTGGTGGGGCGCGACCCCACGCTCCGCGTCGCGCCGTATCCCTCGGCGACGACGTCGCGGCCGGTCGCGCCCGGCGAGGTCGTGCGCATCGAGCGCGAGCACGCGGGCTTCGCGCTCGTCCGGACCGACGACGGCCGGACCGGCTGGCTAGCGGCCGACCAGGTCCCGCGGATCGGGGATTTCTCGAAGATTCGATGACGACGGCGCCGGCGCCGGCTCCGCCTCGCGCTTTTCTTCGAGGAGCTGTGCGACGGTGATCTTCGCGAGCTCGCTCCGCCGCCGGCTCGCCGCGCGCTCCATGAGCGCCGCGACGCGCGCGTCGGCGCCCGGGGGCGGTGCGATCGGCTCGAAGATCTGGCTCACGACCCCGAGGTCGATCGCCGCGGGATCGCGCGCCAGCAGCAGCTCCCGGTCGTCGGCTCCGGCGGCGAGGAACCCCGCGCGGCGGAGGCGGTCCGCGACCTCGAGCAGGAGGCCACCGTTCGCGCGCAGCTCGCGCGCGCACGCGAGCGGGTCGATCGCGCCGGCGCCGTCCCGGAACGCCTCCGCAGCGCGCAAAAGGAGGGACACCGCGAGCGCGAAGCGGGTCGAGTCCGCATCCGCGCGGGCGACGGCGTCGTCGCCGAGCTCGGCCACGGCGGCGATCTCGGCGCCCGCCAGCACGACGACCCAGCTCACGTAGATCCAGACGAGCGTCACCGGGAGCTGCGCGAGCGCGCCGTAGATCGCATTGTAGCGCGCGACCCCGATCTGGAGCGCGACGTAGCTCGCCTGCACGAGCTGCCACACGCACCCCGCGAAGAGCGCTCCGAGCAGGATGCTCGGCACGTGCGGACGGCGGTTCGGCATGATCGCGTAGAGGACGAAGAGCGCGACCACGTTGATCGCGTACGGCGCGAGGTGGAGAAGGCGCACCGCGATCGGACCGATCAGCTGGTTCTCCCACATCCAGCTGAGGAACGTCTGCTGCTGGAGCGTCGACGTGATGCCGACCGCCGCGAGGATCAGGAACGGCGTGACGAGGACCGCGCTCAGGTAGTCGGTCGCCTTCCGCCAGTACGAGCGCTGCGCCGGCACGCGCCAGATGTGGTTGAAGCTCGCCTCGATCGCGCCGAGGACCGAGATCACGGTCGCGAGCAGCCCCGCCGCCCCGAGCGCGCCGAGCGTCCCGACGTTCGTGCGCTCGATGTACTGGACGATCCGGCTCGCCGTGTCGGGGTCGAGCGCGAGGCGCGAGAGGAGGAGCGGCTCGAGCTGCTGCTGCGCACCGAGCCCCTTCAGGACCGCGAACATGATGGCGAAGAGCGGGACGATCGACAGCAGCGACGTGTAGGTGAGCGCCGACGCGTGCAGCAGGCAGTTGTCGACGAAGAACCGCCGGCCGACGGCCACGGCGAAGCGGGCCACGCGCCGGGGCAAGTCGCGAAGAGCGCGGATCGGTCGAGCGATGGCGGTCACGCAGGTGCGCCCCCTTCTGTCCGGTGTGCCACGGACGGCGCGGAGGAGCGAGACGCGAGCGGCCGCGCCGTTGGCAGCCCCGTTGCTTGTAGCGCCACCGGGGCAGAACATGAACGAGATGGCGTCTCGGCAGCCCGAACCGGAGAGCACCGGTGCGTACGCGCCGCCGGACGGGGACCGGCTCGCGGTCGCCCGTCCGGGCCGGAATTGCTGGCGCGTCGAGCCGGCCCGCCGGGTCGCGTTCTTGGTCGACGGCGCGGACTACTTCCGCGTCTTCGCCGCGGCGGCCGAGCGGGCGCGGCGGTCGATCCGGATCCTCGGCTGGGACCTGAACACCAACGTCCGGCTCCGGCGGAGCGGCGGCGATCCCGACGCCGGTCCCGGCCTCGCGCGCTTTCTCGACGACGTCGCCGAGCGCAACCCCGACCTCCGGATCGACATCCTGAGCTGGGACTTCGCGGCGATCTACGCGTTCGAGCGCGAGCTCTTCACCACGCTGCGGTTCCGGTACCGGACGGGCGAGCGCGTCCGGCTCGAGCTCGACGCGGAGCATCCGGTCGGCGCCTCGCACCACCAGAAGGTCGTCGTGATCGACGACGCGATCGCGTTCGTCGGCGGCCTCGACCTCACGATCAACCGCTGGGACACCCGCGAGCACCGGCCCGACGATCGGCTGCGGGCCGACGGCGGGACCCCGTACTCGCCCTTCCACGACGTCCAGATCGCCGTCGACGGCGCGGCCGCGCGCGCGCTCGGCGACCTCGTCCGCTGGCGCTGGCAGCGCGCCACGGGCGAGGTGCTCGATCCCGCGGACGGCGACGGCGATCCCTGGCCGGACGAGCTCGTCCCCGACGTCCGCGACGTCCACGTGGCGATCGCCCGGACGCAGCCCGCGATGGAAGGACAGGCCGAGATCCGCGAGATCGAGCGGCTGTTCCTCGACTCGATCGCGGCCGCGCGGCGATCGATCTTCATCGAGAACCAGTACTTGACGTCGGCCGTCGTCGGCGACGCTCTGGCCGCCCGCCTCGAGGAGAGCGACGGCCCGGACGTCGTGATCGTCGGGCCGTGGACCTGCTCGGGGTGGCTCGAGGAGGCGACCATGGGCGTGCTGCGCGGCCGGCTCGTCGCGCGGCTGCGCGCGGCCGACCGCCACGGACGGCTCCGCCTCTTCTATCCGACCGTCGGCGGCGATCGCCGCATCGCGGTCAACGTGCACAGCAAGGTGATGATCGTCGACGACGTGCTCGTGCGGGTCGGGTCGGCCAACTTGAGCAACCGCTCGATGGGGCTCGACACGGAATGCGACGTCGCGATCGACGCCGACGCCGACGCGCGCGCGCGCGACGCGATCGCGCGCTTCCGGAGCTCGCTCCTGGGCGAGCACCTGGGCGTGCCGGCAGATGCGGTCGACGCAGCGGTCGTCCGCACCGGATCGCTCGCGCGCGCGGTCGACGAGCTGCGCGCCGCGGGCGGGGACCGGACGCTCGTCCCCTTCGAGGAGCCGGCGGTGCCGTGGCTCGACGGGGTCGTCCCCGACACGACGCTCATCGATCCCGACCGGCCGCTCGAGCTCACGCTGCTCGAGAAGATCAGCCCGGAGACGAGCCGGCGCCACGAGTCGCGCAGCTGGACGCGGATCTTGACGCGCCTCGGCCGCCTCGGCGACCGCTGGGCGCGCTGGACCCGGTCGCACCCGGAGACCGAGGCGAACTATTGAACGAGAGGCTCGCTCCCCCTCGCCCGTTCGGCAAAGCCGAACGGGGCCCCCGCGGGCTCGCTCCGCTCGCCCCACGGTCGGAGGTGCCACCATGAGACGAGCGGTGCCCTCTGGACGTTGGCCTTGGCTACAGGCGGCCGGGGTACGAGACCTGGGTGTAGCTCATGACGTCGACCGAGGTCTGGAACGTGCCGTCGGCGCGCGACTGCTCGAACGAGCCCGGGTAGGTGAACGTCACCGAGCCGCCGGGCGGGATCGGCTCGCGCAGCGAGACGATCGCGCTCCACCCGGGGTTGTCCGAGCCCGGCTTGAACTCGTGCGTCCATCGGTAGTCGCGCCGCACCGCGAGTTGCACGTCGCGCAGCTCCGAGGTCGACTGGTTCACGACCCGACACCGAAGCTCCGACGACGACATCCGGCAATCCCGCACCGCCAGCGGCGACCCCGCGCTGTCCGTCGCCACCATGAAGTCATCGGCAAGAGCGCGACCAGGCAACCCGGCGCAGAGCGTCGCAGCCACCAAGAGCGCGGCGAAAAGTGGGCGTCTCATGTTCTTCGCTCCTTTCCGCCGCCAACGACAGCAGCCCACGTGCCAGCCGCCCCCAGCACCGCGCGCGGCGCGGCGCCACGATTGGCCCCAACCCACCACCGGAACGTCGGCAACAGCGCTCCCGGGTGAAAATCTTGCAACCGCCGCGGCGCAGAACTACCGGCGTAGCCATTCCGTCGACCAAGTCGCGCGGCCGTCCGCCCCCGCAACGGCCCCGGGGCGGAGCGGCGTGCGCGACGACGGCACCCGCGCACACAGGTTGCGCGCGGCGCGCGCGCCCGGCTAACTGACGTCCGCTCGAAGCCGAGCCGAGGATCAAGATGCCCGAGCTGACGACGTCCGACCGCCTCGCTATCGGCGAGTTGCTCGCCCGCTACTCCCACTGCATCGACCGCGCCCGCTGGGACGACTTCAAGACGCTCTTCACCGCGGACTGCCGCCTCGATTTGAGCCAGGTGATGGGCCTCTACGAGGGCGCCGAGGGCATCGCGCGCTTCTGCGACACGATGCGGTCGCTGCCGATCGTCATGCGGCACTTCTTGACGAACCTGGTCGTCGTCGAAGGCGACGGCGAGCGGGCGCGCGTCGAGTCGTACGTGCTCGCGATCACCGGCCCCGCCGGCGGACCGTCGACGCAGATGCCGGGCTTCTACGACGACGAGGTCGTGAAGCAGGGCGGCCGCTGGCTCCTCCGCTCGCGCCGGCTCGCGCTCGACGTGCCGGCATCGTGAGCGTCGCGGTCGCCCCGGCCGCAGTCGGCGAGGAGCGCGCCTCGCGTCCCGAGATGCCGGCCTTCACGCTCGGCGCTCGCATGACCGACGAGCAGCGCGCGTTCCTCGACCGCCACGGCTTCATCCGGTTCCGCCGCTTCGCCCCCCCGGACCTGGTTCGCGCGCTCGCCGCCGAGGTGGAGGAGATCGATCGCCGCTTGGTCGCCGAGGGCCGGACGATCGTGAACGGCGTGCCGCTGATCGTCGGCCGGCGCGCCGACGGGACGCGCTACGTCCAGCGCATGGCCTTCGCGTCGACGTTCGGGCCGAAGCTCCACGACTTCCTCCAGGACCCGCGCTTCCGAGCGATCCTCGAGGTCGCGGGGCCCGACTACCGGATCGGGGAGCGCGAGCGCGACGGCCTGGTCGTGAACCACTTCCGCCACGAGGAGGGGTCCGCGTACGCGCGCCTGGGGTGGCACACCGACAGCCTGCGCGACCTCTTCTACTTCGAGCGGCCGCGCCGCTACCTGAACGTCGGCTTCTACCTCGACGACTCGCCGACCGCGAAGGGCGGCGTGCGCGTCCTGCCGGGATCGCACGAGCAGAGCCTCCGGTCGATGCTCTTCCGGAAGCGGTACTTCGTCGACCACGCGCCCGACCCCGACGAGGTCGCGATCGAGGCGGAGGCCGGGGACCTGACGATCCACGACGGCCGGCTGTGGCATCGCGTCGCGCAGGCGACCGCGACCGGTGACGCGAGCCAGCGGCGCGTGATGTACCTGCCGCTCATGAACGGCCCCGTCAAGCTCAAGGACGAGTCGAGCCCGACACCGTTCTACTTCCGCCTGCGAAAGCTCGCCGGCTACGGCTGACGGGGGGCTGTCGCACGATGGATCGCTCCCCTCGCCCCATCTGGCAAAGCCAAACGGGACCCAACTCCCCGCGGGCTCGATTCGCTCGCGATCCTCGTTGAAGCTAGCCGGTGGCGCGCAGGCGCCGCTCGCGGCCGCCGATCCGATGGCGGCGCGCATTCATGCGTCGGAACGTCGCCGGGCGCCGCGCGCCGTCGGTCGCGAGGTACTGTGCGCGCCACCGCTCGAGGCCGGTCCGGATGTACGCCGGGTCGAAGTGCAGCGTCGCGCAGATGCGCTCGAAGGAGTAGAGGGGCTCGTCGTCCGTCGACTGGATCCAGGAGTCGACCTCGTCGAACAGGCGGCGGCTCCGGCGATCGGGGCCGGCGGCGGCGTGCCGCTTGAAGGTCGCAATCGCGTCTTCCATGACCGCGAGCATCAGGCGCGCGGCCGGATGATCGACCAGCTCGGCGCGCGTCCGGTCGCCGTGCTGATCCGGTGTGATGAGCTCCGGCACGAGGAGGTCGTGGAGACCTTCTTCGGCGACTGCGGGCTCGCTGCCCCACATGGCGATTCTCCTCCGTTCACGCGCGTCGTGCGCGCAGGCGTTTCCTGTCGGAGCGTGCGCCACGCGGCGCCGCTCGGGTCGTCGACGGTGTCGTGCCTCGCCGGGCGGGGTCCTTCAGTGGAACCCCACCCCGGCGCACCCCGAGACGGTCGCGATCGCGAGGAAGACGAGCGACACGACGACCAGCGTGTACCCGACCTCCGCCGTCAGCCCCGCGACGTCGCCGAGCCCGCACAGGGCGGCGAGGATCGCGACGATGAAGAGCACGAACGCGACGTTCACCATCTCATCCCATCTCCAGCGCTCGACTCCTCGCCACCGGCGGGAGCCACGCATGGCGAAGTGCGTCAGCAACCCGGGTGCCAAGCGCAGAACGCGACCCCGAGACGCGATTCTGCAGGCGAAACCGGCGTGCGCGGCCGCCCGACCTTGCCGCCGGCTGTAACCGTTACAAGCGAGACTCCCGCATTCTGCAGCGGGGACGCCCGCGGCCCGCCGGTTGACGCTCGCGGGTCGGTCGGTTTGAAGGGCGGAAGCGACGGTGCAGGGCCGGGTCGCGCGCGCGGCGGAGAGCGGAAGGCCCGCGACGGCGCGCCGCGCTGGAGGAGCGATGAGACGCGAGGAGTGCATCCTGTTCAGCGGCGCGGCCGGCGGCGCCGAGGCCGAGTTCGGCGCCGCCGCCGAGCGCTACGGGATCGAGGAGGTGAACTTCACCTTCGACGGTCACAACGACGCGCGCCGGCGCGGCATCCGCGTCCTCACGCAGACCGAGCTCAAGCACGGCGACGTGAGCCTCGCCTACGTGAGCCGCCTGATGCACCGGCGCTATCCCGACACGCCGCTCTTCAAGAAGGTGCTGCAGAGCATCTGGCACCAGGTGAACAGCGGGCAGGAGATCTACGTCGTCGGGAAGATCCTCGCCGACGGCACCGTCAAGGGCGGCACCGGGTGGGGCGCCGAGTTCGCGAAGCTCTGCAACAAGCCGCTCTTCGTCTTCGACCAGGAGCAGGACGGCTGGTTCCGCTGGGCCGGGGACGCGTTCGAGCGCGCCGGCGAGCCGGTCATCGGCCATCCCCGCTTCGCCGGCACCGGGACGCGATTCCTCGCCGACAACGGAAAGCGCGCGATCGAGGCGCTCTTCGCGCGCACGTTCCGCTGAATGTTCAACGAGGGGATCGCTCCCCTCGCCCCGTCGAGCAAAGCCCGCCGGGCCCCACTCCCCGCGGGCTCGCTTCGCTCGCATCTCGAGGTTGTCCTCCGGGCCCGCTCGCGGTGATCTTTTTCACCGCGAGCAGGTGACGGGCGCGCCGGCACGTGGCAATCGTCACGCGGAGATGAGCATCGGCTCGACGATCGTCACCTCGAGCGAGGTGCGCGCGGCGGTGGAGGAGCTGGTCCGGCTGGGCGACGATCCCGACGCGTCCGGCGGCGCGACGAACGAGCACGTCGCGGCGCGGCTCGCGGAGCTGCGCGCGCTGTGGCGTCGCGACCCGTCGCTCTTCGACGAGCCGACGGTCGCGCGCCTGCGCTCCGTCGCCGCACGCGTCCGCAGCGCGGCCGACCGCTACGGCGACGCCGCGGCAGAGAGCGCGTCTGCGAATCCGGAGGCCGCGGGGCAGCCGTCCTCCCCCGCAACGCTGGCCGACGCGGAGCGCGTCCTCGCCGACACCTTCGGGTACCGCGCCTTCCGTCCCCTCCAGCGCGAGATCATCGCGACGGTGCTCGGGGGCCGCGACTGCATCGCGATCCTGCCGACCGGCGCCGGCAAGTCGCTCACCTACCAGATCCCAGCGCGGGTCCTCGGCGGCACGACGCTCGTCATCTCGCCGCTGATCGCGCTCATGAAGGACCAGGTCGACGCGCTCGCCGCCGCGGGCCTGCGCGCGACCTATCTCAACTCGAGCGTCGACCCCGAGGAGCGCCAGCGGCGCGTGCAGGACGTCGTCGCGGGCCGCTACGAGCTCGTCTACGCGGCGCCCGAGGGGATCGAGACCTGGATCGGAAGCGTCCTCGCGCGCGCCGAGCTGCGCCTCATCGCGGTCGACGAGGCGCACTGCATCAGCCAGTGGGGCCACGACTTCCGCCCGGCGTATCGAAATCTCGCCGGCCTGAAGCGCCGGTTCGGCGGCATCCCGGTCCTCGCCCTCACGGCGACCGCGACCCCTGCCGTCGCGGACGACGTCGTGCGCCAGCTCGCGATGTCGGAGCCGACGACCTTCCGCGCGTCCTTCTTCCGGCCGAACCTGCGGCTGCACGCGTACCGGAAAGGCGAGTCGGTGCGCCTCAGGGACGCGATCGCGCGCCTCGCGCGGGCCCGCGCCGGCCAGAGCGGGATCGTCTACTGCCTGTCGCGCAAGTCCGCCGACGCGACCGCCGACTTCCTCCGGCGCCGCGGCATCTCGGCCGCCGCCTACCATGCCGGCATGGAAGGCGACCGCCGGAGCGAGGTGCAGGACGCGTTCCGGCGCGGCCGGGTCGACGTCGTGGTGGCGACGATCGCGTTCGGCATGGGCATCGACAAGCCCGACATCCGATTCGTCGTCCACCGCGACATGCCGCGCTCGATCGAGGCGTACTCGCAGGAGGTCGGCCGCGCGGGACGCGACGGCCTTCCGAGCGACTGCATCCTCTTCTACTCGTGGGCGGACGTCTTGAGCCACGACCGACTGAACGACGACTCCGAGGACGCCGCCGCAGCCGAGCGGCGCCGGAGCCAGGTGCGCGCGATGTTCCGCCTGGCCGACTCGGCGCGTTGCCGGCATCGCGAGATCGCGCGGCACTTCGGCGAGCCGCTCGCCGCCTGCGGCGGATCGTGCGACGTCTGCCTCGGCGTCGACGTCGTCCGCGAGAGCGCGGTGGCCGCCGCCGTGGCGCCGCGCGACGGCGGCCCGCGCGCACCGCGCGGCCGCGGCGAACGGCTCGGACCACGCGCGTCGGACGGCGGCGGCGCCGCGCTCGACGACGCCGGCGAGGAGCGCTTCGCCGCGCTGAAGGCGCTCCGCCGCCGGCTCGCCGACGAGCACGGCGTGCCGGCGTACGTCGTCTTCGCGGACGCGACCCTGCGCGAGATGGCGGAGCGCCTCCCCACCGACGAGGGCGGCCTCCTCGACGTGAGCGGCGTCGGGCCGAACAAGCTCGCGCGCTACGGCGACGCCTTCCTCGCGCTTCTCCGAACGCTCGCGTGAGCGGACGCGCGGCCGCCCGCGCTCAGCGCGGCGGCACCGGCTCTTCGGGGGTCTGCACGTCGACCTGTCCCGGCCCGAGGAACGGCTTTCCGAGCACGCTGCCGTCGGGCGCGGAGCAGAAGCGGCCCTGGTCCTGCCACTCGCCGTTCATGCACAGCTGCACCAGACCCGCCTGGCAGACGGCGACGCCCTGCGCGATCGTGCGCCCCCGGTAGCGGCAGTCGCCCTTCGACGCGGCGGCGCCGCGCGGCGCGAATGCCACCAGGACGAGCGCGCAGGCGGCGCCGCGAGCCCGCGCGCGGGTCGTGCCGTGGCGCGCGCGCGCCGCCGGCGCCCTAGTCGTCATCCTCGACGGCGGGCGGCGGAGCGACGGCGGCCCCGCCCGCTCCGCTCACGACCGCGCCGTCCGGCGTGCCGTCGCAGACCCCCCCCTTCGACTGCCACTCGCCGTTCATGCACAGGTTCAGCAGCCCGGCCTGGCAGATCACCACGCCCTCGCCGTATTCCACGCCGTTGTACATGCAGCGGTTGGCGCCGGCGGCGGCCGGCGCCGCCGAGCCGAGAACGGCCGCCGCGGCTGCCAGGCCCACGATTGCGATCCATCGACGCATCTTCTCCTCCTTCCCCGGAGCCCGCGATACCGCGAGACGCAGGGGCACGGCGACGTGCGGTTCGGGGTCGCGGCCGCGATCTCCGCAGCGAGCGCGGAAACGTCCCCCCGGGACTATCGACCGTCCGCTCGCAGTTCGTGACCTACGCCGTCCTCTCCGGCGACCATGCGAGGCCGAGCGTGACGATCCGGTTCAAGAGCGCCGGGTAGGAGACGCCCGCGTGCTCCGCGGACTCCGCGAAGTCCTCGCCGTAGGCGAGCTGCGGGTTCGGGTTCGCTTCGAGGACGAAGATCTTGCCGTTCGCGTCGAGGCGGAGGTCGATGCGCGCGTAGCCGTTGAGGTAGAGCGCGCGGAACACGCGCTTCACGAGGCGCGAGATCTCGCCGTCGACCCCCGTGGGCAGGTCCTTCGCCGCGCGGGTACGGACCCCCACCTTCTTCTGGTACTCGGGATCCCACTTGACGCGCTCCGTCGCGATCCGCGGAGCGTCCTCGGGCAGCCGCGAGAAGTGGAGCTCCCACACCGGAAACACCTGCAGGCGCTCGTTGCCCACGACGCCGACGTAGAGCTCGCGGCCGTCGATGTACTCCTCGGCGATCGCGTGCGTCTTCTGGCGCTCGTGGACGAGGCGGACGCGCTCGGCCAGCTCGTCGTCGTTGCTCACGACCGACGCCTGCGCGATCCCGACCGAGCCCTCCTTCGTGAGCGACTTGACGATCAGCGGGAAGCGAAGGCGCGCCGGACGCCGGAGCCGCCGCCCGATCCGGAACACCGCGAAGTCGGGCACCGCGATGCGATGGGATGCGAGCAGCATCTTCGCGATCGCCTTGTCGCGCGCGAGCATGAGGCCGCGCGAGTTGCAGCCCGTGTACGGGACGCGGAGCAGCTCGAGGAGGCTCACCACGTTTTGGTCGTAGATCGGGACGCCGTGGAAGTCCTCGAGCAGGTTGAACACGACGTCGGGCGTGCGCTCGTCGACCGCGTCCCGGATGGCGCCGAGGTCGCTTCCGACGCCCAGGGTGTGGACCTCGTGCCCGAGGTTCGTGAGCGTCGCGACGACGTCGTACTCCATCTTCCAGTCGGCCGTCGTGAGCTCCGACTGGCGCGGGTTCTCCGGCGGCTTCAGCCGCTCGTCGACGAGCGCGAGGACGCGACGGCGCTTCACAGCGCCACCCGCGGATAGCGGTTCTGGAGCGCGCTCATGGTGTGGACGGCGAGCAGGATCGCGAAGTCGATCTTCGTCTGCTCCTCGGGCGCGGTCAGCCGGAGCCGCAGCGCGCGGCAGCGGACCACGATGTCCTCGAGCACGTCGTCGATCGCGTACTGGTAGGCACCCGTGCAACGCGCCACCCGCTGCCGCACCTCGCGCCGCACGCGCCGCAGGAAGCCCGCCGCGGACGGACGGTCGCGGTACTCCGGCGCGTCGGAGAACAGACGGCGGAGGTCGCCGTCGCGGAAGTCGGGGTAGTCGACGGCGTAGCGCTTCCGCTTCTCGGCGTAGTGCGCACCGAGCGTCTTCCGAAGCCGGGAGAGCGGCTCGACCTCGCGCCGGGTCGTCACGAGCGGCCTCCGTCCCGCGACCTTCTCGAACATCAGCTCGTCGACGTACTCCAGCTTCTTGAGCGCGGGCCAGCCCGCGTACTCGCGTCGCCAGCTCGAGCGCGGCGTCAGCCAAACGGCGAAGGTCTCGGCGAAGTCCTCGTCGGGGTGGCTCTGCGCGTACCAGGACTCGAGGTGCAGAACGAACTCCCGGCTGTACGGCCGGGGCGAGTAGGACTCGGGGTACGGCAGCGACGAGCGACCGAAGATCTGCTGCCGGCGGCGAAAGCGCCGGAGGCGGTACGCGTTGTCGATCGCGTGGCCGGTCTCGTGGCGGAGGATGCGCATGCACCACTCCGGCGAGCCGCCCTCGACCTCGAACATCTGCGCCTCCTCGAGGCGCGCGAGGCGGGGGTGCGCCATGTAGAACGGGATCGCGATCCCCGGGACGCCGTCGGGCGTGAACCAGTCGTCCGACAGCCAGAAGTGCGGGCGCATCGCGATGCCGCAGCGGTCGAGGTCGCGCGCGAGCTGGTCGAGGCGCTCCTCGAGGCGCGAGCCCTCGATGCGGAGGTCGTCCGCGAGGTCGCACAGCCGGTACTCGAGAAGCTTCTCGTCCGGAAGCGTCGCCCACGCCGGCTCTCTCGCGCGCCGGCCCCGCCGCACCTGCGCGTCCCGCCCCACGGCCATCGCGCGCGAGAGCTACGCGACGCCACGTTCCCCGTCAATTGCCCGTCCGCCGCGGCTTGTCGCGGGGGGCGGGGGCGCGTAGCGTCGGGCGCGATGGCGCGGGGCGCGCGTGAGGTGTTCACGGCGAACGGGGTCGTGACGATCACGACCGACTTCGGGATGCGCGACGGGTACGTCGGCGCCGTGAAGGGCGTCATGCTGTCGATCGAGCCGACGCTGCGGCTGGTCGACGTCGCGCACGACCTGCCGGCGCAGGACGTCCGGCATGCGGCGGTCGTTCTGCGGGCGGCGTGCCCGCGGTTCCCGCGCGGCACCGTGCACCTCGCGGTGATCGACCCCGGCGTCGGAAGCGAACGGGAAGCGATCGTCGCGAGCGCCGCCGGGCACGCGTTCATCGGGCCGGACAACGGGCTCTTCGCGCTCGCGCTCGGCGAGCTCGGCGGGGCGGTCGTCGCGCGCCGGATCGAGCGCGCGGGCCGGCTCGGCGAGGTCCTCCCCGAGCGACCGAGCGCGACGTTCCACGGCCGCGACGTCTTCGCGCCGGTCGCCGCCGCGATCGCGAGCGGCCGGGTCTCGCTCGACGAGGTCGGACGGGAGCTCGCCCGCGTGCACCCGCTCGCGCTGCCGCGACCCGAGAGGTCGCCGGACGACGTTCGCGGCGAGGTGACGCACTTCGATCGCTTCGGGAACGCGGTGACCAACGTGCGAGCGGACGACCTCCCGGCGCCGTGCGACGCGCTCGCCGCCGAGCTCGCGGACGGACGCCGGGTCCGCGTGGTCGCGACCTATGCGGCGGCGCGGCCGGGCGAGCTCGTCGCGGTCGTCGGAAGCGAGGGGCTGCTCGAGCTCGCGACGCGGGACGGCTCGGCACGCGAGGCCGCGCCGCTCGCGCTCGGGGCGCGCGTTCGCTTCGCGCGCGCCGCCGCCGGAAGCTGAACCGCCACGGAGGAAACGATGGAGATCCGCCTGCGCGCGATGACCTGCGGATGGCTGACCGGCTCGCTCGCCGGCTTCCTCGAGGGCGAGCACGGCACGATCAAGGTCCCGGTGCCCGCGTATCTGATCGAGCACCCGCGCGGGAAGATCGTGTTCGACACGGGGATGCACCCCGACGCGCAGCGCGACCCGGCCGGGCGGCTCGGCCCCGCCGCGGCGAGCGTCTTCACCGTCGACTTCCGGCCCGGCGAGGACGTCGCGGCCCGCCTCGCCGTTCTCGGCTGCGATCCCGCCGACATCCGGACGGTGATCAACTCGCACCTGCACTTCGACCACACCGGCGGCAACGCGCTCTTCCCGAACGCGACCTTCCTGCACCAGCGCGCCGAGTGGAACGCCGGCCGCGAGCCGGATCTCGTCGAGTCCAATTTCTTCGACCCGCACGACTACGACCTGGGCCAGGACGTGCGCCTCGTGGACGGTGAGCACGACGTCTTCGGCGACGGCAGCGTCGTGTGCCTGCCGACGCACGGCCACACGCCCGGCCATCAGTCGCTGCACGTTCGGCTGCCGGGCGGCGACGTCGTCCTCACCGCCGACAGCTGCTACCTCCGACGGACGCTCGAGGAGATGCGCCTTCCGCCGATCTGCCACGATCGCGCGGCGGCGCTCGCGTCGCTCAGGCGCCTCGGCGAGCTGCGCGCGCGAGGCGCCCGCCTCCTCTTCGGCCACGACCCCGAGGCGTGGGCCAGCGTTCCGCAGGCGCCCGAGGACGTCCGCTAGGATCGCCCGCGCGCGGTCAGCGCGTCAGCCGCGCTTTTTGCCCGAGGGTCCGCTAAAGCTTTGCGCGCTCGGCTCCGATGTGACCGTGGGTGCCGATCACGCCACACGTCTCGGCCGCGTCCACGGAAGCGGAGCGGCCGACCGAGGGTCGCCTTCCCGCCCGGCGTCGCGCCACCATCTTCTTCCGCCTCACCGCCTGGTTCCTCGCGATCGGGCTGATCCCGCTCGCGATCGGCAGCGCCGGCGCCTACTTCACCTACCGGCGGTCGCTCGGGCGCGCGGCCCAGAGCGCGCTCGACGGCATCGCCACCGCGCGCGCGCGCCAGATCGAGAGCTACATGAAGGAGCGTCGCCGCGAGGTGACGGGCCTCGCGGGGCAGCCCGGCCTGGCCGCGCTGCTGTCGTCGCTGCAAGGTCTCGCCGCGGGCGGATGGGCGCCCTCGAGCCCGGCGGTGGACGAGGCCCTGAGCGGGCTCGCCGACCTCTACGTCGAGCGGCGCGGGTACTCGGACCTGGTGCTGCTGTCGCCGTCGGGCACGATCCTCTTCGCGAGCGAGCACCGCGACGCGCGTGGCCGGAGCATGGGCGACGCGCCCTACCGCGCGACGCCGCTCGGACGCGTGCTCCGCGCGGCCCTCCAGGGCGACGGCACGGAGATCTCGCACGTCGGCTCGGACCCCGAATCGCACGAGCCCGTCGCCTACATCGCGGCGCCCGTCCGGCGCGACGGCGTGACGCTCGGCGTGGTCGCGCTCGCGATCGACTGGGGGAGCGTCGCCCGCATCCTCGAGCCGCACACCGGGCTGGGGCGCACCGGCGAGAGCTACCTCGCGGCGCGCGACGGCGACCTGGTGCTCTTCACCACCCCGCTTCGCCATGCCGCCGGAGCGCCCGATCCGCGCATCCTCCGCCTCGGGTCGCCGCTCGGGCAGCCGATCCAGCGCGCGGTCGGCGGTGAGCGCGGGCACGGCATCGCGCGCGCCTACGACGGGAGCGAGGTGCTCGCCGCCTGGCGCCCGCTGCCGACCCTCGGCTGGGGCCTCGTCGTCGAGTCGGACACGCGCGAGGCGTTCCTCCCGGCCGCCCGGCTCCGGCGCGGGCTCATCCTGCTCGCGACGATCACCGCGTTCCTCGCGAGCGTCGCCGCCCTCTGGGTGGCGCGATCCTTCACGCGCCCGGTCGTCGCGCTGACCCGCATCGCCGAGCGCTACGCCGCGGGCGACCTCGGCGCGCGCGCGGCGATCCGGTCGCGCGACGAGATCGGCGGGCTCGCGCGGTCGTTCGGCGAGATGGCCGGGTCGCTGGCGGAGTCGCGCACGCGGCTCGAGGAGACGATCCGCGCGCTGCAGGCGAAGAACGAGGCGCTCGTCGAAAGCGAGACGAGGTTCCGCGAGCTGGCGGCGAACGTCGACGTCGCGTTCTGGATCTTCGAGGTGGGGAAGCCCGGCCGCTACTCGTACATGAGCCCGGCGTGGGAGCGGTTGACGGGCCGGCGCGCGTCGGAGCTCGGGCGCGGCGCCGAGCTCTTCGTCGAGACGGTGCACCCGGAGGATCGCGACGCCGCCGTCCGCGCGTGGGACGAGGTCGTCGCGAACGGCCGGGGCGAGAGCGTGTTCCGGCTCTTGCGCGCCGACGGGACCGTGCGGTGGGTACGAAGCCGCGCGTCGGCGATGCCGGCGGAGCCCGGCGGTCCGCCGCGCTTCGCGGGGATCACCGAGGACATCACGGAGCGGCGCGAGGCGGAAGCGGCGCTGCAGGCGAGCGAGGAGATGTTCCGGCGGCTCGCCGAGACGACGCGCCTCGTGCCGTGGGAGGCGAGCGTCCGCGAGGACCGCTTCACGTACGTCGGGCCGCAGGCCGCCGATCTGCTCGGCGCCCCACTCGAAGCGTGGCACCAACCCGGCTTCTGGCGCGAGCGGATCCATCCCGAGGACCGCGAGCGGGTGCTGGCAGCTGGCGCCCGGCTCGCCGGCGGCGACGCGCACTTCGAGGTCGAGTACCGCATGCTCGCGGCGAGCGGAGAGCCGGTCTGGGTACAGGACCTCGTCTCGGTGTTCCGGACCGCGGACGGGTCGGTCGGCGTGCGCGGGTTCTTCATCGACATCACCGGTCGGAAGCGCGCGGAGGCGGAGCGCGAGGAGCTGCTCGCGACCGCGCGCGCGGCCCGCCAGCGCGCCGAGGACGCGAGCCGCCTGAAGGACGAGTTCCTCGCGACCGTGTCGCACGAGCTGCGGACCCCGCTGAACGCGATCCTCGGGTGGTCCCAGGTCCTGGAGGACGACGACGTCGACCCCGAAGGCGCGCGCCGCGCGATCTCCACGATCGCCCGCAACGCGCGCTCGCAAGCGCGCCTGATCGACGACCTGCTCGACATCTCGCGCATCATCACGGGACGGCTCCGCCTGGAGACGCGCGCGATCCCCGAGCTCGGGACGATCGTCGACGCCGCGGCCGGCTCGCTCCGGCTCGCCGCCGAGGCGAAGGCCATCGACCTGCGCGTGACGCTCGAAGCGCGGGTCGGCCCGATCCTCGGAGATCCGACGCGCCTCCAGCAGGTCGTCTGGAACCTCGTCTCGAACGCGATCAAGTTCACGCCGCGCGGCGGCGAGGTGCGGGTCGAGCTCACGTGCGAAGAGGACCTCGGCCGCCTCGTCGTCCGCGACACCGGCGAGGGCATCCGGCCCGACTTCCTGCCGTACGTCTTCGATCGCTTCCGCCAGGGCGACGGCGGGACGACGCGCGTCCACGGCGGCCTCGGGCTCGGCCTCGCGATCGTGCGCCAGCTCGTCGAGCTCCACGGCGGCGACGTCACGGTGGCGAGCGACGGCGTCGGCCGCGGCGCGACCTTCACCGTGACCCTTCCCATCATGGCGGCCCAGGACGACGACCGCCGCGCCCGCGGCGACGAACCGCCGGCGCGCCCCGAGGACCCGCACCTGGACGGCCTGCGCGTCCTCGCGGTCGACGACGAGCCCGACTCGCTCGAGCTCGTCCGCACGATCCTCGAGCGCTGCCGCGTCCACGTCGACACCGCGACGTCCGCCGTCGAGGCGTTGCGGCGGATCGCGGAGGGCGGGACGGACCTTCTGATCGCGGACGTCGCGATGCCCGATCGCGACGGCTTCTGGCTGATCCGCGAGGTGCGCGGGCTGGCGCCCGAGGCCGGGGGCAGCACGCCGGCGGTCGCGCTCACGGCCCTCGCGCGCGCCGAGGACAAGCGCGCATTGCTCGCGGCCGGCTACCAGGTGCACCTCGCGAAGCCGATCACGGCGGAGCAGCTCACCGGCACCGTGGCCGTCCTCGCCGGGCGCGCGCCCGCGCCGGCCGCCGGGGACCCGGACCCGACGACCGCGTAGACGCGCCCGGCGAGCGCGTCAGACCGCTTCGGCGATGGGGGCCGCGCGCCGGCGCGCCTCGCGCACGAGCTCGATCGTCTCCGTCGCCGGAATGCCGGGCGGCAACGCCGGGTCCGCGACCGGCTCGCCGGGCACGAGCGCGAGCGGGATCACGCCCGCCCACACCGGGAGCTCCAGGTCCTCGGCGTCGTCGAGCGGTCCACCGGAGCGCGCCTTGGCGACCGCCTCCTCGATCGCGAGCGCGACGACGGTCGTCGCGCGCAGCTCTTTCGGCGTCGGCGGCCGCACCTCGTCCCAGCGGCCGGGCACGATCTTCTCGGTGAACGCGGCGAGAGCGCGGTCCTTCTCTTCCTCGCTCTCGAGGACGCGCGCCCGGCCGAACACCGTCGCGGAGCGATAGTTGACGGAGTGGTGGAAGGCGGAGCGCGCGAGCACGAGGCCGTCGAGGTGCGTCACCGACAAGCAGATGCGCTGCCCGTCCGCCATCGCCTCGAGCAGGCCGGCGCGAGTCGAGCCGTGCAGGACGATCTCGTCGCCGACGCGCGCGTACGCGAACGGCAGGACGACCGGCTCGCCGCCGCGGAGGTAGCCGACGTGCGCGACGAGGCCGGCGTCGAGCACCCCGTACACGGCGTCGCGGTCGTAGGACGCCCGCTGCGGCAGGCGCCGCACGCGCGTCCGCTCGCTGCGCGGGAACTCCGCCCCGCGCGGCTTCTCCGGCACCAGCCCCGCTCCGTTCGACGTCTCCATCTCGGCCTCCCTTCGCCCGGGAACGTCGCCGAAATTTGGCCCCATCGAAAGGTCCGCATCGCCGGATGACACAGGAGCCAATTCCACGCGCGAGGATCTCAGAACCCGTGTCCCGGCCGCGGCCGGCGACGCCACCGCCAGATACATTGGCTCCTGGCCGGCCGACCGAATTCGCCATACAAGGGCACCAATGCCGCGCTCCGTTTCCATCCTCGGCACGGTGGCGCTGGACCCCCGCGCGAGCGTGCCGCTCCACCGGCAGCTCTACCTGGCGCTGCGCGAAGGCGTCCTCGACGGGCGACTGAAGCCCGGAGCGCGCCTCCCCGCGACGCGCGTCCTCGCCGCCGAGCTCGGCGTGTCGCGCAACACGGTGCTCGCGGCGTTCGAGCAGCTGGTCGCGGAAGGCTACCTCGAGTCGCGCGTCGGCTCGGGGACGCGCGTCGCGGCGCTCGCGCCCGAAGCGCTGCTTCACGTGGGAAGGAGCGCGCGCCAGGAAACGACCCGCGACGGCGGCAGCAGCCTTCCGCTTTCCCGGCGAGGTCGCGCGCTCGCATCGGTCGAGCGTCCGAGCCCGCGCGGGGGAGCGGCGTTCCGGCCTGGCCTCCCGGCGCGCGCGGAGTTCCCGCTCGAGCTCTGGTCGCGGCTCCTCGCGCGCCACGCCCGGCGATCGCGCGCCGACGCCTTCGGCTACGACCACGCGGGCGGCCTTCCGGTCCTGCGCGCCCAGATCGCCGCGTACTTCGGCGCCGCGCGCGGCGTGAGCTGCCACGCCGACCAGGTGATCGTCGTGGCGGGCGCGCAGGCCGGGCTCGACCTCGCGGCGCGCATGCTGCTCGATCCCGGCGACGCCGCGTGGATCGAGGATCCGGGCTATCTCGGCGCGCGCGGCGCGCTCGTCGGAGCCGGCGCGCGCCTCGTGCCGGTGCCGATCGACGGGGAGGGGATGGACCTCGACGCGGCGGAGCGCGCCTCTCCGCCGCCGCGCCTCGTCTACGTGACGCCGTCCCACCAGTTTCCGACGGGCGTGACCATGACTCTCGCGCGGCGGCTCGCGCTCCTCGAGCGCGCGCAGCGCTGGGGCGCGTGGATCCTCGAGGACGACTACGACAGCGAGTATCGCTACGCCGGACGTCCGCTCGCGTGCCTGCAGGGCCTCGATCGCGCCGGCGTCGTGCTCTACCTCGGGACGTTCTCGAAGATGATGTTCCCCGCGCTCCGCGTCGGGTACGTCGTCGTGCCGCCGTCCCTGGTCGAGCCCTTCCGGATCGCGCTCCGGTCGACCGGACACGCCGTCCCGCTCGCCGTGCAGGGCGCGCTCGGAGAGTTCGTCGGTGAAGGCCACCTCGCGACGCACGTGCGGCGCATGCGCGTGCTCTACGCCGAGCGCCAGGCGCGGCTCCTCGACTGGTCGCGGCGGCTCCTCGCGGGCGCCCTCGACGTCGAGCCCGAGGATTCGGGCCTCCAGCTCGCGGCCGACCTCGCCGAGCCGCTCGACGACCGCCACGTGGCGGTCGCGGCGGCCGAGGAAGGCGTCGTCGCGGCGCCGCTGTCGTCGTACTTCCTCGGCGAGCCGACGCGCCGCGGGCTGCTCCTCGGCTACGCCGGCGTGCCGGAGCGCGAGATCGGGCGCGGGGTCGAGCGGCTCGCGCGCGCGATCGAGCGCGTGCAGCGAAGCGCCGCGAAGCCGGCGCGACGCTCGGCCGGCGCGCGCCGCTGAGCGCAGCCGCGAGCGCCCGCGAGCGCGGCCGACTCGAGCCTCCGGGCGACGCGATTCACGCGCTCGGCCCCGATCCATGTCCGCCCTGCCATGGCGGCTCGGCAGCGCGCGAGCGATCGACGAGCCATGCTCGCCATCGGCCATGGACCTGGACGCGATCGGCACCGACGTGTTGCCGCCGCCGTCGCGATCGCCGCTCTCCTGCTCGTGCGCTCGCCGGCGCGCGCGCAGGCATTGTCCTGCGGGCGCGCCCTCGTCCTTCCAGGCGCGTCGGCGGCGGAGGTGCTCCGCAAGTGCGGAGCGCCGACGAGCCGCCAGAGCCTCGCGCGCGGCGCGGCAGCGTCATCCCGTGCCCCGTCGCGCCGAGATCGGTCCGCGCGATCGTCCGCGGGCGGCCGCGGCGCGGAGGTCTGGACGTACGACGCCGGGTCGCGACAGCTCGTCCGCTACCTCACCTTCGACCGCGGGCGGCTCGTCCGCATCGACTTCGGCGCCTACGGCGGTCGCGGGCATTGACCCGCCCGCCCTCTCCCGGCCAACATGGCGCCTGCCGCGCGCCGAGGTCGCCCGCGACCGCGACGCGCGCGCGCCATCTCGATCGGGGGACAGCATGCAGATCGTCGATGCCGACGGCCACGTCGCGGAAGGCTCCACGCTCGCCATCGAGGCGATGAAGCGCTGGCCCGACAAGATCACGCTGCGGACCGACGGGCGCCCGAGCCTGAAAATCGAGGGACGCCACTATCCCGAGGACCAGGGCCCGGGCGCCGGCTGCCCGCCCGAGCACGGCCTCAGCAAGGTGGAGGGCATCGGCTGGGCGACCGCGGAGGGCGTGCTGCGCGACGCCGACCGCGACCACATCGACGTGATGGTCCTCTACCCGAGCTTCGGCCTGTGCGCGCCGAGCCTGGAGGACCCGGAGTTCGCGGCCGGCTTCGCGCGCCTCTACAACTCGTGGCTCGCGTCGTACTGCAAGCCGACGGGCGGCCGTCTGCACGGCGTCGCCGTGACCCCGATCGAGCACGGCCCGGTCGCGATCGACATCATGCGCGAGGCGAAGGACCTCGGCCTCGTCGCGACCATGATCCCGCCCGCCCTCAAGACCCGGAACCTCGACCACCCCGACCTCGACCGCTTCTACTCCGCCGCCGAGGAGCTCGACATGCCGCTCGGCGTGCACGGCGCGCCCGGCATCCACCTCCCGAAGATCGGCGTCGACCGCTTCGACAACTACATCCAGGTCCACTGCATCAGCTTCCCGTTCGACCAGATGACCGCGATGACGGCGCTCGTGAGCGGCGGCGTGTTCGATCGCCACCCGCGCCTCCGGGTCGCGTTCCTCGAGGCCGGCGTCGGCTGGGTGCCGTTCTTCGTCGACCGCCTGCACGAGCACTGGGAGAAGCGCGGCTCTTGGATCCCGAACGGCTGGCGGCGCGATCCGCGCGAGTACGTCGAGGCGGGCAACGTCTGGGTGAGCTGCGAGCCCGACGAGCCGATCCTGCCCGGCGTCGTCGACGTGCTGGGCGACGAGTTCATCATGTTCGCGAGCGACTACCCGCACTGGGACGGTGAATGGCCCGAGAGCACGCGCGCGCTCCGCACCCGGGACGACATCGGCGACGGGTCCCGCTCCAAGATCGCCGGCGGGAACGCCCGGCGCTTCTACGGCCTCGCCTGAGTCGGCGGCGGCGATGATCGCTCCGAACGACCGCATCTTCTTCGCACCCGCCACGCGCCAGGCGGAGCTCGTTCGCCGGCGCGAGATCTCGCCCGTCGAGCTGATGCAGGCGACTCTCGAGCGGATCGCGACCGTCGACCGCCGACTGAACGCGTTCGTCGCGCTCCGCCGCGAGGACGAGATGCTCGCGGACGCGCGCGCCGTCGAGCAGCGCATCGCGCGCGGCGACGACCCGGGACCGCTCGCCGGCCTTCCGCTCGGCGTCAAGGATCTCGAGGACGCTGCGGGCCTCCCGAACACGCACGGCTCGCTCCTCTTCCGCGATCACGTCGCGACCGGCGACACGATCCAGGTGGAGCGCCTGCGGCGCGCCGGCGCGATCGTCGTCGGCAAGACGAACGCGCCCGAGTTCGGCTACACGTGCTTCACGACGAACCGGCTCTTCGGCCCGACCCGCAATCCCTGGAATCTCGAGCGCACACCGGGCGGGTCGAGCGGCGGATCGTCCGCCGCCGTCGCCGGCGGGCTGGTCGCGCTCGCGACCGCGTCCGACGGCGGCGGCTCGGTGCGCATCCCGGCCGCCTATACCGGGCTCGTGGGTCTCAAGCCGACGCAGGGCCGGATCCCGTGGGGCCCGGACGAGATGCTCCGGCACTCGGCCTGCATCGTGAGCGGCCCGCTCACGCGATCGGTCGCGGACGCCGCGCTCTGGCTCGACGTCACCGCCGGGCCGCATTCGCTCGATCCCTTCTCCCTGCCCGCACCCGAAGCCCGCTACCAGGACCTCCTCGAGCGCGATCCCGGCCGGCTTCGCATCGGCTGGTCGCCGACCCTCGGCTACGCCCGCCCGGAAAAGCAGGTGCGGCGCGAGGTCGAGAAGGCCGTGGCGGCGCTCGCGGACGCCGGTCACGAGGTCGACGAGGTCGACCCGGGCTTCCCGGACGTCGTCCTCCACTGGATGCAGTACCTCGTCTTCGAGGATCTGGCTTTCCTGGCGCCATACTTGACGGACGAGAGCCTGCTCGACCCGGGCTACCTGCCCGGTCTGGGCATCGCGCGCGCGGCGACGCCGGAGAGCTTCGGGCAGGTGATGCGCATCCGGAGCGAGCTCGTCGCCAAGCTCGCCGACGTCTTCGCGCGCTTCGACCTGCTCGCGACGCCGACCTGCGCGACCACGGCGTTCGCGGCCGAAGGGCCGCTCCCGATCGAGGTCGACGGCCGCCCGATCGAGACCCCGGGCGGCGGCGTCGCGTACACGTACCCGTTCAACTTCACGGGCAACCCGGCGATCTCGCTGCGCGCCGGCTTCGGCGACGACGGCTTGCCGGTCGGGCTGCAGCTCGTCGCCCCGCGGCTGCGCGAGGACCTCCTCCTGCGCGTGGCCGCCCAGCTCGAGCGCTCGCGTCCGTGGGCGGACGCGTGGCCCGCCGTCTGACGACGGTCGCCGCGCCCTAGAGTCCTTCGCCGCGCGCGGCGCGACAGGCATTTTTTGGCTCGTCGGCATGCTGGCGATCGACGGCACGAGCGACGGCAAGGACGTGACGATCGCCGCCGGCAAGGGAGGGCGTCGACGTCACGAGGTCTTTCCGAAGACGTCGCCGCGCGGCGGGACGCTCGCCGGCTCGCCGCCGCGGCCTTCAGCGCGGAGCGGCGCCGAGCGCGGCTCGGCAGAAGCGCCGCAGGCGGCGCGCGAGCCCGGCGCGCGGCGGGCGCTCGCGCGGGCGGAGCGCGAGCTCGAGCGCCGCGCCGAGCGCGCCGTGGAGCGCCCAAGCGTCGAGCTCGGGATCGGCGGCAGGAAACTCGCCGGTCGCCGCGCCCCGCGCGACGATCTCGCGCAGGACCGCGACGAGCTGCTCGCGGCAGGCGCGCACGTCCTCGGCGTGGCGCGCGGTGAGCTCCGCCGGCACGCTCGCGAAGAGCCGGGTCTGGCGCTCGAGGCGCGGGTCGTACGCGAGCTCCAGCGTCGCGTCGACGTAAGCGTCGAGCTGAGCGCGCGCGTGCGGCTTGCGAGCGACGCGCGCCCGCAGCCGGGCCATCGCCGCGAGGTTCGCGCGGTCGAAGAGATCGAGGAAAAGCTCGTCCTTGCTCGCGTGGAAGCGGTAGAACGCGCGCGTCGAGATCCCGGCCTCGCGCAGGATGTCGTCGACGCGCGTCTCCGCGTACCCGCGCCGGAGGAAGACCCGCAGGGCGGCGCGCACCAGATCGCGATGCTCGCGCTCGCGTCGGCGGCGGAGCGCCTCCAGGCGGAGCTCGCCGGCCGCGAGCGCGCGCCCGGCGCCGCGCGCCCGGTTTCGGGCCGCAGGGGCATTGACAGCCATCTGCGAGCGGCAGTACACGAAACCGGAGCAGGTTGAAAATGACGTTTTCAGTCTCTGAAAGCAGCTCTTTCGACGTGCCGCCTCGGCTGATCTCCGCGGACTCGCACGTGAACGAGCCGCCCGAGATGTTCGGCGAACGCCTGCCGGCAGCGCTCCGGCCGCGCGCGCCGCGCGTCGAGACCGTCGGCGGCGTCGACTGCCTGGTGATGGAAGGGATGCGCCCCCGGAAGATGCCGCGCGGTCGCGAGGCGCTGACCGGAGAGGCGCTCGCGCGGGCGCAGGCGGGCGGGTGGGAGCCGTCGCTTCGCATCCGCGACCAGGAACGCGACGGCGTCGCGGGCGAGGTGGTCTTCCCGACGCTCGCGCTGCAGGCCTGCTTCATGGCGCCGGACGCCGAGCTCCAGCTCGCGCTCGCGCGCGCCTACAACGACTGGGTCGCCGAGGTCTTCACGCCCCACCCCGATCGCTTCGCCGTCGCGGGCATCGTCCCGATGGCCGACGTCGCGGGCGCCTGCCGCGAGGCCGAGCGAGTCGCCCGGCTCGGCCTCCGCTCGCTCTTCCTGCCGAGCCGCGTCCTCGATCGCCCCTACAACGACCCGGCCTACGACCCCTTCTGGGCGGTCGCCGAGGCGAGCGGCCTGCCCCTCACCTTCCACGCCGGCACGGGGCACGAGCCGCGCGTCGAGCGCGGGCCCGGCGGCGCCGTGATCAACTACCTGCTCGGCTCGCAGATCGACGGCGCCCACGTCATCTTGTATTTGACGATGGCCGGAGTCCTCGAGCGCTTCCCCGGCCTTCGGGTCGTGACGGTCGAGACCGGCAGCGCGTGGCTCGGCTGGGTCATGACGACGATGGACGAGATCTACGAGAAGCACGCGATGTGGGCGCGCCCGAAGCTCGCGCTCCGCCCGAGCGACTACGTCCGCCGGCAATGCCACGTGACCTTCCAGAACGACCCCGTCGGCGTCCACAACCGCGAGTTCACCGGCGTCGAAGCGCTCGTCTGGGGAAGCGACTACCCGCACCCGGAGGGAACGTGGCCCGACTCGCGCGCCGCGCTCGCGCGCCAGCTCGCGGGCGTGCCGGCAGACGAGGTCGCGCTCATGGTCGGCGGCACCGCGGCCCGCCTCTTCGGCTTCGATCGGTGAAGGACCTCGCCTGTATCGTGGGCGTGGGCACGACCGCTTACGGCAAGCGCGGCGAGTTCTACGAGCGCAGCGCCATCGACCAGGTGCGCGAGGCGCTCGACC
>Ga0070741_10002657_pt1 | contig 47018 bp, 50 predicted proteins | sample Coa_R1_4_FD_66440 | JGI IMG/M metagenome (GOLD analysis project Ga0070741, IMG submission 66440) | Surface soil microbial communities from Centralia Pennsylvania, which are recovering from an underground coalmine fire - Coalmine... | ecosystem: Environmental > Terrestrial > Soil > Unclassified ... | reverse complement strand
AAGGAAGTCTTCCACGAGATGCGGAACGAGAAATAGATGGTGCTGATGACGACGAGCGATCTGCCGCTCAGGCGGATCGCCCGGGGCAAGGTGAGGGACGTCTACGAGGTCGATGCCGACCGGCTGCTGCTGGTCGCTACCGATCGCGTCAGCGCCTACGACGTGGTGATGGCCGAGCCGATCCCGATGAAGGGCGCGGTGCTGACCCAGGTGAGCGCCTGGTGGTTTCGTCAGCTCGATGGACTGGTCAAGCACCATATGATCGCGGCGGATGCCGACAGCATCATCGCCGCCGTGCCCGCGCTCAAGGAGCATCGCGCTGAGATCGCCGGCCGCACCATGCTGTGCAAGCGCGGCACCGTGTTCCCGATCGAATGCGTGATCCGCGGCTACCTGTCGGGCTCGGCGTGGCGCGAATACGCCAAGAGCAAGACGCTCGCCGGCGAGAAGATGCCGGATGGTCTCAGCGAAAGCGTGCGGCTCGACAATCCGATCTTCAGCCCGGCCACCAAGGCCGAAAGCGGCCACGACGAGAACATCACCGTCAGCCGCATGCGCGAGGTGCTGGGAGCCGAGGTGACGGCCGAGCTCGAACGGCTGACGCGGCTCGTCTACGGCAAGGGCCGCGACGTCGCTGCCAAGAACGGCATCATCATCGCCGACACCAAGTTCGAGTTCGGCCGCACGAAGGCGGGCGAGATCCTGCTGATCGACGAGGTCATGACGCCGGACAGCTCGCGCTTCTGGCCGGCCGACGGTTACGCGCCGGGCAGGCCGCAGCCCAGCTTCGATAAGCAGCCGCTGCGCGACTGGCTCGATGTCGAGCGCCACGCCGGCCGCTGGAACGGCGATGCGCCGCCGCCCAGGCTGCCGGCCGAAGTGGTCGAGGCGACCAGCAAGCGCTACCTCGAAGCCTACCGTCGGCTGACGGGCAGCGATCTCACGGTCGCCTAGCGCGGCGGTAGGGTGATCTTCGAATCGCGCAGGCGCCTTTCCAGATAGGGAATGCCGCGGGCGTAGTTGCCCTTGTTGCAGTCGTCGATGGCGCCGAGCGTATTGAGGTCGGGGAAGCTTCGGCCATCGCCGCCGGCGCCGCCGACATATTTGTAGGCGAGCGCCGCGAGCTTGCCGCAATACTCCGCATCAGTGCTCTGCGCCTCAGCCCCCGAAGAGAGCGCAAGCAAGCCAAGCAGCGGAATCAATCTCTTCATCGTCGGGTCCTAGCGCGGCGGCGGCGTGATGTTGGCGCCGCGCAGCAGGCGCTCGAGCGTGCCGATGCCCTGCGCGGTGTCGCCGCCGCGACATTGCTCCTGGGCCACGATCATGTCGGGGGTCGGCCGCATCTCGCCCATGATCGCCTTGCCGCGATAACGCACGGCATAGTCGTACAGCCGCTCGCAATAGGCGCCGTCGCTGGCGGCGAGCGGCACGAGTCCGGCGGCCAGCGAGCCGAGAAACGGTGCGAGCCTCATGCCCGGCATTATAGCGGTCACAGCCGGGCGCGCCGCAGCCTCAACGCATTTGTGATCACGCTCACCGATGAGAGCGACATGGCCGCGGCGGCGACGATCGGGCTCAGCATCACGCCGAAGAAGGGATAGAGCACGCCGGCCGCGATCGGCACGCCGGCGGCGTTGTAGACGAAGGCGAAGAACAGGTTCTGCCGGATGTTGCGCATGGTGGATGTCGACAGCGCCCGCGCCCGCGCGATGGCGCCGAGATCGCCCTTCACCAGGGTGACCGCGGCACTTTCGATCGCGATATCGGTGCCGGTGCCCATGGCGATGCCGATATCGGCCGAGGCGAGCGCCGGCGCGTCGTTGATGCCGTCGCCCGCCATGGCGACGACGCGGCCCTCGTCCCTGAGCTTCTGCACCAGGCGCGCCTTGTCCTCTGGCAGCACTTCGGCGTGCACTTCGTCGATGCCGAGCTCGCTGGCGACGGCTTCGGCGGCGCGCCTGGTGTCGCCGGTCAGCATGACCACGCGCACGCCGGCATCGCGCAGCGCTTTCAGCGCCGGCGGCGTCGAGGCTTTGATCGGATCCTCGATCGACAGTGTGCCGGCGAGCTTGCCGTCGATCGTCAGCATCACCTGGCGCTGGAAATTGCCGAGATCGACGCCGTGCTCGGCGAGCAGGCGGGCATTGCCGAGCAGCATGCGCTTGCCCTCGATCGTGCCCGACACGCCGCGCCCGGCATGGGACTTGAAGTCGGCGACGGCGGGCAGCTCGAGATGCCGCTCGGTCGCCATGGCGACGATCATGCGGGCGATCGGATGCTCGCTGCCGCGCTCCAGCGCCGCCGCCAGCCGAATGGTCTCGATGCCGCCCGTGACGTTGGTGATCCGCGGCCGGCCTTCGGTCAGCGTGCCGGTCTTGTCGACCACCAGCGTGTCGATCTTCTCCAGCCGCTCCAGCGCTTCGGCATTGCGGATCAGGATGCCGGCGCCGGCGCCGCGGCTGACGCCCACCATGATCGACATCGGCGTGGCGAGCCCCAGCGCGCACGGGCAGGCGATGATCAGCACCGAAACCGCCGCGATCAGGGCGTAGCTGAAGGCGGGCGAGGGCCCCCACAGCATCCACGCCGCGAACGCCAGCACGGCGACGGCGATCACCGCCGGCACGAACCACGAGGCGACGACGTCGGCCAGCCGCTGGATCGGCGCGCGGCTGCGCTGCGCCTCGGCGACCAGCGCCACGATGCGGGCGAGCACGGTGTCGGCGCCGACGCGCTCGGCGGTCATGACGAAGCTGCCGCCGCCATTCAGGGTGCCGGCGATCACCCGCGCTCCCGCCTGCTTGGCGACCGGCATGGGCTCGCCGGTCAGCATCGATTCGTCGATGTCGCTTGCGCCTTCGACGACCATCCCGTCGACCGGTACCTTCTCGCCCGGCCGCACGCGCAGGCGGTCGCCCATGACGATGGCGTCGATCGCCACCTCGCGGTCATGGCCGCCGGCATCCGCGCGCAGCGCCGTGCGCGGGGCGAGCTTCAGCAGCTCCCTGATGGCGCCGCTGGTGCTGGCGCGCGCCCGAAGCTCGAGGACCTGGCCCAGCAGGACGAGGACCACGATCACCGAGGCGGCCTCGAAATAGACCGGCGCCACGCCGTGCTGGTCGCGCAGCGAGGCCGGGAAGAGATGCGGGGCGAGCGCGGCGACGACGCTGTAGGCGAAGGCCGCGCCGGTGCCGATCGCGATCAGGGTGAACATGTTGAGCGCCCGCCGCGCGATCGATTGCGCGCCGCGCACGAAGAACGGCCAGCCGGCCCACAGCACCACCGGCGTCGACAGCGCGAGCTGCAGCCAGCCCGAGAGCTTGGGCGAGAGCAGCGCCTGCATGTCGAAGAAGTGCCCGCCCATCTCCAGCAGCACCACGGGGATCGCGAACCCAAGGCCCACCCAGAAGCGGCGGGTCATGTCGATCAGCTCCTCGTTGGGGCCCTCGTCGAGCGAGACCTCGGCGGGCTCCAGCGCCATGCCGCAGATCGGGCAGCTGCCCGGCCCGTGCTGGCGCACCTCGGGATGCATCGGGCAGGTGTAGACGGCGCCGGGCTTCGCGGGCGGGCGCGGCGGCGGCTCGCGCCGAACCGCCTCCGCGGGCTTCAGGTAGCGCGCCGGCTCGGCGGTGAACTTGGCCAGGCACTTGGCATTGCAGAAGTAATAAGTGTGACCCTGGTGCCGCGCGGTGTTCCTTGCCCCGGCGGTTCTCACCTTCATGCCGCAGACCGGGTCGATTGCGATTTCTTCTGCCGTCATGCTTGCCTTCTATACCCTACGGGGGTATGGTTCAAGCATGGACGAACGGGTGAAGAAGGCGCAGCTCGCGCGTCTGGGCCGCATCGAGGGCCAGGTGCGCGGCGTGGCGCGCATGGTCGAGGAAGACCGCTACTGCATCGACGTCATCAACCAGGTGCGCGCGGTGCGGGCGGCGCTCGACAAGGTCGAGCAGGAGATCCTGCACGACCATCTGCAGCACTGCGTGGCGCACGCCTTCCATGCCGGCAGCGCGCGCGACCGGCAGGTCAAGATCGACGAGCTGCTCGAGGTCCTCGACAGCCGGCGCTGATCAGGCCGCGACGTCCTCGCTCTGCTGCTCGGCCGCGCCCTGATGGTCGCGCGCCCACTGCACGATCTCGACGAAGATTGGCCGCAGGCGGCGGGCCGCCGGGGTGTTCTCGTATTCCACCCGCGGCGGCACCTCGGCGTAGACCGTGCGTTTGATCAGCCCGTCGCGCTCGAGCGCGCGCAACTGCGCCGTCAGCATGTGCTGCGTGATGCCGGGCAGGCCGCGCTTCAGTTCGCCAAAGCGGCGCGTGCCGTGGCTCAGCAGATAGAGGATCTCGAGCTTCCAGCGCCCGCTGATCATGCCGACAGCCCGTCGGAATTCGGTCTGCACGGCTTTGACCAGCGCGGGGTCCTTGCGGATCTCGTCCATATCGATGGGAGGTTTGCTCATTGGCCTATCTCTTGGTAATTCCCAATAGTCTATTTAGCAATACTAGATAAGAAAATCAATCCTACTTGAGGAAACCATACAAAGGTCCAATTCATTACCAATGTTTGGCGCATAGCTAAGTAGTCGAGGAGTTTTGTGTCGTGGATGGTTCGTCACCGGTCAATCTGGACCGCCGGATCGATGTCCGGGAGGTGCCCTTTCAGCCGCCGCGCGAGCGGCCGGCAGACGCCCAGCCGCCCAAGCGCCGGCCGGACAACAAGCGCCGGCGTAAGCTGTTGCTCGGCGCGCTGGCCGCGGTCGTGCTCGCGCTGGGCGTCGGTATCGGCGGTTACTGGTACCTGATCGGCCGGCATTACGAGACCACCGACGACGCCTATCTCGGCGCCGACAACGTCACGATCGCGCCCAAGGTCGGCGGCTACATCGCCCAGCTCGCGGTCGGCGACAACCAGGTCGTTCACAAGGGCGACGTGCTGGCGCGCATCGATCCGCGCGACTATCAAACCGCGGTCGACAGCGCCCAGGCCGATCTCGATTCGGCGGTGGCCAACTCGGCCAATATCGACGCGCAATTGAAGGAGCAACAGGCGCAGATCGCCCAGGCGCAGGCCGCCGTCACCTTCGCCCAGCAGGAACTGACCCGCTACGGCGAGCTCGCGCGCAGCAATGTCGGCACCGTGCAGCGCCAGCAGCAGGCGCAGGCCGACCTGCTGCAGAAGCAGGCGGCGCTGCAGGCCGCGCAGGCGCATGTCGCCGTACTCGAAAGCCAGAAGAAGCAGGCCAATGCCGCGATCGAGGCCAAGAAGGCGGCACTCGACCAGGCCAGGATCAATCTCAACGAGACCACGATCCGCGCGCCGGTCGACGGCGTGGTCGGCGACCGCACCGGCCGGCAGGGCCAGTTCGTGCAGCCCGGCACGCGCATCATGAGCGTGGTGCCGACCGGCAGCATCTACATCGTCGCCAACTACAAGGAGACGCAGACCGGCGACATGACGCCCGGCCAGACGGCGACGATCAGCATCGATTCGTTCCCCGGCCAGGAGATCGCCGGCAAGGTCGATTCGCTGGCGCCCGGGACCGGGGCGCAGTTCGCCCTGCTGCCGCCCGAGAACGCGACCGGCAACTTCACCAAGATCGTCCAGAGGGTGCCGGTGAAGATCGTGCTCGACCCGCATAACCCGCTCGCCGCCAAGCTGCGGCCCGGCCTGTCGGCCACCGTCACCGTCGACATCCGCCCGCTGCCGGCCGTCAACCAGGCGGCAAAATGAAGCCCGCCGGCCAGCCGCTCGTCCTCCGCGACTGGCTCGCGGTGGGCAGCGGCATCATGGGCGCCTTCATGGCGATCCTGGACATCCAGATCACAAACGCCTCGCTCGCCCAGATCGGCGGCGCCATCAGCGCCACGCCGGAGGAGGGAAGCTGGCTGTCGACCGGCTACCTGATGGCCGAGATCATCATCATCCCGCTCACCGGCTGGCTCGGCCACGTGATCGGCCAGCGCCGCTTCCTCAGCACCATGTCGGCGCTGTTCGTCTTCTTCTCGGTGATGTGCGCGCTGTCCAACAGCCTGACCGAGATGATCCTGTTCCGCATCGGCCAGGGCTTTACCGGCGGCGTGCTCATTCCCACCGCGCTCACGATAGCCCGCACGCGCCTGCCGCCCGACAAGCAGCCGGTCGGCATCGCCATGTTCGGCATGGTGGCGACCTTGGCCCCGGCGATCGGTCCGACGGTCGGCGGCTGGCTGACCGAGAACATCTCCTGGCACTACATCTTCTATCTCAATGTCGGGCCAGGCCTGCTGGCGATCGCGCTGCAGCTCTATGCGCTCGACCGCGAGCACACGCGCCTGCACGAGCTGCGTGACGGCGACTGGCTCGGCCTGGTCGCCATGGCGATCGGGCTGTCGTCGATGACCTTCGTGCTCGAGGAGGGCCAGCGCAAGGAATGGTTCGGCTCGCAGCTGATCGTGGTCGGCACCATCGCCGCCGTGCTCGGCATCGCGGTGTTCCTGATCGCCGAGTTCACCGCCGACAAGCCGTTCATCAATCTGCGCCTGCTCGGCACGCGCTCGGTCGGCGGCTCGGGCATCCTGATGGCGGTGTTCGGCGCCACCGCGTTCGGCTCGGTCTATCTCATTCCCGCCTATCTCGCGCAGGTCCAGGGCTACAACGCCCAGCAGATCGGCTACGTCATGATGTGGAGCGGCATCCCGCAGCTCTTCATGCTGCCGTGGATGCCGTGGCTGATCAAACGGATCGACCCGCGCATCCTGGTCGGCATCGGGCTCTCGATGTTCGCCGCCTCGTGCTTCATCAACGTCCACATGTCGCCCGATACCGGCATGGACCAGCTCGTCTTCCCGCAGCTCCTGCGCGCCGCGGGCCAGCCGCTAGCGACCATCCCGCTCACCCAGCTCTCGGTGGTCGGCCTGTCGCGCCGTGATACCGCCGATTCCGCCGGCATCACCTCGGTGATGCGCAACCTCGGCGCCTCGATCGGCATCGCCATGCTCTCCACCGTGGTGCAGATCCGCGAGCAGATGCATTTCTCGGCGATCGCCGAGACGCTGACCCAGAACAGCACCCGTTTGCAGGAGCAGGTCCATGCGCTGGCCGCCAACTTCGCCGCCCAAGGCAGCGATCTCGCCACGGCGACCCAGCGCGCCTACGACATCATCGCCCAGCAGGTCCGGCTCAACGCCACGGTCATGGCCTACGGCGACAGCTTCTGGGCCCTGGGTGGTGTGATCCTTTTGTCGATCCTGACGGTGCTGATCCTGCGCAAGCCCGACGCCCGCACTGCGGCTCTCGCGGCGGAGGCGGGCGCGCATTAGCCGCCGCTCTCGCCCTTTCGCGGCGGCGAGTCGTGCTAACCTTGCTTCCATGTCCTCCTCAGGTCGTCCGCCGCTCAGCGGCATTCGCGTGATCGATTTCACCCGCGTGATCGCGGGGCCGCTGGCCAGCCAGATCCTGTCGGACATGGGCGCCGACGTGATCAAGATCGAGAATCCCGACGGCGGCGACGACACGCGCAAGGGCGCGGGACCGCGCGCCGGCGGGCCGCAGGGCGAGAGCCACTTCTTCATGACCTACAATCGCGGCAAGAAGAGCGTGGCGCTCGACTTCACCAAGCCCGAAGGCCAGGCGGTGGTGCACAGGATCCTGGCCGACACCGACGTGCTGCTGCAGAACTTCCGGCCCGGCGTGATGAAGAAGTACGGGCTCGATTGGCAGAGCCTGCACCAGAAATATCCGCGGCTGATCTATCTCTCGATCAGCGCCTACGGCCAGACCGGGCCGCTGTCCGACCGGCCGGGCTACGATCCCGTGCTGCAGGGCGAGTCGGGCATGATGAGCGTGAACGGCGAGGCGAACGGCGAGGGCCTGCGCCATGCGATCGCCGTCGTCGACACCATGACCGGCATCCATTCGGTGGCGGCGATCAACGCTGCGCTCTATGCTCGCGACGCCGCCGGCCGCGGCACGAACAGGGGCCAGCACATCGATCTCGCGCTATTCGACACCGCGCTCGCCTGCCTCGGCAACATGGGCAGCTACTATCTGATCGGCGGCGAGGAGCCCCGGCGCGCCGGCAACAGCCACTTCGCCTCGGCGCCCAACGGCTCGTTCGAGACCCGGAACGGCAAGATCTACATGGCGGTCGCCAACCAGAAGCTGTTCGTCGACACCTGCAAGGCGCTCGGCCATCCCGAATGGGCGACCGACCCGCGCTTCGCCACGATCGCCGACCGGGTCGCCAACAAGCCGCTGCTGATGAAGATGATGGAGGACGTGCTCAGGACCGACACCAAGGAGAACTGGGCGGAGAAGCTGCGCCACCTGCCGGCCGGTCCGATCCGCACTATGAAGGAGGCGCTCGACAATCCCGAAGTGAAGCGCCGCGGCATGCTCAAGACCTACAAGCACAGCCGCGTCGGCGAGGTGCCGATCATCGGCTCGAACTATCGGTTCTCCGACACGCCGGTCGACGACAGCCGCCCGCCGCCGGCGCTGGGCGAGCACACCGACAAGGTGCTGGGCGGCATCGCCGGTCTGTCGCCCGAGGAAATCAAGGCGCTGCGCGAAAAGAAAGTGATCGGCTAGGCCCCGTCTTCGGGGCGCCGGAGCGGCCGTTCTGCTATGGTGAGGTCCTTGGGGTGCTGGACCATTTTGGGGAATTAATGCATCATCGCTGCATTAAGGCCGAGGTGGGCGGCCGTCTGATTTCGAGCGGATGAATCTTTCGAACTTTTTCGCGCTGGACGCCAATCCTTCGCAGGCGCTGCCGGAGACGTACAGCCTAACGCTGGTCGTGCTCTCCTATCTGGTGGCGTCGCTGGGCGGCTACGCCTTCTTGCAATTTGCCCGCCGCATTGCCGAGCTGCAGGGCGGGCGCGGGCGCTACGCGTGGATGGCGGGCGGTGCGCTCGCCATGGGCGCCGGCATCTGGGCGATGCATTTCATCGGCATGCTGGCCTTCGTGCTGCCGATCCCGGTGTCCTACGAAGCCGGACTGACCGCGCTCTCGATGGTGCCGGCGATCCTGGGCGCCGCCGTGGCGCTGCATGTCGTGGCGCGACCGGTCGTGTCGACCACGCGGCTGCTGATCGGCGGCACGCTGATGGGCGCCGGCATCGGCGCCATGCACTACACCGGCATGTCGGCGGTCGAGCTGAACGCGATGGTGCGTTACGACCCCGGCCTGTTCGTCGCCTCGATCGTCGTCGCCGTGCTGCTCTCGGTCGCCGCCCTCCAGGTGCGCCATTGGCTGAGCCTGCTCGGCAGCCGCGGCATCGGCCGCGCGCGCGACGTGGTCGGCGCCATGATCCTGGGCCTCGCCGTCACCGCCATGCACTACACGGCGATGGCCTCGACCTTCTGCTACGCCACCACCACCGAGGCGCCGCCGGTGCTCGGCCTCGACCATTCGGTGTTCGCCGGCGTCACCGCGATCATCGCCACTCTGGTGCTGATCACCGCCATCGTCACGGTGGTCTTCGACCGCCGCGTGGCGCAGGAGACCAGCAGCCACCGCCGCACCAGCGAGCAGCTCTTCCAGGCGCAGAAGATGGAGGCGGTCGGCCAGCTCACGGGCGGCGTGGCGCACGACTTCAACAACATCCTGACCATCGTGCTGGCCAACGCCGACGCCATCCTCGAGGACGGCGACGCGCCCGAGCACATCACCAAGCGCGTGCGGCGCATCAGCGACGCCGGCCAGAAGGCCGCCGACCTGACCCGCCAGCTGCTCGCCTTCTCGCGCAAGCAGGTGCTGCAGCCCGAGACCTCCAACCTCAACGACCTGGTAGCCTCGACGGCGCGGCTGCTGCACCGCACCCTGGGCGAGCACATCGTGCTGCAGACCGTCGCCGGGCCCGACCTGTGGACCGCCCATGTCGACCGCACGCAGGTCGAGACGGCGTTGATCAACCTCTGCATCAACGCGCGCGACGCCATGCCTGAGGGCGGCCGGCTCACCATCGAGACCAGGAACGTCACGCTCGACAAGGCCTATGTCGACCGCCAGGACGACGAGGACCTGGTGCCGGGCGACTACGTCATGCTGTCGGTCAGCGACAGCGGGCGCGGCATGTCGCCCGAGATCCTGGCGCGCGTCTTCGAGCCGTTCTTCACCACCAAGGAAGTCGGCAAGGGCACCGGGCTCGGGCTCAGCATGGTCTACGGCTTCATCAAGCAGTCGAAGGGCCACATCGCGATCTACAGCGAGCCCGGCCACGGCACGACGGTGCGCATGTATTTCCCGCGCAACATGCCGGCAGCGGCCGCCGCGCCGGCGCGGCGCGAGTCGATGCGCGGCGGCCACGAGAGCATCCTGGTGGTCGAGGACGAGGAGGCCGTGCGCGCCATCGTCAGCGAGCAGCTGCGCAGCCTGGGCTACAAGGTACGCCACGCCGCCAACGCCGAGGCGGCGCTCCGCCTGCTCGACGAGGGCGGTTTCGATCTGGTCCTGACCGACGTCATGATGCCCGGCCGGCTGAACGGCAAGGAACTGTCGGACGAGGTGCGCCGGCGCTGGCCGCGGACGCGCGTGGTGTTCATGTCCGGCTACTCGGAGAACGCGCTGCTCAACGACGGCCGTCTGAGCGAGGGCATGATGCTGCTCTCCAAGCCGCACCAGAAGGCCGACCTCGCCGCCGTCGTGCGGCGTGCGCTGGGCGGCGACCGCAACGACAACGGAAACGGCGCGGTACCCAGTCATGCCTGACATGCCGGCCGACGCCGGGCATCTGCTGCAGCGCTTCATCGCCGGCCTGGGCGACGTGGCGGTCGTGCTGCTCGATCCGCAGGGCGATGTCGTGAGCTGGAATGCCGGCGCCACGTCGCTGCTGGGTTACACCGCCCAGGACGTGATCGGCCGCAACTTCGCCGAGCTGCACGGCAAGCTCGACCTCAAGGGCGCCGCCCAATCGGGCCGCCACGAGGCGATCGGCCAGTTCCCGACCAAGGCCGGCGGCACCCGGCAGGTGCGCGTGCTGTTGAGCCCGCTCGCCGAGCCGGGCCGCGGGCTGCTGGGCTTCGGCCTGCTGATCCTCGATGCCGCCGGGCCGGCCAGCGCGGCGACAGCGGCGGCCGCGACCGCCCCGCCGGCGCGGCGCAAGAGCAAGATCCTGGTGGTCGACGACAATCCCGGCCTGCTCGAGGAGGCGGTCGACATGCTGGCACGCATGGGCTTTGCCGTTCGTTCGGCATCGAACGGCGCCGACGCGCTCGCCATTCTGCAGCACGAGACGGACATCGATCTCCTGTTCACCGACGTCGTCATGCCGGGCGAGATCGCCGGCCGCCTGCTTGCCGAGCGGGCGCTGCTGCTCAAGCCCGGCCTCAGGGTGCTGTTCGCCTCGGGCTATTTCGAGGGCGCGCTGGTCAGCAAGGGCGAGCTCAAGGACAACGTGCAGTTCATCGCCAAGCCCTATCGCATGCGCGAGCTGGCGCAGAAGCTGGAGCAGGTGTTGAGCGCGCGCTGAGGCGCGGAGGCGATCTTCAGGAGCGCGAGCCGCCGGCGCGGGCCTCGCTCTCGATCTTGTCGGCCTGCGCGTCGAGCTCGCGCGCATGGCGGTCGAGGAGTTCCTTGTCGCCGTTGACGGGGAAACTCTGCGCCAGGCGCCGCGCCCGTTGCGCCTGCTCGCGCAACTCGCCGACCCTTCTCAAAAGGTCCTCCTTCGAATCCTGGCCGTGCATTTGACGATTCCTGCTGCGGGGATAGCCAGAGAACGTGCGCCCGTTGGGGCGAGTTCCCGTCGACTCAGCCGCCGCAGGCCCGCCTGAGCAGGTCTTCGAGCCGGATGAAGCTGTATGACACCCGGTCGTCGCCCATCTCGAGCGCGTTGCCGTTCCATCGTCCCGTCTTGCGGCTGCCGTCGGGCAGGGTGAGCGTGCCCGCGCCCGAGAAGCTGCCGCGCTTCCACTCGCCGTCATAGCGGACATGCGTCGCGCAGCCGGGCTTGCTCATGGTCAGGCTGCCCCGGCCTTCCTTGTCGCCATTGCGCCATTCGCCCGTGTAGTCGCGCACCACCGGGCCGACCGCCCGGTGCTCGGTGCCGTGGCCGTTCTGCATGCCGTCGCGGAACTCGCCCTCGAAATGCTCCTGGCCGTTGAAATCGTCGAGCACGGCCTTGCCGTTCAAGAGGCCCGCCTTCCATTCGCCCTCGGTGCGTCGGCCGCTGGTCCATACCTGCCGGCCGTGGCCCTCGAGCCGGCCGTCGCGGAACGTGCCGTCGATCGTGAAGCCCGCGGTGGCGGCCTCGGTGAAGCGCGCGCGTACCTCGGCCGGGCCCTGGACCAGGCCGTTGGCGCACTGGCCGCGGATCTCGCTGACGGCGACCGAATGCTCGGCGACCAGCCAGACCTTGCAGCTTCCGTCCGGCGTCGCGAACCAGCCGCGGATCGTGCCGGTCTGTCCGCCAACCGATGTCGGCAGCGCGAGGAGCAGCAGCAGAGGCAATGCCTTTTTCATCGATGCGGATCTCTCCCCATTCCCCGCCATCCTAGCGCCGCAGCGCCGCCAGCGCCTGGGCCAGTTCATGGTCGAGGTCGCGCTGCGCGGCTCCCTCCTCCTGCTTGGGCTCGAAATAGACGGTGGCGTTGGCGTTGGCCGCGCCGATGCGCACGGCGTAGGTCATCCACGAATCGGTGATCGGCCCGCCATAGGCATCGAGCAGCGTGTATTTCCAGTCGCCCCAGTGCCAGAAATTGGCGCCGCCTTTGGCAGTCGGCCGCACGAACGTGCCCAGCCCGTAATGCGCGCCGCCGCCCAGCGACTTCGCCTCCGGCGACATCATCCACGCCCGCGCCTTGGGCCCGATCGCGGAGTTGCCGTCGGCGAAGGCTTGGTAGAACCGCGCGTAGTCCTGCAGCTTCATGCTCCAGCCGCCGTAGCTTGCCATGAAGCGGTGCGCGGGATCGAGCCGCGCCGACGATGCCGCACCGAGCGGCACGAGCACATGCTTCCGGCAGAAAGTCTCGTAGGCCTGTCCGGTCGCCTCCTCGATCGCCGCGCCGAGCAGCAGGTAGTTGGCGTTGCTGTAGGCGAAGCGCTCGCCCGGCGGCGACGACAGGGCAAAGCGCAGCGTCCATCTGAGCTGGGCGTCGAAGGCGGTGTCCGTCGCCGGATTGCGCCGCAGGTAATCGGCCAGCGCCGTCGACGTCGTGGGATCGCCGCCGCTCCGTCCCAGGCCCGAGCGGTGGACCAGCAGCTCGCCGATCGTGACGTCGACCAGCCGCTTGTCGGCGGGCGGGCCGAGGCGGGCGAGCGTCCCGGCCAGCGCGCGGCCGACGGTGGTGTCGAACCCGAGGCTTCCGCGCTCGACGAGCCGAGCCACGCACACCGCCGTGATGGCCTTGGAGAGACTGGCCAGCCGCACCGGCGCGCCCGGCTTCAGGCCGCCCATGGTGGCCTCGAGGGCGGGCTTGCCGTCCTGCAGCACGGCGATCCCGCCCGACGTCCTGTTGTTGCGCACCATCCAAGCGCGCCATTTCTGCTCGACCTCGCCGATCGATTGCGCCTGCGCGCCGGAGGCCAGGCCGATCACGAGCGCCGCCAGCATCGCCGCGCACGCCGCCCGCCGCCGCGTGGACCTCCGTCCGCTCAGAGGCCGCACAGCCGCCGGACGAGCCACGCGGGAAGACCGCCGAGCGTGGAGGCGTTGAAGCACCGCGTGATGTCGAAGCCGTTGACCGGCGGGGTGCTGGGGTCGTCCTCGCGGTGACGGCGGATCAGCGTCTTGTCGGCGCCGAAATAGAGGCGGATGCCCACGGTCGCCGAATAGCTCGATGCGTCGCCCGCCGTGGCGTTGGCGAAGAAGGCGATGTTGTGCCGGCCGAGCAGCGTCGGCTGGACCTCGATCGCGCCGATCGCCGCGACCTCGCCGAGCTGCGAATCGACGCCGGCGGTGAGCGCGAGATCGGGCACCGGATAGAGCGTGAGGTGGCTGCCCCAGAAGCCGCCGCTCGGCTCGGCGATCGCGGCGGCGGCGGAATCGCGATAGCCCGCCTCGCCGCCGAGCGTGAAGAGTCCGGCATAGAGCTCGGCTTCGCCGCCGTACCATCCGAGCCGCCCTTCCGGGCCGCCCTCGAGGGCCGCGAACGGGCCGGCCAGGCCGAGCGCCGAATCGCGCCAGAAGGTGTGCAGCGTGCCCCCGCCGGTGAAGCCCGCATCGTCGGTGAACCCGTTGGCGTCGAGCTGCAGGCCGAAGGCGTGGCCGAGCGGTGCCGTGATTGAGCCGCTGGCGAGGCCGACCGCGCTGCTGCGGCCCGCCTCGCCGGCGACGCCGCTCTCGACCGAGACCTTGCCATTCAGCGCCGACACCGCCGGCAGTTCGCCGATCCGGACCGTCCTGTCCTGGGCGAGCGCGGGGCCAGCGAAAGCGAGGGCGGCGGCGATGGTGACGACGGCTACCCGGGCGACGCCGCGGCTCCCCTGGACGTGGTGGCGCTTAACCAGGTCGGCGCTCGGGGGCAGAGGAATCCGCTCGTGCATTCACTTGCTTGGTGGAACGGATTGTAGGCTCACCCCTTCCGGCGCATCAACTCGATCATCGCCGTCGCCGAATCGGCGAGCTGGCCGGTCGCGGTGTCGATCGCCAGCGCCACGCCGGCCGCCTGCTGCTCGAAGCGCACGGCCGGGGCGGCAAATCATCGAACGACGGTGCCGCGGCCGGTCTGCGCGTGCGTCACGAGACGATCCACGAATACGACCCGCTTGCCGTGGCTGAAGAGGAGGAGGAGTGGGAGGAATGAGTGGTATTCAGGAAAGCCATTTTCTCAGGATCGCGTTGGTCTCGTCCGGCCTCTCCATGGTGACGAGATGTCCGCAGCGCTCGACGATGTGAAGTTCGCTGCCGGCGATCGCCGCGTGCATCTCTTCCGACATGAAGAGCGGCGTGGCGGCATCGTCGCGGCCGCACACGATCACGGTCGGGCACTTGATCTTCGGCAGGTCGGGCCGGCGGTCGGCGCGGATGGCGGCAAGCGCCTCCTGCTTCTTGTAGATCGCCTCGCCGATCTCGCCGCACATGGTCAGCACCTCGTCGCACAGCGCCTTGTCGGGCAGGCGATAGGGCGGGATGAAGCGGCTCATCTGCAGGCCCAGCACCAGCTCGAAATGGCCCTCGTCAGCCAGCCGGATGCGGCCGTAGCGCACGGCGCGCTCGGCCTCGCTCTGGCTCCGCATGCCGGTGTCGAGCAGCGCCAGCCGGGTCACGCGCTCAGGCGCGATCTGCATGATCTCGACCGAGATCATGCCGCCCAGCGACAGGCCCGCCAGCGCGAACTTCTCGGCCGGCGCCTGGGCCAGCACCCAGCGCGCCGTCGCCTCCCAACTGTCCCACATTACCATCGGCGCGCGGCGCCAGTCGGGCACGACGATCTCGGCCACGTCCTTGAGCGCCGCCACCTGCGCGGCATAGAGGCGGGGCGAACACAGCACGCCCGGCACCAGCATCAGCGGAATTTTGGTCATCTCAAGAGAATGCCTCATCCTGAGGAGGCGCGCAGCGCCGTCTCAAGGATGAAGGGCAGGCAAGGTGCTCGTGCTCATCCTTCGAGACGCGCTAAAGCCGCTTTCGGCGCGCGGCGCGCCGAAACGGCGATGGGAGCGCTCCTCAGGATGAAGATAGGGCATCGCCCGGCGGCTAGGACACGTTTCCCTAAAATGATACGTATCCTCCGCCATGCACGGCCAAGCGCCCGCCCTCACCATCGGCTCCGGCCGCGACCTGCGGCTCGACCTGTTCCGCGGGCTGGCGCTGTGGTTCATCTTCCTCGACCACGTGCCGGAGAACGTCGTGAGTTGGCTCACGGTGCGCAACTACGGCTTCTCCGATGCGACGGAAATCTTCGTCTACATCTCGGGCTACACCGCGGTGATCGCCTACGCCCGCATGATGCAGCGCAACGGCTGGCCGCGCGCTGCCGCCCGCATCTGGCGCCGCGTCTGGCAGCTCTATGTCGCGCACATCCTGCTGTTCGTGGTGTTCACCGCGCAGATCGCCTGGGTGAGCCTGAAGAGCGACGCCCAGTCGCTGCTCGAGGAGATGCAGCTGCTGGGGCTGGGCCAGGATCCCTACCGCGCCATCCTCGAGGCAGCGCTGCTCAAGTTCCGGCCGACCAACCTCGACGTGCTGCCGCTCTACATCGTGCTGCTGGCGGTGTTCCCGCTCGTGCTGCCGCTGGTCGTGCGCTGGCCGCTCAGGGTGATCGCGGGCTCGGTCGTGCTCTATGCGCTGACACTGCATTTCGACTGGAACCTGCCGGGCTATCCCGAGCCCAAGGTGTGGTTCTTCAACCCCTTCGCCTGGCAGGTCGTGTTCTACACCGGGGCGGCCTTCGCGGTGCTCGGGCCCAAGCTTGCCTGGCTCGACCGCTGGCGCCTGCCGATCTCGATCGCGGCGCTCCTGTTCCTGCTGTTCGCGGGCTTTATCGTCTTGACCTGGCACTACAATTCCATGGAACGGCTGCTTCCCGAGCTGGCCGCGCGTTACATCTACCCGATCGACAAGACCAACGTGGATATCCTGAGATTTTTGCACTTCCTCGCCATTGCCTGGTTCGTGCGGATGTTCGTGCCGAAGGATGCGGCATTCCTGCACTGGCCGGTCCTGCAGCCAGTTCGCAGGTGCGGCGAGCATTCTTTGCAGGTATTTTGCCTCGGCACGTTCCTGGCGCTGAGCGCCGAGATCGTGAACACGTTCTTCGAAGACTCGGTGGTGTCGCAAATCGTCGTGAGCCTGACCGGAATAGCCATCATGTGCGGCATCGCCTACGGCGCGCACTGGTTCAAGGCCGAAGCCCGGCCGGAGGCCTTCACGTGACGGCCCGGCACGTGAAGGTCGGACACAAGAAGTTCCGCCGCTTCGCCATCGCCTCACTGGCCTTCCTGGTGGCGACGACCACAGCGGCGTGGGCCGAGAAGCCGGTCTGCCGCGCCTCACGCCAGCTCCTCGAGCTCGGCCAGCCGCTGCCGGTGACGCGCGCGGCGGTGCAGGACAAGAAGCAGGTGCGCATCGTTGCCATGGGATCGTCGTCGACCCAGGGCTACGGCGCCACCAACCCGATGTTCTCGTATCCCTCGCAGCTCAAGATCAAGCTCGACGCGGCGCTGCCCGGCGTCGAGGTGCACGTGTTCAACAAGGGCGTGGGCGGCCAGGACGCCGAGGAAGAACTGGCGCGCATGCATCACGACGTGATGCCCGAGCATGCCCAGCTCGTGGTCTGGCAGGTCGGCACGAATTCGGCGATCCGCCGCTATCCGCTCGAAAAGTTCGCCCAGAAGCTGCGCGCCGGCATCGATGTCGGCCGCGAGCTCGGCGTCGAGTTCGTGATGATGAACCTGCAGTACGTGCCGGCGATCGTGGCGCTGCCTGACGAGGAGGAATACGCCCGCGTGATGGCCGACGTCGCCAAGGAGAAGAAGGTCGGCCTGTTCCGCCGCTTCGAGATCATGCGCGCCTGGTACGACGACGGCATGCCCTATGCGCAGTTCGTCAACAACGACGGCCTGCACCTCAACGATTTCGGCCAGAAGTGCATCGGGCTGCTGCTGGCCCGCTCGATCCTGAACGCGGTCAAGCCGGAGCAGCTGGGCGGCATGGCGAACGAGCAAATCAAAGAGCCGAAATAATGAAGCGCCGCTTCGTCGACCTGTCGATCTATCTCGAGAACGACGTCGTCTCCGATCCGCCGCCGTTCGGGCCCAAGATCCAGTACCACAAGCACGAGAACACGGCGGCGCAGATCGCGGGCTTCTTCCCGGGCCTGAAAAAGGAAGACCTGCCCGACGGCGCGGGCTGGGCCGTCGAGAACGTCAACCTCTCGACGCACAACGGCACGCACCTCGACGCGCCCTATCATTTCCATCCGACGATGAACAAGGGCGAGCGCGCCATCACCATCGACGAGGTGCCGCTCGAATGGTGCTTCCAGCCGGGCGTCAAGCTCGACTTCCGCGACAAGGAAGACGGCCACGTCATCACCGCCAACGAGGTCGAGGCCGAGCTGAAGCGCATCGGCCACGAGCTGAAGCCATTGGAGATCGTCGTCGTCAACACGCGCGCCGGCAGCCGCTACGGCAACAACGACTACGTCAACTCAGGCTGCGGCATGGGCTACGACGCCACCATGTTCCTGCTCGCGAAAGGCATTCGCCTGACCGGCACCGACGCCTGGAGCTGGGACGCGCCGTTCTACTTCACGGCGCAGAAATGGGCGCGCGACCACGATCCGTCGATCATCTGGGAAGGCCACAAGGCGGGCCGCGACATCGGCTACTGCCACCTCGAGAAGCTGCACAATCTCGAAGCGCTGCCGCCCGACGGCTTCATGATCTCGTGCTTCCCGCACAAGATCCGTGGCGCTTCGGCCGGCTGGACGCGGGCGGTGGCAATCTTCGAGGATGACGCTTCGCGATAGCGAAGCGTTCTATACGACAGAATCGGGAAACCCCAGCAACGGGGTTAGGGTGGCGTCGACATGATCGGCGTCTCTTCGTTCTTTGCCGAAGGCCTCACCCTGAGGAGCGCCCGAAGCGCGCGTCTCGAAGGGTGGAAACGCCAAGACCGTTGCCCATCCTTCGCTCCACAGGATGAGGTTTGGCGGCTTCGCCTAGTCGCACTCTTTCGGGTCGTTGGTCGCCTGCTTGAGATAGGCGATCAGGTCGGCGCGCTCCTGCGGGTCCTTGATGCCGGCGTAGCCCATCTTGGTGCCGGGCACGACCTGCATGGGATTGGTGATGAAGTGGTCGAGCGTTTGCTCGTTCCACGTCACGCCGTATTTCTTCATCGCGCTCGAGTACTGGTAGTTGGGCGCGGTGCCGGCCTTGCGGCCGAACAGGCCGCAATGCTTGGGCCCGACCCGGTTGACCTTGAGGGCGTGGCAGGCGAGGCAGCGATGGTAGATCTCCTCGCCGCGCCTGGGATCGCCCTGGTCGGCCGCCCAGACGCGGGGCGCGATCGCGAGCGACAGAGCCAGGGCGGACGCGGCGAGGAGCCTCATGATGACCTACGACACGAAAGCGTCGGGCACCGGGTTCTGGCCGAGCGCCTGGCGCAGCACCGCCCAGTGCATCGCCTCGTCGCCCAGGATCGAGGCGGCGGCATTGGCGAGGTTGCGGTCGGTCAGGATCGGCACGGCGCCGAGATAGGCACTGACGGCGCCTTTCTCGAGCGAGGCGGCGAAGGCCAGCACGTCGTTCTGCGACTTGAGCTTGTCCTTGGGGAAGCCGTAGTCCTTGAGCGGCATCACCGGCTTGCCGCCGAGCTTGGTCACGGTCTTGGCGAGGATGTCGGCATGTTGCTTGTGATGGCCCTGGAACTGGACGGCGAGGTCCTTGACGCCTTTCTGCAGCAGGCCGGAGTCTGCGCCGAGCTGATAGGCCGCGATCGCCTGCTGCTCGGCGCCGAGCGCGGAGTTCAGGATGGTGACGTCGTTGTTGGGCGTCTTGCCCTGGGCGAGCGCGAGATTCTCCTTACCGGAGAGAAGGGCAATCGCGGTTGCCGAAAGTGTGATCTTGCCGGCGCCGGACAGGAAGCGGCGGCGCGGACTAGTGTCGATCAAGGACATGATGTTCTCCCGAAGTTGGTGTCCAACGTCGGGAGAACCCCGCCACGCACGCGGGCGGATGCAGTGCATCCGTTCGGCGAGAAGGCGGGTAGGAGAGGGTATGGGTGAAATTCTCAATCTTCGTCAGGGCATGCGCGAAGAGCGCGCACCGGTCTCCTTCGCCGAGCCCAGCCGCACCACGCTCGATCCGCTGGCGCTGCTGCTTGCCGACATTGCGGCCGGCAGCGAGCCGTCGTTCGCGCGGCTCTACGAGCTGACTGCGGGCCGCCTGCTCAGCATCGCGCGCGGCATCGTCGGCGGCCGCAGCGATGTCGCCGAGGACATCCTGCAGGAATCCTTTATCCGCGTGTGGCGTTGGGCGCACCGCTTCGATCCCGGCAAGGGCATGGCCTATGCCTGGCTGGTGCGGATCGTGCGCAACCGCGCCCTGTCGGCGCGCGAGCAGCTGCATCGCCGCGAGGACGGCCACGGCGAGCCCGACGCCGAGACGCTGGTCGCCGAGGAGATCGATCCGGCCGATCGCGCGCTGCAGAGCGAGCAGGCGCGGCGGGTCAAGTCCTGCCTCGCCAACCTGCCGGCCAACCATCGCCGCTCGGTGTCGCTGGTCTATTTCGAGGGACTGACGCATCGCGAGCTGGCCGAGCGGCTGGGCGTGCAGCTCGGCACCGCCAAGAGCTGGGTGCGGCGCGGCCTCGCCCAGATGGGCCGTTGCCTGAGCGGCAGCGATGCCGCCCCCGCGGACATGGATTTCCGGGAGCTGGTCGCCGCCGAATACGCCGTCGGCAGCCTGCAGGGCGCCGTGGGCCGCGGCTTCGAGCGCCGCCGTGAGCGCGATGCCCGCTACTGCCGCGCCGTCGATCGCTGGGAGGATCGCCTGGCGTTCCTCACCGAGACGTTGCCGGCGGCGCCGGTGTCGCCGGAGGTCTGGAACCGCATCCGCCAGCAGGTCGCGCGCGAGCGGGTCGGCCATGGCCGCCCGCTGCTGGCACGGCTCCTGCGCTTTTTCCGCCGATGAGCGGGCAAGTTCTATACGACCGAATCGGGAACTTTTAACCACCGGGCTTAGACTGGCGTCGACATGCTCGACGTCCCTCATTGTCGCCCGAAGGCACCCTCTTATTCCTCTCCCCCGACAGGGGGAGAGGCCAGGAGAAGGGGTGCGGCGAAGCGTGAGAGCCCGCCACGCGCAGCAGAATGCGCGTTAGGCGAGCGGCTCCGGCTCGCCGGGCGGCAGCGGCATCTCGAAGACGTTGAGCGTCATCGACACCAGCATGTAGTAGCCGCACACGCCGACCAGGTCGACCACGCCCTGCTCGCCGAACGCCTTGATGGCGCGCTCGTAGTTCGGCTTGGCGACCCTGTTGGTGGCGAGATACTCGGTGACGAAGTCGTAGACGATGCGCTCGCTATCGCGCGTGAAAGGCGGCGTCTGGCGGGTGCGGATCGCCTCGACGATCTCGGCCGACAGGCCGGCCTTCTTGGCGAGCGCGGCGTGGGCGTAGAACTCGTACTGCGCCTTGAAGTGCCGGCCGATCAGGCAGATCGCGAGTTCGCTGAGATCGTTGGGCAGCGAATTGTGGAAGCGGCAATATTCGCCGAGCTTTTGCGCGCGATCAGCGAGCGTCGGGCTGCGCAGCCACGGCTCGAAGGGCCCTCGCAGGCCGCCGCGCGGCCCCGACACGATGGCGTCGGCCACCTTCTTCTGCTCGGGCGTGAGCTTGTCGAGGTCGAGCGGGGCAAGACGCGGCATGACTCTGTTTCCTCCGGTAGTTCGTCAGAGCGGACAGCCGGCATCGGCGATGCGGCTCTTGTCGGCATCGTCGAAGATGCTGTCGATCATGGCGAGGCCGGCCTGCTCGACGACGTTGCCGGGAACCGCGCACGAGGCGGTGGCGACCCACAGCACCTTGCCGCCGTCGACCGAATAGAGCGTGAGCGTCAGCCTGAGCGTGGCACTCGGCCCGGCCGGCGGCACGCCGTTGCGCCGCTCGAGCTTGATGCCGGGCAGGTCGGGCCGCGGGTTGGAGCCCGGCCCGTCATAGTTGTTGCCGCCCTGAATGATGGTCGGGCCGCTGCCCGAGCCGCTGCCCAGCAGGTCGAAATAGCTCACGTCCATGCGCATGACGTTGCCGCCCGAGAAGCCGACCTCGTTGCCGCGGCGCGCCAGCCGCACCATGACCTCGCGGCGCAAGTTGCGGGCGAGCGCCGTGTCCGAGGTGAGCTGCACCGCGGTCTTCGCCTTGGGGATCCGCTGGTAGGCCCTGACCTCGAACTGGCCGACCTTGGGTTCCGGCGGCAGTTGCGCCGATGCCGGCAAGGTTGCCGCCACAGCCGCCGCCGCGAGCGTCGCCAGGAACATGGGAACACGCATGGTCTTCTCCCCCGAGAATCGCGGCTCAGGCCGCGAGCTTGCGCCAGCCGGGATCGTCCCGGTCGAGCATGCGCTTGAGCGATTCGAAATGCAGGAAAGCCTGCTGAGTGTCGTTGGCGATCTGGCCGGCCGCATGGGCGGCCATCCGGTCGTCGATGACGTGCAGCTCGCGCCCAGTCTGCATGGCCAGCACCTGCACCATCGCCGCGCGCTCGAGATAGTAGAGGTCGTCATAGGCCTCAGCGACGGTGCGGCCGCTCACGATGACGCCGTGATTGCGCAGGAACAGGATGTCCTTGTCGCCCATCGCCCGGCACATGCGCTCGCCTTCGTCGTTGGAGAGCGCCACGCCGCCATATTCTTCATCGTAAGCGATGCGGCCCCAGTAGCGGAACGCGTTCTGGGTGCACATCTCGAGCCGGCCGTCCTTCAGCGAGGTGAGCGCCGTGGCGTAAGGCATGTGGGTATGCAGCACCACCGCCGCGGCGGGCTTGCCGGCATGGATGCGGGCGTGGATGTAGAAGGCGGTGGCCTCGACCGGATATTTGCCTTCGACGATATTGCCTTCGCCGTCGGCCATGACGATATCGCTCGGCGTGACTTCCGACCAATGCAGTCCCTGCGGGTTGACCAGGAAGAGGTCCGGCCGGCCGGGCACGGCCATGCTGAAATGGTTGCACACGCCCTCGTTCAGCCCATGCCGCGCGGCAGCCCGCAGCGCCGTGGCGAGATCGACCCTTGCCTGGGTGAGCGGATCGTTGATCGCGAGATTGGCCATGGCCGGCGATGATGCCGTCTGGCGCGGGTTCTGTCGATGAACGTCCTGTTCCGCTCGCCGGTCGGGGCGCTGCTCGCCCGGCCGTGGATCGACGGCGTCGCGCTGACCGGCCTGCGCCGCTACCTGCCGCTGTCGCGGCTGTGGGCGGCGGCCAACACCGTCGGCGAGGAGCTGGCGGCGTTTCCGCAGGCGATCGGCGCGGGCGAGCGGCCGAGCTTCTGGCCGGCCTCCTATGTCCGCACCGCACTGCGCCGCAATCGAGTGGCGCGCGACGCCAGCGCCGCCGCCCGCGCGGCGTGGGAGCAGGGCCTGTTCGGCCGCGACGGCGACGCCCGGGTGCTGGACTGGCAGCGCCGGCTCAGCGCCACCCGGCATCTGTCGACCCGCGGCATGTTCTATCCGCTGCTCTTTCCGCGCCGGCCGCCGACGGCACGCTGGCAGATCGTGCCGCCCAAGCAGGTGGCGCACGACCTCGCCGCGGCGATGGACGATCCGGCCTCGCTCTACGCCGTGCCGGCGGCCACCGTTGCCTTCGAGCAATCGACCTCCTTCGAACATGACGGTGTGCGCGAATACTGGCTGCGCGGCCCGACGCCGGCGGCGCGCCTGAGGCAGCGCGCGGGCAGCGAGCGCGTCTACGCGCGCGTCGTCGAGCCGGTGCAGGCCGCGCCGGCGCATACGCTGGTGTTCGGCAGCGGGCTCTGCCTGGAGACCGAGTTGCTGGCGGTCGCGCGCGATCCCGGCACGCGGCTGGCCGAGCTGGGCTGGCGGGTGATCGAGCCGATCTCGCCCTATCACGGCCTGCGCTCCATGCCGGGCTACTACGGCGGCGAGCCGTTCTTCGCCGAGAGCCCGACCGCCGCCATCGACCTGGTTGCCGGCCAGGCGATCGAATCGGCGGCGCTCATCGCTTGGGCCCATGCGCGCTTTGCGGGCAAGGTGGCGCTGGCCGGCATCTCGATGACCTCGTTCGTGGCCCAGCAGGCGGCGAGCTACGGCGCGGCCTGGCCCGCCGAGGCGCGGCCCGATGCCGTCATGCTGATCAGCCACGCCGGCCGGGTCGACGAAGTGACATTCGGCGGCGAGCTCGCCGCGGTGATCGGCCTCGACCGCGCGCTGCTCGACGCCGGCTGGTCGCGCGCGAGCCTGGCGCGCCTGTCGACGCTGATCGATCCGGCGCCGCAGCCCGGCCTGTCGCCGTCGCGCATCGTTTCGGTGCTGGGCGAGACCGACCGCTGGGTGCCCTACGAGGCGGGACTGGGCCTCGCCCAGCAATGGAAGCTGCCGGAGCAGAACATCTTCCGCTATCCGCTCGGCCATCTCGGCATGCCGGTGCAGCTGGTGCGCGACAGCGCGCCGTTCGAGCGCCTCAGGCAGGTCCTCGATGAGAAGGCATGAGCCTGCCGTCGGAGATCTCGCGGATCAGCTTGTTGCGCACGGCACGGCCGAAATCGTCGAAGTTGGTGGCCACGATCATGAACGAGCCCGGCCCGCCGGTGACATTCTCCTCGTAGTACTTGTCGAGCTGGGTATCGGGCGGGCGGCCGAAATTGCTGCGGTTCATCATCACCGGCAGGCCGTTGATGACGATGCCCTGGGCGACCAGCTGGTCGCGCACCAGCTCGGCGGGCGGGCCGTCGTTGGTCCGGCCGTCGCCCGAGATGTCGATGGCGCGCCGCTTCGAGCTGAAGCCGGATTTCTCGAAGCGTTGGCCGGCGAAGGCGAGCGCGGCGCCGACCGCCGTCCAGCTCTGCGACGTGCGCGGCGCCTCGGCGAGCTTGTCGGCGAAGCCGCGCGCGGCGGCTGGGCTGTCGATCAGCGTCCAGTCGATCACGACCTGCTGGTAGTGCGTGCCGGCCCATTCGAGGTAGCAGAGGGCGATGCGCTTGTGCTCGCCCGACAGGATGGCGTCGATCACCGTGCGGCTGCTCAGGGCCTCGGTGTAGCCGCGGCGCTGCAGCTCGGCCTCGACCTCGTCGATCGAACGCGAGACGTCGACCGCCAGCACGAGCTGCAGATCGACGTCGGTGTCGGCGCGCGCTGGCGCGGCGCCAGCCAGGATCGACAGGGAACCTAACAGCGCCGTCCGCCGCTTCATGCAAGTCTCCTCGCAGGGCACGAACCTTAGCACCCCGCCCAAACAAAAACGCCGGAGGAGATCCTCCGGCGTTCCCGTCGGCTGCCTGGGCAGCGAACTTTCTATTCGTCGTCGTCGAAGCCGCGCTTGCGCGGTTCGTAATCGCGTTCGCGGCGATGCGGTCCGCCGTCGCGGCGCCGCTGCGGGCGATCGCCGGCGCCGCTGTCGAAGCCGCCGGCCGGCGCTCCGCCCGGGGCGCCGCCGGAGAAATCGGCCCGCCGATCGCGCATCGGCCCGCCACCGCCTTCGCCGCGATAGCCACCGCCACCGCCGCCGCCGTAGCCGCCGCCGCCACCGCCGCCGCGATAGCCACCGCCACCGCCGCCACCGTAGCCGCCACCACCGCCGCCGTAGGGCGGACGCGGGCCGCGCGGACGGAATCCACCGCCGCCGCCGCCACCGCCGAATCCGCCGCCGCCACCACCGGGCTGGCGCTCAACGGCTTCGCGCACGGCGATCGAGCGGCCGTCGAGCAGCGCGCCGTTCATGGCCTGCATGGCCGCGGCGCCCTGATCGTCGGTTTCCATTTCGAGAAAGGCAAAGCCGCGACTGCGGCCGGTTTCGCGATCCACGATCACTTTGGACGAGGTGACAGTGCCGAACTGGGCAAAGGCTTCTTGAAGACGCTCGGACGTGACCGAGTAGGGCAGGTTGCCCACAAACAATTTACGACTCATTCATAGCTCTGGGCTGGAGGAAGGATTGAGCGGAGTCCGGCGAACGCTTGCTGGACTGGGTCCAAGCGTTCGTTGACTTTTGACTGATGACCAAGAAGCTCACGGGGAAAGACGTTGACCGGGTATCGCGCTCCGCGACCTTTTCCGAAGACTCCTGATGATGCTCTTCGGGCAGTGTCGCTATGCCGCAGTTATGCGCTGATTCAGGGCCTGAGTCCACAGCAGCCGGGGCAACGGCTAAGATCGCACAATTGAAGTCACATATCGGACACGAGAGGGGAGCGCGCCATGATCATCGACCACCGGACATATGAACTGCAGCCCGGCAGGCTGCGCGAGTTTCTGGCGCTCTACGAGAAGGAAGGTCTGCCGGTGCAGATGAAGCATCTCGGCCGACTCGTCGGTTATTTCACTACCGAAGTCGGAAACGTGAACGAGATCGTGCATATCTGGGCCTATGACGACCTGGCGGATCGCACCAAGCGCCGCGCTGCGATGGCGGCCGATCCTGCGTGGCAGAGCTATTTGCAGAAGAGTAGAGAATTCATGAAGCACATGAACAACAAGATATTGGTGCCCACCTCGTTCTCACCCACGAAGTAAGGGAAAGACATGTCGAGTTCACACCCGCGCCGCTCGGGCGCGCAGGTCCTGATCGATCAACTGCGCATTCACGGTACCGACACGATCTTCGGCGTGCCGGGCGAGAGCTACCTGGCGGCACTCGATGCGCTCTACGCCCAGCGCAACTCCATCCGCTATGTCATCTGCCGCCAGGAAGGCGGCGCGGCCAACATGGCGGAGGCTTATGGCAAGCTGACCGGCAAGCCCGGCATCGCCTTCGTGACGCGCGGTCCGGGCGCCACCAACGCCTCCATCGGATTGCATACCGGCTTCCAGGATTCGACGCCCATGATCCTGCTGGTCGGCCAGGTGGCGCGCGAAACTACGGACCGCGAGGCGTTCCAGGAGATCGACTACCGGCACATGTTCGGGCCGATGGCCAAGTGGGTGACCCAGATCGAGGACGCACGACGCATCCCCGAACTGATCAGCCATGCCTTCCACACCGCGCTCAACGGCCGGCCGGGTCCAGTCGTCGTCGCGCTGCCGGAAGACATGCTGACCGACGAGGTCGAAGTGGCCGATGCCGGCCCGTACAAGATCGCGCGCGGCGCGCCGTCGCCCGACGACATGGCGAAGCTGCGCGAGCTGCTGGCCGCGGCCGAGCGGCCGATGATGATCGTGGGCGGCGGCGGCTGGAGCGCCGACGCCTGTCGCGACATCAAGGCCTTCGCCGAGCAGAACGCGCTGCCGGTCTGCGCCTCGTTCCGCAACCAGGACCTGTTCGACAACCGCCATCCCAACTATGCGGGCGACCTCGGCGTCGGCGTGGGCCCCGCACTCGGCAAGCGGCTGAAGGCCTCGGATCTCATCATCGCCGTCGGCCCCCGTCTCGGCGAGGCGACGACCGGCGGCTATACGCTGTTCGACCTGCCGGTCCCCAGGCAGAAGCTGGTGCATGTCCATGCCAGCGCCGAGGAGCTGGGGCGCGTCTATCAGGCAACCCTGCCGATCAACTCGGGCATGCAGGCCTTCGCCGCAGCGGCCAGGGCCATGAAGCCGGTCGACAGCACGCGCTGGAAAGGCACGGTGGCCGAGAGCCATGCCGAGTATCTCGACAACATCAAGCCCGGCCCGCTGCCCGGCGCGGTGAACATGGGCGAGGTCGTGGCCTGGCTCAGCAAGCGCCTGCCCGAGGATGCGATCGTCACCAACGGCGCCGGCAACTACGCCGCCTTCCTGCACCGCTTCTTTCAGTACAAGGGCTTCAAGACGCAGCTCGCCCCGACCAGCGGCGCCATGGGCTACGGCGTGCCGGCGGCAGTCTCGGCCAAGATCGCCGCGCCCAACCGCATGGTCGTGTCGCTGGCCGGCGACGGCTGCTTCCTGATGAACGGCCAGGAGTTCGCCACCGCCGTGCAGCATGGTGCCAACATCGTGATCGTGGTCGTCGACAACGGCATGTTCGGCACCATCCGCATGCACCAGGAGCGCGAGTATCCGACGCGCGTGCACGGCACCGAGCTCAAGAACCCCGACTTCGCGGCCTATGCCCGTGCCTTCGGCGGCCACGGCGAGACGGTCGAGCGAACCGAGGACTTCGCCGCCGCTTTCGAGCGCGCGCTTGCCGCCGGCAAGCCCGCCATCGTCCACGTCAAGACCGATCCCGAGGCGCTGACCTCGCGCGTCACGCTCACCAAGCTGCGGGAATCCTCGCTCGAGCGTCTGCGGCAGCAGAAGCACTAAGACACTTGCGCGGCGCGGCCTCTGGGCATATAGAGGCCGCGACACCGTGGAATTTGAGCCGACCGGCTTGCGGCCACGTTAAACCTCGCTAAAAGGTCGGAGCGCTCGAAAAAGCCCCCGTCCTTTCCCGGTCGGGGGCTTTTCGTTTTTGGAGAGGGACATGGACGGGACGATCCAGCGCAAGAAGGCCAAGCCCGATACGAAGAAGTGGCGGGCGCAGACGCGCGCCGTGCGCGGCGGCCTGCAACGCAGCAGCTTCGACGAGACCTCGGAAGCGCTGTTCCTCACATCGGGCTATGCCTACAACAGCGCCGAGGAAGCCGAGGCGACGTTCAAGGGCGAGAGCAACCACTTTCAATACTCGCGCTTCGGCAATCCCACCGTGTCGATGTTCCAGGACCGCCTGGCCGCGCTCGAAGGTGCCGAAGCCTGCATCGCCACGGCGACCGGCATGTCGGCGGTGTTCTACGCGCTGCTGGCGCTTGTGAAGGCGGGCGACCGCATCGTCGCGGCCCGCCAGCTCTTCGGCTCGTGCCACTACATCGTCAACGAGCTGCTGCCCAAGTACGGCATCAAGGGCGAGTTCGTCGACGGCGGCGATCTCAAGCAATGGGAGAAGGCTTTGTCGACGCCGGCTCAGGCGGTGCTGTTCGAATCGCCGTCGAATCCCATGCTCGACATCGTCGACGTGAAGGCCGTCTGCGAGCTCGCCCACAAGGCGGGCGCCAAGGTCGTGCTCGACAACGCCTTCGCCACCCCGATCCTGCAGCGGCCGCTCGAGCTGGGCGCCGACGTGGTGGTGCACTCGGCCACCAAGTACATCGACGGTCAGGGCCGCGCGCTGGGCGGCGCCGTGCTGGGCAGCCGCGACTTCATCATCAACAAGCTGCAGCCGATCACCCGCAACACCGGTCCGTCGATCAGCCCCTTCAACGCCTGGGTGTTCGTGAAGGGCCTCGAGACGCTCGGCCTGCGGATCGAGCGGCATTGCGCCAATGCTCGCAAGGTGGCCGACGCGCTGGCCAAGAACGCCAAGATCGGCCGCGTGCTCTATCCCGGCCGGCCGGACCATCCGCAGCACAAGCTGGCAGCCGGCCAGATGTCGAATTTCGGCGGCGTCGTCACCTTCGACGTGAAGGGCGGCAAGAACGCCACCTTCGAGGCGCTCAACCGGCTGCGCATCGTCGACATCTCCAACAATCTGGGCGACGCCAAGAGCATGGTGACGCACCCCGCGACCACCACGCACATGCGCATCGGCGCCCAGGAACGGGCCAAACTCGGCATCGGCGACGGCACCGTGCGCATCTCGGTCGGCCTCGAGGACGTTGAAGACATCATCGAGGATCTCACGCAAGCGCTCGGAGGCTGACACGCCATGGCCCTGGCCAAGGAGCTTTGGACCGCCAACAGCGACTGGGCCGACCGCATCCTGGGCCATGGCTTCGTGCGCGGCCTGCACGACGGCTCGCTCCCCGTCGCCAGCTTCAAGGGCTATGTCGCGCAGGATGCGTATTTCCTGGAGGCGTTTGCGCGCGCCTATGCGTTCTGCCTCGCCAACAGCACGGCGCGCCAGGACCTGTACGATTTCGCCGAGCTGATCGGGGGCGTGCTCGGCGAACTGAAGCTGCACAAGACCTACGCCGAGCGCTGGAAGGTCGATCTCTCGAGCGTGACGCCGATCGCCGCCACGCAGGCCTATGTCGGCTTCCTGCTGACCAACGCCCGGCGCGGCAATCTCGGCGACACGATCGCCGCCATGACGCCGTGCATGCGGCTTTACGCCTGGCTCGGCCAGACGCTGCATGCCATGGAAGTCGAGCCGCTCTATGCCGAATGGGTGAACGCCTACGCCGATCCGGGCTTCGAGGCGCTGGCCGAGCGCCTCGAGGAGCTGCTCAACCGCCACGCCAGCGACAGCGATTCGGTGCGGGCGAATTACCGGCGCGCGATGGAGCTGGAGTACGGCTTCTTCGACGCCAATCTGTGACGGCTGTCAGAGCGCGGCGAGCTTTTCCATCGAGCGTGCAAGCGCACCGTGCAGGTCGGCGGTGAGGCGGGCGCCCAGCGCGGCGCGCACTTCGTGTTCGGCGGCCGACCACATCGGCAGGGCGCGCTTGAACAGCGCACGACCAGCCGCCGTGGCGACGAAGTCATGGCGCCGGCGGTCGCCCGACTGCGCGCGCTCGACATACCCGGCGGCCAGGAGCGGCCGCAGATTGCGCGTCAGCGTGGTGCGGTCGGTTGCCAGCAGATCCGACAGCCGGCCGATCGAGACCGGCCCTTCGGCGGCGATGTAACCCAGCAGCGAGAATTGCGAGATCTTGAGGCCGGTCTCCGCGAGATGCCGGTCGTAGATCTGCGTCACCCGCCGCGCCGCGCCACGCACGCGAAAGCAGGTGCATTCGAGGGGCGACAGTCGCGGCGCTTGGGTGGACATGAGGAAAGTTTAGTCGGCGGGCGTCTGGCAGCCAAGGTCGAATGGTGTATATGCACGGGATCAGGACGGAGAGCGGACAATGAACGCAGGCGGTGCGGGTTTCGGCGTCGTGCCCATCGAGCAGGCGCGCACGATGGACGGCATGGCGCTGTTCGGCGAGATCGTCGCGGGCCGGTTGCCGGCGCCGCCGATCTGCCAAGCGCTCGGCATCTGGCTGTCCGAGGTCGAGCGTGGCCGCGTCGTGTTCGCCTACGAGCCGAGGTTCGAGCACTACAATCCGCTCGGCAGCGTGCACGGCGGCATTGCCGCGACCTTGCTCGATTCGGCGATGGGCTGCTGCATCCACACCACCCTGAAGGCAGGTACTGGATACACCACGGTCGAGATCAAAGTGAACTATGTCAGGGCCATGACCGACAAAACGGGCCCTGTGAAGGCGGAGGGCAAGGTCATCAATGTCGGTGCGCGCATCGCCACCTCCGAAGGCAGGCTGTTTGACGCGGCGGGCAAGCTGTTGGCGCACGGCACCACGACCTGCCTGGTTTTTCCGATCTGAGACGTTGCAGCACCAACGGTTCCCTCGCGTCGCAGACCGCTCTAGCCTGTGCCATGCCGCAGGCAATTGCCGAACAGCGCGTGCTGCGCCTTTCCATCGGCGTGACGGTGGTCGTCTCGCTGTTCGGCGTCGCGTTCGGCCTGTTGTCCGGCTCGATGTCGATCCTGTTCGACGGCGTGTTCGCCGCCATCGACGCCGCCATGTCGGGCCTGGCGCTGTTCGTCTCGCGGCTGGTCTCGCGCGAGAGCAGCAATCGGCGCTTTCAGTTCGGCTACTGGCACATCGAGCCAATGGTGCTCGCGTTCAACGGCGGCACCCTGATGCTGCTCTGCTTCTACGCCTTCCTGAACGCCATCGACAATTTCCTGGGCGGAGGCCGGCAGCTCAATTTCGGCTGGGCGCTGGTCTATGCCGTGACGGTGTGCATCGTCTGCTTCGGGATGTCGGCCTACGAGTTTCGCGCCAATCGCCGCATCGGCTCGGACTTCGTGCGGCTGGACGCGCAGAGCTGGCTGATGTCGGCCTGCGTCACCTCCGCCCTGCTGGTGGCGTTCACCATCGCTTCGTCGCTGCAGGACACCTCGTTCGGCCGCTACACGACCTACGTCGATCCCGTGGTGCTCGCCCTGCTGACGCTCGCGCTGGTGTTCGTGCCGATCCGCACCGTGCGGCGCGCCCTGCGGGAGATCCTGCTGATCACGCCGCCCGAGCTCGACGTCCATGTGCGCAGCGTGATGGATCGCGTCGTCGCCGAATACGGCTTCAAGACCTATACGAGCTACGTCGCCAAGGTGGGCCGTGCCCAGTTCATCGAAATCCACATCGCGGTTCCGACCGAGATGCGGCTCGACAACGTGGCCACGGTCGACGCGATCCGGCGCGACATTGCCGACGCGATCGGCGGCGACAGCCGCGACCGCTGGCTCACCATCGACTTCACCGCCGACCCGAACTGGCTTTAGCGGCCCTTGCCTCGGTTGACCTTTTGTTGGGAAAATCCCATTTCAGAAGCGTCCAAGGACATGCCGGCCCCATGTACACCGCTACAACCCGTGCCATTTGCGTCACGGTCAGACCGCAATATCTGCCCGACCAGTCCGATCCCTCGAAGTCGCAATATGTCTGGGCCTATCAGGTCCGCATCGAGAACAAGGGAGATGACACGGTTCAACTGCGCAGCCGCCACTGGAAGATCACGGATGCGCTGGGACGTCGCCAGGAAGTGAAGGGCCCCGGCGTGGTCGGCAAGACTCCGCGGCTGAAACCCGGCGAGGTCTTCGAGTACACTTCGGGCACGCCGCTTTCGACGCCATCGGGGTTCATGGGCGGCACCTATCAGATGGTGAGCGAGTCGGGTGAGAATTTCGACATCGAGATCCCAACCTTCTCGCTCGATACACCGGGCGCGACCCGACAGCTGAACTAGAGGAAGCACGATGAACAAGATGCTGAAGAGGAGCGAGGTCGTCTCGCTCGCGACGGGGCTGACGCGGCCGTCGCGCGAAGAGGCCGAGGCGGCCGTGCGCACCCTGATCCGCTGGGCCGGCGACAATCCCGAGCGCGAGGGCCTGGTCGGCACGCCCGATCGCGTCGTGCGCGCCTATGAGGAGTTCTTCGCCGGCTACGACGAGGATCCGGCCGAGATGCTGAAGCGGACGTTCGAGGAGGTCGAAGGCTACGACGAGGTCGTCGTGCTGCGCGACATCCGCCTCGAATCGCACTGCGAGCACCACATGGTGCCGATCATCGGCAAGGTGCACATCGGCTATCTGCCGGACAAGCGCGTGGTCGGCATCAGCAAGCTCGCGCGCATCGTCGATGCCTTTGCCCGCCGCCTGCAGATTCAGGAGAAGCTTACGGCGCAGATTGCCAACTGCCTGCAGGAGGTGCTGCAGCCGCGCGGCGTCGCCGTCGTCATCGAGGCGGCGCACCAATGCATGACCACGCGCGGCGTGCACAAATCCGACGTCGCGATGGTGACCAGCCGCATGCTGGGCGCCTTCCGCGACAACGGCGAGACGCGGCGCGAATTCCTCACTATGATCGGGCGCGTATCAGCCTGATTGGGGTGTGGTTTGGCCGGAGAGATCGTTGATTCCGTCGAGATGTTGCGGCGGCTGATTGCGTTCGACACGACATCGCGCAATTCCAACCTGGCGTTGATCGACTACGTCCAGGACTACCTCAAGGGCCACGGCGTCGAGTCCAGGCTGGTGCCGAGCGAGGACGGCAAGAAGGCCAATCTCTTCGCCACGGTCGGGCCGATGGAGAAGGACGGCGTCGTGCTGTCGGGCCACACCGACGTCGTGCCGGTCGACGGCCAGCCATGGGAGACCGACCCGTGGATGCTGACGCTCAAGAGCGACGGCAAGTATTACGGCCGCGGCACGTGCGACATGAAGGCGTTCTACGCCATCGCGCTCGCCATGCTGCCGCAGTTCCAGAAGGCGAGGCTCAAGAAGCCGATTCATTTCGCGCTCTCCTACGACGAGGAAGTGGGCTGCATTGGCGCCCATTCGCTCGCCGCCGCGATGGCCAAGCAAGTGCCGAAGCCGCGTGCCATCATCATCGGCGAGCCGACCATGATGACGGTGGTGCATGCGCACAAGGGCGCGCAGATGTACGTCACTAAGTTCACCGGCTTCGAGGCGCACTCCTCGATGACGCATCTCGGCGTCAGCGCCATCCACTTCGCCGGCGAGTTCGTGCACTACCTCAACACGCTGCAGGACGAGCTCGACGCGCAGTTCCCGCCGACCAGCGAGTTCACGCCGCCGGCGCCGACCTTCAATGTCGGCACCATCGTCGGCGGCACGGCCGGCAACATCCTGGCGCGCGAGTGCGAGGTGCTGTGGGGTTACCGCGAGCTGCCCGACCGGCCGCTCGAGGCGCTCGGCGACCGTGCGCAGAAATGGCTGAAGGACGTGCTGCTGCCCAGGATGAAGGCCAAGCATCCGGCGGCCGAGATCAATACGGTCGTGCGCTCCTCGACCGTGGCGTTCTCGCCGGCCGGCAACGACGAGGCCAAGGCGCTGGCGCGCGCCTGGTCGGGCTCGAACACGGTGGGCAGCGTGGTCTACGGCACCGAGGCCGGCATCTTCCGCAAGACGCTCGACGTGCCGACCGTGGTCTGCGGGCCGGGCGACATCGCCCAGGCGCACCAGCCCAACGAATTCATCCTCGCCACGCAGATCACCGCCTGCGAGAGCTTCATGCAGCGCATGATGGAGTGGTGCGCCCGCTAGTCGCCGTCGATTGGGGCACCAGCTCGCTTCGCGGCGCACGGCTTGACGAAGCGGGACGGGTGCTCGAGGAGAAGAGCGCGCCGCTCGGCGTTCTGAACGTTCCGAACGGCGACTTCGCGCGCCTGTTCGCCGAGCAGTTCTCCGGGTGGATGAAGCAGGAAGGCGCGCTTTGCCTGATCTCGCGGATGGCCGGCAGCCGGCAAGGCTGGGCCGAGGCGCCTTATGTCGCTTGTCCCGCCGGGCGAGAGGAGCTCGCCAGGAACCTGCGCTGGATCGAGCGCGACCGCATCGCGCTTGTGCCCGGCCTCAGCGACAGCCAGAGCGACGTGCCTGACGTGATGCGCGGCGAAGAGGTGCAGATCTTCGGCGCCATGCGCCTTGCCGGCCTCGCCGATGGCCTCTTCGTCCTGCCCGGCACGCACAGCAAATGGGCGGCGGTGCGCGGCGGAAGGGTGACCGGCTTCCGCACCTTCATGACCGGCGAGGTCTTCGGCTTGTTCGCCCGGCATTCGATCCTGGCGCGCACGCTCGACGCCAATGCGCCGCTCGACGAGCGGGCTTTCCTGCAGGGCGTCGCGCGGGCAGCCGGCGGCAAGGGCCTGCTGCACAACGCCTTTGGCGTGCGCGCCCTCGGCCTGTTCGATCGCCTGTCGCCGACACAGTCGGCGAGCTATCTGTCCGGCCTGCTGATCGGCGAGGAACTCGCGCCGCAGAAGCTCTCTTCGTCCAGCGAAGTGATCGTGATCGGTTCGCCGGCTCTCACCGCGCGCTATGCTCTGGCGCTTGGCGAGAAGGGAGTGAAAGTGCGCACGTTCGGAGCCGAGGCCACTTGGGCCGGCCTGAGGGCACTCGCATGAGTGCGCAACGGTTCCGGGCTGCGCTGCGCGAGCTGCCGCTGGTCGCGATTTTGCGTGGGCTGAAGCCAGCCGAAGCCGATGCAATCGGCGAGGTGCTGTTCGAGGCGGGCTTTCGCCTGATCGAGGTGCCGCTCAACTCGCCGCAGCCGCTCGACGGCATCGCTCGCTTGCGCAAGCGCCTGCCGCGGGCCGTGATCGGCGCCGGCACGGTGTTGACCGCGGCCGAAGCGCGCGACGTCGCCGCGGCCGGCGGCGAGCTGATCGTGGCACCGAATTTCGAGCGCGAGGTCGTGACCGAGACGGTGCGGCTCGGCATGGCGAGCCTGCCCGGCATCATGACGCCGACCGAAGCCTTCGCGGCATTGGCCGCAGGCGCTCACGGTCTGAAGTTGTTTCCGGCCGAACTGGCCTCGCCCGCCGTGGTCAAGGCGATGCTGGCGGTGCTGCCGAAAGGCACGCCGATCATGCCGGTCGGCGGCATCGCGGCCGGCAATCTCGCCGGCTGGTGGACAGCCGGCGCGGCGGGCTTCGGCCTCGGCTCCTCGCTCTACAAGCCGGGCGACGATGCCGCAACGGTGCGCGCCAAGGCGGCAAAGATCGTGTCGGCGTTCCGCGAAATCGAGAGGGGTGAACAATGAAGGTCAAAGGCTACAAGACGTTCCGCTGCGATGCCGGCTGGCGCACCTTCTCCTTCATGAAGCTGGTCACCGACACCGGCCCGATCGGCTGGTCGGAGTACAACGAAAGCTTCGGCAGCCCCGGTCTGTCGGGCGCCATCGATGCGCTGATGCCCAACGTGATCGGCATGGACCCGATGGACATCGAACTGATCAATGCCGTGCTCGCCACCAAGTCGACGCAGTCGCGCGGCGGCATCGTGCGCCAGGCGGTCGGCGCCATCGAGAACGCGCTGCTCGACATCAAGGGCAAGGCGCTCGGCGTGCCGGTCTACCAATTGTTCGGCGGCAAGCTGCGCGACCGCATTCCGGTCTACTGGTCGCATTGCGGCTCCTACCGCATGCGCAATCCCGACATCGTGCGGACGCCGCCGGTCCGGAGCTACGAGGATTTCGCCAGGGTCGGCGAAGAGGTGAGAAAGCGGGGCTTCACCGCTTGCAAGACCAACATCGCCATCGAGGTCGACGGCAAATTGCGCGCCTACCGCCCGGGTTTCGTGATCGGCAAGGGCTTTCCCGAGCGCAACTGGGATGCCTTCATCGCGCGCAGCGCCGCCAGGACGGTCGAGGCGTTCCGTCAGGGCGTCGGCCCCGATGTCGGGGTCATGCTCGACACCAATTTCCATTTCCGCACCGAAGGCTTCCGGCGTATCGCCGAAGCCGTCGGGCCGGCCAAGCTCACCTGGCTGGAGCTCGACGTGCATGACCCCAAGTCGATTGCGCTGCTGCGCCGTGATTCGCCGGTGCCGATCGCCTCGGGCGAGACGCTGCTCGAGCGGCGCGACTTCCGGCCGTATTTCGAGGCCTATGCCTTCGACACTGCGATCGTCGACGTGATCTGGAACGGGTTTGCCGAATCGCTGAAGATCGCCTCGCTCGCCGATCTCTACGAGGTGAACGTGGCGCCTCACAATTTCTACGGTCACCTCGCCTCGGCCATCAGCGCGCATTTCTGCGCCGCCGTACCCAATTTCCGCATCATGGAGATCGATATCGACGGCGTGCCGTGGCGCGACGAGATCGTCGACCTGGCGCCCACCTTCGAGAACGGCGATTACATCCTGCCCAAGGGGCCGGGCTGGGGCGTCAACGTGGACGAGGCGGCGCTGAAGAGGCATCCGCCCAAGAACTACGTTGTCTCGATGTAGGCTGACGCTTACGGCTTCAGCTTCACCCCGACGACGCGGATAAGACCGTCGGGATAGGGCCTGAAGCCCTCCACCTTGACGGTCTGCGCGATCAGATACTGCGGGTGATAGAGATAGATGATCCAGCCGGTGGCGAGGAACCGCTCCGTCATCTTCTCGTAGATCGCCTTGCGCTTGGCGACGTCGCTGGTGGCGCGCGCCTGGGCGTGAAGATCGTCGATCTCCTTGTCGCAATAGCGCCCCGTGTTCAGCGGCGAGCCGCACATCTGGTAGAGCACCGAGTTGCCGTCGGGATCGACGCGTCCGGACCAGGTATTCTCGTAGAGCTGAAAATCGCCGTCCTCAGCGGTCTTGAGCGCGGTCGCGGGCTCGACGACGCGCAGCTTGATGTCGAAACCGGCTTCGGCCGCCATCGCCTGCACCACCTCGGCGACCGCCTTGGTGTCCGAGGTATTGTTGACCAGGAAATCGACGGCGAACGGCGTCTTGACGCCTGCTTCCTTGAGCAGCGCCTTGGCCTTGGCGACGTCGCGCTTGGGGATCGGAAACTTCTCCTGATAGTAGGGGCTCTGCGGATTGACCCACTGGTTCCCCGGCACGAACTCGCCATTGTAGACGACCTGGTTGATCACCTCGCGGTCGAGGCTGAGTTCGAGCGCGCGGCGCACGCGCGGATCCTTGCCCAGCGCATTGTCCGACTTCGGCCCGTTGGCGACATTGACCAAGAGGCCGAACCAGCCCAGCGACACAGCCTTGCTGAGCTTGAGCTTGGGATCGTTGCGCACCGTCTTGATGTCGGTGGCGAGCAGCCGCTCCATCATGTCGAGGCCACCCGAGCGCAGATTGGCCAGTCGGATCGTGCTGTCGGTGATCGGCAGGTAGGTGATCCTGTCGATGAAGACGTTGTCCTTATTCCAGTAGTCGGCGAATTTCTCGACCACGATGCGGTCCTGCTGCACGCGCTCGACGAACTTGTATGGACCCGCGCACACCGGATGCAGGCCGAACTTGTCGGCCGCGGACTCCATCGCCTTGGTCGCCATCATCATGCCGGCACGGTCGGTGAGCTGGGCGATCAGCGGCGAGAACGGCTGCTTCAGGTTGAGCTTGATCGTCAGCGGATCGACCACCTCGACCGAGTCGATGACGCCGATCTCGGGCTTGCGGAACGAGCCCTTCATGGTGAGATGCCGGTCGAGGCTGGCTTTGGCCGCCGCGGCGTCGAACGCCTCGCCGTCGTGAAACTTCACGCCCGGCCGGAGCTTGATGGTGACGGTCTTGCCGTCGGGCGACGTCTCCTGGCCGAGCGCGAGCTGCGGGACGATGTTGCCCTTCTCGTCGATGTCGAACAGCTTGTCGCAAACCGCGGCGAGGACGATGCGCGTGGTGTAGAAGCGCGAGGTCGTGGGATCGAGCGCGTCGGGGTCGTCGCCGAGGCCGATGCGAAGATGGGTTTGTGCCGACGCCGTTGCCGCGAGCAGCGACAACGCCAGCGTAGCGGAGAGTATGCGGAGGATCGAAGTCATGCCCGCGAGCTTTGCACGCGGCGTGCCAATTGTCGCGTCGGGCGGCGTTCAGGCCGCTGAGGCGTAGATACGGTCGAGATCGCGCTCGTCGTAGGTGTATTCGGTCGAGCAGAACTCGCATTTCACGACGACCCGGCCGTGAGGATCGCGCAGGTCGCCCAGCTCCTCACGCTTTATTGACCGCAACACGCGGTCGATCCGCTCGCGGCTGCAGCGGCAGCGGGCGACGAACGGCCGGGGCTCGAAACGCCTCGGCCTGTCCTCGTGGAACAGCCGATAGATCAGGGCGTCGCCCGACAGTCCCGGGTCGAGCATTTCCCGCTCGGTCGCCGAGGCCATCAGGATCACTGCTTTTCGGAAATCATCCTCGCGCTGTTCGCGGTCGACATAGATGCGGCCGGCGTCGAACTCCGGCATCTGCTGCACCATCAGGGCCGCCGCGCGCCACTTGCCGACGCCCCTGTCTTCACTGCGCCGCGCCACGATCTTGATGCCGGTCGGCAGCTGCTCGGACTGGCGGAAATAGGTGTGCGCGCAATCGGCGAGCGTGGCGCCTTCGAGCGGCACGACGCCCTGATAGCGCTCGGTATGCTGGCCCTGGTCGACCGTGAAGGCGAGCCGGCCGTGGCCGAACAGGCGCGGCACGTAGCCCTCGGGCGCTTCCGCACCGCCGCCCAGCGCCACGGCGAGCTTCCAGGAATCGAATTGGGCATAGCCGCGCAGCGCACCATCCGTCGTGAGATCGGTGACCAGCAGGCGGATCGCGCCATCGCCGGTGATCTGCAGGGTGAAGATGCCGTCATACTTGAGCGACGAGGCGAGCGCACCGCACAGCACCATCGCCTCGGCCAGAGGCCGCGCCACGGCGAGCGGATAGCCGTGGCGCCCGATCACCGCATCCAGCGCCGGGCCGAGACGCACGAGGCGGCCGCGTACGCCCAGCGTATCGAGCTGGAAGGGGAGAGCTTTGTCCCAATCAGTAAGCGACGGGCCGGAGGGCGGTGAGCCGTCCGACCGGGCGCTCACGAGAGACACCAGGCTAGGATGCTCTTCTGGGCGTGCAGCCGGTTCTCGGCCTCGTCGAACACCACCGACTGCGGACCGTCGATCACGTCTTCGGTCACTTCCTCGCCGCGATGCGCCGGCAGGCAGTGCATGAAGATCGCGTCCTTCTTGGCCTGCGCCATGAGACGCTTGTCGACCTGGTAGCCGCGCAGAAGGTTGTGGCGGCGCGCCGCCGACGGACTCTGCGGATCCTCGTCGCCCATCGACACCCAGGTGTCGGTGACGACGCAATCGGCGCCCCTCACCATCGCCTCGGGGTCATGGCCGATCGAGATGCGGCCCTTCGACTTCTCGGCCCATTGCACGACATCGGCCGGCGGCTTCAGTTCCGGCGGACAGGCGATCTTGAGCTCGAAGTCGAACTGCACGGCGGCATGGATCCAGGACGTGGCCATGTTGTTGCCGTCGCCCGACCAGGCGATCGCCTTGCCCTGGATGGGGCCGCGATGCTCCTCGTAGGTCATCACGTCGGCCATCAGCTGGCAGGGATGCGTCTTGTCGGTCAGCCCGTTGATCACCGGCACGGTCGCGTACTTCGCCATCTCGAGGAGTTTCTCCTCGACGGTGGTGCGCATCATGATGATGTCGACATAGCGCGAGAGCACGCGCGCCGTGTCGGCGATGGTCTCGCCGCGGCCGAGCTGCGTGTCGGTGCGGCCGAGCATGATCGTTTGGCCGCCCAGCTCGCGCATGCCGACCTCGAACGACACGCGGGTGCGCGTCGACGGCTTCTCGAAGATCATCGCGAGCGTCTTGCCGGCCAGCGGCTTGTCGTGGCCGCCGTTGGCTCGCGCTTTCTTCATCGCCTTTCCCTTGTCGAGAATCAGGCGAAGCGTCGCGGGATCGACCTGGTCTAGGTCGAGGAAATGCTTGGGGGCTGCCATGGCATCACGCGGCCTTGGCGCCCGCTTCGAAGGATTGCGCGGCCTTCGACAGTATCTCCATGCCCTCGTCGAGCACGGCCTTCTCGGCGATCAGCGCCGGGAAGATGCGGACCACGTTCTCGCCCGCGGGCGGAACGAGCAGACCGAGCGACTGCAGCTTGTTCACCATGTCGCCGGCCGGCACTTCGGCCGCGCAGCGCAGGCCCTGCAGGAAGCCGCTACCGCGCTGCTCGACGAAGACCTTGGGATGCTTGGCGACGAGGCCTTGCAGTTTGCCCTTGAGGTACTCGCCCTTCTCGCGCACCGAATCGATGAAGCCGGGCTTCAGCAGCTCGTCGAGCACGGCGTTGGCGACCGCGGTGGCGAGCGGATTGCCGCCGTAGGTCGAGCCGTGCGTGCCCGGCACCATGCCGACCGCCGCCTTCTCGGTCGCCATGAAGGCGCCGATCGGGAAGCCGCCGCCCATGCCCTTGGCGATCGCCGCGACGTCGGGCTTCACGCCGGACCATTCGTAGCCCCACATCTTGCCGGTACGGCCGAAGCCGGTGTGGATCTCGTCGTAGAACAGCAGCAGGCCGAACTCGTCGCAGATCGAGCGCAGGTCCTTCAGGAACTGCGTCGTCGTCTCGCGGATGCCGCCTTCGCCCTGGATCGGCTCGACCAGGATGCCGGCCGTCTCGTCATCCACCATGTCGCGCACGACGTTGGTGTTGTTGAGCGGCGCATGCTTGTAGCCGGGCGCGGGCGGGCCGAACCCTTCGAGATACTTCTCGTTGCCGGTGGCCGCGAGCGCGTTCAAGAGGCGGCCGTGGAATGCCGCCTGGAAGCAGATGATCTTGTAGCGCTTGGGCTTGCCGTTCATGAACTGATACTTGCGGATCAGCTTGATGCCACCCTCGATCGCTTCGGCGCCCGAGTTGCAGAAGAACATCGTGTCGGCGAACGATACCTCGGTCAGCCGTTTGGCGAGCTTCTCGCCATGGCCGATGCGGAACAGGTTGGAGGTGTGCCAGAGCTTCTGGCCCTGCTCGGCCAGCGTCTTGACCAGGGTCGGATGGCAGTGGCCCAACGCGTTGACGGCAATGCCCGAGGTAAAGTCCAAGTAACGTCGGCCGTCCGTCGCGAAGAGATAGTTGCCCTCTCCACGTTCGAACACGACGTCCTTGCGACCGTACGTCGGCATCACAGCCGTAATCACGTTCAGACCTCCTCAAAGGAAAAAGCCCCGCTTTTGCGGGGTTTGGCCACTATCTGCCCGCGCCCCCGGCTGTGTCAACTTTTGGCGGCCCAGCCGCCTTGAGGGTCTCGAACCCCTCTGCTAGGACCGCCGCTCCCTCAAGACATTGAGATGAAGCCGCTTCCCACCCGCAATTCCAAGCTTCCGCTGCGCCGGGCCGAGTTCCGCTCGGTGCCGGAGATGCTCGACTACGCGGCGCGCGGAGAGACCGGCGTCACTTTTTATAATGCCAAGGGCGAGATCATCTCGAGCCTCACCTGGCAGGCGATCCAGCAGCGGGCCCACCGGGCGGCCCGCAAGCTGATCGGCGCGGGGTTCGCCAAAGGCGAGCGCCTGCTGATCACGGCCGACACTTGGCCCGGCTTCTTCGACGCCTTCTTCGGCGCTCAATATGCGGGGCTTGTTCCGGTTCCGGTGTCGATCCCGGTCGGTATCGGCGGCAAGGAAGCGTATCTCGATCAGCTCCGCCGGCAATTGGGAGCCTCGGGCGCCGTCGCAGCGGTAGGCCTCGACGATCTCGCCGGCTTCCTTGCCGACGCGGCCAAGGAATTCCCGTCGGTGCGCCTCCATGGCGGCATGGGCGCGATCGAAGCGCTTCCGGAGAAAGACGTGGCGCTCCGTCCGCTCGGTCCGGACGAACTTTGTTACATCCAGTTCTCGTCGGGCAGCACGCGCCATCCGCACGGCATTCAGATCATGCAGAAGGCGCTCATGGCGAACCTGGCCGGCATGACCGGACCGGCGGGCCTCGACGTCGTCGCGGGCGATCGCTGCGTCAGCTGGCTGCCGCTCTATCACGACATGGGACTGATCGGGTTCCTGATGGCGCCGCTCTCGTCCCAGCTCTCGATCGACTACCTGACGCCGCGCGACTTCGCCCGCCGGCCCATGCAGTGGCTGAACTTGATCTCGAAGAACCGCGGCACGATCTCGTACAGCCCGAGCTTCGGCTACGATCTCGCGACGCGCCGCGGCGCGGCGCAGGTCCCGGCCCATCTCGATCTCTCGAGCTGGCGGCACGCTGGGATCGGCGGCGACATGATCCGGCCCGATGTGCTGGACCGCTTCACCGAGGCGTTCGCGGCCAAGGGCTTCGACCCCAAGATCTACATCCCGAGCTACGGCATGGCCGAGGTCTGCCTCGCGATCACCTTCAGCCCGGGCGGCTCCGGCGTGCGCACCGACAGCATCGATCGACGCGCGCTGGCCGAGAACCAGCGTGCCGTGCCGGCCTCCGATGCCGTCGACAATCGGCACGCCCGCCGCTTTGTGATCTGCGGCAAGGTCCTGCCCGGCCATCGCCTCGAAGTGCGCGATCCCGGCGGCAAGGCGCTGGGCGAGCGCTCGGTCGGCCGCATATTCGTCGCCGGTCCCAGCATCATGCCGGGCTATTTCGGCGAACCCGAAGCCTCGCGCGAGGTGCTGGTCGACGGCTGGCTCGACACCGGCGATCTCGGCTACCTGCTGAACGGCGAGATCGTCGTCACCGGCCGCGCCAAGGACCTGATCATCGTCAACGGCCGTAACATCTGGCCGCAGGATATCGAATGGGCGATCGAGGCGAGGAAGGTCGTGAAGAGCGGCGATTCGGCGGCGTTCTCGATCGACACCGAGGAGGGCGAGCGCGTGGTCGTCGCCGTGCTGGCCCGCGTATCGGGCGAGGAGGCGCGGGCAAATCTGGCGCGCGACGTCGCGGGTGCGGTGCGCGAGGCGATCGCGGTCGATTGCGAGGTGGCGCTGGTGGCGCCGACGCTCGGCCTGCCCATGACCTCGTCAGGCAAACTGTCGCGCGCCCGCGCCAAGGCCAATTACCTGGCCGGCCTGTACGCGCCCAAGCCGGCGGCGGCCTGAGGCCCCTTGTCGAGAATCGTCGCGGTCACCGGCGCTAGCGGCTTCGTCGGACCGCATCTCATCACGGCGCTGGCGCGCCATGGCTGGAAACTTCGCGTTTTGGTGCGGCGCTGGGCCCCACTGCCGTCGCTCGCCGGGGTCGAGGCGGAGCTGACGTTCGGCGACCTGGGCGATGAGGCGGCGCTGCGGCGCCTGGTCGACGGCGTCGATGCCGTGGTCCATGCCGCCGGTCTGATCAAGGCGCGTCGGCCAGCCGACTTCTTTACCGTCAATCGCGACGGCACCAGGCGCCTGTCGGCGCTGGCCGCGGACAAGCTCTTCGTCCTCTTGTCCTCGCTCGCCGCGCGGGAGCCGCAGCTGTCGTCCTATGCCGCAAGCAAGCGCGCCGCCGAAGAGGTGGTGGCAGCGCATTCCAGCCCTTGGCTCGCTATCCGCGCTCCGGCCGTCTACGGGCCGGGCGACCGCGAGACCCTCACTTATTTCAGGGCGGTTGACCGGGGCTGGGCACCTGAGCCGAGGGTGGCGAACGCCCGGCTTTCCCTGATCCATGTCGCGGATCTGGCTGAGGCCTTGGCGCTCGCCCTCGACCGCCGGCCGGGTCCGTCTGTTTATGAAATCGACGATGGCCAAAAAGGGGCTCATTCCTATGCCGACATGGCGGTCGCTGCCCAAGCGGCGCTCGGTCGGCCGGCCCGGCGAGTCGCAATTCCCCATAGCGTCCTTAGGGCAATTGCTGGCCTGAATACCCTGCGACAGGCCTGCGGCGCCGCACCCCAGATCCTGACCGCAGGGAAGGCGGCGGAGTTGTTCCATCCGGATTGGGCCATCCATGATCGTCGGCTGGCGGATCATCTGTCGTTTGCGCCGCGCTTCGATCTCGCGGCCGGCTTTGCCGACACGGTTCGCTGGTACAGGGCCCATAAGTGGCTGCCGAATCGATGAAATAGTGCGTAACAATTTGTTATTTCACAAAGAATCGGGCCTTCCGCATATCTCTGCCGTCATTCCCCCGGGACCGGAGACCCGATTTTGCTGACCGCCCAGAACCTGATCGTCGAAAACGACGACGCCCTCGAGACCATGGCCGCGCGCGGCGAGATTTCGCGCGGTGACGTGATGGCCGAAATTTGCCGCCATCTGGAGCCGTTCCGCGTGGGCGATGCGCCGATCACCGGCGATACCGTCATCAGCAAGGACCTGACCATCGATTCGCTCGCCGTCATGGACATGGTCATGGAGCTCGAAGACCGGTTCGACATTTCCATTCCGATGAATGTCGTGGCCGAGATCTACACGGTCGACGAGCTGGCCGAGACGATCCTGGACCTCCGCGCCCGGCGTTAATCCGCCATGGGTCTCTTTGACCGTCATGCCGGTTTGCTGGACGCCTATCGCGACGTCCGCACGACCGGGTACGACCCCTTCCAGATCCGCATGGAGCGCGTGGTGTCGCCCACCGAGGCGATCATCAACGGCAAAAAGACCCTGCTGGTCGGCACCAACAACTATTTCGGCCTGACCTTCGATCCCAGCTGCATGCAGGCGGCGGTCGACGCCATCCGGGCGGAGGGCACCGGCACCACCGGATCGCGCATCGCCAACGGCAGCTACAGCGAGCATGTCGCGCTCGAGAAGGAAATCGCCGAGTTCTACGGCAAGAAGCACTGCATGGTCTTCACGACCGGGTACCAGGCCAATCTGGGCGTGATCTCCTCGCTGGTCGGGCCGGACGACTTCCTGCTGATCGACGCCGACAGCCACGCCTCGATCTACGACGCCTGCAAGCAGACCCAGGCCGAGGTCGTGCGCTTCAAGCACAACGACCCATCGAGCCTGGAGGCCCGGCTACGCCGGCTGGGTGACCGCCAGGGCAACCGGCTGGTCGTGCTGGAAGGCATCTACTCGATGCTAGGCGATTCGGCCCCGCTCAAGGACTTCATCGCCGTTTGCAAGAAATATGACGCCTACGTGCTAATCGACGAGGCCCATTCGATGGGTGCGCTGGGCGAGCACGGCCGCGGCCTGTGCGAGAAGGTGGGCGTGCTGGACGATTGTCATTTCATCGTCGGCACTTTCTCCAAGACCCTGGGCGCGATCGGTGGCTACTGCGTCTCCGACGACCCGGATTTCGACATCCTGCGCGTCACCACGCGCTCCTACATGTTCACCGCTTCGCTGCCGCCCTCGATCGTGGCTTCGGTCCGGCAGGCGCTGCGCGTCGTGAAGGAGCGCGGCAAGGAGCTGCGTCAGCGCCTGTGGGACAACGTCGCCACGCTCTATGACGGCCTGGTCGAGCAGGGCTTCAAGCTCGGCCCCGAGCACGGGCCGGTGGTGGGCGTGCATCTGCCCGACCGCATGACCGCGATCGGTTTCTGGCGCGCCATGCTCGATGCCGGCATCTACGTCAACGTCGCCGTGCCGCCGGCCACGCCCAACGGCGTGTCGCTGCTGCGCTGCTCGCTGTGCGCCGCCCACAGCCGGGAGCAGCTCGAGCACATGATCGAGGTCATGACCGGCATCGGCCGGCAGATGGGCGTGCTGGCGCCAAAATTGCGCGTGGTCGCCGGGCGCTAGCCCGAGGGCCCTGCCGTGTTCACGCTGGCGCACCTTTCCGATCCGCATCTGCCGATGCCGGAGGCGCGTCCCGGCCAACTCCTTAACAAGCGTGCCACGGGCTACGTCAATTGGTGGCGCAACCGCCATCGCATCCACGTGCCCGAGGCCCTGGCCGGCATCGTGGCCGACATCAAGGCGCAGAGACCCGACCACATCGCGCTGACCGGCGACCTGGTGAACGTCTCCCTGCCGCAGGAATTCCAGCGCGCCGCCCGATGGTTGGCGGCCTTCGACACCCCCGAGCGCATCACGGTCATCCCGGGCAACCACGACGTCTATGTCCACGGCTCCTGGCAAGACGGGCTTGGCCTGTGGGGTGCCTATATGGCGGGCGATGGCGCGCCGCCGGCGCAAGGCTTCGAGGTCTTCCCCACGTTGCGCCGCCGCCGTGCCAATGGGCAGGAGGTCGCCCTGGTCGGACTGTCGACGGGGGTTCCTAAGCCGCCTTTCTTCGCCACCGGCACGCTGGGTGACGAGCAGATCGAACGGGCCGGCCGGATGCTCGCCGAGCTTGGCCCGCAGGATGTCTGCCGGGTCGTCATGATCCACCATCCGCCGGTCGACGAGGAGGCGCGCACCAAGCGGCTCACCGACCGGGCGGCGTTCCGCGCCATGATCAAGAAGGTCGGCTGCGAACTGATCCTGCACGGCCACGACCATCGCAGCGAAGTGGCCAAGATCGACGGTCCCGCCGGACCGATCGCGGTGCTGGGCGTCACGTCTGCCTCAGCCGCGCCGGACAGCAAGTACGGCCGCGCGCGCTATCACCTGATCCGCATCGAGCGCGCGGCCGGCGGCGGCTGGCGCTTCAAGGTCGAGGTGCGGGCGCTCAATGCTGCGGCAGATGGCTGCGAGCCCGACGGCGAGCTTCTGATCCACAGTCCGCTCAGCCATGCCGTGGTAGATTGAAGGCCTCATGGCTTCTTCCGACATCGTCGTAACGCCGGTCGCCGGCAAGTCCGATCTCAAGGCTTTCATCGACCTCCCCAAGCGCCTGTTCGCCGGCCATAAGGGCTACACCGCCCACCTGAACGTCGAGCGCCAGGAGGCCTTCTCTCCCAAGAAGAACCCGCTCTTCAAACATGTCGAGGTGCAGTTCTTCC
>Ga0070741_10002656_pt1 | contig 47019 bp, 34 predicted proteins | sample Coa_R1_4_FD_66440 | JGI IMG/M metagenome (GOLD analysis project Ga0070741, IMG submission 66440) | Surface soil microbial communities from Centralia Pennsylvania, which are recovering from an underground coalmine fire - Coalmine... | ecosystem: Environmental > Terrestrial > Soil > Unclassified ... | reverse complement strand
CCAAGCGAATTCCAGTTCGGTGTTCCGAGTTCCCAGTCGTAATTCACTTCCAGGTTGTGTGCAACGTTGAAGTCGGCCAGTCCGCGATTTAGGCCAGGGTTGAAGAACAAGGGGCTGGAAATGGAATTGGAGTATTCATCGCCCACAATGCTGCCTGACGACGTATCTATGGTCTTTCCGAAGGTGTAGGAAACTTCTCCCCCGGCCTTGCCTATTTTCCCCTGGAATTTTGCTTCAAGCCCATGAAAGTACGAGTCGCTTCTCCAGAAACCTGCGGTGATGCGACCGGCGTTTAGATTCAGGCGCTGGCCGGTTCCAGCGGGAGGCCAAAAATATCCCTGCGCTATTTGCATGGGAAGCACTATGTCGGCGTCTTCCACTCGAAAGGGCTGGTGTATGCCGCGAGACCCCACGTAGGAGGTGGTGACACTCACTGCCTTTGCGAGTTCCCGTTGAACGGTAAGATTCCACTGCATCACATAGCTGCGGGGTGGGTGCGGCTCAAAATATGCCTGCCTGAATTCATTGGAAGACGCGGCGAAACTTGAGAAAGCGGCCACGGGAAAGGAACCAACAGGCAAGTTAGTTGCATTGCCTGATTCAGTAAATGGGGCGGAATTGACTTCGTTAAACTGCACCAGATAAGGAAGTGGCAACACATCAAAGATGCCGAATCCCGAGCTGATAATAGTTTTCCCGTCGCTCGACGGATTCCATGCGGCACCGATACGCGGTTCGAGGTTGCGCAAAGTCGGATTGGAGAACAATGGCGAGCCTAGATGCGGGGCGGCATCTGTAAGGTTCCTGAGGACCGTGAGCTTGTTGTTCACTTCGCTAGGTACCGTGGACGCTTCATAGCGCAAACCGAGATCGAGACTTAAGTTGGGTCTCAAGCTCCAGTGGTCCTGCACGTAGACAGAGGCAATGGTCTGGCGAAGTCTCCGTTCCGATTGTGTCCCCGGTATCCCTGCTGACAAGGAAAAAGGTTTGTTTTCTAAAAAGTCCGCCAATGAGTTAAATGCAAATACCCCGGCAGGATCGGAACGAGCAAAGATATTGTCTCGAACCCGTTCCAGTCCCATACCGAATTTTAAGGAGTGATGGCCGGTAACCAACGATGTGTCATCGTAGACTTGAATTGAAGTCCAATGGAACTTATAGCTGCTGAGCGAATCCAGCCCTCCTGTAAAAGCCGTAATTCCTGTGACGTTGACACCGGCAGCATTAAGACCCGGAATAGTCCCAAAAGTAGGATCGGCAGCCAAAGGGTTACCGCTCAGAAAAGTAAGGCCCGTGGTGGCGACGACGCGGTTAACACCCAATCGAAAGGAATTTATCCAATTTCCTCTGGTGTGTACCTCATTTCCAGTCACCAGCTGCCGGTGAGAGTCGTAACCCGTTCTCTTGTCGTTCAGTTCATCGGGCTGCCTGGCACTCGCATTGTCCAACATATAGGTGCCGGAGATCACGTCGTTTGCCGCCATCCGGTGATCTACTTTAACGGTGTAATAATTGTCAGGAACAACTTGTTGTCCCGCAAAGTTGAAAATGCCGGCATCTCCATTCGACAGAATTGAACCGTTTGGCAAAGGGTAAAATGCGTTCAGGAACCGCAACACACCTGGGTCAACATTAATTTGCCCGCTAGAAAGCTTTCCACCGCGGGCGGCGGCTGATGGAACCGTGCTTACCTGTGAAATGCCCAGAGATTGGCGAAAGCCCTCGTAAGCACCGAAGACAAACGTCTTCTTCTTCCACAGCGGCCCGCCCAGCGTTCCGCCAAATTGATTACGCCTGAAAGGCGGCTTCCTGATGTCGAAGAAATTTCGCGCGTCTAAAGCACTGTTCCGGATGAACTCGAAGGCACTTCCATGCCACGCGTTCGAGCCTGAACGGGTGAACGAACTGACAATTCCCCCCGAGGACCGCCCATATTGCGCCGGGTAGTTGTTCGAAAGCACAGATACCTGTTCTACCGCATCCACGCCCAGGTTGACTCCTGCGGCGCTTCCGGGTGGACTGTTCGCATAATCGTTGACGCTCATTCCCTCGAAGCGCGAATCATTCTGCCGCGGGCGGCCGCCTGAAATCGTGATCTGCGTTCCAAAGCCGCGCTGGGCTGCCCCTCCGGCAGACTGGGTTCGAGTTGTTGCGACTCCCGGCTCTAGCGTCGCAACGTCCGTCGCCGAGCGCCCGTTCAGCGGTATATCGCGAACGTTTTGCGATCCAGCTTTGGCTGGTGGTCCTGCGGAGCTGGCCACAGGTGAGGGCATTACCACATTCGCAACAGCTCTAGAATTCGCAGCCACTGTAACGTGCAACATTTTCGCTGGAAATCCCGAGGCGGATACGGCGAGTTCGTACTCACCAGGAGGAATGTTTCGTAGGACGTACAGGCCGTCTCTATCGCTCAAAAGAGTTTGTGCAGTGTTCGCCTGTAGATTCCTGACGGAGATGCGTGCGTTCGAGACAGGCAGGCCAGAAGAATCAATAACTTTGCCTTGGATGGTGCTGCCGTTGGTCTGCGCATCGAAGGCTGCGGAGGCGCAAATACAGAAGATTAGTACTGCAATCACACTGAATCCCCGCCAGCTACTCCACTTCGAATCAGTCTCCGCGCACATAAGGTAATCTCAGGGGATGAGTGACGATGGGCGGGTCATAATATACGACTCTCGCATGACGATTAGCTTAAGCGTACATTAAATTACATTTATTTCTGCTGACGGAGACCGTCTGTACCCGATACTTGAAACTGTCAATGCTGCACGGTTGATTGAGCTTTACGAAAGTGAAGTGCACTCCGACAGAGTACCCACAGTTGCCGATTTTGGATAGCAGTCAATGGGCCGCTTGGGATTCGCTCCTTCATCCATGAACTTGGGCATGAGCTGAGCAACATCACTGGATTCGTAGAGAGGATGCGGGGTCGAGTCGGTTGAATATCAACCTGCGGCAGAGTCAGAAAGTAGTTGACAATAGCTTCTAGGAGAAATTGTGAGAAGCACCTTTTTGGTTGTAATCGGCATGCTCTCATTAGGATCAACTTTGATGTGCAACGATCACAACAGCGGCAGCCTGTTATCAATCACACATCCAGGAACGGCGTCGGATGTAAAACTGACTGTGTCAGTTCAGGGAATGAGGTACTGCAAAGGAGATAACGATGTATATACGGCCCATCTGCGGCTAGCGTTGCGCTACATCAACGCGGGCTCCGACAAAGCGATTCTTTACAAGTCCAAACAGCCCATCGAAATCGTGGTTGGGGCAATTGCTGACAACGCGAAGGACATTGAGGAAGAACACTACGAGACTACGCTTCAGTACGACCAATTTATCGAACCTCCCCGCGCTCCCGATTCCGAAAGACCCAATGCCAGCGAGTTCACAATCCTCGACCCGGGCAGCACACACGACCTGCCCGGTCTTGTTGCCGTCGCCGTTCGTTTCAAACCTACTTCCGCCATCGCGGGGACGATTCCGCCCGGCGATCATGCAATGACAGTTGAAGTGGTTGATTGGCCTTTTCCTCCTGACGATGGAAGGCGACTAAGGATTAAGTGGGCAAATATAGGGACGCTACACTACGAAGCAATAGAAACTCCCGCATTCCAGTTCTCTATACCGACTGCCCCTAAGTTGGAGGAATGCTCTGACCCGAAGTAGTCAGACCGGCACTCTCAACGCAGCTTGCTGATTTTGGAAAATCTCAGTCTTGGCGGTCCCGAAAAAATAATGTTTGCGTACCGCTGTCCGAACAAGCAGTTTTTGCCTTGCTCAGGGACTATGTTTAACTTCCCCCAGACGGTAACCGGACATCTCACCTGGAATGGAAACGGTACACTGGCGGCGCTGAATATGACGGATCTGAGCAAAGAGGAAGTCGAACAGATTGCGAAAACTTTGCCCAAGGTTGGGGGTTGCATTCAAAATTGATTAACGGAGCAAACTTGGGCACTACTCACACGTGCGAGTTCAAGTTGAGTATACGGCTGTTTGGTCGAGGTCTTGATTTTAATGAAATCGAGGCGGAGACCGGGATATCGGGGACACAAAAACATGTTATGGGTGAAGTTGCGCGCACGGGCAGGGCCTACAAACGTGATATTTGGATCGCAGAATCTCCGTTTTCCTCTGAAGAAGCGCCAGCAGTGCACTTGCGCTGGTACGAGCAGATTGTGAATAAACAGCGAGTTCTTGACCTGCTGCGCAAGAGCAAGAATGTGGAAGCATTTGACTTATTTTGGGAGATCACAGGCGAATCGGATACTTGTATTCTCTACTTAGCACCCGAAGACCTTCGTGTTATGTCCTTAACGAATATCGATGCCGAGATGAGTTACATCCTTTTTGGTGAGCCTCCAATTTCTGAAGTCGAGTTGAACCTTAAGGCTTGGATTCCTAATGAAAGTAACAGCAACAATCCGAGAGTTGTTATTCAGCTTGTACAAAACGGCTCTAGGGAGCTGCTCCCGGATCAACACGAACTGGAGCGCCACGAGATTCAAGACGAATTATCTCAAAAACTGGAGTGGGCAGGGCGCAAATTGGCACGCGAGCGTTCAATGGGATCATCCCAGCTTTTAAAGTACCCGAATATCCGAGTCCGAGCCGAACTTATTACTCCGCGACAATGGGGCAGCGCTGTACTGCGAGGAAAGAGCCTTGTGGACTTAGTGAGGTTAGAAATACCTCTTGAGGTGTCGTTTCGCCTTGAGTAATAGGACTCAGCACTCGCGGGTTTGCATAAGTGACAGCGCCATCGTGACACAACTGGTTTAAACAACAAAACGGCAGCCGAGCGGTGGAAGCAATCCGTAAGGCGGAACTGGCAGAAGGACGGGCAGGTTTGTTTTTGCGGAAGAATTGTCCGACATTTGGTGAGTTTCTCCAAACGGAGTTCTTTCCGTGGGACAAAAAACAACATTCGGCACACCCGGGTACTCACAAACGTTACCAAGTGAGCTCGAACGCGAGGGGTCCCCACAAAAGTCCCCACAGTTGCCGATGTGAGGGTGATATGAATACTGCTAAACTACTGATCAGACAAGCCCGGAGGGATGCGTGAGCGGTTGAAACGGGCGGTCTTGAAAACCGCTGTACCTGAAAGGGTACCGGGGGTTCGAATCCCTCTCCCTCCGCCATACAGTCAGGAGGTTCCCGTTCTCTGGAGTGCGTTTCGGCGAAAACATGCGAATTTCGGCCGAATTCTATACATTCTCATTCATATTCCAGACCGGAGAACGGGACCGCTTCGGCCTGTCGCTCAGAAATGGTCGGTTTTTCTCCGGCTCTGCTTTTCACGGTGCGCTTTGCCGTAGCTAAGAGTACCGGGAGTTCGAATGCGTCTTCCTCCGCCCTACCACAAGCCACAAATAAAACCTATTTCATGTGTTCCATGACTTCCAGGCAGCCCGTGTGTTTATTCACTCACACCCCGAAATTACCGCCAGGTCCATGGACTCCTTGAAGAGTCCCTTGAACCAGCCAAAGCTCTTGCTGGTGGCTGAAGCGCGTAATGGCAACTGAGCAGTAAACCGTTCTTGACCGAACTGGGCAACAAGTTTGGAGCCTTACGAGCGCCGGGGAGAGTCTCTTCGTTTTCAGGCCACGCTAGCTGACGGCCGATTAGCGGGACGCTCTTTCGTCCGCAACGTGACAGCTAATCGCTGGAGTTGGCTGTGTGCGAGTTGTGTGCCGGATTTCAGATTCGGACAGTCGCAAGGCGGCACTCACCCGCATCCTGATCATGAATGATAAAGGACGTTATCTTCGCAAAATATAGTGTTACTCTGCGGCTGTGAATCTCCAGGCTGAAAAACCGGCTGATAGAGACGCTGAGTACAACGTCACTTCCTGCGACCCCAAAAATCTGAGCGACGCGGATGTCGGAGTTTGCTTTGCCATCATAGAAAAGGGCGAGGCGGTGGATGTTCAGACCATGAAGAGGGATTTTCCGAAATCCACTGTACTAGCAATAGCTTGTAGAGGCGCGCAAATCGTCGGCGTCGGTGCAATTAAGCCTGTTCGAGAGCGATACGCAAGGAAGGTCGCCCGTAACAGCGGAGTTGATTTTCCATCGAAGACACAGGAATTGGGTTACGTCGCGGTGGATGAACATCATCGGCAACGTGGGTTGTCATACAGACTGGTTGAAAAGCTGCTGTCGAATTATGCGAAGCGGCTCTTCGCGACTACGGATGCTGAATGGATGAAGAAAGCCCTCTCGAAATATGGATTCTCCCAAAAAGGAAAAGAGTGGCAAGGCGAGAGAGCAATGCTTTCGTATTGGGAGCAGCTGTAGCTACATGAGGGTCGGACGATGGAATTTTGCCCTCCGGCAACGAATGAAATCGTCTGTAAAGAAGCGCTGCTATTAGGCTTGATTCCGAACTCGATAAAAACCATTATCGCGTTAAGAAAGAGCCCGGATTTTCGCAATCAAACTCAAAAACTTCTCGTTGTCTGAGGCGCCCTTCCAGCGGTTAGCAAATTTGCAGACTATCTGCAGATTTCCTCGCTCATAGTGTGCGTTCGAATCGATTCGATCGAGAGAACAAGCAAGTTCGGTGTCGCCGTCGTCACCGTCCAATGACATGCGCAAGCCCGTCAAGGCACAAGCTCCATCCTGGGCGGTCATCAGTTCGTCGATATACTTTTCTAACTCAAATTGGTCGCGAAAGCCGAGCGCTTTGTCTTTTTTGACGACCACCGAGATATCACCGCTTTGAGCGATAGTACCCATAGCGGTCATGGCCATCCGGACAATCGTTTTCCGGCGGGAATCGAAGTACGTTACTGATGCCCTTTTTGCACTCTCCGCCTTCGCCTTCCAATCGGGTCTAGCGTGCCAGGCGGAAAGATCTTCACCAGCTATGAGCGCTTTCGCATAAGCCGCGTTGTCGTCTGAGAGCTTCTGAAAAGTACCTTCAGTGAAGAGAAACTCCTTAGCCTTTGGGTGGAGGCCGTCCCAGCCAAGAAGTGCACCCTTGCCATTACGGTCGGACCAAGCGGAACATTTCTTGTGGTAGAGATAAATCCTCGCCGGTCCGGAGGTCGGGTTGGGATCATCGATGAACTGACTGTCAGCCTTGATGGAGTTAGTCCACCAAAGCTCGTGCTTCTCTCGATGTATCCATAGATCCCCCTCTGTCGTCGCCAGTATCGTGTTCAAATTGAACCAGCGGGACGCGACCGGCGTGGGGACTGGCCCCCCTGAAGAGAGGCGCAACAGCTTCTGCGCTTCCTTTATGTAGCCCTCCCGGTCATTACTTAGCCAGAATGGGTGTACGCGCACGTCATCCATTACGGCGAGAGAGCCGGTCTGCAAGCACTCGGGCCAGGCCCAATTGCCTCTGCCGAAATTTGCGATGTAAACGGTCATAGAAGTTCCATCAGCTAGCTGACGGGCGCGGAAGCGCATGTTAAAGGCCAGCAATTTCCGCTTTCGCAGCGGGGTACTATAGCTCATCCCGCTACCAGAATGTGCATTCCTAACAGGAACTTAACGAGCCTTATTTTCCATAATAAAAGTTATACGATAATCAATGGCACGAGAAGCATAGGGTCCCGAAGGCCCCGCCCGCGGCTCAATCCCCTACCTCATAAACCGGATTATCACGTGCTGAGGATCATGACAAGGGACATCCGAAATGTGAATGCGATTCCAGGAATGACTAATGCAGGTATTACGCCTGATCTTGACTTCTGAACCCCGTATCAAAAACATTAGCTGACCTACGCACGCAGGGCGATTCAGGACAGGCTAAATGCAGAGAACGAGACAGATGCAAAACATGACAGTGTTTCTCTCAATGAAGAACGGCGGTAAGGGAATACCTTATGGAGGGGCCGACGAAGACCGTCCCGATGGTTCCAGGAACCACGGCTTCAAATCCCTAAAATCAAACCCAGCAGAAGCGATTCCAGAGGCGCAGGGGATTACGGCTCTGAAGAATGCGCTAATTGCGCTGAATGCGGCGGACTCTCCATTTTTCACGGTGGGGTGCGAGAAGGCTTTCGGCAAGAACGATTCAGGTCACTGGGTTAGCGGTTATCTGGAATTTGCCTTGAACTATGGTGAGTTGGTTGCTGATGCAGCATTCTATTTCAAATTGTTTTTTCTCTTTAACCAATGGTATTGGCAGCAGAAGCAGGAAGTCGGTGTCCGATACCAGTTTGAGCTGGAAGGTGCCACTTTCTTGGATGCCAACCTCAGCGGGTTCACAATCACTGCGTGGATATCTGCAGGCACTTATCCAACCAAGGAATTGGCGCAGGCTTCATGGGAGGAAGCGCTCGATACCCTTGTGACGTTTCTGAGACAACAGCCCGCTCCGCCCGAGGGGCAATACACGGAAATCTACTGATGCTTGCCAGAAAGGCACAACTTCCGCGAGGTGGCGTCTGCGTCACAGAATGGACCGCGTAGGTGATGCGTGATGCAGCTTTGCTCATATCGAGCTAGGCGGACTGCACTTGCGATTTCGGACGCTTTGCGGATAGAAGGCGCCCGACGAGTGGACCGAGTATCTGTGAGAGTTGCGCGTCCGAACGCTGCCAAACTTGATCGGGATTCTGAATTCCAGCGCCCAGTAGCGCCAGATAGTCTCCGCGAGTCAGATCGACCGGAATATCCACGAGCCCGAGCGCCTGAGCAGGAAGCCCTATCTCAAGCTGCCGCAGCAGGCGGTCTATGGTTTCCTCAGTTGGGCCGCCAGAAACAAACAGGATGTTTGTCAACCGGTGCGCGGCGCTCAGATGAAACCGTGTGGAATCCGCAAATTTTCTTATGTCGCCATATCCGATTTTCCCCTGGAAGGGGTTTGCGCTATACGCTTCTTCGATCGTTTCGACGGGAACGCCGTTAATCCAGTCCCAGAGTATGCAGGCGCGCTTACAGCGCGCATAGTACGCGAAATAATCATCCACAAACTTCTGCAGCGCATTTGTGACTGGCATACCGAACCGGCTGGCAGCCTCACGCGGGCGCACAGTTTCCTTGTTGCCTCTCTTGAACATTGGTGTGTAATTGCCGTCCGACTCAGGTAGTGCCTGAACCAATGCCATCAACTGTTCCGCTGTGATGCCTTGCGCCCCAACACTTTGCACAAGATCAACGAGGCGCATCGCCGAACGAAAGGACAGTGATGATTCGCCACAGGCGCGTCCCAGCAATGTCAACTGCACGTTGTCCAGTTCCTGTTCTACGAGTTTCAGGCGGATCATCTCAGTCAGAAGTGCTTGAAGGTGGTGCTCCATTTCACTCTGCCAACCGGGATGCTGCCGATTGGCAAGGTAACCTCCGAACGTGTTGAGAAGAAGCTGCAGCACCTGGTCTTTGTGGACTTGTTTCACCTGGGCTAGAAGGCGAATGATCCACGTCTCCAGTTGATCCGCATCGAAAGACGATTGGAGTGGCTCCAATGTTCCGCGGACATACCGGTTGAAGAGCCGCTGGCGCTCCAAATAATCTGTCGCGAGAATTATCGACTTGCCTTGTTCGTTGTAGCCGAGGCGCCCTGCTCTTCCCGCCATGTTCTTGTATTCAGCAACCGTAAATTGTCGCCCGTCCTCGCCGATGAACTCTTGTTCGGCAACAATGACCGTGGAGGCAGGCGTGTTGATTCCTGCTGCTACCGTCGTGGTTGCGCCAAGAATGCGAAGGTTGCTATTTGGATCGCGGTACGCCCTCTCCACTATCTGCTTTTCTTCACGAGTCAGATTTGTGTTGTGGAAGGCCGTCCCGCCATTGAGACACCGTCTCAGGTCCGTCGAGGTGCTCGATAAATCGCGGTTCGGTAAAAGTGCCAGAGCGTCGGTTGCTGGTGGGAGGCCTACATCAGCCGCGAGGTAGCCCGCGCATCCTTCGGCAGGTCCCCGGCGATTGCGGAAGACGATGATTTTTTCGGTCGTTCCACGAACGAGTTTCTGTACTAGGGGAACGATTACGTCCTGCGCACTTGGCTTGTCTCGACGAACCTGTATGGCATGGTAAGGAAGGAGTTGCTCAAGTTGCTCGTTCCCATCGACATCCACGAACTGAAATTGGCCGGATCGATCGAGAACGCCCTCAATCAACGGTACTGGGCGAACGGAGGTTACAAGGGTTCTACAGGCGAGCCACTCATCGAAATGATTGATGTTGCCAATGACAGCGGAGAGCGCAATCAATTGGGGTTCGACACCCTGCTGGCGAGCTGCGAGTAAGTGAGTGAGAAGCAACTCCACAACAATCCCGCGCCCTGGGTCGGTGATAAACTGCGCCTCGTCGAGGACAACGAGCCCTATCTGGCTCAGAACACCCGCATTTCGTAGGACGAGATTCAGGAACATCTCGTATGTCAGCACTGCGATCTCGTACTTGCCACGGACAAACTGGCCGGTTTCATCTGTGTGATCGCCGGTGCAGCGGATGACTCTCATCCCCAGTTTTTCCCCGTAAATGCTGACAAAAAGATCGTATTTCTCGTTTACGAGTGCACGGTACGGAAGGAGGAACACCGCCTTGCGGCCATCAAGAATCGCTTTGGTTGCGGCCAACTCTCCAATGAATGTTTTTCCGGAACTTGTTGGCGCGACGACCAGCAGCGACTCACCGTCAAGGATTCTGTAATCGTTGATCGCAGATAACTGCAGAGCGTTAAGCCCGCCTCGAAATCGTGCGGTCCATTCGTCGAGCACAGAGGAAGGGATGCCGAATCCTTTGAGATCATCGACGGCGGCACTTACCGTGATGCCAGCCGCTTCCGGAAATGCCGCAAAGAATTTAGTGCCTCGCATCAATCTTGGAAGTGCAAGGCCACCTTCCACATGGCCGAGCAACACCGGCGTTTGCGTGACGCCAAGTTGGCCGGCGGCAGCTCTGACGTTCTGCATCACAGCTGCCATGGCCGCGGTGAGATCGATATTTGCTTCTTCACCCTCCTGAAGCGCATGCATCAGAGCGAACGTGAATAAACCGTGCCTATGCGTCGGGGATTCATATGCAACCTCATTGATATGACAGGCTGAAATTAGGATTCGCCCAGCTCCGGCCAGTTCGTCGAGCGGAAGACCTGGGTCGCGCGAAACGGGTGAGTCGTCAAGAACACGAGCTGGTGCAGCCCCGCTGAAGCAGCAATCGATCACGCAGAGAATAGCTTTTGCCTTGGATGCCTTGAAGATGGCAGCAAGCTCATCCATTCCGATTGTCGTGGCATCAAGGTTGTTGCGAAAGGTATCGTGCGTTACAAGCCGTTGATTTCTGGTCCCGTGTCCAGAGAAGGTAAGAATAACTGTATCGTCTTCCTCCGCTGTCGTTAGTGTGCCGTTAAGAGCCGAGCGAATGTTGGCGGCGGTTGCATCCGCGTTCGTGAGCAAGCTAGCTGCGGCACTGGGCATCGAATCCGATATCAGTGCCCAGAGTGCCGTTGCGTCGCGCACAGCACCAGTCAGTTCCCGCACTGTGCCGTCAGCGTATTTGTCGATGCCAATAAAGGTGGCTTTAAGCATGAGAACGAGGTCCTTACGTCAACAAACCATTCAAGCAGCCTCAGGTAAGGTGCGCAGATAAACAAACTGGGCGTTTATTGGTTGGCCTACGGACGACCTGACAGTGAGCGGCCCAGAATTCTGCTTTGGATTGAAGCTAGTTGTGACATCGAAGGCCCACTCATATGGGTTTGAGATACCAAACACGGCACGGACATTCGGCGGAAAAGTGACTTTGATTTTCACATCGGCCAGCCCTGTGCTTTCGCTGTACAGATACTCTCCGTCGTACCGAACTCCTTGAGTGTCGGTGCCATAAACTCGACCGTTCTCGAAAATGAGCACTCCCATCCCGACACCTTGCTGCCCTTGAAAACTGATTCCATACATGCCGTCGCGCATTTCTGTTCCTTTCCGTTTGAGCCGATTGAGTTCCACCTGTCGGAGATTTTGCGGGAGGAGCTGCAGGACACGTAGATATGCCTCCGCGGGTCCTGGAATTGAACGCTGCTCTGCTACCCAGAGCGTGATTGCCCTGGAAGTTACACCGATCAGGCGTGCGAAATCGGCTTGGGTAATTCCAAGCTCCGCCAATGCCGCCTTCAGCTCATCACTTGTCATAGTACAATGTTCTGATATGTATAGAACATTGTCAACCATAAACAATAGAACTATGAGAGTGATTGATTATATTGGCTTTAGTGGACTCGCAAGATGGCCCGTCAAAGGTGCTGGCGCCCATGCTGGCACCCTTGGATCAGCCCAACCCCGGCTGCCGGCTCTACCATTTTGTCGGGGGTTTCAGAGATGAACCGACGTTCGGTGCCTGCCATCCGGAATGCTTGTTTCCATCTTTCATTGCCCGAGGCGATTCATCCGGAATAGCTACAACTGTAGAGCGACAAACCCGCGATAAACTCTACGCTGACGCTAACTAGCGTGAATCGGCGTTGCCATCGTAAGCACTACCCTGAGAATCCTGTCTAACTCAGAGGCTGTTCGACCGCGAAGTATGACTCCTAACTCCATCCGCGATCGCAGGCTCGAGAACGTCATATTTGCACTGCCCAGATAAGCTCGCTCGCCACGGTCGGCGCTTATTGCCTTGAAATGAAATGTCTGCGTTTCCCTACCCTCGCCTTCGAACCACGAGAGGATCGCGCAGCGTGGGTCGTACCTGAGTTTCTCCAACTCTGCTCTAACCTCAGGTGGCAATTCCTGCGAAAATCTTCCCAGCAGGGATACTTGCACACCAGATGCGAGTTTCTTACTCACAAGAGCGACCATTTCGGCTGTGGTCGACGCGTCCCAGAAGGGGGAAGCCACGATCAGAGATTGCCTCGCCGATGCGATCACATCCAGCAAACTACTGCGCAGATCCGTCGAGGTCTCGTGTACTACATGTTCGGCTGCAGGAGGAAGCGCGGGAGGGAGGGAGACACACAATTGTACATCCGCTGAATCGGAAGAGCGTTCACTGATGATCTGAAGGGCCGCTTGAATGCCGGTTCGCATTTCCTCAGTCGCAGCAAATCGGTCCCTGTCGTGGGTGTATCGAATCCCTTGTCGTTGCAGAATTCCAAGGTCGGACAAGGCGTTGAGCGCAATTATGGCGTCGCCATCAGTAAGAGGGCGTCCACCATCACCGCGAACGGTTTTGAGGACTTTGGATACATCGTCCCCGCCGCTCGCAGGTAGCTGCCTCAACGCGTCCTCGACCGCGGGGAGCAACCACGGATACTGCTTTAATGTGAGGACGTAGGCTTTCATGTTGCCGCGGGGCTTTGTATTTCCCAATACCCGATAAGGCGAGTTTCCGACGCTACGCCGGCCCAGCGCCAGGTCATCGTTTTCACGCACAACATCTGGTTTACGACGGAACTGCTCGCGCGGTTTGAAAAACGTCCGCAGGACTGCTCGTACTATGACGTGGCGCGTGACGGTACGAAAATCGGGATCGTGAGTAAGGGCACGCATCCACGTTCCGATACCTTCTCCAACTTGCGCGGCAGGATCAATACATTGATTCAATCGGCCGAGAAAGCAACGGGAGAAACGCAGGCGGCACTCATTGAGAAGGCGTACGAGCTGATCAGAAATATCTGCGAGGTCATTGTGGAGCAGGAACTGCTGCAGGGAGTAACCCAGCGATACCAGCCGAATGTCATGATGACCAAGCTTCCCAAAATAAACTTCGCAGGCCTCGAAGGGGCAGTAGCCGCTATCAATCCGATTTTCGAGGATTGCTGCCGTTATATCGGGTCGCATTCACAGCCCATGGAAACGCTCAATGTGCGGCCAACGCTGGACTCGCTGAAAGCGCGGACTGGAAGAAGATACAGGACGCGCGGGATGCCTATGCGAAAAAGAACTGAAAGAGGGCCGGCCCAGATCCATCTGAGCGTTCTTCAGCACGAAAGCTACAGGTAGCGGTATGGGATTGTCGCTCGTCAAAGACATCGTGCAAAAGCATCGGGGTTCGCTGCGCGTCAGGAGCAGCACACAAGCGGGCCGACACGCTACTGTGTCTAATTTGTTCCTACCAGCGGCATAGGAAAATCGCGGGAAGCTCCTCTCCTCTGCTCCTGCGATCAGCGTAGAATTTGTCAATGGCCCTGTTTGGGTCTCCCGGAGGTACCTGCATGAAGCAACTTGGAATCAGCTTGTTCTTGTTCGTACTATGGCTGTCGCTCTCAGCGATTGCCCAAGACACGGGACAGCAGTCAGGTGCTAGCGATCAGCACAAGGAATTCGACGTCGCGCCTTCTCCGTTTCTGATCTGGCCGGGAACGGCGACATGAGTCAGGCCTGCGGCCCTATGAACCTGGATTTCGCAGTTGAGCTCGACGATATCCTGTGCCGCTTTCGTTCTGCCCTCGTGCGCGTGTTTCGTGATTAAAGCTAAGTCCTACGATTTTCGTTTTGGTTTAGGCAGATGTACTTCCCCAACGATCTCTAGAATTTGGGGGTATCTCGGATTCTCATTGAATCGAACTCTGTACCCATTGCCTCGATGCAACTGTGAAATCAGAGCAGTTGGTACATAGGCGTAACAGGATTCCATGTACGTTTGCGTATTCTCCGAGAACGTATTGAATCGGATTTTTTCCTCGCCCCGCGCCATTGGAGTTTTACGATATGGGCGGATCACGGCGAGTTGCCCTTCTGCCTTGTACCGCGCGGCAGCGCCTTTTACCATTGATCGTGCTACAGTGCCCGGTCGGTAGCCGCGATCGACATCAGTCCCGCCACGATCAGCAGCCGCCTTCGCAGCCTTGTCAACCAATTTCAAGATCGGAGTCTTCTTGCCCAAGTTCCATTCAAAATCTACTCTGATCCCGGCTTTCGCGTGCGCTGAAATCAGTTGGTTCCACAAGTCCGCATTCTCTCTCGGCTCGTCATATTGATTTCTCCAATCGTTTTTCTTCCACTCCCTAGCTCGACCAAGATTGTCCTTCACATATTGTGCATCGGTGAAGATTTGCACGCGTGTCACATCGTCCCATGGAACATTGTCGCGGACCCATCTGAGCGCACAGATGCAGGCGAGTAGCTCCATCCGATTGCTGTTGCTTTCCTCACACCCGAAATCAACGATCTGCTCATCCTGAAGCTGCAAGTGATCTGGGTAATGGACGATGGCGGCACAGCCAGACTTCCCTCCCGGATTCTTGTAGCAAGAGCCGTCCGTGAAAATGTGAATAGCGCGAGGGTCTGCCGACATTGTGAGGTTCCAGGCCGATTATATGTTCAAAGGAATGAGACCGGAGTGCTCACGAGCCAGAACTGAATCCACGCGTCACACGTTGCATCCAAAGCAGAGCGTGTTGGAAGGACGATCAGATGAGCAAACGTGTCTCGGATGACGCGATTGATATGCTGTTTCGCACTGCCCGGACCTACAACGGGTGGCTTGATTAGCCCGTAACAGATGAGTCTCTACGTCAACTCTATGATGTGCTGAAATGGGGACCAACAAGCGCCAAGCAAGTCCTGCGCGGTTTCTGTTCCTGCGAAGCAAGGATGCAAAGGAGCGCCTGCTCCCGGCACTTTCACCGGGGAACTTAGAGAAGACAATGGCAGCACCGGTAACGGCCATCGTCGGGTATGACGTGCGTTTCTATGAGAAGCTGCCAAAGCTCTCGCCGCACAACCCGAATTTTCGGGACATGTTTGCAAACAACCCCGAACTGACAGAGAGCACGGCAAGACGAAACTGCACGCTGCAAGGCGCTTACCTGATCATGGCTGCGCGTGCCCTTGGGTTAGACTGCGGACCAATGTCAGGTTTTGACAATGGGAAGGTTGATGAGCAGTTTTTTGGAGCAGGCGTTGAGCGGGAGGACATGTGCGAAGAATACGTACCCGGTACTATCAAATCGAATCTTCTGTGCAACATTGGGTACGGTGATCCTACATCGCTTCGTCCGCGTTTGCCACGCCTCGACTTTGAATAAGCGTGTCGCCTGCTCTAGATCGCAGAATGTGAGTCCTAGACTTCCGCGTTATGCGTTGTTGCCGCCTACCGCCGCCGTCTTCGGTGCCCTTTCTATCTGTTCCTGTACTTGCCGCCTAAGCTTTGCCAAGCGAAGCTCCCCAAATACCCACCCGGGCGGGGATCACTTATGCTTAGCGGCAATATCAACGGTCAAAGTGTACTGGTGCTGCAAAAACACGTATGCAGGAGGAAGCGAGCCCCATTTGTATTCGGGTTTTATTGCAAAGAAACCAAAAATTGGAATTCGCAAGGCCGCATTGAAGTAATGACGTGGCTTTGACGATAGATACAGGACCTGCGGTTTGTCCAGTTTTGTGGTAAAAATCTCGTCTCGGAGCGGACCTCTATACTGGTATGAAAGTTCCAAAGAGCTGCCCTTGATTCCGGTTGAGTTCAGACTGTCACAGTCGTCCCGTGTTCCTGAAGCACTTCTTGAACAATACCAAAACACCGCGTCAACGGAGGCATACACTCGGCCAATTCGGCCTGACCCTACTTTTTGCAGTCCGTTGCTATAATTTTGCCCATTCTCAAAACCAATCTCAGCTAAAGGTGACAAATTGACAAGGCCTGGATGCATCGGTGGCACGTTGGGGAAAATAAATCGCCCAAAGGAGGCAGTGACGAAGTTACGCGTATCGAACTTGCGATCGAATTCACCTCGAGGATTTGCGACGATCTCAAAGGACGTCGCCTTCAGTCTTTCGAAGCCTTTCGCAGATCGGTTCCGTGTGAGCTGCCGAAAAAGCCCGACTTCACCCCCGAGATTGACCTTGTCCGGACTCGCTCGGGTACCCTTATTTGTCACGAACTCCAGCAGCGGTCGGGCTTGAAAGTACCACTTACTGTCAGGTGGACCGATGTGATGTTTGAACGTTCGATACGCATACTTCAGATCGAAGGCATATATCGTTTGGGCATTCTGCGCGCCTACTAGGCTGGCACTCGCATAAATTTCAGCATCAGATCGGCTTGTTGCCTTCTGTAGGCTCTCCCCGAACGAGGCAACCGACAAGAAGATCGCGATAACCAGATAGATCAATTTCACTTCTCTTTCCCCGGCTCGAAATGGGCGTGCTGCTGAACATGTGACTTTACGGTACTCACTGTCGTGCCAGCATCGTTGGGAATTCCCGCGACGTCTTGCATAATGTAATGCCTGTCCCGACACGCAATATCAACAGCGGGCTGGAAGGCATCCCGTTTCTTGTCGGTATTGAGGCCGGCTTTCTGCAAGGTTCGAGTATCAGGATGTGGTCCTTCAAAGCCGCCAGCCTGGAATATCGCCTCCTGCACAATTGCATTCGAAGTTTCGATTGTCGGGGGGGCGCCTTTGCTCGGCATCTCGCCTCCTTCGGCGCGTTAAACTCGCACTAATGGTCCCCACCGCTTGTTTGAGGTGATGATGTGTCTCCTTTGTGGATTCCAACAAGGACACAAATACCGATAATCGACATTGCAGTTAGACATGGTCGCTACCTTAGTTCGACATTGTGTTACAACTTAGAACAGTAACAACAGTTCTCGATTTGTAAACTGCCCAATCGGCTTTGTTACAAAATCCGAACGGATCAAAGTTTTGTGCTTGACTTCTACAAAAACAGAGAGAAAATGCGCGCCACAGATTGGGGCCTCGACGGTCATTGACCGGTTCTCGGAAGTGTGTCTGCTGGGCCATCGGCTGAGTGGCTGTAGCGCCACAGCCTTCGCACTAGCGAAACAAGCGAGTGCCGGTGGATGAGCGTTATCGTTGCGAGGAGGAGCATGAAGGCGAGCAAGCTCCAGGGCAAATTCGGTTTAATCGTCGTTGTGGCGTTGCTGGCGGTTGTCAGTGCATTCGTCGCTCAGTCGCCTGTCGCGAACGGACAGGAGGGCACCCCGCGTACCACTCCCGCGCCGAACGAGGAGGCCGAGTTCGCGAACGCCTATTGCAAGACAAATGTGAAGACTGCGATTCCGTCGGGTAGCGAGCCAGAAGCCCGCAGATACTACCAGGACCTCGCTTCGAAGATCGGCTTTCAGGTCCAGGATCCCCGCGCCAATGAGCCCGGACCTACGACAACGCTCGTGGATGTGGCGGTTTACTTGGGCTACACCCCGAAGCCTCCCGCTCCGCCGCTCACAGCCAAGGATCTTGAGGGTGGGTCCCCGTCGGAACTGATGGATCCTGCCGCGCTCGGGAGCCGTCTGGGCGGCATCTCACTCTCCGCCGGTGACGTCTTGGTCGCACGGTTCTTCGCCCCGAAGATTTCCGATCTGAGCCAACCCTCGATTACGAAGGCCGGCTGGCGCAAACTGTTGCGGTTACGCGCCCAACCGGGCTCTGCCGCCGCCGCGCATGGAATTCAGTATGGGATAATGCTGTTCAATTTCTTCGCACCGATCGAGCAGCTCGACCCCTTCACTGGAAATGATTCCGTAAATACGCAAACAATCCTTGTGGGGAACGACTCCCGCAAGTCTCTCTATTGGATCGATTTTGGAAAAACGAGCGAGGGGGCCAAGCTGAGTCACCAACTCAATGCATTTTTCGATGCAGGGCACATCCCGGCCTCGGCGACGGCACAGAATGGCGGGGTCGCGGGGTACTTTGTACCGTGTTCCTGCATCTCGTGCCATGGAGGACTACGGCTGGATTTTACGACTACCCCGCCAGCACCTGACAATCATTTTCGTGCGCCACTCCTCGACTACCTCGATACGGACCATTGGCAGGACCGAACGGTGAAAGGCGACGACTTCACAGCACTGAAGGCACCCGTGCTCTTCGATGCGGGGACCTTTGGAGTCATTCTGCTGATAAACGAAGAAATCCAACGACAGAACGCGGCAGCGCAGCCCGACAGTGTGCTGCGGAGAGCTGCGGAGCACTGGCTTGCGTGGCACCTTCAGCAAGGCGCAGGGGCCGAGCCTCTGTTCGGCCGGGCTCTTCGCACCTCCGCCAACTCACCCGTCTGGAATCCAAGCGACCCGACTGACGCTGAATTGCTTCCGAAGTTCAACAGATTCTGCTTTCGGTGCCATGGCTCGGTGAAATTCGACGTGCTTGATAAAGAGATGGTGCTCGCGCTTAGGTCAAAATTGAACGCGGCGTTATACCCAAAGGATCAGATTTCTGATCCCCGATCCGCGATGCCCCCCGATAGAGACCTTCCGCCTGATGATCTAAAGAAGCTCCGCGATCTGATCCTCAGGTTGAAGTAGTCGAATAGGAGAGCCAACTGATGCCATCCACGTTCAGAATTCATCCGGCGCTCGGCATCGCTCGTGTCGGCGATGCTGACGGACCAGGGTTCATCGGACCGGAACAGCCTGACATGCCCGCCAACTGGAACTTAGACACGGGAGGATTTGGGAACTTTAAGGTTGCGGGTCGCATCAGGCGCCAGGGAGTGCGTTTTCGAGTCTTCGAATTTGCTGCGGACGGGTCGCTGGTCGGGGAGGCTCTGCCCGGTCAAGGCGCTGTAGTAGCTATCGAGTGGACAGTCCATGTCGCAAACCGCAAGGCGTCGTTTTTCAAATTTGACGGCCCTAGGGGAGAGAACGGCGACTTTAGCAAAAACGGCGCGCGTAACGATGACGTAATCGGAAACGATGCCCGATCACAACTCGACATCGATCCGGGTCCCAAGGCGGTGTCAGGCCAATCGGCGACCCCTATTATCCTCGCGAACCCGAATCCCAAGACGAACCAAACGATCAAGGACTTGGGCGACATCAGCACTGACGACGCCGGACGCCTGATCTTCTTCGGGGGTCATGGGAAGACCCTCCAACTCTCCAACGCAGCCGAGATCCAAAACTACGTTAACAATGACGGATGGTTCGACGATGTCAGCGATGGGCCGGTCTCCGCTGTCATAGTCTTGAAAGACGGCAACCGAGTGGAGGCGATCGGGGCTTGGGTTACAGTCGCTCCACCGGACTTCGCCCCTGCGGTTGGAAACGTAGTGTCCCTATATGACACCATCTGGGACGTATTGGTTCGGAATCCAACGATCCCGATCCCGAATCTAGCGATGTTCCGACCCGGGGGCACGCTGGCCCGCCTCCAGGAGCAGCGCGATGACTGGAATCCTGCGGCGAATCGATTCAAGTCCTACCAGCCCTCCTATGTCAATGACATCGCAGATGTGCTTCAGCGCGCGTTTAGTGCGACATTTCTGCACGATCCACCCGACCTGAAGAGCCCTTTCCATAACACGATCGCTCCTCATGTCTGGGCTGAGCTCGGGGACCCCGATACCGTGAAGGATATCCTTCGAACAGACGTGTTCAAAAAGATGAGGGACCCCGACTCCACTAGCCCGGCGGACTGCAGCCAAATGCCAAGAGGTCTCGGGGACGAGTACTGCGACGAAAGTGAACACCCGGAGGCCGGTTCCGCCGAGCGGACGAATCCTAAACGCTTCTTTTCTCTAACGCGTACCCAGTACGCGATGTTCGCCCAGTGGGCCGCTCGCAAGTTCAAGCCGGACGGCACTTCGCCCCCTTCCATCCCAACAGCACCACCCGCGATCACGCCAGACGGTCTAGATCGGGCGGCACTGGAGAACGGTGTCGGGGGCCCATTTTTCCCGGGTATCGAAGTCAGTTGGATTATTCGAAATCCAACGATCTACATAGAGGCATTTCGTTTTCAGCTAGGTAAGAAAATCGCGGCTGGAGATGAGAGCGTCGGAATTCCAGATGTAACCGTGCGCCCCGGCTTTCTCACACAGCATATGGCTCTTCCATGGCAGGCGGACTTTCGTGACTGCAAGAGGGAGCCTCTTACTAACCCTGCTACAGGCGCGCTTACCTTTGCGATGTGGTGGACGGGGCAGCGCCCGGACGACGTCTTCCCCGAGGCAACTCCAGACGAACAAGTGCCATGGACACGGCCCCCCGACTTCAATGCGTTGGACGGCGACCCGGCGCGCTTCAAGGAAATGGTAGCCGGTTGGGCCAAGTTGGGGTTCGTGGCTCGGCAAGGTCTGAACCGCAAGAAACCGTGGCTAGAGACAGAACGATCGTGAGTAAGGCGCCTGCGGTGGCGGTATTTGGTGCAGGCCCAGCCGGGACTATGGCCGCTCTGCAGCTCGCCCGGGCAGGACTCAACGTCCAGATCATCGCCCGCCAACTGCAACGGCGCTGCGGTTTTGCCGAGACGCTCTCGCCCGAAGGGCGGAGCGCACTCGCACTTGCTGGGCTCTGGGGTCGGCTCCCGAGGGGCGTTGCCGTCCCGTGTCCAGTTGTCGTTAGCGCATGGGAGCGGCCAGAGCCATCATACCGATCCTTCATCACCAATCCGTATGGTTGCGCCTGGCATGTCGACCGCCCCCGATTCGACAGCTGGCTTCTATCGGAAGCGGAAATAGCCGGCGTAACCCTGGTGACGGGTACTGTAATTGGCATTCGACGTACCAACGGTCACTGGGCATTCGATGTCCGCCATACAGATGGTAAAGCATGGGCTGCGAATGCGGATTTCTTGGTCGTAGCTACGGGACGGTACGGTCCCGCCGTGAGACTGGGAAACCGTGAGCGGATTGATGCGCTTTGCTTAATCGGCGGCTTGTCCGAACCCATGGCGGATGCTGGAAACGCGCTCCTTATAGAAGCAGCGGCGGACGGATGGTGGTACTCGGCACCGGTACCCGGTGGTCGAATGTTCGCCGGTTGGATGATGGATGCAAATCTCATGGCAGGCAAGCGATATGGCGAGGCTATGGAGGCCGCCTTCTCTCGCGCGCCACTCACTCGAGCGAGATTGGCGAATCCACCCGAGGCGTGTTGTGTCGGAGTGGCGAGCTCGGCCATGAGGCCCTGCGCTGGTAAGGGCTGGATAGCCGTCGGCGACGCCGCGCTAGCCCGTGATCCCCTTTCAGGGGAGGGGCTGGCCTATGCGCTCCGCTCGGCGCGGGAAAGTGCAGAGACCATCCTCAGCGCGCTAGAAGGGGATCCGTCTGCTTGGCAGGCGGCGTCGATCCGAGGAGCCGCAGCTGTTGCTCAGTATCGGAACCAGAAGGCCTTCGCGTACCGAGCGGCCCAACATCGGTGGCCAAGGGAGCGGTTTTGGGCTCGTAGGCTAAGCTAATTTAAACCTCGCCCCGTTTCGTACAGTCTGTCCTTTTGACTCCGGGAATGCGAAATCGAGTAGATGCACGTTTCCAATCAAGGAACGGCTCCTTCGATTGCCCCAGTTCGACTGCCACGCTTCGATGAACTTAACCGGGTTGTAACCAGACTTCGTAAGATGGCGAACTTGCTTGGGCACTGGCGAAGCCGTGCTTGCGACAATCTCTATATGGGTAAGCCTTGCTACAGTTCAGAACTCGTGTCAACTTTGTCTTGAGATGACTCTTCTGACTGGCATCTACCTTCGTCTCCACATCGGACAGTTGGGGTCTGGCTACGGCATCTCAAACATTTTGCGGAACGTCGTGAAAAATCACGTGTCTTATAACAACAGTGGCAAGATCATCTTGTGTGATCACACTCAGGGTTCTCTTTTCCGGGGTATGGGCTGTGACGGCGTCTGCCAACAACGCCCTCCAAGTCGCGCTCGCAGACCAGATTGAAAAGCCGCTATCCCTCTAATGAAACATTGGTCGGATGGCTCCCGGTGAAGTTTCAACGTGTCATCGTCCTTACCCTTAATTTGGGCGTATTCTGAAAGTCTCTGGGCAGAATAAACCTGACAATCTCTTTTGTCTGTTCATTCTTGTATTGACCGCTAGCGAGCATCGCAGTAAGTTCGGGCCCGATAGGATCATCCTCCGACCGGTAAACTCCCATAATCGTTGAAAGAGCCCAATTTTTAAGAGCGAGAAGTCTTTCTTCTTTATCGCTTATAGAACGCAAGTGGTCGGGCTTGTCAAAACATCCGGACACAATTTGTCCGTCCTGGTATCCGCATACTGCCAACTGGTCATCATTGCATGTAACGCTTCCGCCTGGTGGGTCGGGACATTTGCAGACATTGCTCATAGTGCCCTCCTCATCGAACTGTGAGACGATACACCGCGCCCTCGCGAGTCACGTCATACGGACGAACCGCGTCTGGTGTGACCGTCATCAACCGCAACTGGCCAATGGCGTCGCTTAGTGACTCTGATGAGATTTGTCTTCTCTGTATCAGAGCACTCATCTCCTGAGCTGTGAATCCCCGCCATTCGCTAACGCCGTGTCTGGTTTGGGCCATACGATCCACGGTGTCTCGAAATGTCCATCCATTGGGGATGCTGAATTCGAATCCATCATCGAGCTTAAATACTCGGGGATAGAAAAACCAAACGACTAGAAAGAGTGCACATCCTGCCGTGCCGGATATGCCAAAGGTCGTGGTCCCAGCCGTCTTATGCATTTCGAAAAGTGCACCACCGGTCAGGAACCCACCGCTGAATCCAGCGCATAATGATGACAACAGTTTCAAGGTGCCACGCTGGTCATCTGTCAACCTGGGCGCGAAGAAGAAGGAGCAGATCAAGAAGATGACCAGCAGGGCGAGAAAGCTGAAGCCTATCCAAAGCGGCGTTGTCATATTTCGCCTCGGGCTACAAGATCACGACCCAAAGTACCGGCTCCGCTGTTTGGACTCATACAGCGCCTCCGTGAATTGCGAAAATGTAGCAATATTTACACTCCGGCTGCGTTAAATTCAAGCGAGATGTCAACCCTGTTTCAAAATCCGGAATACCGACTCCTACAATCTGAAAATTGGTTGTGAGGTGTACGATTCGTCCCCTTCGTGGAGGTTCAAATGTCGCTGACTGGCGCTTGTATGACCGAGCTGAACTCAATCGTGCTGCTCGCCGACGCGAGCGGTGCCTGAGCAGAAAGTATCGGTCGAGCGTTAGAGCGGAAAGCAGATGCTAGCTCTTGCTGTCTATTTCGAGATCGAGATTTTGTGGGACTTTGAAGGGACAAGACGCGTGTGAGCGCCCCGTCAGAGGCGCCCGGCCTTTTTGTGCAGAAAAAAACGTTCAAATCTCTCGGCGGCAGTCGCAAACTGTGCAGCTGGTCCCTCCAAAACATGGAGCGCGCGCCGCGCGACATCTTCGAGAGGCTCAACCTTAGCAAGTTCTTGTTCGAGGAAGTGGCTGAAAGACACTAGGGCTTTTTGATGCTCATTAACCCGCTTACTTGGATTCGCGATTGGCGCGGGCATAGTGCCCTCGTCAATGTGCTCAGGCGTATTAGTCCGGGGAGCTTGCAGTTTGGTCAGATCCGAACCGAATGAGGCGGCTTTTGCAGTCCTGTTACCCAGCGGACCTAAACCCCATTTGTCGGAAACATACTTGAGCAAGCTCGTGTGATCAAAAATCGTTGGTATGACTCCTGGTTGAACCCAGGGTGAGACGAGAAGCGCGGGAACGCGCACTCCAAGCTGATTGAAAGCGTATTCGAATATCTTGTCATCTGGGGGCTCAGCGGCAGGAGGGGTCAGATGATCGTAAAATCCACCGTGTTCATCGTACACAAATAAGAAGAGCGAACTGTTCCATAAATCTTTATTAGCGCGCAACGCATTATAAACCTGTGCCAGCAGCCGTTCTCCGGCCATGACGTCCGAGGGAGGATGTTGGTCATTTTGCTCAGCGCCTTTGTATGCTGGCTCGATAAAACTGAACTGAGGGAATTCTTTGGCGGCGCCCGTGACATCGCTAAAGAATGTATCCATGGAATGATAGTGGAGTGCATGCTTCAACTGGTGGATCATCACGAGAGACTGCGGAAGCCCATGGTGATAAATCTTCCAGGAAATGCCTTTCATTGATAGATGATCGTAGACCGTCGTTTGGTCATAACAGTGCCAGTTTTTGTCGAAAACGCCGGACGGCATCTTGACGTGTCCATTCGAAGTACCGCTGTGAACAAAGAACCGGTTTGGCCACGTAGGTCCTGGTAATGAAGAGAACCAATGATCGCAAATGGCGAAATGTTCGGCGAGCGTGTGGAGAACAGGCAAGAATCCGCGGCGGTAAATACCCATTACTTCTGCCTTCCGCTCTAACGGTACATGCGGATATGACTGTACGTAATCGGACACGTACCCGTATTTCGGATTGAGTTGCCTCAGCACGTTTACGTGCTCGTGCACGGGGTCAGGATCTGTCGTACGTTCGTTGGTGTGTAGCTGCGCTATTTCGTGGGTAGTATCTGGATAGTCGGTGGCTGTGTAGAGGGTGGGGCCGCTGATATCGACGCCTTCTAATTCGGGATAGACCTCCTTCATGCAGCCGAGCATCTGATCGAACGAGTGGTTCTCAAGCATTAAGACAATGACATGTTGAATCGGATCTTCCATCGACTGCTCTCCTTTACACGGTTGTTAGGATACATATGAACGAAAGCGACCGGAAGCGATTTTCCGACATCAGAACGACGTGCAGGGGCAAGGACAGATTCACGGGCCGCGCAGTTCCCGTTCGAGCAAGCCGCAAACTGCTGCCCAAGCTTTAGGAAAGCCCTGGGTTCCCTTGCAGTGTGCTGGAGAGCTAAGACTTGTTGTTTCTCTCTTCGTTCAAGACATTGGCCATGCCCACGGAGGCTACAAGCCTCCGCGGGCATCAATGTCCCGGACGCTATCTTCGTTGGCCGGTTTTCAGGTGATACTCATTGGCTAGTTTTGGGTGATCGGTGAGGCTCGAAGTCAGCTGACGTTTAACGCGAGTGCCACGCTTTTCAGTTCTCTTCCATCAAAGAGCCGGAGTGGCTCGGTACGCGATTATAGGTTCTCAAGCCAGCTCGAGATTCCAGTGTCGGATATCCCTCAGCTCGGAAGGTCGACGCTTGCCTTTTCTGGGTTATCTTTATGCCTATTAGAGGAGCCCCTGAGCCAGCAGGTTCTGGTAAATGGCATTTCTGAGAGCCGGAGGGGCAATATTGGGGTTTTTCAGGCGACATTCACAGTCCCGATGAAGGGTGCCGGAGTAAAGATTCCAATTTCGCTAACAGCTTCCAATCGGACTGAGCTTATCAAGGAAAAAGATGTGCATGGGAGTATTGGGGTAACGCTCGACCTCGACTCATTGTTTGCGAAGCCATCTCAGTGAATCCACCAGCACCGAACTGCCTGCTCGCAATTCCGTGCGGAGACGCTTATGTTGACTCTCACCGTAAGGATCGCGGATCCATGGCCCTCAGAGATCCCAGCATGTGGTCAAAGGACCGGTTTTCCATCATCAAGACGACGATATGCCTATGGCTCTCCAGTCCGGTGGGCATAGTTCCCTCCAGTCCCCGTTTGCTGATTAACTGTTGTGTTGACGTCTCAAGTCCGCCCAGCCTTGTCTTTACCGACCTGTCTATACAGGGTGACTACTACCGCGCCGGAAGCAAAGCGCCTTAAATTTGGTAGTCAGGTAATGCAAATAGCCAGAAAACGAAAGGTATCTGGCGGAGAGGGAGGGATTCGTTCCTTCGGGCCATGTTGGTAGCACGTAGCTTATTGATTCTTTAAAGTGCGTTTTGGGCATGATGTGCAAGATGTGTATTCTCATGGCACAAAAATGGCACAAATGTCTCCTCCGTTTTCCACGCAAGACGAGATTCTGGCTCACGTCCACGTTAAATTATTCGAGTTTGCCGGACCTAATTCGCCCCCGGCGTGCCCTAAAGTTCAGCAGCCCTGCCGAGCCGTGTGCCCTCATAGTCGCTGGCAGGGGCCGGTCCTTCGCTGATAATCGGCAGAAAATCCTAGAGAGAGCCTTTTTTGCACACTTTAACCCGATTTCTGCGAATGAGGTCCATTTCGGAAACGCCGGAGTGTGTAGAACGAAACCCATTTCAGCACCCCGAGAGCAAGTAAGACGACCAGTTTGAAAATAACCAGCTCTGTTCGCACTCACCATTTTTCAGTAATTTAGCTTGCGATAGGCAGCTCTCATTTGCAGCAAATCCGGCTCATTTACTTGACAGAGTGCAGCACTCTCTCCCCAAACTCAATTGCCGCGATCTCTGAGATTCAAGAACTTGATCCTAAGCCAAGTCCCTGGAATGGAGAAGCAGGGGGCGTGTTTTTCTCCAACTTTGGAGGAATGAGATATTTCCCTGCATAGGTCCACGTTCCGGCTAAGAAAGATGACACAGGAATCCAACAAAGCAAGGCTATCCATATCTTCATACCCGATAGCCACAGCACTGGCAATGTCAATAAAAGAAAGACCCATCGCATCACGGATTCATACGTTTGTGAAACTCTGATGTCCTTATCACAATGGGGACAGCTGAAGAACGGAGTAAACCGGACATCCTCCAGCCTGACCCTCGTGCAACACTCGGGACATACGGTTCGCGCGGAATAGGTCGCCGGATAGATCACTCAAGACCCCAATTCATTAAGCGAAGTCACTCAGTTAAGCGCTTAATTCCCCATTCTATCCCCTTCTGGGCGTTCCGAAGGTACTGCCAGTTTCGAACGAAGTTCAAGGTCATCGCGGTTGCCGGAATTCCATAGGACTCCGCGTAAGAATACACTGCCCTCCAAGCACTCACGCCTAACGTGTTCAGACCGGGAACGGCGGTGGGGGCTGCCGCCATCGCAGTCCACGCAGCCCAAAAGGCGGGCTTTGTAATCGGTGCTGCCCTCCGGTATACCTCGGGCAACACACCTTGGCCTATGGAGCCGATCGGCTGGTCCCCGGGTGCAAGACCCGGGTACATACCGTTAATTCTATGCGACTGGTCACCGTTCACAACCCAAGAGAGACTGAAAGGGTCCCAGGAACATCCCATATCGATGCGCTGGCCGACACAATTCAGAGTTAGTTCAGGAGTCGGCGTCTTCGTAATATAGTTACCCCCGGTTGCATACGTTGAATCATTCCAACTCTTCCCATTTGCAACAGGGGACCCAAAGGGTCCTATTCCGCCATTTTGTCGGCAGAAAGGATCAACGCCGCAAGCGGAGAGGCTTGCTCCGCCACGATCGCTTTGATCAAAACTATTTGAGCCGTAGAACTCACTAAATACCCGATCTCCTCCCTGGCTGGCCGCGCCTGCTCCGCCTCCATCGCAGGGACCTCCTCCCAGTGTTGCTACTATGCAATCCAGCATGCCCAAAGGATCGACCGCATTTACTGAATTGTTGCGCACATAGGCATATCGATTCCATGTCTGAGGGTTTTGAAGATCAACAGCGCCCAATCCGGCTGGATCAGGGGAGGTCCAGCGACCTAGTGCGGAATTGGACATTCGCGCCAAGCTGTAGTCCAGACCTGTCTCCGTGTCACGTTTTTTGCCAGTAAACTTTAGGTCATTGGCCACGGTATTCGTGATCACCCGCTCCCCACCAAACGGATAATAATCAGATTCCTGCTGCGTGACGCCCGTCGCATTTGTCATGACCCGCCCGGATCCCAATGCATCAGCAAAATAGTAATACACTGATCCATTGCTATCCCGGCGAGCCACTCGCAAGCTGCCGAACCAGATGTACTCCTTGGTTACATTTCCGCTGAGATCACTCTCAAATAACAACGAGTGACCGCCGTTAAACCAATCCAACTCACCATTGCTCTTTTGGACGCGCCAGCCGAGCCCATCATAGGTGTAGTTCACACCGGCAGCTGACTTCTGCTTTCCTTCAGCATCGAAAGCATAAGATGTCCCAGTGCCATCCGCCGTCATATTCCCGGCAGCATCGTAAGAAAACCCGGTATTTGTGATCCTGTTGCTCGTGTTTACCGATAAGCTCAGTGATGGTGCGGAGCATTGTGTCACATTTGCGTTCAACAAATTCGCGTAACGGTCGTATCCGAAACTTTGTCCCCAGCAATCTGTTCCTGAAGTCGCTTGGGTCTTTGCTGTGGCGACTCGGTTCATGTAATCGTAAGTAAATAGTTGTGTGCGGCCTGCGTTGCGATTGTTGGTAATGGATGCTACATTGCCGTTATTACTTCCACCGCCTAGATCGTAGTTATAACTTAGATCTAGAACGGTTCCGTTTGATGACATTGCCTTGGTTGCGCTCAGCTGTAGCCGATTATTGTATCCGTACGTGAGCGTGATTCCGGCAAACCCGCCGTTCACCTTGCCGTAAATGAGAGAAGCCAGTGCTCCCTGTGGAGCATAGATCGCTGTAGCGGAATAATTTATCGCGTTCGCTGTGTCCGTTGCCGAGATCAGGCGGGCTGCGTTGCTGTATGCATACGTTACAATTCGTCCGCTTGGGTACGTCTCAGAAGCTAGCGACCCGTCCAGATTGTAGCTGTAGGATATGGTTTTCGTAATGCCAGCAACAGTTCGTCTCTCACTGAGAATTCTTCCGCAGGTATCATAGCTCCAGGCGGTTTGTCCTGAACCGTCGCTCATCCCTGTGCGTCGACCTTTGCCATTGGTGATTGTCAAGCCGTTATAACTTGTCTGGTCGTAAAAATATGAAACAGCTGGGGTCGTGTCTGAATACGTCTTGCCAGTTATACGATTCTCCGCATCGTACGTGAAAGTAATCGTAACCCCTCGTGAATCCGTTTTGCGGCACAGAAGACTTGGATCGCCACTGCACAGCGCCCCCGCTGACGTCGTGTAGTAGTAATTCGTAACACCGGACTCAGGATTAGTTTCTGAAGTCATGCGAGACAGCGCATCATAGGTGTAGCTTCGCGTCTCGCTTCCCTGAACAACGTTAATGAGATCGTCCAAACCGTCATACCCGTAGCAGGTCGCCACAGTCAAATTATTGCTCGAATCCGCCTCGTCCACTTCGATCAGTTTGTCATGGTCATTCAACCACTTTTGCCGCTTTTTACCTGCCTCGTCTACGGCCAAAACTGGGTAGCCGATACCATATGTGGCGGTTGAACACAGCTGCGAACTCGCCCCGCCATTGCTCGATACTGCCGTCCCGTAGTACGTATGTGCGACATTGCCGTCCGTGTGCTGCAATGAAGCGACATGATCGATCCCGTCGTACGTAGTCGTGTCGGAGCCGTATGTGGGATCAGATGTGGAACGGTAAGGGTTCGTCGTTACCTGAAGCCGCCCGGTCGTATCGTAGCTAGTATCTGAGTTGGTTGCACCATCAGGATCGCTTAGCAAGGTGGTCCGACTAGCACGTCCCCATGTGTCGAGCAATTGTTGATCGTGACGGCAACTCGTGCACGAGCTTGAGGCAGTGGTCGACGTGATGCCCGTGTAGGTATCCACTTGTGTTTCCGAACTCGCGGGATACGTTAAGAGGGTCCACCCACGGTTACCATTGGTCAGAGGCAGGTATGTATGTGTTGGGCGTTCCATGGAATCCATGAAATGCGAATACGAGTCAGCAAGGTTTTGATCCTTGGCCATCGCCTGCTTGCCGGTGCCAAAATAGTAACCATACGTGGTCGCCCCTGATAGAGGCCGTGTCATTTGCGTCAGGTAGGCATTGGATGGGTTCGAACCAATTGAAGACGGAGGATTGGAACCGTTGTCGTTGTAGAACCTATCAACAAAACTGAACGTAGTTGCTGGATTATTTCTCGGATCAACTGTCTGCACCAATTGTCCAGTGGTGTCGTAGAAATTAGTTGTGCTCAGAAATGTTGATCCCGTCAACCAGCGCTGGACCAACGTTACGTTTCCTCGAATGGTGTTCCCTGTCCCATAATTTGTATCGTCATGCTGGACAATGCCCGTCTTTGAGGTCAGAGCGGTGGAATCATAAGTATTTCTCGTTTGCGCAAGTTGGGTACTAGCGCCATCCTGCACAGTGAAGACTGCGACTTTATTCAGAATGTTCTTTGCCACGTACTGCGTATAATTCGTATAGCCAGAACCCGATACAAACGACCAAAAGTATTTCCTGTCCGGATTTGGCGGCTGGGTTCCGATGTAATATTTCCACTCAAGAACTGAGGTGATATTTCCGAACTGTGCGCTGTCGTAGGAATATGTCTTTCTAGTGTTGACGTTTCCTGCAGGCGTAGGCAGCATTACGACAGAACTGGTAAGCCGAATGAATGAGGGCTGGGACATATCGTAATTCAGAGTGGTGTCCCGAAGTACCGTTCCAGTGGGTGGGCCAGAGTATTCGACAGTGTGAGTGTTCCAGGCACCATAACTGTTAAGCGTGAAGGTATAGACAGTGGCATCGCCACTCGGCTTGGTAACAGTCACCTTTTGTTTGCAATTTTCCGTGCCCGGTGCACAGGTAGTGATCACGGCGGGAGTATAGGACCATGTGCCACCGGCAGCAATGTAGCCGGTAGCCCAACGATTTATGTTACCTTTTGCATCCTGGAAGTTCGTATAACTGAACGTAACCGTCCCTCCTGTGGGCAAAACCATACTAGTAAGCTCGCCGTAGGAGTCATAGTGAAACTGATAGCTTGTCCCATCAGGCAATGCGATCGATTGAGTCTGCGCTACTGTGCTTGAGCCTTCGGTAACTCCTGACTGTCCAAAATTAGTAGTGATGACAACGCTTGTGAATGGTTCCGAATAATCATTCGTCGTATTTTGTGAATTTGAAAGTGAGTAGGTGCATACACCGCTCAAGCAAACAGCAGGGTGTACGGGTTGCCGGTATAAGGTATCTATCACATAAGTAGTGCCATCGTTTGGGTCAAAGCTGATGAAGTTGCCATTGGCATCTCCCGTAATCGAGAATCCACTAATTGGATCTGGAGGCGTGAACTGGGTCCCATCGGGATAGTATACAGTTGAAGAAGTTGGACCAACCGAAATCATGAATCCAGACGAATCGTTTGCGTATGCGGTGGGAGTTGAAGGCGGAAGTGTGCAACCACTAGGGGGATTGCCGTCTTCCACAATCTGCGCGGCAAAGGTGTGCGTAGTGCCGTTTTCGTCTATCCAGGTGTAATTCGATAAGATATAGTACCCGGACGCGCCGCAGGGGACAAATGTTACCGAGTTGTTAACGGAAACGTCGGCGTAGCCATTGGAAAAGCGCCAGCCATCAGTACTCGCTCTCCAAATTTTAGAGGGACCGGAGCTATCGATGTACCATATGCGGCTGTTATATACGAACTTCTCCTGAAGTGTCCTGCCTCCCCGTTGAGGAAAACCCCTCACAGGAATCTCGATATGGAGGTTTCCATTGGCCACATTGATGACGCCATTCTTCACCGGCAAGGCTGTAGTGAATGTGGGAAGCCCCGTAGAGGAAAGATAGTTTTGAGAATGGGCGCTCGGCAATATCATACAAAGCGTAACCATGAGAACAACCAAGCGAATGTGTTGCTGACAAATCGTATTCATTGCCAATGTCCTTTCCACAAAACAATCTCAGAACGCTTAAAAGCGAAAGTCCGCATCAGTTAGTCCGGTGTTGAAGGTGACACTATTTAGCTGCAAGGACCAAGTGCGGTTTGTATCGAGCGTCTCGGCAATGGAGAACGGTACTAGGCTCCCGTTTACGACTCGGAAATCGGAGTAGTAGACGGCATGTGGAATATCCCGCGTCATCGTTTCGTTCGGGTGTGTCTGATTGTGAACAGCGACGATGGCGAAAGTGTTCGGGTCGATGAAGTAGTTCATGGCAGCAAGATGGCTCAGTTTGTTATCGGGAAGCTGCGGTTGGACAGCGACCTCGTGAAACTTCCCGCCGCGCATAGCGATTGTCTTGGCAGAGATCGTGAGGTTATGCCCGAGAGCCGCCTCCATCATTCTCAGCCCGGGAAACGTTAGCGCTCTTAGGCCTATGGCATTGTGATAAGGAATTTGCGAGATGGTACCGTCGATTTCTTTCACCTGACCGAAGTCATTGCTTACGGCCCAAGAACGCACTCCTCCAGCCACTTTGGCATCTAAGCGAAACTGGGCTGTGCCCCGGCCTCGGATTGTGGCCTCACCCTTTACCTCCTTGCCCGCCCAATAGTAGGTGATAGTGCCGACGCCCACGTAATCTCGGATTTGACTCAGCGCAGCGGTTCCTCCGGCGGCAGCTAAGCTTGCTTGTAGGACCTCGGCCGCTTGCGCACGGGTCATGGGCGTGGCTGAAAATGTGCTATGCGAGGATTTCTTTGCAGTCTGAGCAATTGCCAAGCTGGCAAAGGGCAAGAGAACCGCGAGCAGCCGTAAAGCTCTCATATTTTCACCTCAGATCAATCTGGCTACGCAGCCGCGATGGCTGCTTTGGTGTCGGGCAGGGGAACATTTGCCGTCGTGGGACTTGGAGACATAACCGGTGTGGCAGCGCCAGCCAGTACCTCCACGAGCGTCGCCAGCTCTTGCGGGTTCACCGGCTCGTCCAAATACAAGTCGGCATATGGGTCACCAGCCTGGAATGCCTCCGCCAATTTTCGTGAAATAACAACAACCGGCGCACTGCCGATCTGCTTCGCGGCACGGAGCACACGCAATCCATGCTTGTGTTTCGTGTTGTAGTCAGTGACGACAACATCGAAATGGTCGTTTCCGAGCTGCCTGATCGCCTCTCGTATGGAGTAACAGCCAGTCACTTGGTGATGAGCTGTCTGCAAAATGCGGGAGATCTGTGATACGTGACTCCGTTTTTCCGCGAAACAAAAGACCGTAGCCATCGAACTGCCTCCGGTTTAGCGCACACTCCAAGCGCGACGCGTGTTTGCTTTGGTTGCGTGGTCCCAGATCTGAATTAGGAACTCAAGCTTCTAGGCGGAGATTTGCTCGGGCGGACAACTGTGGAAGACAAATTGGAACGCAGATTACAGAAAGAGTTCTGGCGCTGAGCGTTCATTGGGACTGCCTCCAGGATTACGGGGGCCCGTTCGTTATGGCGGGGAGCGCGGCAGGGGAAGCCACAACCAGGTACTCTGGCGAGCAACTCTGGTTCCAACTGTTGGTGGATTTCAAAATACGTCGATATGTTATTTCTTCTTAACAACTTTCAGCACAAGTCGAATCGGTGACACTGGCATCCGGCGGGTCGTGCCTTCACACATTTGTGGCATGAAAGTGCTCATCTGTGGAATGCGTTCTGTTTGTAGAATTCTAATGTGTCTCACAAGAAGACGACAACAATGTGTACGCCTTTCTTATGCGGGGACCGACGGCGAACGGCGCTTGTCTATTTGCTGCTCCCAAAATTGGATCAACCCGCGGCCCGGCCCCAGATAGCGCTGTTTCGCCCAATCTAACGCCTGCGAGGTAGAATCGGTCTGATCGTCGTGCTTGCTTTTAGGGAACGTGGTTAGTTCATGAAGGTATTCAGCTAGCCAAACTGCTTTTGGAGGCAGGAACACAAATCCGTTCTCAATGGTGGCGGAGGCCGAGTGCAAGCGCATGATTTTGTCCATGGTGGGTGCGTAGCGAGTCACGCCATGCACCCGTTCGTAGACCAGCTCCTGAATCAATTGGGTTCCCGAGGCTTTGTCCTCAATTAAGACGTTGATGGGACGAAACTCTTCCGCTTGGGCATGCACAGCCCGTTTGAGTTCGGGATAATCCATGCGTTTGCGCAATACATGCAGGAGGTAAAGCTGTCTATTTTGCATTCCCCAAGTGGTACAGACGCTAAAATCGCTCAATTCAGTGTTCTTGTTTGCGGTATCCCAACTCTGAAAAACCAGCTCAAACGTGGGAGGCAGATCAGCGGGAGTGTAGTACTGGAACCAGGACTGTTTTATCATGCCCCCGCCGAGCGGAGCGGGCGCCTGCTGATACTGACCAGCAAAGTTGTATTCACCTTGGGTTTCGCGCAAATGCTGGAGTAGCTCTAATGGTTCCCGCTGGGGATGGAGTGCTTCTCCAAGCCTGCGTCGGACCGTTCGACTCTTGAACAGCGTAGGAATCACGTGGATCTCGTCTTCTTCCGCAATGGCTGGAAAGCAAAGCGATTCCCACGATTCTTGAGCTTTGACATGCCCCACCAGGTCATCTTCGTGGAGCCGCTGCATGATAAGAATGATGCAGCCGTTGCGCTTGTCGTTGAGGCGGCTGTAAAGGGTGTGATCGTACCAATCGTTTACCGCCGTGCGTTGAGACTCCGATAAAGCTTCATCGGGTTTGAGCGGATCATCGATAATGAGGAAATCTGCACCTCGACCCGTTAGCACGCCCCCGACAGAGGTCGCCAGTCGGAAGCCCTTCTCGGTAGTCATAAACTCCTGTACAGCCTGTCTTTGTGGGGAGAGTCGTGCCCCCGGAAAGAGCCGTTGGTACCAGTCGCTGGCCAGCAGGGCGCGGCAGTCAATGGCGTGCTTGTTGGCCAGATCTTGCGCATAACTGGCGCAGATCACCTGAGTGCTGGGGTTATGGCCGAGGAGCCAGGCTACGAAAGCGACCGATGCGCAGTGCGATTTTAGCGAGCGAGGCGGAACATTGATGATGAGCCGCCTGGTTTCGCCGCGACGGCAGGACTCCAATCCGGCGGCGATCTTCTCGATGTGCCAATTGGGCCAGAAAGTAGTTTGAGGATTCAGCTCATGGAAGCTGCGCTCCAGGAAGGTAAAGAAGTCCCGGCGCAGAATGACACGGTATTCCTCGGGGGTCACTTCAGGATTCATGCGTTCCGCCTTTTCCCTCGTCTTCTCGAGTGCTTACTAAGCGCTTGCGAACACCTTCCAGTACCTTTAAATCGGCATCTTCCATTGCAGCGGGTTCCGATTCTTGCCCCTGCGGAATTGGCATTTCCTCCGCCGATCTTTTTACTTGCAAAACCTGCATGATGGCCCGGAGATCGCCGGACGCCGCCTTATTGGTTAGTTGTTTGATTGTCGCTTCAAACTTGGTAATCCTCTTCCGTTGACCGTTTTCGTTGATGAGGACCCTTTCATTAAGCGTTTTGGTAAGCACTTTCGAGAGGTTATGCTTACCCTTGGGACGGCCTTGCGGGTTGCCCGACTTTCCTTTCTGGAAGCGGGTGTGCGTCGGAGGATTGCAGTAGCCGATAACTTCGGGGATCGAACCTTCCTTGCGCTTTGGAGCGGCAGTGCGGTCTTTGTTTTCTGGCCCGGATAGAGATTGTTCTTGTTGTCCACGCTGACGATCCGGGATCTGGCCTTCAATCTTTCTGGGCATTGTGTGACCTCCTGGGCAGCGGTTTCCTCCAATTCCGTGAAGCTCCGGCCCGAATGGCCGTGTAACGCGCTTTGTCCGCTGAAAGACTGCCAGCGACGAATAATGGCGTCGACGTAGACAGGGTCGAGTTCGATTCCGTAGCAAATGCGGCCGGTCCGTTCCGCTGCGATTACCGTGGTACCGCTACCCAGAAACGCGTCGAGAACGATCTCGCCCCTTGCTGAGCAATCCATGATGGCATCCGCTACTAAGGCGGCTGGTTTGACGGTGGGATGCAGGGCAAGCAGATTACCTTCCGAAGTTGATCGTGAGAAGGAGTTCACGCCCGGGTAGCGCCAGACATTGCTACGATAGCGACCGTACTGGCCCAGTTGGACATTGTTGCGGTGAGTCCCTATGCCGCTCTTGAATACGAACACCAGCTCATGCTGGCTGCGGTAAAGCGAACCCATCCCGGCATTGTTCTTGGCCCAGACACAAACGTTCTTGAGCTCAGAGTAGACCTGAGCGCCAGCACTGAGCAGCTCGCCCATATGCCGCCAGTCCATGCAGACAAAGTGAATCGAAGCATCAACGCTGTGGGCCGAGAGCAGTCCACAGGCCGCAGTCAGAAAATCCATGAACTCCGGCTGGGTCATTTCACCGGAGGCCATTTTGAAATTGGCGTGCTGAATGGCCCCCAGTCCGCTGGCGTGTCCTGCGATGGGTACGTTGTAGGGCGGATCCGTAAACACCATCGCAGCACGCTTGCTATTCATGAGATTCGCGTAGCTGCTTTGGTTGAGTGCGTTGCCGCAATAGACGCGGTGCGGTCCGAGTAGCCATAGATCTTCATGGTGGCTGACTTGGGCGCCTGCTTCGGGCAAGGAGTCGGCATTATCCATTCCACCCTCGACCGCCGGCTCGAGCCCCTCGATGAGTAGGTCGATCTCGCCCATCTCAAAGCCAGTTACATCGATGCTGAAATCGATGTCGGCTTCAGAAAGAGCCTTGAACTGCTCGGCCAAGAGACCGCCGTCCCAGTCGGCATTCTCGGTGAGCCGGTTATCGGCGATCAGGAAGGCCCTCGCTTGGGCTTCCGTCAGGTGTTCGAGACTGATGGTCGGCACTTGGGTGAGTTTAAGCAGCCTGCAAGCCTGAAGTCGGCCGTGACCTGCGATGACGCGCAGCTGGGCGTCGACTAGGACCGGAACATTGAAACCGAAGACTTCGATGCTGCGGGAAATTTGTCGGACTTGCTTATCGCTATGTAGTCGCGGGTTCTCAGGATTGGGCCTCAGATCTTTAATGGCACGATAGGTGATTGACAGCCGGTGATGAGAGTGTGAAGGGGATTTGAGCTGCTTGCGGGAAGCCATTGGCGCGGACATCGCAAATCCTTTCCGGATTCACATTTTCCGCGCCTTAAAAACTGGGGTGGACATAAATATAGAACTGCTTCTCCTCAGGCCACAAGAGCAATCCTCAAAAAAGATTGCTCAACATGGTTCAGGACCAACCAACAGCTAGTACCTGCGCTTGCCCCCCTGCACCGGGTGCGAGCCACATGTCGGGCCTCAAGACAACGCCCTCAGATTGGACTTGACTTCACCCGGAAAGGAAGCGGGAATGCTTGCCGGAGCTGCGCCCATGGCCGACAACACCATCCGACGCCTGTTGGAGTTAACACAGATGACCAACGCCGAACTGCGTGCCGTTTGGGGTGCACTTTTCGGTAAGCAGCCACCCCAGCATATGTCCAAGAGTCTCATGCTTCCGATTCTTTCCTATGGCATTCAGGTGCAAGCTTATGGCGGGCTTAGCGCCTCGGCTTCCCGACGCCTGCGCCAGATTGCTCACGCACTTGAAGCCGATCCCGATACTCCACTCTCACTCGCACCTCGGGTGAAGCCAGGCACCCGTCTGCTTCGCGAGTGGAGGGGAGAGACCCACACGGTTACGGTTGAGGACGATGGTTATGAATACAAGGGCGCGTGCTACTCGAGCCTGTCGGAAATCGCTCGCCTGATTACGGGGACCCGTTGGTCCGGTCCACTCTTCTTTGGCTTGAAGATCAAAGAAAATAATGTGAACAAAGCGGAACGTACCCCATGAGTGCGGGGCGCAAATCGACCGTACGCTGTGCGATCTACACTCGCAAATCATCAGAGGAGGGTCTTGAGCAATCTTTCAACTCCCTCGACGCGCAGCGAGAAGCCTCTCAGGCGTTTGTCGTCAGCCAGCGACATGAGGGCTGGCGCGCTCTGGAAACTCATTACGATGATGGCGGGTACTCCGGCGGCAACATGGATCGCCCAGCGCTCCGGCGTCTCCTCGATGATGTTACGGCCCGCAAGATCGACACCGTGGTGGTCTACAAAGTCGACCGTCTGACCCGCAGCTTGGCCGACTTTGCCAAGATCATCGAAGCCTTTGACGCACACGGGGTCAGCTTCGTTTCCGTCACCCAGCAGTTCAACACCACGACCTCAATGGGAAGGCTGACCCTCAATGTATTGCTGTCGTTCGCGCAATTTGAACGGGAGCTCACCGGCGAACGCATTCGCGACAAAATCGCTGCCTCTAAAAGCAAAGGTATGTGGATGGGTGGCAGAGTGCCGCTCGGGTACGATCTGAAACAACGCAAACTTCTCGTTAATTTGGAAGAGGCAAAACTCATCCGCACCATCTATCAGACCTATCTTGAACTGGGATGTGTCTCAAAGCTCAAAGTTCATCTCGACCGTCAGGGGGTTCGGAGCAAGGTGCGAATCAGTGCATCTGGAACCAGGGCGGGAGGAGCCGTGTATTCGCGAGGTGCGCTCTATGCGCTCCTGCAAAATCAAATCTACTTGGGCGAGATAACTCATGGCGAACAAACCTATCCTGGCGAGCACGAAGCGATCGTCTCGCGGGAGGTGTGGGACAAAGTACAGACACAACTCAGGACCAATCATTACCCAAGACGAAACCGTCCCAATCTAAAATCATCAAACCTATTGACAGGGTTGCTGCAGGATGCCGCGGGCAATCGATTCACGCCATCGCACACTGTCAAAGCGGGCAAGCGTTACCGCTATTACGTTTGCCAGCAACATGTGAAGAACGCTGGTCGGCCACAAAGTGCGCCAGCTCGCATTCCGGCATACCACATTGAAAAACTGGTGTTGTCCCGGCTTCAGTCTTTCCTCCGATCAACAAGAGAAGTAGTCGACGGGTTAGGGACGGCTGAGGACCGTGCATCGGTGACTCAGGCACTCGTCGCCGCCGCATCTTCCATGGCCCATAAATGGTCTGACGGGTCGGCATATCAGATGCAAATCGTGGTAAGGAATATCATCGCGCGGGTGATCGTCTACGGAGAGAAGATCGAGCTGTTCCTCCAACAGAGAGCCCTTCGCGCCGTGCTGTTCGGTCAGACTGATGTCCACGCACTACCGGCAGTTAAGGAAAACAAGAGTGCCGAGAATCTGCTTCGGCTAGATATCGAAACTCGATTCGAGCGCCATGGCGGTGAGATCCGAGTGGTAGTTCCGCCTAAAGGGGAAGCGCCTGCAGAGGTGATCCCCTCCATGCTAAAGGCCGTTGCCCGCGCCCATCAATGGTACGAACGCATCATTCACGGTGAATCGTCGAGTATCCACGCGCTTTCCCGAGACATCAGGCTCAACGAACGTTATGTCAGTCGCGTGTTGCGATGCGCATTCCTCGCTCCTGATATCGTCGAGGCCATCCTCAATGGTCGGCAACCAGCGGATCTGAAACTGAGCCAATTGTTCCGACATCTGCCCCCGAACTGGAGTGAGCAGCGTCGGCAGCTTGGGTTCAGCCCAACAAATCGGTTCTAAAGACCCTGCAATGAACACGTATCAGTGAAAACGAATCCCTGATAATTCCCTGTTACGATTCCGCTATTGAAGCCGCCTCTCGCTCCGATGTAAAGCTAGAGCAACCACTTACGGCAGAATTACTGAGGCCCCCTCCCCAAAATACGGGGCTTTTCCCTGTTAAATTCCCTGTTAGCAGGGAGACAGGTTAGCGTGAGACTGCTACCTCCGCCATCGCCCCAAAGATTCCGTCTAGTCTTTCTCGTGATAGGTACCGAACTTCTGCGCCACTGGCTTTAACGTGGGATAGAACTGCACAAATGAGTGCTCCACCGCTGCGTGCTCCTCATGGCATTGCCAGCAGGCTTCTTTGGGGTTGGCTTTCGCGGCACGTCCCGTAGGGCCGAAATTAAAGTACGCCCATTTGTCGGGAAACTTGGCGTCCTTGACCTCAACTCCCATGCCCGCAAAATCGGTTTGGAAATGCCCGCTCTTATTAATAGAGCCCTTGGTCTGGGGTTCCCGTTCTTCTACCACGAACATGGTTTTGTCCGGCCATTTTCCGCTGCCCAGGAATTCGCGATAGGCCCACTGCGGAACGAAGACGTTCGTGAACAATTGATGGGAGCCGGGAGTCGCGGAATAGTTCATGCCTAAACCTGACGAGAGATAGACCCAGTCGCGGTAACTCTCCGGCCGGACTAGCTCGTTGTCTTTTGTGTACTGCGAATGGTCAGACGAACTGCTCTCAGGACCGGCGTTCAGGGCAGCGGTTATGTTTATGGCAATCACACCCAGGGCTACAGCACTGAGGACTTTCAATATTTGGGATCCCGTCATATGTAAGCTCCGTTTGGCGGCCGAGTGCTTGCCTCAAATATCAGCAGCGCTGATTGGCTGTTAGACGCGGGTCGGGTACAAATGTCTCGCCAAAAAAGCTAACCGGTTTCTTCAGGTCATGACCCGCAAGTTGGCAACTATTGACGAGCGAAATATTCCTTCTGTGTCGCGATGTGCGCATCCTGATGGTTAGCTCTCACCTGCAGCGAGTGCACGGCTCCGCCGACGTTCTGTGGCACTGAATAGGAGAGCGCATACGAGCCCTTCAGCCGATTGGCAATTGCCGCCACGGCATCGGAGAAATCCTTCTTGGGATTCAACCAAACTCCACCACCCGTTTCCACCCCCAGGCGCTCCACATTGTTACGTCCGGCGTTGTATTGTCGGTTACGCAACTTATCCATTTCCTGGTCGTAAACCCGTTCTTGTCCACCTTGACCGGTAAGCGTCGGAGCATAGGTTCGGCCCAAATCAGCCGGGGGCGGAGCCACACGTTCTTCCACTCCGATGACGTACAACGCCGCCCATATCTCTTGTGCGTCAGCGATAATTTTGTTGTGCCGGGCCTCTATGATCTCGTGAAATCTGCTGTCCAATCCCGGGCTGTGCCCCCACGGGTTACGAAACAGAACGATCGCCCGCCGCGCTGGCCTTAAGTCGGTGTCCATAAACTTCCAAATGAAATCGAACACATTCGGCCCGCCGCTGGCAATTTGCTGAATATTCATACGCGTGGTGGCAACGGAGTAATTGCTCAGGTCGAAGTTGAATGGGTCCGGCAGGCCAGAGTCCTTGTCTAGCGCGTGAATTGCCGCTTCAACCCGATCGGCGTCCGGCAACCATTCGAGCTGTGAAGTACCCCCCTTTTCGCCTCCCGCCGCGAGCACAAATGCTTTATCAACATTGGGACGCAACACCTTATGAGCCAGGTCAATGGCAGCCTTCTGTTCTTGTGCGAAATGGGTTTTCGAGCATAGAAGAACCATACCCAGATGAAGCGGCAGCTCGGTTGCATTGCGAACCTCCTGCACCGTTCCTGGCTGATTGTTATCTACCACCGAAACCTGGTCCTTGGTCAGGCTCTGCAGCGGGTTGCCGCCACGATCGACTGCGCTCACGAAAATTGTGACTTGCCTCTGGGCAGAAACAGCAGGCGTAGCTGGGGGTCCGGGCACTTGAGAAAAAGCTGCCAAAGAACTTAATAGGAACCCCACTGTGATTGGCGATTTCATCGTATGTTCTCCCACCGGAACTGATGCTCATCAGCGAATGCATCTTTAGCTAACCTTTGTCCCGTTGCAAGCAAAAACTTAACTTTTGTTCTGAATTTCGAAATGGCCGTAGGCGTAATTACCTAGAAGGATCCAGCTTTTGACCTCATATATACGAGGGCTTGCGATCTGGGTATCAGTTAATGTAATATAACTAACTGGTTAATTAGGAGTATTCCTTGCCCACGCTCACCCACAAAACCAGCCGCAAGCCCCGCCTCGGTACTCGCGGCCAGCCGGAGCAGACGCGCGCCGCCATTCTCGATGCGGCGATGCGCGAGTTCGCGGAGGAGGGCGTGGCCGGCGCGCGTACTGACGCCATAGCCAGGGCGGCCGCGGTCAATAAAGCGCTGCTCTACTACTATTTCAAAGACAAAGAAACGCTATACGGCGCGGTGCTGGACCATGTTTTCGCAGGACTCGCCGAGCGCGTCCTCAACGTCCTGAAACACCATCTGCCGCCGAAAGAGAAGTACCTGGCCTACGTCGGTGCGCACTTCGATTACCTGGCTAGCAACCCGCAGCTGCCGCGCATTGTGCAGCGTGAGTTCATGCGTGCGGGACGCACCGCTTCGCCGCATCTGCGCCGCATCGCGGACCGGTACCTGCGACCGATCTTCACGGGAGTTTCCAGCGTACTTAGAGAAGGAATCGAGCGCGGAGATTTTCGCCCGGTTGATCCCGCGCAATTCATTTCCTCAACCGTCGCCCTCATCGTTTTTTATTTCAGCAGCAGCATGGTTTTTGCTCGCATGGTGCCCGGCGACCCACTTTCTCCGGAACGCGTTGCTGCCCGCCGGGCGGCCGTGCTCGACTTTGTTTCCGCGGCCCTGTTTCAAAATTCGCAGTCGTCCGAAGGCCAGGCCGAGAAGCGAAGTCAGAAAGGTAGCCAGCCGTGAGTGCGCGTAATAAAGTTCTCATACTTCTTGTGGTCATCTTTGTAGGCGCGGGTCTTTATTACGCTTTCTCCACCAACCGCACCAAAGATCTGGAACTCATCGGCGTGGTGGACGCGAATCAGGTAATCGTGAGCGCCCGCATCCAGGGCCGCATTGATAAGTTGCTGGTCGAAGAAGGCACGCAGGTCAAAGCCGGGGATGTGATTGCACTGCTCGATCCCGCCGAATTGCAGCAGCAAGAGCGCGCCCTTGCCGCCACCACAAAGGGGATGCGCTCCAAGGTGGCCCAGACCGAAGCCACGGAAGCCGCTACTAAAGGAACTACGTACAGCGATGTCGGCATGGCGGAAGCCAAGCTGCAGTCAGTGCGCTCACAGCTCGCGCAAGCCGAAGCCGATCTAGATCGAATCCGCGCCGACCGCGACCGCATCGTTTCGTTGGCTGATCAAGGCGTGGCTTCGCAACAGGACCGCGATCATGCCGAGTTACAACTGAAGGCTGAGCAAGCCGCGGTCAGAGCTCTGCAAGACCAGGTCCGGGCTGCACAAGCGGATTTGAAGTCAACCGTGGCCCGCACTCACCAGGCGCGAGCGGCCGCCAGCACCGTTGCCGCCACCCGTGCGGACATGCTCAGTGCTGTGGCGCAACGTCAGCAGGCGGAAGTCCGCCTGGGCTACACGCGCATTGTTGCCCCGGTGAGCGGCACCGTCTCGGTGCGTGCCGCGCGCGAAGGTGAAGTCGTCAATCCGGGACAAGCCATCGTCACCATCGTGGACCTGAACGACTCCTGGGTCCGCGCCGCCATCCCGGAAACCTACGCCGATCACATTGCTTTGGGAGATACCTTCAACATCCGGATGCCCAGCGGCCAGGTTATTCCAGGAAAGGTTTACTTCAAGGCCGTGGAAGGCGATTTCGCCACGCAGCGCGACGTCAGCCGCCGTAAGCGCGACATCAAGACCGTCGCCCTGAAGCTTCGCATCGCGAATCCTAGCGAACTGTACGTTCCCGGCATGACAGCCGACGTGCTGGTGCCGTACGCGCATCTTGAATCTGCACGCGCGGGCACGGGGCCGCACTTCCAGCCTGCACAGTCACCACAAGCAGGCTCTGGACAACAACCATGATTGCGGACTCCCAATCCGGCAACGGCAACACTGGCTTCTCGACTGTTGATGCCAGCGGCGCTCCTCTGCCCAAAGCCATAGAAGTAGACCACATCGTCAAAAAGTACGGCGATTTCACTGCGGTGGACGATGTCTCTTTTACCGTCTATGAGGGCGAGACCTTCGGGCTATTGGGGCCGAACGGTGCCGGCAAATCCACGCTGATCCGCATGATGACGACCCTCCTACCAATTACCGCCGGCGCGGCGCGCATTGCCGGCCACGACGTGAGCCGCGAGCCTGATGCAGCCCGCCGCTGCATCGGCGTGATTCCGCAGGCCCTCACCAGCGACCTCGATCTTTCGGTGGAAGAAAACCTCAATATTTACGCCAAGCTCTACGACGTTCCTGCCAAAGATCGGAAGCGCAACATTGACGAACTGCTTGAGCTGGTTGATCTCACCAAGTGGCGTGCCGCGCAAACCAAAACTCTTTCCGGTGGCATGCGTCGGAGGTTGGAGATCGCTCGCGGCCTCGTCCACAGTCCCAAAATGTTCTTTCTCGACGAGCCTACCACCGGCCTTGACCCGGTCTCGCGCGTTGCCGTCTGGGAGATGCTGGGTAACATAAAAAGCCGGCGTCGCCTGACCATTCTGATTACTACCCACTACATGGACGAGGCGGATCGCTTGTGCGACCGCATCGCCATCGTGGATCACGGCAAGCTGGTCGCTCTCGACACTCCCAAGGCACTCAAGGACAGCGTACCCGGCTCCAACGTAATCGAGGCCCAGTTTTCCAGTCCGCCTGCGGATTGGGAACAGCGTCTCCGCAGTTTGCCGGAGGTGAATTCCGTGCAGCCCGAAGGTGGGAATATGTACCGCGTCCTCACCAGCAATGGGTCGCGTACCACCATGGAATTGGTGGAGCTGGCGGTCAAATCGGGAGTAGAAATCCGCTCCCTCACAGTGCAAAACACCACGTTGGACGACGTCTTCGTTCATTACACCGGACGGCAATTACGCGACGAGGCGGTCAAAGCCTACGGCTTCGTCATGCCGGAGCGGCCAGGGTTACGCCCATGAATCGAATGCTGGCAATCGTTGAACGCGAACTCCGCAAATTCGTGCGCTCGCCTGCTCTGATGATGGTCGCCATGGTCTTTCCCCTGGTGCAGCTCATCGTGCTTGGAAATGCTTTCGGGGGCAAGATCCGCGACGCTCGCCTGGGGGTTGTGGACCAGGACAACGGCACCCAGTCCATAAAGATTCGCGAGGCTTTCAATGCCGTGCAAGCCAACTTGCGCACCTTTGCTCCCGTGTATTACCAGAGCGAGAGCCAGGCCGTCGAGGATGTGCGTAATGGCCAAATCCAGGGCGCAGTGATAATCCCGCCGGAATATTCCCGCCGTGTTTACGAGCAGAACCATCCCCGCATCGCGCTGGTCGTGGACAACAGCGACAATTTCATGAGCTCGACATTGGAGCAATCGCTTACAACCTTAACCAATGCGCTCAACCAGCCCGATATTGAACCCCGAGTGCTGCAGAAGACGGTGCTCGACGTTGTGGAACTCTATCCCTATATCGAGTACATGAAATATCTTTTACCCGGCTCCATCGCCCTGGCCATGTTTGTGTCGGTGATGATCGGCGGCGGCATGCTCTACATTGACGACAAAGCACGCGGTGTTCACGAGGGATATCTGGTGACGCCGATTACCAAGACCGAGTTGGTGCTGGGCCTGAATGTGGCCGGCGCGTTGAAGGCGATTGCCTCCGGCATTGTCATTACTGTGGTGGGCGCCATGCTGGCCGGAGTGGGCACGATCTTCGATCCCATGACCATTCTCTGGCTCTTCGTGCTGATTACCCTGACCTCGCTGGCCTTTAACGGAATGATGTTTCTGCTGATGGTGCGCGTCGAGGATCCCCTTGTGCCTCGCGCCATCTTCGGCATTCTTAACACTCTGCTGTTTTTTCCTAGTGGCTCAATTTACCCGATCCAGGCCTTCCCATGGTGGCTGCGAGGGATCGCGCGCGTGGATCCCTTCACCTATGCCGTTCACGGTTTCAAATCCTTGCTGCTAAAAGAAGCTGGAATCGTAGCCATCTGGCCAGATTTTGCTTACCTCATCCTATTCGCCATCACCACCCTGAGCATTGCTACCCCGCTGTTCAAGCGCACCCTCTAGGTTGAACCATATGGTTCGAATTAGTTCTCTCTAAGGTGACCCACCGATTGTCTCGCCTGCAGTTCTGCCGGATGATTCCTGAAACTCATGTACCGGCGATTACTAACAATACTTCTGGCGGGGATCTGTGTCACAGCCTCCGCCCAAGCCACATCTTTTCCAGGTGCGGCTTTTCAAGGTTCGGCTCCGTTTTCTCGTGCCAGCGCTCTGCTCGGGCTCGCGGCCAGCGGTTGCTCCCGCGGTGTGGGAATGTTGTCCTCCTCTTTATGGGGCGGCTTTAGCCTGCGCATTGCTCCTGCGAGCAGCCAGCAACAAGCTGAGCTCGCGCCTTGTCAGGCAGAAATCCGCGACTCCCACGGTCGCGTGGTTTTTCAGACTGGCAACTGGGCGGTGCGGCTCCATCCCATCACCGGTTCGGACCTCAACCACGACGGCTCACCCGATGTCGTTCTCGAAGCGTACTCGGGTGGGGTCCACTGTTGTTGGACGTATTCTTTTGTGTCGCTCAGCAATCCGCCGCGGCTTCTAGCGGAGGTGATGAACGAGGCGCGCTTTGATTTTCGGCGCGGGACAAAGAGTACCGAGGTTTGGACCCGCGACGGTGGCTTCGATTATTTCGAAACCTCTCATGTCTTTAGTCCGATGCCCCGGCTTGTAGTCCACCTGCGCGGTCGCCAGTGGTTCAATGCCAGCAGTGCACACTTGCGCGATTATGACCGCCAAATTTTGGAAGCTCGCCGTCGCCTCACGCCGCAAATGATTCGTGAATTTCAAAATTATAAGGCTGGGAATTTATTCGCGCCGGAGTTCGACCGCACCAAGGGTCTGGTTTTGAGCATTGTCGTGGCCTATCTGTACAGTGGCCGCGAAGCCCTGGCCTGGGCGGAGTTGCAAAATATGTGGCCCATCGCCGACCGGGCCAGAATCAAAGCCGCTATCCTTCAGGCTCGCGATCACGGGCTGCTTTCCCGGTTGCATCCACCTGCCCACCGCTCCGCTCT
>Ga0070741_10002655_pt1 | contig 47039 bp, 47 predicted proteins | sample Coa_R1_4_FD_66440 | JGI IMG/M metagenome (GOLD analysis project Ga0070741, IMG submission 66440) | Surface soil microbial communities from Centralia Pennsylvania, which are recovering from an underground coalmine fire - Coalmine... | ecosystem: Environmental > Terrestrial > Soil > Unclassified ... | reverse complement strand
GAGGGCGACGGGGATCTCGCCGCCTTCGGCGGCTCGCGTCCCATGCGGCGATGTCCCAGAACGCCCACCGCTGTCCCCTCCGGCCGGCGAAGCTCCCGGCGGCGCCGGAATCCCTGCGGCACGAGGTGAGCTCTCCCCCCGGCGCGCCGCCGCCTCCACCTCCGCCAGCACCCCCGCCAGCTTCCGCCCCCCCACCACGACGTCGTTCGGCCACTTCAGCCCCACCACCCCGCGCCCGACGCCGAGCCCCTCGACCGCATCACACACCGCCAGCCCCCCCACGAGCGGCACTCCGCCCACGACCCCTCCCGGCACACGCACCAGCACCGAAACGAGCAGCCCCGTCCCCGGAGGCGCCTCCCACGCCCGCCCCTGGCGCCCGCGCCCGGCGCTCTGCGCCCTGGCCACGCAGCAGAACCCCGCCTCCGCGCCCGCCCGCGCCGCCGCCCGGACCACGTCCTGCGTGCTCGGCGTGCGCTCGAGGACCCGCAGCCGGAAGCCGGGGAAGGCCGCCCGCCCCGCCTCCTGCACCACCCGCGGCCCCGCCGTCAACGTGCGCTCCGCACCGATCGGCGCGCCCCTTCCCGGCGAATCCGAGTCTTGACGCGCCCCCGACCCACCCATAGCATCGCTGGGGCGCATTGGGCTGCTCGGCCCATGTCCATCGACGAAATTGTCCACCACCCACGTGAGGTCGGGATGATCGAGGAGACCTGCCTGGAGATCACTCAGCTCTACGAGCGGTGGCAGGCGGAGAAGGAGCAGCGCTACGCGCGCCGCAACAAGATCCGCTACATCGACCAGATCCTCAACGAGTTCGAGATGCTGAACCTCGCCGAGGAGCCCAAGGTCCCCGCCGAGCTGATCGGCCGCGTCAAGCGGTTCGTCGACCAGGAGGAGCACCCCGTGTCGCGCCGGGCCCTGCGCGACGTGGCCATCGCCGACTGGATGGAGGCCCTGTACGACATCCAGGACGGGCTGATGCTCACCGTCGAGGACGACATCGACTGAGCCGCCTCCTGGCGGGTCGTGCCGAGCGTCCGGACGGGGCCGCGCCCTGCGGTGCCACAATCGTGCGCCTGCGCGCTGAGCGCGCCACACGCCGGCGTCCGGCCTGCGTCGGGCCGGCGCCCATCGCCGTCGCGGAAGGGTGCACGCCATGACCATCGCCACAGTCAACGGCCGCCGGGTTGCCTACCAGGACACGGGCGGTGACGGACCCGCCGTCGTGTTCTCCCACGGCCTGCTCATGGACAAGGAGATGTTCGCGCCCCAGGTCGAGGCGCTGCGCGGGGAGTTCCGCTGCATCGCCTGGGACGCCCGCGGCCACGGGGAGAGCGACCAGGCCACCGAGCCCTTCAGCTACTGGGACTCCGCCGCCGACATGCTCGCCCTGGCCGAGCAGCTCGGCGTGGAGCGCGCCTTCCTGGTGGGCATGTCGCAGGGCGGCTTCGTCTCGCTGCGCGCCGCGCTGACGCGCCCGGAGTTCGTCCTCGGCCTCGGGTTGCTCGACACCCAGGCGGGCGTCGAGGACCCCGACATGGTCCCTCAGAACGAGGCGATGGCGCACGTCTGGAAGGAGCACGGGCTCAACGACGACCTCGCCGAGCTGATCGCCGCGATGATCATGAGCCCGGGCTACCCCAACGACGCCTGGATCGCCAAGTGGAAGCGCATGCCGACCGACCACGTCGACATGCCGCTCACCGCGCTGCACGGCCGTGAGGACATCCACGACCGCCTGCACGAGATCACCGCGCCGGCGCTGGTGATCCACGGGTCGGCCGACGCCGCCATCCCCGTGGAGAAGGCGCAGCGGCTCTGCGAGGGGCTGCCCAACTGCGAGGGGCTGGTCGTCGTCGAGGGCGCCGGGCACGCCGCCAACCTGTCGCATCCCGAGCCGGTCAACGCCGCGCTCGGCGACTTCCTCCGCCGCCACGCCGGAGTCGTGGCACGATGAAGCTCGGCCTGAGCGTTGGGTACTGGGGGGCGGGCCCGCCGCCCGGCGTCACCGAGAGCGTCGACGAGGCGGAGCGCCTCGGCTTCGACTCGATGTGGACCAGCGAGGCCTACGGCTCCGACGCGCTGACGCCGCTCGCCTGGTGGGGATCGCGGACCAGTCGCATGAGGCTGGGGACTGCGATCGTGCAGATGTCGGCCAGAACTCCCGCGGCCGCGGCGATGGCGGCGATCACCATGGACCACCTGAGCGGTGGGCGCTTCATGCTCGGCATCGGCGCCTCCGGGCCGCAGGTGGTCGAGGGCTGGTACGGGCAGCCGTTCCCCAAGCCCCTGGCCAGGACTCGGGAATATGTCAGTGTCGTCCGCAAGATCCTGGCCCGCGACGAGCCGGTCGAGTTCGAGGGCGAGTTCTACCAGCTGCCCTACCGCGGCGGCGCCGGTCTCGGCAAGCCGCTGAAGTCGACGGTGCACCCGGTGCGCGCCGACCTGCCCATCCTGCTGGCGGCGGAGGGGCCGAAGAACGTCGCCCTGTCGGCGGAGATCTGCGACGGCTGGATCCCCTTCTTCTACTCGCCGTACCACGACCAGCACTACCGCGACGCGCTGGCCGAGGGCTTCGCCCGCGAGGGCGCGCGGCACACCCCCGACGACTTCGAGGTCGCCGGCGTGGTGCCCGTGATGGTGGCCGACGACGTCGACGCCGCGGCCGACTGGATCCGCCCCCTGCTGGCGCTGTACATCGGCGGCATGGGCGCGCGCACCCAGAACTTCCACCGCGACGTCTTCGTGCGCATGGGCTTCGGCGACGTCTGCGAGCAGATCACCGACCTCTACCTGGGCGGGCAGAAGCAGGAGGCGGCCAGGGCGGTGCCCACGGCGATGGTCGAGCAGGTGGCGCTGGTGGGACCGGTCGAGAAGCTGCGCGGCGAGGTCGACGCCTGGAAGCGCTCGCTGCTCACCACGATGATCGTGGCCGGTCCACCCGAGCTGCTGCGGCACGCGGCCGAGCTGATCCTCTAGGCGCGGCCGGACCCGGGACCTCCGGCCCTGGCGGCGCCGGCGCACGGTGCGCAGAGTGGGGACGGAGGTATGCCACATGGCCGCACAGCCGCCCGCGGGTCCGCCCCGCTTCACCGTGTATCCCGTCGCCGTCGAGGGTCATCTCGAGGAGCCGCTGAGCCGCTGGCTGTGGCTCGTCAAGTGGCTGCTGCTGATCCCCCACTTCGTCGTCCTCGTGGTGCTCGGCATCGCCGGCTTCCTGATGACGATCGTCGCCTGGTTCTGCATCCTCGCCACCGGCCGCTACCCGCGCGCCATCTTCGACTTCAACCTCGGCGTGCTGCGCTGGTGGTGGCGGGTCGGCTTCTACAGCTACTCGGCGCTGGGCACCGACCGGTACCCGCCCTTCAGCCTCGGCGCCGAGCCCGACTATCCCGCGCGCCTCGACATCGCCTACCCTGAGCGGCTGTCGCGCGGGCTGGTGCTGGTGAAGTCCTGGCTGCTGGCCATCCCGCAGCTGATCGTCGTCGGCATCCTCGGCGGCGGCTTCGGACACTACGGCGGCCTCATCACCCTGCTGGTGCTCATCGCCGGCGTCCTCCTGCTGGCGACACACCGCTACAACCGCGACGTCTTCGACCTGGTGATGGGCTTCAATCGCTGGACCTTCCGGGTCATCGCCTACGTCGGCCTGATGCGCGACGAGTACCCGCCCTTCCGCCTCGATCCCGGTGAGACCGAGCCGGAGATCGGTCCCTCCACCGTCACCGTCCCGCCGGGAGCGCCCGCACCGGTGTCCTAGCGGCTCAGGCGCGTTCCAGGCCGAGGTCGACGATCTCGGCCTGGCAGCGCCCGTCCTCGCAGTCGAGCACGGCCATGGTGAAGCGTGGCTGGCGGCGGCGGTCGGTGGGCGAGCCCGGGTTGAGCAGGAGCAGGTCGCCGTCGTCGTCGCACAGCGGCGTGTGGCTGTGGCCGAAGACGACGGCGCGGGCCCCGGGGAACATGCGGCGCAGGCGCCTGCGGCGGCCGTCCGTGGCGCCCGAGTCGTGCACGACGGCAAGCTGCACGCCCTCGACGTCGAGCTGCAGCCGTTCGGGCAGCGCGCCGCGCAGGGGGAGGTCGTTGTTGCCGAGAACGGCATGAACCTGCGGTGACGCCGCGCGCAGGCGGTCGAGCAGCCAGGGTGTGACCACGTCGCCGGCGTGGATCACCGCGTCGGCGTCGCGGACGATCCGCCAGGCGGTGGGCGGCAGGTCCCGGGCGCGCCCGGGGATGTGGGTGTCGGCGATGACGGCGATGCGCATCAGGCGGTCTTCGCGAAGCGGCGCAGCGAGAACGCGGCGACGGGGCGCTCGGTGGCGCCGTGCAGGGCGAGGTCGACGGCGACGTCGCCGACCACGGCGGCGAACTTGAAGCCGTGGCCGGAGCAGGCGCTGACCACGGTGATCCGCGGCTCGCCGGGGAGGGTGTCGATGACGAAGTGCTCGTCGGGCGTGTTGGTGTAGAGGCAGGTGACGGCGCGGACGGGCTGCGGATCGAGGCCGTGCATGTCGTGCGCGGCGTGCTCGCGGAGCGGCTGTGTGTCGCCTTCGGTCACCTCGCGTGCGACGTCGTCGGGGTCGACGCGCGGGCCCTCGTGGTGCACGGCGAGCTTCACTCCGGCGCCGTCGATAGCGGGAATCCCGTAGACGAAGTGGTTGCGCGGGCGCTCGCGGATGAAGACCGGAAAGCACGCCGGCGCGTAGAGCGCGGTGTCCTGCGGCGTGAACCACGCGGTGACCTGGCGCTCGACGGAGAGCGGGACCTGCAGCGAGGGGAGCAGCGACGAGGTCCAGGGGCCGGCGCAGACGGCGACGTGCCGTGCATCGACGATGCCGGTGGCGGTGTGCAGGCGGACGCCGTCGCTGCGCGGCTCGATCATCTGCACCGGCGTGCCGGTGCGGACCGTTGCGCCCCGTCGCGTCGCGCCCTGCAGCGCCGACCGCACGCATGCCTCAGGGCGCAGCACCCCGCCGCCGTCCTCGTGGAACAGCACGTCGTCGCGGTCGAGGCGGAACTGCGGGAAGCGGCGCGCGGCCTCGCGCGAGTCGAGCAGCGTGTGGGGCAGGTCGTGCACCTGAGCCGTGCGCAGCGAGCCGGTGACCAGCGTGCTGTCGCGCGGGCCGATCATCGCGGCGCCCGTCATGGTGAGGAGCGGTTCGCCGGCCTCCCGCTCCAGCTCGCGCCAGAGCGGGAAGGCCTCGCGCAGGAGGGGAAGGTAGGCGGGGTCCTCGAAGTACGCGGTGCGGATGATGCGGCTGCCGCCATGCGTCGAGCCGCGGTCGTGCGGCGGGGTGAAGCGGTCGAGACCGACGGCGCGCACTCCGCGTGACGCCGCCCGCCACAGTGCCATGCTGCCCATGGCGCCGAGACCCACCACGGCGAGGTCCCAGCGCTGCTCCACGCCGCCATCTTGCCGGATGCGGCGTGCCGGCGCCTCACGCGCCGGGCGGCTCGGGCTCCTGCACCGAGGGCGGCTCGGCGGGTGTTGCCCGCACCGGCCGAGTATCGCGCCAAACGCACCGGGCCCAGGCGCTGCAAGGCGAAATCCTTGACAAGCTCGCGCCGGGCGTCCCATACAACTGCACATGTCGACGCCGCCCTCCAGCCGGCCGGCCAGGGGACGCTGGGCGCTCTGGCTGCTGATCCTGCCGTTCATCGGCCTGCTCGTGCCCAACTGGTACGCGCGCGCCGAACCGCGGCTCAGCGGCATCCCCTTCTTCATCTGGTACCAGTTCGCCTGGGTCGTCGGCGGCGTGCTGGTCACCGGCTTCGTCTACTTCGTGCGCCGCGACCCGGAGGACGGGGAGTGAGCACGCACTGGGACGAGCTCGGCATCGTCATCGGGCTCGGCGTCGCCGTCGCGGCCATCGGGTTCGGCGCCGCCCGCTGGCGCCGCGCCGACCTCAACCATCTCGAGGAGTGGGGCCTGGCGGGGCGCACCTTCGGCACCCTGGTGACCTGGTTCCTCCTCGGCGGCGACCTCTACACCGCGTACACCTTCGTCGCCGTTCCCGGGCTGGTGTACGGCTCGGGCGCCTTCGGGCTCTTCGCCCTGCCCTACACGGTGATCATCTACCCGCTCGTCTTCCTCACCATGCCGCGGCTGTGGCAGGTGGCGCGCAACCGCGGATACGTCACCGGCTCCGACTACGTGCGCGACCGCTTCGACTCGCGCTTCTTCGCGCTGCTCATCGCCATCACCGGCATCGTCGCCACCATGCCCTACATCGCGCTGCAGATCTACGGGATCAAGGTGGTGCTGGCCAACATGGGGATCAGCCCCGAGGTGGCGCTGATCGTCGCCTTCGTGGTGCTGGCGGCCTTCACCTACGTCAGCGGCCTGCGCGCGCCGGCGCTGATCGCGCTGGTGAAGGACACGCTGATCTGGCTGGTGGTGCTGGTCGCCGTCATCTACATCCCCTACAAGCTGGGAGGCTTCGGCAGCATCTTCCACAAGGTGGAGCAGGCGGCCGCGGTGGCGCCCAAGGCCAAGGCGAAGCCTGACGTCCTGCCCGGCACGCTGTTCGGCGGCTACAGCACCATCGCCCTGGGCTCGGCGCTGGCGCTCTTCCTCTACCCGCACTCGCTGACCGGCGTGTTCAGCAGCAGCAGCCGCAGGGTGATCCGGCGCAACGCCTCCTTCCTGCCCGCCTACTCCTTCATGCTCGGGCTGATCGCCCTCTTCGGCTTCATGGCCATCGCCGCGGGCGTCAAGCCGAGCAAGGACTTCGGCAACAACAGCGCGATCGCCGACCTCTTCCAGACCATGTTCCCCTCCTGGTTCACCGGCGTCGCCTTCGCCGCCATCGCCATCGGCGCGCTGGTGCCCGCCGCGGTGATGTCGATCGCCGCCGCCAACCTCTTCAGCCGCAACGTCTGGCGCGAGTACGTGCAGCCGCGCATGAGCATGCGCACCGAGGCGAGCATCAGCAAGGTGGCCTCGCTGGTGGTGAAGATCGGCGCGCTGATCTTCATCCTCTTCGTCCCAGCCACCGACATCCTCTACTTCCAGACCGCGGGCGGCGTCTGGATGATCAACGCCCTGCCGGCGCTGATCATCGCCCTCTACGTCAAGCGGTTGAACACGCTGTCGATGATGCTGGGCTGGGCCGCCGGCATCGGGCTGGGCACCTGGGCGCTGGTGCAGGAGAAGTTCGCCACCTCGCTGCACGACTTCGGCGTCGGCGGCAAGATCTACATCGGCTTCGCCGCCATCGCCGTCAACCTGGCGGTGGTGCTGCTCGGCTCGCTGCTCGCCGCCCTGGCCGGACGCCGCAGCGCCACGCGGTTGAGCGACGACGACTACCGCGCCCGACACCCCGAGGACCTGTCACTGACCGGGACGCGCCCGCCCGTCACCCAGCCCGCGCCCGGCACGGGAGGCTGACGGCGCCGCCACACTGTGACGGCACCATGACGTTCACCATCCGTCCTCAGGCCGCCGTGGCCGCCCGCATCGTGCTCGTGGGCACCCTGGCCTTCCTGGTCCTCGGCGTGCCCGACGGCGGCGACGGCGTCGCCTGGCCCTTCATGCGCGCGGCGCTGCACCAACCCCTGGAGGCGCTGGGACTGCTCTCCGCCGCCGTCACCGCCGGCGCGGTGGCGATGAGCGCCGTGAGCGGACGCCTGACGCGCAGGCTCGGGCCGGCGGTGCTGCTGGTCGCGGCGTGCGCGCTGTGTCTCGTCGCGCTGCTCGGCATCGCGCTCAGCCCGGCGTGGGCGACGACGGTGATCAGCTTCCTCGTCTACGGAGCGGGTGGCGGCATCCTCGACGCGGTCGTGCAGGCGCAGGTGGTGACCCGCCACGGGCTGCGCAGCATGGGCGCGATCCATGCGGGGTACGGCGCGGGTGTCACCGCCGGCCCGCTGCTGATGACGGGGATCATCACGGCCGGAGCGGGATGGCGGGCGGGCTACGCCTGCATGGCGGTGCTCTACGCCGTGCTTGCCGCGACGTTCGCGCGGACATGGCGCGCGTGGTCCGCGGGGGATCGCGCGCCGGAGCACGGCGCCGCCGCCGGCACGCATGCCGTCCGGCGTCTCGGGGTGTCGCGCTCGTTGCTGCTGTTCTTCCTGGTCACCGGGTTGGAGACCGCCGCCGGGCTGTGGGCGTTCACCTTCCTCACCGGCGCGCGCGGTCTCGGCACCGCGGCCGCGGGTGTCGCCGTGGGCGCCTTCTTCGCGGTGCAGACGGCGAGCCGTGTCGCGCTGGCGATCGCCGGCCATCGCGTCGAGGCGGCGACGGTGCTGCTCGCCGCCTGCGTCGCGGTGCTCGGCGGCGCGTCGCTGATGCTGGTGCTTCCCGGGGCGGTGAGCCTCGCAGGCCTGCTGCTGAGCGGCAGCGGCATCGGGGCGCTCTATCCGTCGCTGATGGTCGCCGCGTCGGGCGGGCTGGAGTCGCGCCGGGCGCAGTCGGTGGTCGGGTACCAGGTGGCCGCGGCCAACGCCGGCGCCACCACCGGTGTGGCGGGGACTGGCCTGGTTCTCGCCCACGCCGGTGTCGGGACGCTGCCCGCCACCCAGCTCGCCCTCGCCGCCGTGGTGGTCGCGCTCCTGTTCGCGCGACCGCGCTCAGTGCACTGAGGGGAGCTGGGGCACCACCGGCGGCGGGATGACGGTGGGCGCCCAGGGATAGGCGCTCAGCGCGTTCCACTCCTCGCCGGTCATGTCCTGCCAGACCCAGAACGACGCGCCGATGGCGCCGTCGCGGCGCGCGGTGCCCATGAAGCGGTCCATCTCGTCGGCGCCCGGCTGGACGACGCGACCGCCGACGTCGCCGAAGCTGAAGGCCTGCCCGATGACGTGCACCGGCTTCATCGACCCGAGGCGCGTCACCGCCTCGTCGGCCGCGCTGCCGGGGTCGCGGCATTCCCAGTACACCATCGGCGCGTACGCGTCGACGTACGGTGCCATCGCCGAGAAGGGGTAGTCGGTGAGGCGCGCGTTCGTCGGCGGGTAGACGGTGGCGACGAGCGGGCGGTTGCCGCGTGCGGGGCGGAGAAGCCCCAGGTACACCTGCACGCGCTGCGCAGACAGCATCACCCCTTCGCTGGCCATCTCGATGTCGGGCGAGAAGCCGTCGACCTGCTCGCCGTCGGGCGCGCGCCAGTCGAGCACCTGCAGCGACCACCGCGCGTCGCCGACCGGGTCGTAGAAGTAGGGGAAGCCCCAGGCGATGACGTCGAGCCCCTTGGCGTGCGCGGCGGGGACGAGGGCGGCCAGCTGGTCGGCGGCGTAGAAGCCGTTCTGGGAGTCGCCGGCGCGCACCCAGATCTGCTGCAGGCCGGCGGCCACGGCGCGGTGGACGACGGCCTGCATGTCGCCGCCCTGGGTCCTGCCGTACTGCCAGACCCAGAGGCCCTTGCCGGTGATGGCGGTGAGCTGCGCGTCGGGCCCGGTGGCCGGGGCGGGCGGGGGCAGGGCGCTGTCGGGGACGAGGACGTCGGGGTGCCAGGGGGGGCCGCCGCCGGGGCCGGGCGGGGAGGGGGCGGGGGGCAGCCGGACAGCGGGCTGGGCACGGGCGGGATCGGCGGGATGGCGGAGGGCTGCACCGCCGCGGTCGCGAGGGGCGGCGCGGGGACGGGCGTGGGCGCCGGCGTGGGCGCCGGAGTGGTGCGTGCCGTCGCGGCGGCGCGTGTGGCGTGGGGTGCAGCCGTGGCCGTGCGCGGAGCGACGGCAGCGGCGACCGGCGCCGCCTCCTGCCGCGGCACCGCCGCGCTCACCGCGACCGCGCCGGTGAGCAGCAGCGCCGGCACGACGACGGCGACGACTTCGAGTCGGGGGATCCGATGGCGGAGGTGCACCGTGGCTCTGCTGACCGACCTGTCCAGGTTCGCACGCGGTGCGAGGGTGGGGGATTCTACGGGCTGCCTGCCCGTGCACCGTAGTCCCCGCGCGCGCGGCCGGGCGCGTCCGTTACGGCTCTTCGACTCCGCGCTGCGATTGGGCCGTTTCACTGCCACGGACGGGCAGGCCGGCCGCGGCCCAGGCCTGGAAGCCGCCCTCGACGTCGGTGGCGTTGCGGAGGCCGAGGCGGCGCAGGGTGGCGGCGGCGAGGCTCGACGAGTAGCCCTCGTTACAGAGGACGATCACCGTCTGGCCGGTGCCGGTGATCTCGGGGATGCGGTGGGGCGAGGTGGGGTCGAGGCGCCATTCCAGGACGTTGCGGTCGATCACCAGCGCGCCGGGGATCTCGCCGTCGCGGCGGCGCTGCTCCACGGGGCGGGTGTCGACCAGCAGCGCGCCGTCGCGCAGCTGCGCCAGCGCCTGTCGCGGGTCGAGGCGGACCATGCCCTGCCGCGCCTCGGCGAGGAGGCGGTCGATCTCGCTCATCGTGCAGCGTGCAGTGTGTCGCCTCGCGCGTGCACACCACAAGCGCGCTGGTGGCATGCTGTGCTGCCGTGGCCCGCTCGTCCGGCGTCGGCGTGTATCTGGAGCACGGTCCCAAGCGCACCTTCGCATGCGCTCTCGACTGGCCCGGCTGGTGTCGTGTCGCCCGCGGCGACGACGCGGCGCTGGAGATGCTCGCCGGCTACGCCGCGCGCTACGCGAGGGTCGCCACGCGCGCGGGCTTGACGCTTCCCTCGGTTCGCAGCGCGGGCGACCTCCGGGTGGTGGCCCACGTCGACGGCACGATGACCACCGACTTCGGTGCGCCCGACGTGCCCCTCCCGTCCGACGCCGAGCCGGTGAGCGGCGCGGAAGCGAAGCGCATGGCCGCGCTGCTCGACGCCGCCTGGCAGGAGCTCGCCGCGGTGGCGAAGCGCTCACCTGCGTCGCTGCGCAAGGGACCGCGCGGCGGCGGCCGCGACCGCGACGCCATGGTGGAGCACGTCGTCAACGCCGAGCGCGCCTACGCGCGCAAGCTCGACGTGCGCATGACCGCGCAGGAGTGGCGCGAGGGTGGCGTCGCGGAGATGCGGCGGCGCATCCTCGACGCGGTGTCGCGCCCGTCCGACGGCCGGCCGGTGGGCGCGAGGGGCTGGCCGGTGCGCTACATGGTGCGGCGCACGGCGTGGCACGCCCTCGACCACGCCTGGGAGATGGAGGACCGCAGCACCTGATGCGCCGCGGGCCGCGCCCGCCTATGATCGTCCCCTGCCGGATGCCCGGCGCGATGCAGCCGCCGGGTGCCAGGGGGTGATTCACGATGGCCGACGCCACAGCCGGCGCCGATGTCGCCGCCAAGGTCCCCGCGTGGTGGTTCCCCACCGCCTTCGTCCAGCGCTTTCCCGACGGGCGTCCCCTGGCGGGCGCCGGCTTCGTCGCCGGTGTCTCGCTCTATGCCGTGGCCACCATCCTCGTCACGCTCTTCGACGACAACGGTGGAGCGCGCCTCACCGTGCTGGACCTCACCGGTCCGCACATGATGGTGGTCGCGCCCGCGGTCGTGGTCGCCCTGCTCCTCACCGGCAACCGCAGCACCGCCCAGCGCCGCAGCCTCGACGACTGGACGCTGCTGGGCGTCGTCGCACTCGCGGCCGTGGTGCTGCTGCTGGCGGTGCTCGGCTTCGTCGTCCAGCTCACCGAGTGGAGCAGCTTCTGGGGGACGCTTGACGGGCTGCTCGTCCGCGCCGGCGCCGGGATCTCGGCGGCGACCTCGGGGCTGTGGGCGTTGGGACGCCTGTGGGAGGCGCGCCAGGAAGAGCGCGGGGCCGCCACCACCGCTCCGTAGGCTCGCGGCGTGCCGGACATCTACACGCACGGCCATCACGAGTCGGTGCTGCGCAGCCACACCTGGCGAACCGCGGCGAACTCGTGCGCCTACCTTCTGCCCCGGCTGCAAGCGGGCATGGACCTGCTCGACGCCGGTTGCGGGCCCGGCACGATCACCCTCGACCTGGCGCGCATCGTCGCGCCGGGACGCGTGCTCGGGGTCGACGCCTCGGCGGACATCGTCGCGCAGGCCGACGCGCTGCGCGAATCGTCGGGCGCCGGCAACGTCGAGTTCCGCTGCGGCGACGTGTACGGGCTCGACGTCGACGACGCGTCGTTCGACGCCGTGCACGCGCATCAGCTGCTGCAGCACCTCACCGACCCCGTGGCCGCGCTGCGCGAGATGCGTCGCGTCCTGCGTGACGGCGGCGTCCTCGGCGTACGCGACGGCGACTATGCCGCCTTCGCCTGGGCGCCCCGCGACCCGCTGCTCGATCGCTGGCTGGAGCTGTACCACGCGGTGACGCGCCGCAACGGCAGCGAGGCGGACGCGGGACGGTACCTGCTCGGCTGGGTGCAGGCCGCCGGGTTCCGCGACGCCGTGGCGAGCAGCTCGACGTGGACGTTCGCCGATCCGGAGTCGCGCGCCTGGTGGGGCGGGCTGTGGGCCGATCGGGTGCGGCTGTCCTCGTTCGCCACGCAGGCGGTGGAGTACGGGCTGTCGGACACCGCGGAGCTGGAGCGCATCGCCGGCGCCTGGCGGCGCTGGGCGGCGTGCGAGGACGGCTACTTCGCGGTGCTGCACGGAGAGGTCGTCGCGCGACGGGGGTAACCGTTGAGGGTTGCGTGGCGCCGCATCAGCGGCGCGCCGTCACTCCGAGGAGCGCTTCCAGCCGAGGTGCTTCCAGTTGAGGATGCCGCGCACGCCGAGGCGCTTGACGGTGAGCTCGTGGAACTCCTCGCATGCCTCGGTGGCGGCGCTGTCGATGCTGAGGTGGACGGCGCGGTCGGTGATGCGCGCGATGTCCGCCGCGGGGACGAGGTGGGCGCGACCGAGCGCGTGGTGATGGAAGACGATGCCGTGGAAGATGTCCTCGTTGGGCAGCGCGGCCACGTCGAGGACGTGCCCCACCTCGACGCCGTCGCTGGCGATCACCGGCGCGTTGGCGGGCACCGCCGTCCAGGCGATCTCCTGCTCGTCGTCCTCGGGTGCCACGTCGGGCGACGATAGCACCGCGGCACCGTGCGCGGCGCCGCTCCCCTATGCTGGCGCCCGTGGCCGGCGAGGATGCGGTGCTGCTGGAGGCGGGTGGTCGCGAGGTGGCGATCACCAGCCCGGGCAAGGTCTTCTTCGCGGAGCGGGGCGAGACCAAGCTCGACCTGGCCCGCTACTACCTCTCGGTGGAGGCGCCGGCGCTGCGCGCGATGGGCGGCAGGCCGGTGCTGCTGCAGCGGTTCCCGCACGGCGCGGGCGGCCCGTCGTTCTTCCAGAAGCGCGTGCCCGACCAGCGCCCTGAGTGGCTGCAGACCACCATCGTCAGCACTCCCAACGGAACCACCTCGCGTGCGCTGGTCGTCGCCGACATCGCCCACGTGCTCTGGGCGGTGAACCTGGGCTGCCTCGGCTTCCACGTCTGGCCGTCGCTCGCCGCCGACCCCGAGCACGCCGACGAGCTGCGCATCGACCTCGACCCCAGCCCGGGGGTGACCTTCCCGATGATCCAGGAGGCGGCTCGGGAGGCCAGGGCGCTGCTCGACGAGAAGGGGATCGCCAGCCATCCCAAGACCACGGGGAACCGCGGCATCCACGTCTACGTGCGGCTGCGTCCGCGCTGGACCTCCTACGAGGTGCGGGCGGCGGCCGTCGCCGTGGCCCGGGAGCTGGAGCGCCGCCGGCCCGAGCTGATCACCGCCTCGTGGTGGAAGGAGGAGCGGGGCGCCCGCGTTTTTGTCGACTTCAACCAGAACGCGCCGCACAAGACCGTGTTCGGCGCCTGGTCGGTGCGGGCCCGCCCCGGGGCGCAGGTGTCCACGCCCTTCCGCTGGGACGAGCTCGACGGCCTCGACATCGGCGCGCTGACCATCGCCACCGTGCCCCAGCGCGTCGCCCGCGACGGCGACCCGTGGGAGGACATGGCCCGCGCGCCGCAGTCGCTCGAACCGCTGCTGGAGATGTCGGCCAGTGACCTGGCCAGCGGGCTGCTCGACGCGCCCTGGCCGCCGGTGTACCCGAAGATGCCTGGTGAGCCGCCGCGTGTCGCACCGAGCCGCGCCCGCAAGGTGGTCGAGGAACCGGCGGAGGGGGCATAGCCGGAGCACGACGTCGGCATGCGCAGGGGAGCCACGTCACGCGCCATGGCGGCGAGACGCGGCCCTCCCTGCGCGTCGCACCGTCAGCCGACCGCAGCGGGCTCCGCCGCATGGCCGCCGGCCGCCAGCATCGCCTCGAGGTCCGCCTGCGTCGGCAGCGGCATCGGCTCCATCGCAGCCGTTGCCACCAGCGCGTCGCAGAGCTGCGCGCTGCGGTGGTGCGCCGTGGGGCCGTGGTAGCTGACGATGGCGCGCGCGTCGAGACGGCGGACGCGATCCACCTGCGCGGCCAGCCGGTCGCCGTCGCTCACCTCGTGCCAGGGATGGTTGATGCGGTTGAAGATGGCGAAGCCCCTCTGGTAGGCGTCCTCGGGGACGTCCGCCATCTGCTCGCACTGCGCGGGGATGAAGGCGCCGAAGGAGTCGACGCTGTAGTACACGCCGGTCGTCGAGTCCCACAGGCCGCGCGTGCCGGGTGCGTCGAAGAGCGGGGGACGGATCGCCGTCAGCGTGCGGTCGCCGGCGTCGAAGCTCTCGCCATCGTTGACCAGAACCACGCGCGGCAGGGGGAGCTGCCACTCCTCGCCCATGCGTCCCACCCCGATGAACGTCGTGGCCAGGCGCGCGTTGGGGCAGAGGTCCAGCACCTGCATGAGGTTTCCCGAATGGTCGCGGTCGTCGTGGCTGAGGAAGACCCAGCGCACCGCCTTGGGGTCGACCAGCGAGAAGGCGGCCTCCAGGTACTGCTCGCGGAACACGGGTGGTCCGGTGTCGACCAGCACGGGCTGCTCGGCACGGATGACCATGGGGTTGACCTGGAGCAGTCCCAGCCCGGGGACGGGGAAGGTGAACGGGAGGACGTAGGTCTCCTCGGCGATGCGCAGGGGCTTGTCCATCGGTGATCGCTCCTCAGGGTGTTGACGCGCTTCGCAAGCCTGAGCGCCGCCCGAACGGCGCGAATCGGGGGATCCCCCTATTCGCGCCCCAGAAGAGTCCCGAGAATGCGGGGCGCCGGGTCAGGACGCCGCCGCGCCGTCCCGCAGGCTGGCCGCATACGCCGCCGCCTCCGCCCGTGACCGGGCGTTGAGCTTGCCCAGGATGGCGCCGACGTGGTGCTCCGCCGTCTTCGGGGTGATGAAGAGGCGCCGCGCGATCTGGGCGTTGGTGAGCCCCTCGGCGAGCAGCTCCAGCACCTCCGTCTCGCGCCGGCTCAGCGGTACTTCTGGCGCGACCTCGCCGCGCACCCGCGCCGCGACCCCCAGGTCGCGCAGCAGCGCCGCCGCACGCGCAGCTACCCGCCGGGCGCCCAGCCGCTCGGAGATGGCCAGCGCCGCGCGCGCCTCGGCGACCGCGCCGGCGCGATCCTGGCCACGCAGCTGTGCCGCCAGCTCCAGATGGACCTCCGCGCGCAGCAGCGGGCGCTGTCCATCGGCCAGGTGCGAGAGCGCGGCGTGCAGCGCCAGCACCGCGTCGCCCCCCGTGGCCGCCGACAGCCGCGCGGCGCCAAGGTGGGCGAGCGCCTGCAGCACAGGCAGATCCGCGTCCGCCGCGCACCCTCGCAGCTCCCCGGCCGCGAGACGCGCTGCGGCCACGTCGCCGCGCGCCAGGTCGACCTCGACGAGAAGCGACAGCAGCGGCGCCTGCTGCAGCCGGTCCGCCACCGCCCGTCGCAATGCCCGCCGCAGGGTGGCCGCCGCCAGGTCGGGCTCGTCGCGGGCGAGGTGCAGCCGGGCGAGCGGCTCGGTGACCTCGAAGCAGTCCTCGAAGCCCTCCAGCAGCCGCTCCGCCTCGGCCAGGCGCCCCTGCTGGATGCGCAGGTCGGCAAGGCGGGCGACGGCGTCGGCGCGGTAGTGCAGGCAGGTGGTGAGCTCGAAGGTGCGGCGGAACTCCACCTCCGCCTCCTCCCAGCGGCCGAGCTCGCGCAGCATCGTCCCGTAGAGCAGCCGGCAGTGCGCCTGCAGGACCACCGGCGGCGGCTCGCCGAAGCGGGCGCGCGACGCGGAGAACACGGCGTCGATCCACTGGCGGGCGCGGTCCAGGTCGCCGATGCGGTCGCAGGCATGCAGCATCGCGCAGCACGACGTGCCGGCGATCATGAAGCTGCGCACCTCGCCGGCGACGACCGCGGCCATCGCCTCGTCGAGCTGCGCCAGACCCTTCTCGACGTCACCCTGCGACACCATGGCGAGGCCGCCGTCGGCCAGCGCGCGCACCTCGAGGTCGGTGTCGCCGAAGCGTCGCGCCAGCTCCAGCGCCGCCGTCGCCCCCGCCTGCAGCGCGCCGGCGTCCTGCACGTCGCAGCCGATGCGCGCGACCTGCAGGTAGCCGAGCTGGACGCACTCGCCGGCGCTCTCCAGGTGGCGGCGCGCGCGCGAGAGCCAGCCGTTGATGGCCGCCTCGTTGCCGGTCCACTCCTCGACCTGGGCGAGGCCGATGGCGGCCGCCGCGGCGTGCACGCCGTCGCCCTCGGCGGCGAAGTGGCGGTAGGCGGCCTCGCCGTGGCGGCGGGCGGCGTCGACGTCCTCCAGGACGAGGCAGACTCCCGCCAGCGCCCGATGCACCTCCGGTGCGTCGCCCGCGCTGAGCGCCGCCTCCAGCTCGGCGCGCGCCGCGGCGAAGTCGCCCCGCAGGTACGCGGGCGATCCGCCGGCCGGGACGCGCCCTGCGTCGCTCATGGTGCGGCGAATCATGGCACGGCGCCGGCGCAACGGGCCGCCCGCCATTGGGGAGCCGTGACGGCGTCAGGGCGCGACGTCGGCCTCCGGGCCGGCGACGTTCACCGTCGGCACACCGTGCCCGGTGCGCACCAGCACGAGCGTTGCCACCTCGTCCGCCGGGTTGGCCTCACGATGCACGGCCCGGCGCGGGACGTGCACGAAGTCGCCGGGCTGCGCGTCGATGACGGTGCGTCCGCCGGGTCCGCACTCGAGGCGGAACGCGCCGCTCCGGACGTAGATCACCGTCTCGCAGTCGCCGTGGTGATGCCAGCCCGACACCATCCCCGGATCGGTATGCGCCAGCCCGCTCCACAGGCCGTCGCGCACGATCGCCTGCTCGCGGCGCATTCCCGGCGTCGGGTCGGCGTCGCGCAGCTCGTCGCGCCGGAGGTGTCGTGGAACGTCGCTCATGGCGCGCAGTATGCCGCAGTCCGACAGTAAAGAACCGTGAACCCGACAGCCTGGGTGCATCGCTCGCCGCATCGGGCTATCCTTCCGCAGGGGGCTCGGCACAGAGGGGCATGCCGGAGAACCTCGATGCAGCGGAGGTTCCCATGGGAGACGATGTCGATCTGGTCGGCGCCATCCCCTTGTTCGCCGGCCTGACCGAGGCGCAGCGCGGCTCCATCCAGCCGCTCTTCTTCCGCGTCGAGCGCAACGACGGCGACACCATCGTGTCCGAGGGCGACGACAGCGCCGTCAACTTCTACGTGATCACCGCGGGCGAGGCCGTCGTCTCCGTGCAGGGCAGGGAGATCAACCGGCTGGGCCCCGGCGACTACTTCGGTGAGACGGCGCTGACCACGCGGCGCCCGCGCACGGCCACCGTCACCGCCGCGGGACGCGTCGAGCTCCTCGCCATCTCGGGCTGGAACTTCTCGCAGCTGCTGGCGGCACACGAGGACATCAAACGCGCGCTGCAGCATGCTGCCGCCGTGCACGAGGCAGAGGGGGCACATTGAGATGATCGACCGCAACCGCCGTCGCCGTCGCATCGCCGCGCGCGTCGCGCTGGCGATGCTGCTCGCCGTCGTCGCGCTGGTGCCGCGTGCTGCGGGCGCGACGACGCAGACCAAGTTCTACAGCGCCAACGCGACCTGGAGCACCACGCCCGCGTTCGTGGGCGTGGCCGACACAGCCACCGTCGTCTTCGCCAACGAGCCCTACAGCACGCAGTCCTTCGGCTCGGCGCAGCTCACCTTCAACTCGATCCCGCCGAGCGCGGTGCAGGTGGTGCAGAGCAGCCTGCCCAGCGGATGGTCGGCGCAGGTTCTCAAGGGCAGCGTCGCGGTGATCCGCCTGACCAGCCTCAGCGGCGCCGCAATCGTTCCCGGCAGGACGCTGACGGTGCAGGTCGAGGTCACTCCGACCGCGGCCGGCACCCTCACCCTGGTGCCGCAGGTCAAGCAGTCGAACAACTTCTCCGGCACGGGCAACGACTTCATCCTCGACGGCAGCTCGGGCCTCACCATCACCGTCGTGGCGCTGAGCCTGCAGTTCGCGCAGGAGCCCTCGGCCACCATCGGCCAGTCGCTGCCCGGGGCCACGCCGCCGTACGTCGCCGACTTCTGCAACGCGGTGAGCGTGCAGCTCTACAACGGCGCGACGCCCGTCGCCGCCCCCGGCGTCCCGGTCACCATCACGTACGCCGGAACGGCGGATCCCGGCCTGTACTTCGACGGCGCGGCGGTCACCGCCCCGGGCGCCACGGCCGACACCGACCCCACCGGCCTGGCCACCTTCGGCGACTGCAGCACGGGCCTCGGGGCCACCGTCGTCGGCCTGAGCTTCGCGCTGAGCGCCAGCTCGCCCGCGGCGGCGAGCGCGGTGACGTCGACCAGCTTCCAGGTGCTGGAGACGTGCATCGGCTCCTGCACGAACAACGACAAGAGCAACACCACCGGCACCAGCGCCACCGTCAATGCCAGTGACACGGGGATCTTCCAGATCTTCACGGCCTTCGGCCAGGGCGTCGTGCTGAGCTGCGACGTGGCGGTGACCAAGCCGGGCACGCCCGTCGACCCGCTCTTCGCCGAGACGCAGACCACGTCGGGCACCGTGTCCGGAACCCTGACCATGGTCTTCCCCAAGTCGGTGGTCAACTCGCTGGCCAACAACGGCACGCCGCTGATGCAGGTCTGCGCCGGCGCCTCGGAGCCGTTCCCCGCCAAGGGCGATCCCAGCACCGGCCTGCCCTGGCCGGGATCGACCGCCTTCCCGTACCAGGGGCTGCTCTACGACTGCACCGACTCGACCTACCTCGCCCTGGTGGCGACGGACACCTTCCCCGTGCAGATGTGCGTGCAGTCGCGCGCCAAGATCGGGGGCGGCGCCGAGCGGATCGTCGTCTTCGCCAGCGACCTGTCAGACCCGAGCTTCTGGTAGCCCGGCGGGCAGCAGCCGCCGCCCCGTCTCCACCACGCCGAGCTCGCGGAAGAGCGCGTCGCGCTCGTCGAGCTCGGCGGTGGTGGTCTCCTCGGGCCACAGGTCGCTGAGCGCCTGCAGCGACAGGGCCAGCTCGTAGCGCGCGTCGTGGGCGCGCGCGACGTCGATGCTCTCCTGCAGTGACGCGCGTGCGCGCGGCAGGTCGCTGCCCAGCTCCCACAGTGAGACGCCGAGGACGCGCAGCGCGAGCGGTGTGACAAGGTGCCGGCCCGGCAGCGTCGCGGCCGCATCGACGACGCGCGCGGCGAGGTCCGCGGCGCCCTGCGTGTCACCGCACAGCGCCAGCGACTCGGCGACGATGGCGTCGGTGAGCACCACCTGCAGCGACTCGCCGTCGGCGGCGTAGATGGCGCGGGCGGCGGCGAGCAGCTCGCGGCTGCGTGCGGCGTCGCCGCGGCGTGCGGCGAGGCGGCCGAGGATGCGCGTCCCGTCGGCGACGAACGCCGAGGTGCCCGCGGCGCGATACGTCTCCAGCGCCTCGTCGAGGATGGGCTCGGCCTCGGCGAGATGTCCCTGGTCGGCGAGAACCTCGGCGATGTTGGCCGACTCCACGGCGGCGGTCCAGCGGTCGCCGGCGCGCTCGCAGGCGGCGCGCGAGTCCGCGTAGGAGGCGATGCACTGCGACCAGTTGCCCGCGTAGTACGCGCGGATCCCCAGCTGGTTGAGGGCGCGCGCCTCCAGCCAGGGCTGGTCGCCGAACTGCTGCGCGATGGCCAGCGCGCGGCGCGCGTGCGAGCCGTCGCCGCCGAAGCCGGCGGTGAGCTCGGCGATGTCGAGATAGAGCAGCGCTGTGGCCAGAACCTCGGGCGCCGCCGCGGCGTCGGCAAGGCTCACGGCGTCCTGCAGCAGGCGCACGGCGTCGTGGCCGCGGCCCTGGCGGTGGCGCACCAGGCCGTACTGGGCGCGGATCTCGGCGCCCAGCCGCAGGGCTGGGGGTGACGCAGCTCCGTCGAGGCTGTGCCGCGCACGGGTGAGGCTGCGCAGGGTCTTGGGGTAGTTGCCGGCGCGGTCGGTGGCCAGCGCCGCCTTGTACTGCAGGCGGGCCGCATCGACCCCGGTGGCCGCCCAGCGGCGGGCCCCCCGGTAGGTGGCCTCGGCGTCGGCGAACTGGCCGAGCCGGGTGCGCGCGTCGCCCAGCGCCTCGGCCACCTCCAGCAGCTCGGCCGGGGTGACCTCGGCCAGGTCGCGACCGGCGTGGAGCGCCTGCTCGAAGAACGTCGCCGCCTCGACCGAGGCGTTGACGGCGCGGGCGCGCTGCCCGGCGAGGCGCGCATACCGCCACGCCTGCGGGTGGTCGCCGGCGTGGCCGAAGTGCACGGCGAGCAGGCCCGCGATCTCGGCCGGCCGTGCTCCGGCGCGGCGCTCCAGCACCTGGGCCGCCAGGGCGTGGAGCTCACGCCGGCGCGCGTAGGAGAGTCCCTCGTAGGCGGCGTCGCGCAGCATGTTGTGGCGGAAGCGCAGGACGTCCGGGCCGTCGGGGGTGAGGAAGTCGCCGAGCAGCGGGTCCGGGTCGAAGGCGCCGCCCGTCATGTCGGCGAGCACCGCCACCGGGACCTGGACGCCGAGCACCGAGGCGATCCGCAGCGCGCGCCGGTCGGCCGGGGCGAGGCGGTCGATCTGGGCGGCGAACACGCCCTCGACGCTGTCGGGCAGGGCGCTGGCGAAGCCCTCCTGCAGTCCCGCGCCGGCCAGCTCGAGGAGGAAGAGCGGGTTGCCGCCGCTGCGGTCGGCGAGGGCGTCGCGGAAGTGCGGCGGCAGTGGCCGGTCCGCGGTGGCCACGCGGAGGAGCCGGGCGACGGCCTCGCGGCTCAGCGGCTGCAGCTCGAGCCGTGTCGCGCCGGGAAGCCCGTCGACCGCGGACGCCGCGCCGCTCGGCCGGCGGGCGACGAGCAGCAGCCAGGGACGCGAGCCGAGCGCCCCGGCCACGGCGTGCACCAGCGCGGCGCTGGCGTCGTCGATCCACTCCGCGTCCTCGAGGACGATGAGCGCTGGCCGCCGCAGCCCGGCGGTGAGCAGGTCGAGGAAGGCCTCCTCCAGTCGCTGGCGGCGGAAGCGCTCGTCGAGGGCGCTCGACTCCTGGGTCGGCTCGACGTCGGCCCCGGCCACGCCGGCGAGCAGGGGAAGCCAGGGCAGGAGCTGCGGCGCCAGGCGGCGGACGGCGGCGCTCAGCGCCACCCCGGTCGCGGCCGGTCCGCCCTCCGGGTCGAGGTCGAGGCACTGGCGCAGCAGGACGCGCATCGACGCGTACGGCACCACCGCCTGGTACTCCTGGCAGACGACGCTGAGCAGTCGCGCTCCCGTTGCGCGACCCTCGAGCTCCTGGATGAGTCGCGACTTGCCGGTGCCGGGCGCGCCGATCACCTCGACGCAGCGGCCGGCGCCCGCGAAGGCGGCCCCGAGGTGTCCTGTGAGCTGCTCCAGCTCGTGGTCGCGACCGACCAGTGGCCGCGTGCCGGCGCCCTCGTCGAGCCGGCGCGCCGTCATCGCACCGACGCGGTGCGCACGGACCGGGTGCGCCTTGCCCTTGACGTGGAACGGCTCCAGCGCCTGGCTCGACACCGCCGTGCGGCTGCGGGTGATCACCGCGTCGGACGCGTACATCTCGCCCGGCGCGGCGCGTGCCATGAGCCGCGCGGCGAGGTTCACCGCGTCTCCCTTGGCCGAGTACGTGCGCCGGTACGCGGGACCGAAGCCGCCGACGAACACCCGGCCGTGGTTGACGCCCGCGCGCAGACGCAGGCCGCACTCCGTGTCGAGGATCTCACGGACCGCGACGAGCATCCTGCCGGCGTCGTCGCCGGTCGCGCTGGGGGCGCCGGCGACGAGCATGATCTTGCCGCCGTCCTCGGCGATGTCGGTCTCCCAGAAGGTGACTCCGTGGCGTGCGCAGATCTCCTGCACGGCGGTGAGCAGGCGGTCGAGATCCGCGGCGACGGTCCGGTCGTCGCCGCGTTGCAGCGGTGCGTCGACGCCGCCGAACTCGACGAAGGCGACGGCGACCTGGCGGTGCTCGCTCTCGACCGGCGCGGCCAGCAGGTAGTCGCGCAGCGCGGCGGGGAGGCAGAGGCTCGGCGCGGCGCCCTCTGTCGCAGGCGGTTGCTGCGCGCTGGTGCGCGGGACTGCGGTGGCCGCGACGTCGCGCTCCGGCACCGCCGCGACGTGCGGGGCGCGCGCGACGAGGAAGCCGTCCTGCTTCGCCGCGCCGACGCACGCTGCGTCGAGCAGGTGCGCGGTGGCGGCGCTGACGACGACCTCGCCCGCCTCCGCCACCGCCTCCATGTGCGCCGTGGCCGTCGCCGCAGGACCGGTGACGAGCAGCTCGCGGTGGCGCTCTCCCACCGAGAAGAAGTGGAAGGCCCCGCTGTGGATGCCCACCGACATGCGCAGCGTCGCCGGTCCCGCGCTGGTCCGCAGCCGGCCGCTGCGAGCGATGCTGCGCTGCATGCGCCAGGCGCTGTCGACGGCGCGCGCCGCATGTGACTCGCCGGTGAACCAGACCAGCACCGCGTCGCCGCCCCACTTGATCAGCTCGCCGCCGGCGTCGTAGGCGATGGCCAGCAGCTCCGCGAAGAGCGCGTCGAGGTAGCCCGTCATCTCCTCCGCGCCCGCCTTGCCGCGGGCGGCGAGGATCTCGGTGAGGCGGGTGAAGCCGGAGATGTCGACGAAGGCGAGGGTGCCGGTGAGGCGCTGCACCGCGTCCTGCGGCGAGCCGGCCAGCCAGCGCAGGGCGAGCCGCGCCACGTAGGGGGCGAGGGCGGCTTCAGAGTCGTGCGGCGGTCCGCTCGGCGCCGGGACGCGCGGCGGCGCGGCCGCCACGCCCCTCGCGTCCGTCATGTCCACCCCCAGAGAGAATCGCCCCGAGCGGATCGTATCAGCCGAACTGCTGCGCTGCGGCGGGCGACGGTGTACTGTTTGCCTCCGCAGCACGAGGGGGACCACAGCTCATGGCGAGCATGGCTGGGCAACGCGAGGGATACCGCTCCGCACTCCGCTCACGCGACCTGCGGAGGCTGCTCGGCAGCCAGCTGATCTCGGCCTCCGGCTCGTGGGCCTACTCGGTGGCGCTCGCCGTGCTGCTCTGGGAGCGCACCCACTCCACCGCCTGGGTGGCCGCGGGCGCGCTGGGGCGCTTCGTTCCCTCGCTGTTCTTCAGCGCCTACGGGGGCGTCATCGCCGAGCGTTTCGAGCGCGTCGCCCTCATGGTGCGCATCAACATCGCCTCGCTGCTGGTGCAGCTTGGGCTCGCCCTGGTGGCCTGGCGCAGCGGTCCCGTCGCACTCGCCGTGGTGCTGGCGGCGTTCACCTCGCTGCTGCAGACGGTCTACAACCCCGCCGTGGCCGCGGTCATCCCCCAGGTGACGCGTGAGGACGACCTGGCCGCCGCCAACGCCCTCAACGGTGCCATCGACAACCTGGTGGTCATCCTCGGTCCTGCCATCGGCGCCGGGCTGCTGCTCGCCGGCGGCTCCGCCCTGGCAATTCTGGTCAATGCTGTCAGTTTCGCCGTGGCCGCCTGGATGGTGGGTTCGCTGGGCGTGCGCAGCCATCCCAGTGACGTCACCGAGGGGGGCAGCGCGGGCCCGCTGCGCCAGGTCGCCGACGGCTTCCGCGCCGTGATGTCGTCGCCGACGGCGAGGATCTTCGTCGGCTTCAGCGTGCTGGCGAGCTTCGTCTACGGCACCGACACGGTGCTGTTCGTGCCCATCTCCAACCTCCAGCTCGGCACCGGCGCGAACGGGTACGGCTATCTGCTCGCCGGGCTCGGCGTCGGCGGCGTGGCGGGCGCGGCGGTGGTCAACCGCCTGGCGGGCAGCCGCCGGCTGGCGCCGGCCATCCTCGGCGGCATCGCCCTGTACTGCATGCCCACGGCGCTGCTGGTGGTCGTCCACCAGCCGTCGGTTGCGTTCGCGCTGCAGGTGGTGCGCGGGGCGGGAACGCTGGTGGTCGACACCCTGGCCATCACCGCGCTGCAGCGCTCCGCGCCGAAGGAGATGGTGGCGCGCGTCTTCGGGGTGTTCTTCGCACTGGTGCTGGGGGCCATCAGCCTCGGTGCGCTGATCACGCCGTGGGTGTTGCAGGCGGGGCTGCACACGACGCTGCTGGTCTACGGGCTCGGCATCCCGGCGCTTTGCCTGCTCACGCTGCCGCGCCTGCTGGCAATGGACGGTGTCGCGGCCGCAACCGCCGCCGCGCTGGCGCCGCGCGTCGCACTGCTGGAGCGGCTCGACCTCTTCCGGGCCGCGTCCCGCTCCAGCCTGGAGCGGCTCGCGTCGTCGGCACATGAGACCACCGTTGCCGCGGGCACGCCGGTCGTCGTCGAAGGTGAGGTGGCGGACGCCTTCTACGCGGTGCTGCAGGGAAGCCTCGACGTGACCGCGGTCGGTGAGCGAGGCACGGCGCCGCGGCGTCTGCGCGCGCTGGGACCGGGCTCGTACTTCGGCGAGATCGGGCTCATCGCGCACATCCCGCGGACCGCGACGGTGACGGCGCGCAGCGACTGCACGCTGCTGCGCATCGAGGGCGGGGACTTCCTCGACGCGCTCAGCAACCTCAACGCGTCGCCGTCGCTGCTGGAGGGCGCGCGGACCCGGCTGTCGCTGACGCACCCGTCGCAGACGGGCATCCTCGAGGTCGCCGGACGCCCCGAGGACGCGCCCGTGGAGGAACACGCGATCGGGTAGGCTCGACGCCCTGCCGCCCGACGTCGTTGGAGACGCGCATGGCTGAATTCACCAAGCCCGCCGACCTGGTCCACAACCGCGGCCTGATCTCCGATCCCGTCGCGTTCGCACGCGACGCCGGCGCGGCGTCCTGGCTCTTCCTCTGCGGTGAGGAGTTCGCCGCCATGGATGGCGGCATGTCGTACGCGGACGTCCAGGCCGCCGTCCCCGAGTCCGCCAATGTCGTCTCCGACCCGCCGCGGGTGATGGACATGGACCTCGCGCGCCGCCAGATCGCCGCCCTCGACGCGCTTCCGCGACCCACCCTGGTGACCTGCCGCACCGGACCGCGCTCCTCGGCGCTGATCTACCTCTATGCGGGGCTGCGCGCCGGTGCCAGCGCGGAGGCGGTGCTGGAATGCGGGCGGGCCGATGCGGCGCCCTGGTACGGGTCGGACGAGCTGCGGGCCTGGGTGGTGCAGGGCCTCGCCGAGCTGAGCTAGGCGCACCCTGTCGATTTCGCGGCCCGCCGTTCGTCTCATCTCGTCACCATCTTCTGCTGACGAGGAGAAACCGATGAAGTACGTCATGCTGATCTACCAGGGCACCGCGCTGGAGCGCCAGGCCGCGCTCCCCGAGGACGAGCAGAAGCAGGTCCACGCCGACTACCAGGGGATCAACCAGACGCCCGGCGTCACTCCCGGCCTGCCGATGGGCCTTCCCCAGAACGCGACGACCGTGCGCGTCGAAGGCGGCAGGACCCTGACGACGGACGGCCCCTTCGTCGGGATGAAGGAGGCGATCGGCGGTTGGTTCATCCTCGAGGCCGACGACCTCGACGCGGCCATCGAGGTCGCGGCTCGCGTCCCGGCGGCGCGCTACGGTGGTGCGGTCGAGATCCGTCCTTCGGAGGTCTATTGGTAGCGCCGCTCGACGAGGTCTTCCGCCAGGAGTGGGGCCGTGTGCTGGCCACTCTGATCGGCGTCCTCGGCGACTTCGACCTCGCCGAGGACGCCGCCGCCGAGGCCTTCGCCGTCGCCGCCGAGCGCTGGCCGCGAGACGGTGTCCCGCGCAACCCGCGCGCCTGGTTGATGACCACGGCCCGGAATCGAGCGACCGACCGCATCCGCCGTGATCGCACTCTCGCCGCCAAGTCCGAGCTGCTCGCCGCCGCGAGCAGCGCCGAGGTGCCGATGAACGTCACGTCGTTTCCCGACGAGCGTTTGGAGCTCATCTTCACCTGCTGCCACCCGGCGCTCGCCGTCGACGCGCAGGTCGCGCTCACGCTGCGCAGCCTGGGCGGCCTGACGACCGAGCAGATCGCCCGAGCCTTTCTCGTCCCCGAGCCGACCATGGCGCAGCGGCTGGTCCGCGCCAAGCGCAAGATCCGCGCTGCGCGAATCCCCTTCCGTGTGCCGCCGGTGCACCTGCTGCGCGAGCGGCTCGACGCCGTCCTCGCCGTCGTCTACCTCATCTTCAACGAAGGGTACGGCGGCGACGAGGGGCTGGCGGACGAGGGCATCTGGCTGGGTCGCGCGCTCGCCGAGCTGCTGCCGGACGACGCCGAGGTCCACGGGCTGCTGGCGATGATGCTGCTCCACGACTCGCGCCGCGAGGCGCGGTTCGAGCAGGGAGAGCTCGTGCTGCTCGCCGACCAGGACCCGTCGCGGTGGGACGCTGAGCAGATCGTCGCCGGACGAGCCGAGCTCGACCGCGCACTCGCACTGGAGGGCCGCGGGCCGTACGTCCTGCAGGCGTCCATCGCGTCGCTGCACATGGAGACGCCGTGCGACTGGGACCGGCTTGCGGCGCTGTACGGTGAGCTCGCGCGCATGACCGCGTCCCCCGTCGTGGAGTTGAACCGCGCCATCGCGGTGGCCGAGACCGACGGCCCCGAGGCCGGCCTTGGCATCGTCGACCAGCTCGCGCTGGGCGACTTTCGATACTTCCACTCGACCAGGGCCGAGCTCCTGCGACGTCTGGGTCGGGCGGACGAGGCGCGCGCCGCATACCGGCGTGCTCGCGAGCTGACTCCCGACGGCGCCGAGCGGCGCTTCCTCGAACGCCGCCTCCGTGAGCTCGACGCCGGTGGGGTCTCGCGCTAGCCGGTCTTGGGCTTCCGGTGGTTCAGAAGAGCGACGTTCCCTCGGCGACGTCCTTCATCCCCTCCGCCATGTGTTGCGACGGGAGGATCCGGAGCTGATTCCACTGATGGAGCCGCGCCTGCACGAGGAAGGCGTCGAGGTTCTCGGCTGAGTCGGTCTCCACGATGACCACCGTCGTGTGCTCGCGGTTGACGTACGGGCCGGCCACGATCTTGACGCTGTTCTTCTCGGCGATGCCGGGAATCTGCGGACCGAGCTCGAGGAGAAGGGCTCGGGTCTTGGCATTGCTCGTCGGGCAGATCTCAGGGGAATGGACGCCCAGGACGACGTAGTGCATGTGGCGACTCCATGTGGGCGGGTCGGGCGGCGGCAGTGTCGGTTATCGCGCGTGGCGTGTCAAGGCGGCGCGGCGCCGGGCGAGCCGCGCCGCTCCTTTTGCGCGGCTTCGCCCACGATCCACCAGTACGGAGGCTGGGCCGGCTGCACGCCGAGCAGCGACAGCCCTGCGCCCTCGAGGAGGCTGCGCCATTGCGCCTCGGTCCGGTCCGCGCCCCCGTACACCGCCAGAGCCTGCAGGTCGGCGAGGCCCTGCGGTGGCGGTGGAGGACCGGCCGGAAGCATCATCTCGAGGAGCAGCACCCGGGCGCCCGGTCGCATCGCCGCCCGGCAGGAGCCGAGCAGGCGCATGCATTGCTCGTCGTCGAAGCAGCGCAGCACGGTGACCATGACGTACGCGTCGGCGCCGGCCGGGACCGACTCGAAGGCGTCGCCGCCGCTGCACGTGATGCGCTCCGACGCCCCCGCCTCGCCGATGCGCCTGGCCGTCTCCACGACGACGTGCGGCAGGTCGTAGACGATGCCGCGGACCCGTGGATGGGTCTGGATGAGGCAGAGCAGGAAGCCGCCGTATCCGCCACCGACGTCGACGACCGACGCGTGCTGCGCGAAGTCGTAGGCGTCGACGGCAGCCTGGAACCCCGCGACGGTCGAGTCGTTGGCCGCGCCGTACACCGCCGCCCGGTCGGGATGGTCGCGCAGGTACTCGTGAAACGACTGCCCGTAGGCGAGCCGGAACCCCGACACGCCGGTGCGCACCGTCGTCGCCAGCTCACCGAAGGCGCGGTAGCCCTCGGCGAGGGCGGTCCACCCGCGCACCATGTCGCCGGTGCGGTCGGGGTCGCCGGCGCACAGCGCCCGGCTCAGGGGAGTCAGGCCGTATCGGCCGTTCTCGTCCGAAACGACGCCCTCCCCGGCCAGTGCGGCGAGCAGGCGTCGCAGCGTGGGCTCGTGGACGCCGAGCTGCGCCGCCACCTCCGCGGCGGAGCGTGCACCGCCGGCGAGGACGTCCGCCACGCCCAGCTCCGCGAACGCGGCCACCGCTGCGGACAGCCGGTAGGCGCCTGCCATGCGCCGGATTCCGGAGGGATCGCGATCCGCTTGGTCAGCCACGTGGCGCATTCTGTCGCACTCGCGCGGGCCCCGCCCGGCTTGCCTGAAGTACCCCGTCGCCGACAGGGCACGGCCCGGTCACAACCGTGGATATACGCTACATACATCGTATATACTCAGGCGCATGAGCAAGCACCTGGTCGACATCAACGAGGAGTTTCTGCGGGCGGCACAGGCTGAGCTTCGGACACGCACGATCCGGGACACTGTGAACGAGGCGCTCCGCCGCGCCACGACGGGCCGAGACCGACGCGTCGGCAAGGCGCTCGACCGGCTTGCCAGCGCTCCACTCATGGATCGCGACGAAGCGTGGCGCTGACCCACCTCGTCGACACCAGCGTCCTGACCCGCCTCCGCACTCCCGCCGTTCGAGCCGTGCTCGAGCCACTCACGGCGGCGGGCCGGATCGCCCGCGCAGGAATCTCCGACCTGGAGCTCGGATACCCAGCGCGCACGGCGGAGGAGTGGGATGCGGTCCACGAAGCGTCGAACGTGTTCACCCTGATTGAGACGGAGGGCCGGCATTTCAAGCGCGCCCGCCAGGTGCAGCGAGTCCTGGCCAGTCGCAGCCAGCGCGGCCGGAAGATCCCGGACCTGCTGATCGCTGCGGCGGCCGAGGAGGCGGAGCTGATCGTCCTGCACTACGACGCAGACTTCGATCGCATCGCGGCGGCCACCGGGCAGCCATGCCAGTGGGTCGTGCCGCCGGGAAGCATCGATTGACCGGGGCGCTCGAGGACAGCTGATCGTCGCGGTGCGCGATTCAACCGTTCGTATCGGGAAGCCGCATACCCCGCCCTCGACACGGACAGCGTGCGAAGTTGCGGGTGGTCTACGCCCGACCTTCCGCAACCCGAACTCTGGCGAGCCGGTTCCCGCAGTTCCCCTGGGCCTACATCCAGCGGCTCCGGCTGCGGCCACTCAGCCAGGCGTGAGCTCGGGCAGCAAGCGATCGACTGCAATAGCCGATGCGGGGCAGGCGGGGAACGCCAACGCGAGAACCACCCACCCGACTCCGGCCGACCAGGAGGCGGCCCATCGTGCCGCGAAGGCGAACAGCGAATAGCTCGCGACGACGGTGACGAAGACCACCGTAACGCGGAGCCCGGGCCGCGGACGGCGGCGGATTGCTGCGGATCCCCATTGAGCGAGCGCACGGTCGGCGACGTACAGCACTGCGAAGAACAGCGCGACACCGATGACTCGCGCTCCGCTGGTCAAGACCCCGATCGTCCGGCAGACGAGTAATACACCGTGATCGCTGGCCAGGGGCCGTCTTCCGTGATCTCTGTGTGCATCACGAGGTCGACCACTTGGACGTCACCGGGTCCGTCGATCGTCTTTGCGAGCCGCCGCAGGAGCCGTGGCACGTCGTCCTGTCCTCGTCCTGCGGGGTTCGACAGCGCGAAGTGCCGTGGGGTCCAGTGCGCGCTGGCTCGCGGCTAGCTGGAGGCATGCACGGACTCTACTTGCGCGCCTGCCGCCCCACAGACACCAGGGCCGGTCATCACCACGAACATGTGTATCTAGTCCCGACCTCCCGCAACCCGAACCCCGGGATGGCGGCGGCGGTGCCCGGATTCAGTCTCGGCGAGTTGTCAGGAAGAACGCCGGCGTGGTCACCGGCGGTAGACATCCTTCCGGTGTCCGATCCGGATGACTTGAATGACGAGGCGGTCGTCGAAGACCTCGTAGACGATGCGATAGTCGCCGACGCGCACCCGATAGGCGTGAGGCTCGCCGACGATACGGACGGCGCCTGGGGGACGGGGCCGCTCGGCTAGTAGGTCGATGGCGGCTCGGATGCGCTGCTGCTCTTGTCGCGGAAGACTGGACAAGACCTTGAGCGCTCGCCGCGAAACCTCTACGCGATAGATCGTCACCGCAGGCCGAGGTCGGCCTTCACTTCGTCCCAGGGCACGTAGTCGGCCTCGGCACGGGCTGCCGCCAGTTCGGCACGGTCGAGGGTGTCCTCGGCAGCTTCAACCAAGGCATCGTAGGCGTCAGCATCGACGATGACCGCCAACCGGTGCCCACGGCGGGTCACGTAGACCGGCTCGCCGGATCGACGGGCTCGCTCGATCGCCCCGGCGAAATCCTCCCGAGCGGCACTAACTGTCATTTCGCTCATGTACGAATCGTACAAAACGGAGACGGGCGGGTCAAGGATGGGACGGAGTCATGCCTCGACGCGCAAGGCTCTGACAAACGTACGTTCGATCTGCTCCCAACCTCCCGTAGCCCGAACTCCCAGCGTGGCCGTTCGTGGCGGCAGTATTGACCTTGCACGACCTGCCCGTGGCGGTGCTCTGGCGCCTGCGCCACCGAGCTTGAGGCCGTCGGTGTCGTCTCTCGGCACTGCAGCGCGCGACTGGCCGGGTACCATCCGCTCGTTGGACCGGCACCTCGGCTAAGACGCCATCACACGCCTTTTCGCCAAGGCGCATGACGGGAGCACCAGCTGCGAGCCGTGGAAGGTTGTTCAGGATGAGGGTGCTTCCCTTTCGCCGAGAGCCTTGGCAGTTGCCGGACCGCATCGATGGCGTCCGCGGAATGCCCTTGGGGCAGTGGCTTAGAGGGCGCAGAGATGGGGGCGAGCCATTCCCCACCCTTCCGGACCAAGCGCGGTTCGAGAAACCGAATGAGATCGGCTTCGCAACAGGGGCCTTGGATGGCGTCGCGGCGTTCCACGGATTCGGGGGCGACAAGCCGGATTTGCCTGGTGCCATCGTTCGCCGGCTCGCGGCCGTCATCGACTCTCCCGAGCCTGGCATCCCACTGCGGGAACTGTACGCGGCAGTCGTCGATCGGCCGCCTCTTGACTACATCGACAAGGCGTTGACGCAACTACGAAACCGGACAGATTTGCGGAAGGACCGCCTCCATGCCATCGGACATTGGCTGCTGGACCACAGCACCGACCGGAACCCGGTGAAACTCGGCATCGCGCTGCTGCCAATTGAACCTTGTGGGAACGATGATGACCTGCTGCGCCTCTTCGGCGGCCACGACGAGTTCACGTTGTACGCCGTGGTTGCGGCCGCCAACGTATCTGTCGATCCAGAACCGCTGATCTTCGAGGTGGCCAAGAGCGTACACGGGTGGGGGCGCATCCATGCGGTACGGCGCCTTCTGCAGACGTCCAATCCGGAGATCAAGGACTGGCTGCTGGTAGAGGGGTTTCGCAACGGCGTCATGAACGAGTATCTGGCGTACGGTGCGGCGGTTGCCGGTGATCTGTTGACCGCACTCAACGAGCCCAGCATCTCCGATCCTCTGTTTCATAGCGCCGGCGAGTTGCTGGCAGCACTGGTCACGGGTGGACCAGCGGAGGATATCGGCGACTATGACCATCCGGTTGATGTGGTTGAACAATATCTCCGGCATGCCGAGGCGCACGAGCTTGATGTCGACGATCTACACAGCATCTCCATGATCCGGTACTACGTGGCTGATACAGAGCGCTTGTCGAAGGGATCGGCGAAGGCATGGACTGCGGCTCGGCGGCAGAGGGCCGTGGAGCGGTGTGTCTCGCTAGTCAACAGCGCCCCTTCGCGCGCGCTGCTAGAAGGGATCGCCGCCACGCCGACGTCCATGGCGTTCGCCCGTGCGCTGCCTCTTGCGAAAGAGGTCGGGATAGACGTGATGCCGGGATTGAGAGCGCGCATTGCGGCGAGGCCTGAAGATGCGTGGGCGTGGGCTGCCTTGCTCAGCGAATGCGACGCCAACTCCATCGATGACGCGCTGACCTGGGCCCAGTCCCTGCTTCCAATAACGGAGATTGGCACAGGACCTGACATGCTCCTCGGACTTGGGCCGCACTTCGCGGTCAACGGTGTGGTCGATACCATTCTCCGGAGCCTGCGAAAGCATCCCGGCTACGGCGTGACAATCGTCGAGGTTGCGTTGAAGAGCCCTGTGATCCGAAACCGCTGGGGTGCACTTCTCGTGCTCGGGCACTGGACGCCCGAGAAGTGGCCCGAGGGCATCGCGGTCCGCGTGCAGGAGATGATGGCCGTAGAGCCTCAGGACAAGACCCGTAGGAAGGCTCGCGACCTGCTGGCGGCCTCCGGCCACTCCGTGACGGAGCAGGACTGACCTCGGCTTAAGGCGGGTGCGTCTTGCTGTCTTGCCGTTGGAAACCGACTTCTTGACCGGTTGCGAGCCGCAGAGCTTGGTCGTGGCCGGACAGCTACACACGTACAGGTGTCCGATCTACACCCGACCTCCCGCACCCCGAACTCTGGCGCAGCCATCGCGGCTCCGCACCTCCAGGTGTGACCGATGCCGCAGCGCTACCTGGCAGAGGACGAGGGATCGAGGACCGTGACCGCTTCGAAGTACGACCTGTAGAAGCCCCGGTCCCTGGTCAACAGCCGATCAGCGTGGGCCTGCGCGTGAGCACCCACCAGAAAGTCCGGCACGACCCGCTGGCGACTCCCACCGCGCCTGCGGTAATCCTTGAAGGCGCGTCCTGCTGCCAGCGCTGCCCCGGCGTCGATGGTGCTGAACTCCACGCCGAGCCGTTCCAAGGCTTCACGCGCTGGACGCTCGCCGGCGAATGCGGCCGCGATCTCGGCCCAGACGACATCACAGGCCACCAGGCGACCCTCGCGTGTGCATGCCCGTATGGCTTCTCGGGAGCGGACGCCGAAGCCAGGATCGGCGAGGAAGACGTCGAGCAGAACGCTGGTATCGACTGCGGTGATCACACGGCGTCCGGCTCGCCACGCAGACGCCGCACCACCGCGTCCGTCCCCTCCTTGCCGGCCAGCACGCCGAAGAGTTCATCCACGGCGTCACGCGTCGCAAGCTTTGTGGCGACGAGGCGACCGTGGTCCTCTTCGAAGTCGAGGACCTCGCCGGGGCGGATGCCCAACCGTTCCCGCAGGCGCTTGGGGATGGTGACCTGCCCCTTCTCGGATACCGTGCTCTTCATACCATGATGGTAGGAATTCCTACCACATAGGTCAAGCATACTCCGGCCTCGGGTGCGCGGGTGTCTCGAACTGGCGAGAGGCATCGGGGGATGGGGGATGGGGGAGAATCAGCGGACGATGCGACGATCGCAGGCGCGACACCCTGTCGGCGCGCGTCATTGACGCCGCTGCTGGAGCGGGAAGCGGAGATCGCGGCCGCGGAGGAGGCGATCGCGCGGGCGCGAGACGGCAGTGGCGGGGTGGTCGTCGTCGAAGGCCCGGCCGGCATCGGCAAGACGGCCGTCCTCGAGGAGGTGCGCCACTGCGCTGTGCGGCAGGGCGCGCGCGTCGCCATGGCTCGCGGAGGCACGCTCGAACGCGAGATCGCCCACGGCGTCGTCCGCCAGCTCCTGGAACCGCCGGTCCGGGCGGCGACGCCCAGACGCCGCGCCGCGCTGCTCGCCGGCGCCGCCGCGCTGGCCGCGCCGGTCGTCCTCTCCGAGGGACCCGCCGCCAGCCTGCCGGAGGGAGTCGCGACGGACCAGCGCGCTCCGGTCATCCACGGCCTCTACTGGCTCACCGCCAACCTCGCCGCGGAGGCGCCGCTGCTGCTCGCCGTCGACGACGCGCAGTGGTCCGACGCGGCCTCGCTGCGGTTTCTGCTGTACCTGGCCAGAAGACTCGACGGGCTGCCCATCGTGCTCCTCGTCGCGGCGCGGACGGGGGAGGTGGCGGACGCGCCGGAGGCGCTCGCAGAGCTGAGGCTCGCTGCGGCACGGGTGCTCCGCCCGGCTCCGCTGACCGCCGACGCCGTCGAGGAGATGGCGCGGACACACCTCGCCGCCGCACCGGATCGTGAGTTCGTTGCCGCCTGTCGCGAGGCCACCGGCGGCGTGCCGTACCTGGTGACGGAGCTGCTGTCGGCGATGTCGTCGCGCGGTGTCACGCCGTCCGCGGCCGCCGCGGCGTCGGTGCCGCGCGTCACCTCCAGGACGGTCGCCCACGCGACGATGCTCCGGCTGTCCCGCCTGGCCCCGGCTGCCACCGAGGTGGCGCAGGCGGTGGCCGTCCTCGGCAGGCACGCCGATCTGCGCCGCGTGGCGCGCCTCTCCCGCCTCGACGACGAGGTGGTCCTTCTCGAGCACGACGCGCTCGCCGAGGCGAACATCCTCCGCCCCGGGCAACCGATGGGATTCGTGCACCCCATCGTCAGCGCGTCGATCTACGACGCGATGCCCGCGGGGCAGCGCGCGCTGGCGCATGCCGCGGCGGCGCGCATCCTCGCCGCGGAGTCCGCGGACGCGGAGGAGGTGGCCGGCCACATCCTGCACACCGAGCCCGGTTCCGCGCACGAGTTCCTCGAGCCATTGCGCGCGGCAGCCGCGAGTGCGCTGGGGCGGGGTGCGCCGGAGAGCGCGGTGAGCTACCTCCGCCGCGCTCTCCACGAAGCCCCCGACACGTCGACCCGCGCGCGCCTGCTCTTCGACCTGGGCTCCGCGGAGGCTCTGGCGCGCGACCCCGCCGCCGTCGCCCATCTCGAGGAGGCGCACCGCTGCAGCGACGACCCCGCGCTGCGCGCCGCCATCACCGTGCGGCTCGCGCCCGTGGTCGGCTACCTGGGGAGGTGGCGCGACGCCGGCCACCTCGTCCGCGCCGCCATCGACGAGCTGGGTGCCGGACACGTCGACATGGTCGCCGAGCTGGAGGCGGCCTGGGCGGCCCTGGGCGGGTTCGACCCGGAGCTGGTCGAGGACTTCGACGGGCACCGCGCGTCACTGCGCGACCTCGCCGTGAATGCGGGGCCGGCGGGACGGCAGCTCGCGCTCGTCCTCGCCGCCCTCAGCGCATACCGCGGGCAGGACGACCTCCGCGACGTGGTGCCACTGGTGGAGCGCGGGCTCGACGGCGGGCGCATGCTCGCCGAGGCGGGGTCGCGGTCGTGGCCGGTGGCCATGGGCGGCCAGGCGCTGGTCCTCGTCGAGGAGCTCGCCGCCGCCCGCCGCCTCGCCGAGGACATGCTCGACGACGCGCGGCGCAGCGGCTCGGTGTTCGGCTTCGAGGCGGCGTCGGCGCTGCGCGCCTTCGTGCACAACCAGGCCGGTGACCTCGCGTCCAGCGAGGCGGATCTGCGCGTCGCACTGGAGACCGCCGAGGGCCACGGCATCGTCCTGCGCACCGTCGGCACCGTCTACCAGTGCATCGACACCTTGGTCGAGCGCTCCGCTGTCGACGACCTGGTCAGGACGGTGGAGTTGCTGGCCCTGCAACCTGAGCTCGGCGCCACCGCCCAGGGCGGAATGCTCCTCGAGGCGCGCGGCCGGTTGCGCCTGGCCGCGGGCCGGCGTGCCGCGGCGGTCGAGGACCTGCGAGCTTGCGGACGGATCATGGAGGCGATTCGCTGGCGCAACCCGGTGGATTCTCAGTGGCGTTCGTCGCTCGCGCTGGCGCTCCCACCGGACGCGCGGTCCGAGGCGGCGCGGCTGGTTGCGGAGGAATTGGGGTTGGCGCGGGCCGGCGCACTGCCGCGGGCTGAGGGCGTGGCCCTGCGTGTCGCCGGCCTGCTCGAAGGCGGCGAGCGCGGTGTGACCCTGCTGCTCGAGTCGCTCGACGTGCTGGAGAGCGCGCCCGCACCGCTGGAGCGCGCCCGCACCCTGGTGGAGCTGGGCGCCGCGCTGCGCCGGGCCAACCGGCGTGCCGACGCCCGCGAGCCGCTGCGCGCCGGCCTCGACCTCGCCCACCGCTGCGGTGCCGACCGGCTGGCCGCGCGCGCCGAGGAGGAGCTGCGCGCGACGGGTGCCAAGCCGCGCCGGCGCGCCGTGTCGGGGCTGGACTCGTTGACGCCGAACGAGCTGCGTGTTGCCCGCCAGGCGGCGACCGGCATGGGCAACCGGGAGATCGCCCAGGCCCTGTTCGTCACCACCAAGACCGTCGAGACGCAGCTCAGCACCGTCTACCAGAAGCTGGGCATCCGCGGCCGCGACGAGCTGGCCGTGCTGATCGCGGGAGCGGCCACGGCCGGCTGATTTTTTCAGGGTCCCACCCGCATGCGGACCGCCGGCCTTCGGCGCGACCCTTGCCGTGCCATGAGGCCGCAGCCGCGCCGCAAGCTGACCCTGGACATCGAGAACGGTCCCAGCGACTCCATCGCCGGCCGCGTCTCCAACGAGACCGGGGATGGCGTCGAGTTCTCCGGCTGGCTCGGCCTCGCCGGGGCCCTGGAAACGGCCCTGGAGGCTACACCCGCCGACCACATGCCGTCCGACGAGGAGACAAAGGGACATGAGTGACATCAACAGGAAGGCGCCGCTGCTTCGGTTGCCCGGCTTCACCGTCAGCATCTCGCGCGGCCCCGCGCCCAGCGTAAGCGCGCGCGGCCGCCGGCGACTCATGCCAGCGCTTCGCGGCGCTGCGCTGGTCGCGGGTGCACTCGCCGCCACCGGCGTCACCGCGTACGCGAATCCGACGCCCGATCCCAACGGCACCACGATCCCCACCCAGGTGACCATCTCGCCGCCGGTGAAGTCGGTGAGCGTGAGCCTGCCCAACAATGAGACGATCCTCCCCTACGGCTCCTGCAGCGGCGGCACCTCGACTGCGAATGCGCTCGGCTTCCCCAATGCGACGTGCAGCACTGCGCAGTACACGGTGCACAACTCCGGCAACGTCGCCGAGCAGATCGACGTCGCGGGATCCGTGGCGCAGCCGAGCGACGGCTCCACCAACCAGTGGGCGCTCTGCGACCCCACGGGCTCGCCCTGCGCCGGCACCAACGGTCTGCCCGGGGCGAACCAGTACGAGAACATCGACCAGGGTTCGACGACCAGCACGTTCCTCCAGACCTCACTGCAGCAGGACTTCGCGGTGACGTCCAGCACGCTGGCCCCCGGCCAGAGCACGACCGAGGCGCTCGTCATCAACGGGCCCCAGTCGACGACGGACCAGTCGACGACCTTCGTGATGACGGTCGTCTACACCGCGGTGTGACATGGCAGCAGGACGTGGTGTGGCAGCGCGAGGCGCGGCGGTGCGCCTCGCCCTCGGGGGTGCCGTCCTGGGAGCCGCGGCTCTCGCCGCCACTCCGCTCGGAGCGAGCGCAAGTGTCGGAACCGGGGTCGGAGCCGATCCCATCGTCCTGACGCAGACGGCCCAGCCCGGCCAGTCGTACGCGCTCCCCGCTCTCTACCTGGTGAACACGGGGACGGAGACGAGCCGGTACGCGGTGCATGTCGCGCGGATCGAGAAAGGCCAGCAGCGCGCGGTGCCGGCCGCGTGGATCGTCGTGCCGGCAGGCCCGATCAGCCTGGCTCCGAAGGCGGCCGCGGACGTTCCGCTGACCCTCGACGTCCCCGCCAACGCGGCCCCGGGCGACTACATGACCGACGTCGTCGCCGCCACCCTCACCGGCGCGACCGGCTCGGCCGGGGCGTCGCTGGGAACGCAGGCAGCGACGCAGCTGCGCTTCTCGATCGGCAACGCCGGCAGCTGGCTCCCCTGGCCGCCGCCGGGCTGGGTCCTGATGTCACTGCTCGCGGCCGTCGTTGTGGTTGGGGGCGTGGTCGGGGTTCGGCGCAGCGGACTGCGCTTCAACGTTGAGCGCAGACGCTGAGATGAAGCGACTGGTCGCTGCCGGAACCGCGGCTGCAGCGGTGTTGCTGCTGCAGTCGGGCGCTCACGCAGATTCCTCCGCGTCGGTGAGTGCCCTGCTCCCGATCGCCGACCAGCTGCATGTCAACGCGACCAACATCTCGACGTTCGAGGGTGCCTCGATCAGCGGGCCGATCGCGACATTCACCGACAGCAACCACGCCCGCCTCGCCGGTGCCTTCTCCGCGTCGGTGGCGTGGGGGGACGGGTCGTCGACGACCGGCACCGTGAGTGGTGGGTCCGGGCAGTTCTCCGTCAGCGCCAGCCATGTGTATGCCGAGGAAGGGTCGTACACGATCCAGGTGACGGTGCAGCAGGCGCCGGACGGCGCGACCGCGGGCGCAGGCGGCAAGGCCAGCATCGCCGATGCGACCCTGGCAGCCGCGGGCGTCCATCTGAGCACGTCCAAGACGCTGCGCACCGTCGTCGCGACCTTCACCGACGGCGATCCCGGCGGTGCCGCGGTCGACTACGCCGCCCGGATCCAGTGGGGCGACGGCACGTCGAGCGCCGGCGCGATCGTGGTGTCGGGAAGCGGCTTCGCGGTCACCGGCAGCCACACCTACGGCCACTCCGGGACCTACACCGTGACCATCGCCATCCGCGACGCGGGAGGCGCACAGACATCGGCGACCTCGGCCATCTCCGTGCGCGGATCGTGAATCGCCTAGCAGACCCGCGGTGTCCTGAGTGGTGCGTACGCCCGGAGGGACTCGAACCCCCGCACCCGGCTCCGGAGGCCGGTGCTCTATCCAACTGAGCTACGGGCGCATGCGCGCGGCAGGCGCCTAGGATACCCGCCGGCCGCTCACCACCACTCGAACGGCCGCCCGTCCCAGGGGTCGAGGACCGGGTAGGTGGGGTGGGCCGCCAGCTCGCGCACCCGGCCGCCGAAGGCGTCGACCTCCGCGGAGGACAGCAGCCGGCGGAGACGCTCCCGCATCGCCGCCAGCGCGGGACCCGCGGCCAGCGCCTGCACCCGCGCCGCCATCGCCTCGGGCAGCGGCGTGCCTCCCAGGTCGATCAGCACCGTCCGCTGCCGAGGGTAGGGGAGGAAGGTCAACCCGTGGTCGATCCCCCGCAGCGCGCCGTCTCCGGTCACCAGCAGGTGCGCCCGCTTGCGGTCGGCGTTGTTGACCAGCACGTCGAGCGCCGCCATGTCGTGCAGGAGCGGATCCAGCGCCTCCTCCTCCGCGCCGGACAGCTCGCGGTCGGCGACGTCGACGAAGAGCTGCACCGAGCCCGCTCCCAGCGGTCCGTCGCGCAGAGTCGTCGGCGGCACCAGCGCGAGACCGAGCGCCGCGGACACGAGATACGTCGCCACCTCGCGAAAGTGCAGGGTGCGATGCGGGAAGTCCCACAGCGGGCGCTCGCCGCGCGTCGGCTTGTACACCGCGCGCAGCGGTCGCGACGTGTCGGTGGGGTCGTCGGCGTCCAGCTCCAGCACGAAGGCCGCGTTGGACGAGTACACGATGCGCGCCATGCGACGCACCGGCGCGGTCGCCAGCTCCAGCAGCACCGGGGCGTCGCCGGCACGCGCGCCGTCGGCGGGATCGAAGCCCGCGGGAATGCCGTCGCGCGGGGCGTCGGCTGAACGTGAGGACGCCGTCAGCGGGTCACCCCGCAATCGCTCCACGCGCATGATGCGTCCACCCAGGGGCGGGTCGAGGTGGGGCCGGTGCGGCTGCTCACTCCGCGCGCGGCGCGCGCGACGGGTGTCGGGGTCCGAGTCGTCGGGCCGAGGCATGGCTGGTGCGCGCAGCGTAGCGCGTCGAGCGCGCCGGCGAACCTAGCGGCGGTGGCGGCGACCGATCACGCCGACGAGCAGGGCCGCGGCGAGCAGCGCCGCCGGGATGCCTGCCAGCACTGCCGCCAGGGTGCCCGCGCTGCGCTCGGTGGTGGAGGTGGCCAGCCAAACGCCGAAGACCACGGCGACCCCGAGCAGGACCGCCGTGACAATCGAGAGCACCAGCCCGAGCCGCGCCCGCCGTCCGCGCACGGCGAAGGGCTCGCGCTGGGACCACCCCGGCGCGTCGACGCAGGTCTCCAGCGCCGTGCGGTCGTCGGGAAGGTCGCTGCGATCGAGCAGGTCCCACCACACGGGTGGCGCGCCTCGTCCGCGGCGCTGGTCGGGCCGGTGGCCCTGGGCGGAGCGGGGTGCGTCGTCGGACATGCCGATGCGGACCTGCGAGTGCTGGGTGGACGAGAGGGAGCGCCCGCCGGCGGGACGTGGAGGAAGATGACGACGGCTCCGCCGTCGATGATACGCGTGGGGTCAGTGCTCCACCAGCGCCGGAACGTGTCCACCAGCAGCCTCCCCGCGCCCGCCCGCCGCCTCCGCGCGCTGCAGCGCGCCCATCGCGGCTGCACCCGCTGCGTCGACGCCGGCTGGCTGCGGGAGGCGCGCCCGGTTTTCAGTGGTGATTGGGGACAGCGCGTGCTGCTGGTCGGCCAGGCTCCAGGACCGGTCGAGCAGGAGGTCGGGCGGCCGTTCTCCGGCCGCGCCGGGCGCCAGCTGATGCGCTGGCTGGCGCGGGCCGGCTTCGCGGACGAGGAGGACGCCCGCCGCCGCATCTACTTCATCTCGGCGACGACCTGCTTCCCCGGGCGGCGCCCCGACGGCTCCGGCGATCGCCGCCCATCGCCGCGCGAGGTGGCCGCCTGCGCGCCCTGGCGCGAGGGCGTGATGCAGCTCCTCGACCCGCCTCTCGTCGTGCCCGTCGGCTCGCTCGGGCTGTCGCTGTTCCTCCCCGGCCGGCTCGACGCGTACGTCGGCCGCGCGCTGCTGCCCGACGGGAGCGACGCGCCGGTCCCGCCGCCGCCCGCGGTGCGCCGGGTGCTCGTCCCCCTGCCGCACCCCTCGGGGCAGAGCCGCTGGCTCAACGACCCCGCCCGGTCGGCGCTCCTCGACGCCGCTCTGGCGCGGCTGCGAGCGCTGGTTTCCTGGGCCGAACAGCGCTGACCTCGGGTGCTATGATCTGCGGGCTTTATGCCAGCGCCATATAGCGCTCACTGAACGAGCGACGAGTGCCGGATACGCAGGACCCGGTCAACGCGCCGGTCTCGACGGTGAAGAACGCCGAGGAGATCCTCGAGCGCATCTTCGCGCCCACCCCCAAGGCGAGCCCCATCGAGCAGGCGGAACGCGTGCTGCGACGGCCGCGGCAGGTGGTCTACGTCGCGCTCAGCAATCGCAACTTCTTCTGGCGCGCCCACATCACCAAGTTCGTCCTCGACGAGGGTCGGGTGCCGATCACGCCCCAGATGCTCTTCGACTACTACCTGCTGCACACCGTGCCCAAGGAGGTCGTGCGCGAGGCGCTCAACAACCTCATCGCCAAGTGCGACGAGGTGTGGGTGTTCGGCAATCTCTCGCTGGGGGTGAAGGTGCAGGTGGGGATCGCCAAGCGGCTGAAGAAGCCGGTGCGGTACTACGACATCACCGACCTCCCGTACCGCGTCGTGGGCATCCCGGAGTCGCTGGCCCGCGAGGAACGTCGGGACTAGACCCGCCGGATCAGGTCGCGCTCCACGCGCTCGCGGGTCTGCACGACCAGCGCGTGCACCGGGCGCGCGCGTGACGCCTGCTCGATCTGCCGCAGCATCGAGTAGAGGTTCTTGATCGCCTTGACCACGTCGCCGAGGTCGGCGCCGGCGGGGGGCTCGATGTCGGCGAGCGGCACGCCCATCGTCCACCAGTAGGCGGGCAGCACGTAGTCGAAGGACAGCGGGCGCAGCGTCTCCAGGCCGTGCTGCTGCTCCAGCGCCGCCAGCCGGTAGAGCGCGCCGCGCAGGTTGCGGAAGGCGCGGTCGACGTTGTCGGAGGGGAAGCGGATGCGCGCCGGACGGTCGCGCCCGCGGTCCTCGTTGACCACCATCACCAGCGCGGCCGACAGCTCGGCGGGCTCCAACCCCTCGAACCAGCCCTGCTCCAGCGCCTCGGCGACGAGCAGAGCGCTCTCGCCGTACAGGGAGGCGGCCAGCATTCCCAGCTCGGTCGGCCGGTCGTCGGCGAGATAGCCGGCGTCGGTGAGCACCGCGCGGTAGGCGCGGAACTCCTCGCGGTAGCGGTCGCGGGCGGCGCGCAGCTCGGCCTCGCCGCCGCGCAGCGTCTCCTCGATCTCCTGGATCTCGTGGCGATGCGCCCGGTGGTCGGCGAGATACGGACAGGTGCGGCAGGGACTCTGCTGCAGCCGCTGCTGCGCGGTCTTGAGCTGGCGGCGCATCATCTCGAAGCGCTGGCCGGGATCGGCGGCGCGCCCACCGAAGCGTCCGCGGCGGGAGTCGCGCCAGTGGTCGCGGCGGGCCCGGCGGATGCGCGCCTGCAGCTCGTTGACGTCGTCGCCGGCGCGCAGAAACTGGCTGAGCGTCTTCTCGGTGCAGTTGACGCTGGGATGGCGGAACACGGTGGCGCGCAGGTCGGCCAGCCGCTCGCGCAGGTTCTGCTCCTTGTGCCCCCAGTGCGCGTAGCGCGCCGCGTTCTGGTACTGGCCGAAGGACCGCTCCATGAGCAGCTCCGCCTGCTCCACCGAGCGCGTGCGCAGCAGGTTGAGGGTCATCGTGTACGTCGGCGCGAACTTCGACTCCACCTCCATCTCACCGCCGATGGCGGCGTCGTAGATGTCGCGGACGTCGACGTCCTGCTCCTTGAGGATGATGCCGTGCCCGACGACGTCGATGCCGCGCCGTCCCGCCCGCCCCATCAGCTGGGTCAGCTCGCCCGCGGTGAGGGCGTGGAAGCCGGTGCCGTCGAACTTGGTGAACGACGACAGCACGCAGGCGCGCGCCGGCATGTTCAGCCCCAGCGAGAGCGTCTCGGTGGCGAACACCACCTTGATCAGCCCCAGCAGGAAGAGGCGCTCCACCGTCTCCTTGGCGTAGGGCAGCATCCCGGCATGGTGCATGGCCACGCCGCGGCGGAGCAGGTCGAGCCCCAGCGCCTCGCGGTAGACGCGCCGCTCGTCGTCGTCCTCGACCATCTCCAGGCGGCGCTCGTACTCCGCGTCGATGCGCGCCTTCTCCTCCGCGGTGGTGAGGTCGACGTCGTGCACCGCGCAGCGCGACAGCGCCTCCCGGCAGCCGCGGCGGGAGAAGATGAAGTAGATCGCCGGCAGCATGTCGCGCTGGCGCAGCTTGTCGACCACGTGCAGCAGGTCGTTGTCCGGCGCCTGCTTGACCCAGCGGGTGTGGCGCTCGTGCAGCGTGTCGTTGCGCGCCATGTCGAGGGTGCGGCGGTGGACCTGGCCCTTCTCGTCGAAGAGCGGCAGGAAGTCGTTGGAGAGGGAGAGCCACAGCTCGAGGTCGACGGGACGCTCGGTGCGCACCACGGTGGCGACGTCGCCGCGCAGCCCGGTCATCCAGCTGGCCACCTCCTCGACGTTGGAGATGGTCGCCGAGAGTCCGATGAAGCGGATGTGCCGCGGCGCCTCGATGATGATCTCCTCCCACACCGTGCCGCGCGGGTAGTCGTCGATGTAGTGCACCTCGTCGAGGACGACGTCGCCGACGACGTCGAGGCGCCCCGGCTCGTCGTAGAGGACGTTGCGCAGGATCTCGGTGGTCATCACCACCACCGGCGCCCCGTCGTTGACGGTGTGCTCGCCGGTGACCAGCCCGACGTTGTGCGCGCCGTAGCGGTCGCACAGGTCGTGGTACTTCTGGTTGCTCAGCGCCTTGAGCGGCGTGGTGTAGACGACGTTGCTCGGCTCGGTTGCGCGCTTGCGCAGGTGATCCGGCGCCTCCAGGCAGCGCCACACCGCATACTCCGCGACCACCGTCTTGCCGCTGGAGGTCGGCGCCGAGACGAGCACGCCGCGGTGCGTCTCCAGCTTGTGGAGCGCCTCCACCTGGAAGTCGTCGAGCGGCCAGGGGAGCGTCGCCTGGAAGGCCGCCACCAGCTCCTCGACGGTTGCCGCCGCGGTGCTCACACGTTGACCAGCTCGAAGTGCGTCTGGCCGAGCTGGGCCTCGCCGTCCTCCTCCACCCAGCGCAGCACCTTCTGGCACATCTCGTCCGCATGGCGGCGGTCGCTGCTGACGCAGACCACGCCGAGGGTGGCCACCTGCCAGGTGTCCTGGTCCTCCACCTCGGCCGCGGCGACGTTGAACTGCCGGCGGATGCGCGCCAGCAGCGAGCTGACCACCTGCCGCTTGTCCTTCAGCGACCGGCTCTCGGGCACGTGGACGGTGAGGGTGAGGGCGCCGATGACCACGGGCCCACGCTATCAGACGCGGGTTCTGGCTATCCTTTCGCACCCGTGACCACCACCGCGCCGCCTGCGTCGCCGCAGGCAGGCCAGTCGCCGCCGCGCGCCGCCACGCTGGTCGAGCACTTCCAGAGGCAGCTCTCGACCCGCCCGGCGGCGCCGAGCATGCGATTCATGGCGGGCGGGCGGTGGATCAGCATCAGCTGGGAGCAGTTCGGCGCCGCGTCGCGCCGCATCGCCGCCTTCCTGCTCGGCGAGGGCGTGGGCGAGCAGGAGCACGTCGCCATCTGGTCGGGCAACCGGCCGGAGTGGCACATCGCCGACATGTCGGTGCTCAGCCTGCGCTGCCGCCCGGTGCCGGTGTACCTCACCCTCAGTGCCGACCAGGCGGGCTACGTGCTGGCGCACTCCGAGACGGTGGTGGCCTTCGTCGAGAGCCCCGCGCTGCTGGCGCACCTGCAATCGGTGCGCGCCGAGCTGCCCGCGCTGCGCCGCGTCGTGGTGGTCGACGGCCTCGACGCGCCGGCGAGCGACGGCTTCGCCATCCCCTGGTCGGAGGCGCTCCACCGCGGCGAGCAGGCACTGGCCCGGCAGGGCGCGGAGCTCGACCGGCGCGCCGCCTCGGTGAGCCTCGACGACATCGCCACCCTGATCTACACCAGCGGCACCACCGGCCCACCCAAGGCGGTGATGCTCACCCACGCCAACATCGCGGCCGGCACCGCCTCGACGGCGCAGTTCATCCACGCCGACGAGAACGACCGCGTCATCAGCTACCTGCCGCTGGCGCACATCGCCGAGCGCAGCGTCAGCGAGTTCCGCTCCTACGTCTACGGCAACGTCGTCTACTTCGCGCAGGGCATCGACCGGCTTGGCGAGCACCTGCGCGACGTGCGTCCCACCGCGTTCTTCGCGGTGCCGCGGATCTGGGAGAAGATGGCGGCGGCGGTGCGCGGCCAGGTTTCGGCCACCCCTGGCCTGAAGGGCCGCCTGGCGCGCTGGGCCGTGGCCACCGGCGAGCGGCGCTCCGACGTGCTTCGGAGCGGGCGGCCGGTCAGTGCCCTGCTGCGGCGGCGGCATGCGCTCGCCGACCGGCTGGTGCTGCACCGTCTGCGCGTCGCGCTCGGCCTCGACCAGGCGACCGTGCTGGCCAGCGGCGCCGCGCCGATCGCCCCCGACGTGCTGCGCTTCTTCGACGCCGTCGGCCTGGAGATCGACGAGGTGTACGGGCAGACCGAGAACACCGGGCTGTGCTCGATGAACCGCCCCGGGAACGCGCGCTTCGGCACCGTCGGCCCCTCGGTGCCGGACTCGGAGATGCGCATCGCCGAGGACGGCGAGATCCTCTGCCGCAGCGGCATGGTCTTCGCCGGCTACTACAAGGACGACGAGGCGACGCGGGCCACCATGACCGCGGACGGCTTCCTGATGACCGGCGACGTCGGCGAGGTCGACGCCGAGGGCTTCCTGCGCATCACCGACCGCAAGAAGGACCTCATCATCACCGCGGGTGGCAAGAACATCGCGCCCTCGAACATCGAGACGGCGCTGAAGCGGCACCGGCTGGTCGCCAACGCCGTCGTGATCGGCGACCGGCGCCCCTACGTCACCGCGCTGATCACCCTGGATCCCGACGCCACCGCGGCCTTCGCGCGCGAGCGCGGCATCGCGGTGGACGGCCCGGAGATCCGTGCCGAGGTGCAGCGCCACGTCGAGGAGGTCAACGCACACCTCTCGCACGTGGAGCAGGTCAAGCGCTGGGAGCTGCTGCGTGCCGACTTCCAGGTCGGCGTCGAGCTGACCCCGACCCTCAAGGTGAAGCGCAAGGTGGTGTCGGAGCGGTACGCCGCCGAGATCGAGAAGCTGTACTCGTGAGTGCAACGAACGCCTGACGGGACCGCAAGATTTGTGCAGAGGGGGTAGCATCGCCTGGTGGCCCCCCGCCCCCGCGTCCTGGTCGTCGAGGACGACGCCGCGTTGCGCAAGGTCCTCGAGCTTCGCCTCGGGCTCGAGGGTTTCGACGTGTCCCTGGCCAAGGACGGCCAGGCCGGCATCGAGGCGCTCGACCAGGTCCAGCCTGACGCCGTGGTCTGCGACCTGATGATGCCGAGGGTGGACGGCTTCGGCTTCTGCCGCGTCGCCCGCCATCGCGACGACACCCGCGACCTCCCCATCGTGGTGCTGACCGCCCGGCAGAAGGACGCCGAGATCGAGCGGCTGCTGGAGCTCGGGGACATCGTGTTCATGAGCAAGCCGTTCGACGCTCCGGCGCTGACGGCGACGCTGCGGGAGCTGACGGGGAAGCGGCAGGGGCACACCGCCGGGTAGGGCCTGGCGTCCGGCGGCCGGACCCCTCAGCCGCGCTGGGCCGTCCCCCCGTCGGCCGCCGCCGCCGAGCGTCGCCGCCGCCGCGCGGCTCCCCTCGCCAGCGCGGTCGCGCCCACCGCCGCCGCGCCTGCAGCCCCCGCCCCGCCGGCGCCCGCCCCGGTGTTCGGCAGCGCCGTCGCCCCGCCGGCGGACGTCGCCACCAGCGCGCCAGGCCGGTCCAGCACGGCCTCGCGGTTGGCCGCGATGTACGTCCCGATCCAGTGCGCAAGCGCCTCGATGGTGTGCGTGGGGTTGTACCCGCCCGCCGTGGTGAACAGCGACCCGTCGGCCACGAAGAGGTTGGGGATGTCCCAGAACTGCCCGTAGCGGTTGACCACGCTGGTCCTGGGATCGCTCCCCATCCGCATCGTGCCGTGCTGATGCACGACGTAGCGCGGGCCGACGGCGTAGCTGGTCACGGGTGTCGGCGTCGGCGCCGTCACCCCCACCGTCCCGCTCGCCCCGATGGCCTGCAGCATGGCCTGCCCGACGGGAACCATCTGCTGCGCCACGTAGGCGCCCACGGCGACGTCGTTGGGATGGTTGGCGTAGGTCACGCG
>Ga0070741_10002654_pt1 | contig 47054 bp, 37 predicted proteins | sample Coa_R1_4_FD_66440 | JGI IMG/M metagenome (GOLD analysis project Ga0070741, IMG submission 66440) | Surface soil microbial communities from Centralia Pennsylvania, which are recovering from an underground coalmine fire - Coalmine... | ecosystem: Environmental > Terrestrial > Soil > Unclassified ... | reverse complement strand
AGTTCCGCAAAGGGACCGTGCTGAGCGCGGATTTCCTGCGCAATATCGGCCTGCGGTACCTGATCAGCTATGACACAAATCATGTGGGTGACTCGCGGTTCCTCAACCAGGCGGCGGCGCTCAATGCCATTTCCGCCACCAACAGTTCCTTTGGTTGCGGTTCCGGGACGGATGCAGCCTCGGTGAATTGCGCGATTGGGGTCGGTGCAGTGATTGGTGACTACGCCGATAACGGTCTGGACTCGGGCAAGATGTACAACAGCGGGTACCCGGCGTCGTATTGGGGCACGGGCCCCGCGGAAGGCGCCGCATTCCCGGGAGTAAACCCTCTGGTGGGCGAGAACGAGATGCTGTTCCCGGTGGGTCGCTCGGCTTACACCGCCCTGCAATTGAAACTGGTGCAGAATGCCGACAACATGTTCCGCGGCGGCATCCGGCATGCGGCGTTCCAGGTGTCCTACAGCCTGTCCCGCTTCAACAGCATGGCCTCCGATCAGGACTTCATCCCCTCGGCCTGGGATTTCCGGAATCCTGCTCACTATTTCGGGCCCAACTCGATGGACCGCACCCATCAGCTATCATTCGGCGGGACGTTCGACCTGCCGCATGGTCCACAGTTCAGCTTCGTCTCGCACTTCTTCTCGCCGTTACCGCAGGATCTCTACATCGAGAACCAGGCGCGCTCGGGCGAGATCTTCATGAGCGATGTGCTGGGGGACGGCTCGCCGTACCAGCATGTGCTGCCGGGAACGCAGGTGGGTGCCTTCGGGCGCAGCGTGACCGCAAGCAACATCAATAACGTGATCACCAGATATAACGGCAACTATGCGGGCACCCTGTTGCCGGCGGCGCAGGCGCTGGTGAGCGCCGGATTGTTTACCGGCGATCAACTGACGCAATTGGGAGCGGTCGCCGACTCTCTGCCGCTGGCTCCAGCGGACCAGATGAATATGAGCTGGGCTCGCGGCTTCGATGCGAAATTTGCCTGGCCCATCCGGATCAAAGAGAGAGTGACGATCGAGCCTTCGTTCTCGGTCTTCAACCTGTTCAATTTCGGGAACTTCAACAGCGCTTCCAATTACCTCAGCGGATTCCTGAACGGTTCGGCGGGAACGGTGAATGGAACTTCGGTCAGCGACCTCGCGGCAAGAGATTCGCTGCGGGTAGGGGCCGGTACCGGGGTGAACACCGCCGGTGCTCCGCGACAACTCGAGTTCGGGTTGAAGCTGAAGTTCTAAGTGCAGGCAGATTGAATCGGGGCAAGGCACACAGCCTTGCCCCTGGTTTGTTGCGGCTCCGGATTTATTTTTGACATCCGCCCCATGACGCGCTATCGTCCACAATAACTGTGGGGTAGCTATGGGGCTGAAACTCCGCTGTACACCTCTGCCCATTCTTGTCGTATGCGCCGCCAGCCTGTTGGGACAGGCACAGTGCGTCATCGGGGTTGTCTTCGACCACGCTCCGCGGCCGTCTTCTTCCATCGCGCGCCTGCTGCCGAAAGCCGAGGCTGGGGATCCTGAGGCTCAGTTCCGGCTGGCGCTGGCATACCAGACCGGGAGCGCCGGAAAGGTGGACTATGCGCAGGCCGCCTCGTGGTATCGCAAGGCGGGAGAGAAGGGAAATCCCGCCGCGCAAACCAACCTGGGCACTCTTTACTCCAGAGGTTTGGGCGTGCCGCACGACGACCAATTAGCACTGCAGTGGACTCAGCGGGCCGCCGGGGAAGGATATGTCCCAGCCCAGAGCAATCTCGGCACGATGTATGCAGATGGCCGCGGCACCGCGCAGGATGATAAGGCGGCAGTTTCCTGGTATGCCAAGGCCGCGCACGCCCAATATGCTCCGGCGCAATCCAACCTGGGTTACATGTATTCTTCCGGGCGAGGCGTTCGTGCCGACAATCATGAGGCTATGAAGTGGTATTTGCGAGCTGCCTCCCAAAATTACGCTCAGGGAGAGATCAACCTGGGCCTGGCCTACTTCCAGCGATCTGATCCGCATGACCTGGAGGAAGGAGTGAAATGGTTTCGCAAGGCGGCAGAGCAGGGTGCTGCCCAAGCGGAAGAAGAACTCGGATTGGCCTATCAGGAGGGATTAGGCGTTCCGCGGGATCCGGCCAAGGCGCTGGAGTGGTATCGAAAGGCTGCGGCGCATGGCTGGGCGCAGGCGCTCGAGGACGTGAAGTTGATGGCCGCCAGTACTCAAGCTGTGGAGGAATGACCTGCGTCCGCCGGACGGGCGCTGCAAGGATGCGCTCTCGATCACGGTCACGACCGCGAGTTCAGCGCTTGTACACGGTAGTATCGGGATGGTAGTTGCGCCAGTCGAACCAGTAGTCCTTAAGGGCGGGAATCCGCTGCAGACATTTTCCTTGCGCAGGGCCGGAGATCGCGCAGCCCTGGAAGTTCCATTCGCTGGCGGTGGTGGTATCGAGCAGGACCCAGGGTTTAGGGGAAGGCGCAGCGGCCAGCGCCGGCGGATTCAGGTTGCGACTCGATGCTGCTTCGCTCTCGGTTTCACCTTTCAGGAAGAACTCGGCCTCTCTTCCGTCGATCAAACCGGAAAAGACACGTAACGACTTGCCATCCGGACCTACGGCGATGAGCAGCGGTTTGCCGTTTACCCGGTCCATCACAGGAGATTGTTTGACCAGTTCGTCCCAGGGATAGGCTCGGCTTGCGCCGTCAATGACCAGCCCGACGACGAGGTCGCGGGATTTCAATTCGGTCCCGGGAAAGCTGATCACGACCGGCAGCTTGGCGACTTCTGATTCCCAGTTGCTGTCGTATTTCTTGAGGTACTTCGGAACTGGGGCGAGCACTTTGCCGTTCGATACTTCCGCCTTCCACTGACCGAATGTGAGTTCGTCCGCCGGGACGAGTTCCAGCGAGGCACCGCGCAGCGGACCATAAATGGCTTTGCCCGTGATCTGCTGCCACCAGGTGCCGGTTTCCTTGTCGCGCATGAGGAAGTTCTGGTTATTGATGCCTGCGAGATAGAAGTGCAGGGCTCTGCCGCTCACGGTTCGTTTCCACACCAGACCGGTGTGACAGAGCGTTCAATAGGTGACCGCAACCGGGACGCCCTCGATCACATCGTTCAGGACGTGGTGGTAGGCCATTTCGCGGATGGGGTAGGCGCGAGCGTCGTTCCCGTAGCGCACCGCAAGAACCATCTCACCGCTTTCCAGCTTGCTGGCGGACTGAGCCTCGAATTGCGGGCTGTCCAGGGGATGAAACATCCATTCGAAGTAGTTGAGGCGGGACATCACGGCGGAAGAAACAACCAGGAAAAGCATTGCGGATAGAAAGATTCTGCGCGGGCGCGTGGCGGAGCGCCAGAGAAGGAGTGCGAACAACAGGCAGAGAGCCGCCGCGATCAAGGTCAGAGATGGCGCCGCCTGCCGGAGAGCCATGGCAGCCGCGAGTCCGCGGGAGCTCTGCTGGGTAAAGGGGCGAATGATGAAGGCCGGAACAAAGAACAGTGCCATTCCGGCACCTGCCGATAAAAGGAAGATGAGCCAGATTAAAGGCTGCGGAGAGTCCGACCGGTTCATAGCTCGCCTGCAAAACTGCCTCAAGATTGCCAGGTGTGGAGATTGTACCGGAGCGGCGCCAGGCGGGGGAGGCGGGGGCCGGGCAGCGGGGGATCAAGGAAGGTGGCCGAAGCTTAGTTTTCAATGACTTCACCGATTACGCCAGAGGCGATTGGGACGCTCGTTATATCACTTTGGTTATCTATCACCAAAAGCTCAGATTGCTATTCTGATGAGCGGTAAGTGTATTCGGCGCTATTGTTGCGTCCAGGCAGGGGCGAAATGTTTCCACTGGCATTGCGCATCGGTACAGCAGGCGAGCGGGCAGGGAATCCTACCCGCGCAAGGGCGGCATTTGGTGTAGCACCGTCGAAACTCACAGGCGGGTTCAGCCTTCTCGAGTTGATGATCGTGATCGCGATCAGCATCACGCTGGCGGCTTTTGCCGCTCCCTCGTTCCTGCGGGTGTACTACAACATGCGCTTGAAATCGGCGGCCAGCAATCTTTCCGGCCTGATGCAGCAAGCGAGAATTCAGGCGGCGCGGCAGAACAGGGTTTTCACTATCGGGTACCGCTTGGGTGTGGTGCCGCAGCAGGCATTTATCGATTTCAATAACAACAACAACTGGGATCCGGGCGAGCCCATTATTACCTTCAATCAGTCGATCGCGATGGCGGGGGGAGCACCCGCCGGCGCCGGCGCGCCGCCTCCCTACGTACTGGTGGGCGACACGGCTGGCGTAACGTTCGACAACACGGCGACGCTGGGATACTCGCAACGAGGCCTGCCCTGCTCTTATGCAGCGGCATTGTGCCCGACTCCGGCGCCCGGATATTTCGTGTACTACATCCAGGACCAGCGCCCCAACAGTGTGGGATGGGGCGGAGTGGTGGTAACCCGAAGCGGCAGGACGAAACCAATCATTTGGAATGGAGTGGCATGGCAATGACGCGGCGAAGCAAGCACAACACGACATCCGGGCAGCAGGGCGGCATGACGATGATCGAGTTGATGATCGCCATGGTAGTGCTGGCGGTTGGCATTGTAGGCTCCATGGCCCTGATCATCCGCGCGGTAGGCGGCGATTCCTGGAGCAAGCAGCTGAGCAATTCGACTGCCCTGGCGCAGGCGGTGACCGAAAGAATCATGGCAATCCCGGCGTCTACCAACACCATCGTGACGATCACCGATTGTGCCAACACGGTATTGAACGTGAACACCGCGCCGGGGGGTCCGGCGCTGAACGCAAACGGCGATGTGGATTTCACCGCGGCCGCGGTAGCGAATTACCAGATGCTCTATACCAACTGCGATACCAATGGACACCAGGCGATCTATGACGTGCGCTGGAATATTGCGGCCGTCCCCGGTTCCAACGGCTACGTAAAAATGCTGACGGTCTCGTCGCAACTGAGGTCCGCTGGAAGGAATGCGATGGTATTCGCGCCGGTGGCCACGGTTCGCACCATGGTGGGCCAGGGAACATAACCATGACACACACTTGCAGGCACAACGCACGCGGAGCGACGCTGGTGGAGTTGATGGTGGCGCTCGCCATCCTGGCCCTGGTAACGGCTGGAATTTTCGGGCAGTTGAATGTCGCGACCCAGCGCATCTCCGCCGAGCAGACCAAAGTCGACAACTTCGATCAGGCCCGCGACTTCGTGGATCAGTTCTTCCGCGATATCAACCAGATCGGGTATCCCAATGGACGGATCGTGACCAATCTGGCGAACGGGATCAGCGATACCCGTGTCGCCGTCGGCCTGGTAAGGATCAGCCCCAATTCGATCTGGTTTGAAGGCGACATCAACGGCACGGGCGTGGTGCAGGAGGTCCAGTATCAGATTAATGGCTCGGGAACCTGCGCACTTTGTTTACAAAGGAGTGCGGTGCCGAAGGTTCTAGGCAATCCTTTGACGGGGCAGGCAGCGGCGGACTGGGGCACGGAAGTAAACGACCTCATCACTCCCGTGATATTCACCTACTTCGATGCCAACGGTAACCAGGTCAACGTGGCGCCCTTCAAAGATATCAATAACAACGGCGCCGTGCTGGCCAGCGTGAAGACGATTCATATTTCCCTGACCATTCAAAACAATCAGATCATGGATCCCAAGACCGGACAGGCGTTACAGACAAGCTTCGAGGGAGAGGTTTCGTTGAACAACTGTTCGATGGCAGCCAACGCAGTTCCTCCAATGAGCTGCCAGTAAGAGGCCAACCTATGACAAAACCCTGTAACCAGAAGAGCCGTAATTCGGAAAAAGGCATCGCGCTGTTTACCGCGATCTTTACCGTGCTGCTGATCACCGCGATTGGCGCGGGCATGATCATGCTCACCAACACGGACACCAGCATCAGCGCGAACTTCCGGGATGAGCAGAAGGCATTCTTCGCCGCCAAGGCGGGCATGGAAGAGATCCGGGATCGCTTCCGGAGCTCGGCCAATAATTCGCTGGCCGCTAACCTTCCCACCGTCGTACCTGGGAACGCAAACGCTTTTGTGTACGTTCTGAATCCCAAGAACGGCGAGCCGGTAACGCCTTGGGTCACCAACGGGAACGCCAACGTCTATCCCGATACCGAAATCTGCACCGAGATGGCGAATATGGGCACACCCTGCGGTGGCAACCCGCCTGCCCCGGCGGGCGGCGGCTGGTATACGACAGCCAACGCCAGTCCGACCTACGCCATGAACCCGGTGTCGTCGTGGAAGTGGACGCGCATCAATCTGAAGACGAACCGGACCTCATCGGGCACGACAACGGTCAACACGGTTGACCCAGCCTTTGGGGCCAACGCGCTGGTGTGCTGGAACGGCGCATTCCAGATTGCCACGAACCAGGCGACCTGTTCGGCAGTGAACCCGAACTACTTGCCGGTATACGTGATGACCACCCTGGCCATGACGCCGAGCGGTTCGCGGCGAATGGTACAGGCCGAGGCTATTTCAAACAACTTCCCAACCCTGCCGGGCCCGATGATCTTCGATGGCGCGAACCCGGTCTTTAACACGCCCAACTCGAATGCGTTCGCGGTGAGCGGCAACGACATAGCGCAAGGCGGAAACAATGGCGCGGGTTGCCCTGCGGCTATTGGGGAACCCGCTCTTGGCGCCTACAACGATCCTGCTGTGACCATTCTCACCGGGGATGCCAATAATCGTCCGCAGAGCTACGTTGGGCCGCTTCAGTATGGCACTCCCAGCGTGGCGAACGTCAGCTCACAGCTCACTATGCTGTCCACCGTAGGCGGTTTGGAGAGCCTCGCGAGTGCCGTCACGCTGGTTGCTGGAAACGAGAACAACGTGTACGGCAACAATCCGTCCACGATTCTGAACCCCGGGACTAATGCCAATCCGCAGATCAACGTCGTGAACGGGAATCTCACCTTGCCTGGCGGATGGACTGGGTCGGGTATTTTGCTGGTCACCGGCAATTTAACGTTTCAGGGTAATCCCAACTACAACGGATTGATCCTGGTGATCGGAAAGGGGTCTGTTACGAAGAATGGCGGCGGCAACGGCATAGTAAACGGCTCGCTGCTGGTAGCCAATTTGTATGGATCTAACGGAGCCCTGCTGCCTGCTTCCAGCGCCCCGGGAGTCCCGTATTTCAACTGGAATGGCGGCGGCACCGTCTCGTGGAATTACGACAGCTGCTGGTCCACCATGATGAATGGCCTGCAGGCCTACCGCATCGTGGCAGTACGAGAAATGATGTACTAGGAGGAATGTCCTTCTCTTAGAACAGCCCCAGCTCTTCGGTTACGAAGGGCTGGGGCTTACTGCGTGAGGCTGCGATTCGACGCTGTGGTTTTCGTGGCAACTCGTTTTCCGGCCCGCCGCCGTAATTTTTGTGACCCCGGTAACCTTGTCCTGCACACCGCCGGAATCTAGGATCAAAGCACGTATGACTCTATCTGCCCTGCTCGTGTGCGTGGATGAGAAGGCGGCGGAGGTGTTGCGCCGCGTCTTGAAAGAACTGAACATCCGGGTGGAATCCTGTCCGGACTTCGCACGCGCCGCGATTCGCACGGCGCAGGAGCGCTTTGACGTAATCATTGTGGATGGAGCACCCAGCAAGGATGTCACGTGGCTGTTGCGGGAGACGCGCTCGTCGCGCCTTAACGACGCTATCCTGAGCGTGGCCGTGGTCAATTCGCAGGAGAGTGTCCGCGAGCTGTTTTCCCTGGGCGTCAACTTTGTGCTGTACAAGCCCGTGGCTTACGAGAGAGCGCTGAGCAGCCTGCGCGCGGCCCGAAGCGTGATGCGAAAAGAAAAGCGCAGGAAGTCGCGCGCGGCAGTGCATACGCAGGCCATCGTCGATTACGCCAACGTCGAGCGGGAGAAAGCAACGTTGGTGGATCTGGCGTCCGACGGAATGGCGGTGCTGTTCGGCAAGAAATTGCCGCCCACCAGCAAGGTTTACTTTCAATTCACGCTGCCGGGACAAAAATCCGCTGTCCGGCTGTCCGGGCAACTGGTGTGGCAGGAGTGGAACGGGCGGGCCGGAGTGCAGTTTGTGGATGTGCCCAAGGGTTCGCGGCGCTTGCTCGATGAATTTCTGGCGGCCAACCAGCCGGAGCAGTCCGGACGAGAGCCGGCGGAAGAGAGCGTGGAGTTGCAAGAGCCGTTGCCGGTGGCCAGCTTAACGGTGACTGAGCCCACTGCTTCAAACCATGAGCCGGAGTCGCAATCCCATCCGGAAGAGGAACCGTTCCACGAAGTTGCCACCGCCGTGCTGGAGCCGAAGTCCGACACCAGCAATCGCCGCGCGCAACTCCGGTATGCCTGCCGCCTGGGCGCCGAGGTGTACCTGACGGGCACTGCGATTCCGAATCGTTGCTGCCTTACGGATCTGAGCGAGGGCGGGTGTTACCTCGAGGTCCCGCTGCCATTCCCACAGGGGGCCACGGTGGAGATTGTGGTGCGCACCTATGAGCTGAAATTGCAGCTGCGCGGGACGGTGCTCACGTCTCACCCCGGCTATGGCATGGGCATTGGATTTGAGTTGAAGACCAGGGACGAGCGGGTCAATGTAAAAAAGCTCACTGACTTCGTTGCGGCGACCACGGAGCCTTCCTAGCGGCCCGACTGCAGAGCGGTTTCTTCCGCGACGGCTTTGCGGAAATACTCCAGCGACAGACGCAACCCGGCTTCCAGATCAATGTTTGGCTCCCAGCCGAGCAACTGGCGCGCCTTGGTGATGTCGGGCCGGCGCTGCCTGGGATCATCCTGCGGAAGCGGTTCCAAGCGAATCCTGCTGCTTGACCCCACCACCTTCAGAACCAGCTTGGCGCATTCGAGGATCGTAAACTCGTTGGGATTGCCGATGTTCACGGGAAGCGGCTCGCTGGATCTGGCGAGGCGCATGAAGCCATCAATCTCGTCGCTCACGTAGCAGAAGCTGCGGGTCTGGCTTCCATCGCCGTAGACGGTGAGATCCTCGCCGCGGATGGCCTGCTTCATGAAGTTGGGCACGACGCGGCCATCATTGAGCTGCATGCGGGGGCCATAGGTATTGAAGATGCGGACGATACGCGTGTCCACCTTGTGGTAGCGGCGGTAGGCCATGGTGACCGCCTCGGTGAAACGCTTGGCCTCGTCGTAAACCGAGCGCGGGCCGATGGGGTTGACGTGTCCCCAGTATGTCTCCTTTTGCGGATGCTCCAGCGGGTCTCCATAGCACTCGGATGTGGAGGAGACAAAATACCTGGCGCGATATTTAAGGGCCAGTTCAAGCGCATGAAACGTTCCCAGAGATCCGACTTTCAGGGTGGCAATCCCGTGGGTGCTGTAATCGACCGGGCTGGCCGGACTGGCAAAGTGAAAGACATAATCCACTTTGCCGACGTCGAAGGGCTCGCAGATATCCTGCTGAACGAATTCAAAGCGCGGCTCATTGCGCAGATGGGCGAGATTGGCCATGCGGCCGGTCAGGAGATTGTCGACGGCCACGACCGTCCAATTCTCGCTTAAGAGAGCGTCGCAGAGATGAGATCCCAGAAAGCCGGCGCCGCCGGTGACTAGCGCACGCTGTGTCATGCCTTCTTGCCGTTGCGCTGAACGCCCAGAGGCACGCCATCGGGATGGGCAGCCGCGCGGCCAACGCTGTAGTAGGTGAATCCCTGGGCAGCCATCATCTCAGGATCGTAGAGATTACGCCCGTCAATCACAATGGGATACCGCAGAACCTGCCGGATGCGCTCCAGGTCAAGGTTGGCGAACTCTTCCCATTCGGTGAGGATCAGCAAGGCGTCGGCATCCTGAGCAGCTTCATACGGTGAGTTGGTAAAGCTGATGCTGGCGCCGAGAACCTCGCGGGCGCGGTCCATAGCGGCGGGATCGTAAGCCGTAATGGCGCTGCCTTCCTTAAGCAGGCACTGCACCAGGGCAAGAGCCGGGGATTCGCGGATATCGTCGGTGCCGCCCTTGAATGCAAGGCCAAGCACGGCCAGCTTCTTGCCGCGCAGAGTCCAAAGCGCGCTGTGGACTTTGCGCACGAAACGCTGCCGCTGATCCTCGTTGATCCGCATGACCTCATCCAGCAGGCGGAAGTCGTAACCGCATTCGCGGGCCACGGAGCGAAATGCCATGACGTCCTTGGGGAAGCAGGATCCGCCGTAGCCGATGCCAGGATTCAGGAACCTGGGTCCGATGCGGGAGTCGGTTCCGATTCCGTGGACCACTTGATGGACATCCGCGCCCACCGACTCGCACACGCAGGCGACGGCGTTGATGAAAGAGATCTTCATTGCCAGGAAAGCATTGGAAGCATGCTTGATGATCTCGGCGCTCTTGGTGCTGGTGACGATGAGCGGTGGAGGAATGATGGCACGGTCGGGCTGCGGAATGGCCCCGTCGCCCAGGTAATAGCTGCCGTCGGTCAGGGGGGCGTAAATCTGGCGGAGAAGGCTGGCGGCCCGCTCATTATCGCAGCCGATCACGATACGGTCAGGGAACAGGAAATCGGTGACGGCGGTGCCCTCGCGCAGAAACTCGGGGTTGGAGGCGACATCGAAAGACTCGGAATAGGCGCCGTTCCGCAAAATGATTCTGCGCACCCAGTCGCTGGTGTATACCGGAACCGTGCTCTTCTCGACGACCACCTTGTATTCGTCGATGCCGCCGGAGATCTCGCGGGCGACCGATTCCACGTAGGAGAGGTCAGCCTCGCCGTTTTGCGTGGGAGGAGTGCCCACGGCCACAAAGATCGCAGAACTCAACCGGGCCGCTTCCTTTAAGTTGTCCGAGAAGGTGAGACGGTGCCCGCGGTGGCGGTTCAGAAGCTCGGGAAGGAATTTCTCGTGAATAGGGACTTGCCCGTTGCGAAGAGCGGAAAGCTTGGCTTGATCATTGTCCACGAGGATGACATCGTGTCCCAGATCGGCGAAACAGGCGCCCGCGACTAATCCTACGTATCCCGAACCTACTACCGCTATCCGCATGAATGCATTCCTCAAGAACCTTGTCGACTGCGATCGGGAGGGGGGAACGGGGGGACGGAAACGGCGCAAATCCCGACTGAAAGAATTCTAAGGCAGGGTTCGCATTTGCGCAGTGAAAAAGTTAGGGGAAAGGCCTGGAGGTGTCAGACTGGGAATGCCCGAGCCCGGCCGCAGGCTGCGTAAAATCCGCTTTCCGGGCGAGGAAATCATTTGAAGCACGCCCAAAATGGCCTCATAATTGGAGAGCAGCTTCCGGGGGCAGTATGAGTCTACGTCCCATCTTGCGGCCGTATGTGGCCAAGGAAGTACCCGTAGAAAGCGCCGGCACTGCGAAGGCAACAGGGAATCCTTTCTTGGTGGATCCGATCGAAGACATCAGCAGCGTCATCAAGGCGATCACCGAGGCCGGTGGAGCGGCGGTGTCACTGGACCTGGCGTTGGACCTGGTGCTGAATGAATTTGTGGAACAGGCGCGCGAGGCCACTCGCGCGACAGGGGCCGCGATTGCCCTGGTGCGCGACGGAGAGATGATTTGCCGCGCCACGAGCGGCAACGCTCCGGAGCTGGGAACGCGGGTTGAGACTACAGTCGGGCTTTCGGGAGCGGCTCTGCTTACGGGCACGGTTCAGCGGTGCGTTGACACAGAAAAGGATCCGCGGGTGGACGGCGAAGCCTGCCGGCAATTGCAACTCAGGTCCATGGTGCTGGTTCCCCTGGCAGACAACGGTCCTCCCTTCGGAATTCTGGAGGTGTTCTCTTCGTTGCCCGACAATTTCAGCGATGAGGATGTAGAGCGCCTCCGGCAGTTGGCGGCGAAAGTCGTCGAAAGCAAAAAAGAAACGGAAAGGCCGATTCACCAGCCGCCAGGGGAACCGGAATCGAGCGCTCGCCCAGCGGATGAAGAGAACGGTATCCCGGAGACTTCAGAGCCCCGGAATGAAATGCGGGAGAACGCGGAGGGCGCGACCGCTCCGGCCGGATTGGAGCAGCCAGTCAAGAATGAAGTTCTGACCTCCGCACTGGTGGTACTGGTCATTGCTGCGGCAGTCCTGCTGGGAGTTGTGATCGGGGTCCGCAAGACGGCGAGACCGGAGGCGAAGACGCCGGAGCACGCAGCCTCCGTAAGTTCGAGCACGGCGCAACCCGGAGGCGCGCCCGCAACCACGCCGGCGCGGCAGAGCACGGAGCCGAGCGCACCGCCGGTCCGGCAACCGCAGCGCTCCGTTGAGCCTCCCGTGGGCGGCTTGATCGTAACCGAGAATGGAAAAATAATTTATCGTTCCGATGTTGCTCCGGGTGCGAGCGCCGGGCCCCCTGACGATGTCTTAGGAGGCCGATTGGTTCGTAGGGTGGATCCGGAGTATCCCGAAGCGGCAAAAGAACAAGGCATCGAAGGTCCGGTAGTTTTAGACGCCAAGGTTCTACCGGATGGGACGGTAGGCGATATCACGGTGGTGCAGGGAAATCCCATGCTGGCGCAAGCAGCTACACAGGCCGTGAAGCAGTGGAAGTATCAGCCCTATCTCGAGCATGGCCGGCCAGCGAATCGTCAGGAACGGATCACGGTGAAGTTCAGCCTACCATCCAGCTAACCTCAGGCTCTCCGCGCTAGCGGGCAACTTGCCGGATCGGCACCGGGCGCAGTGCATTACCGGCGGCAAGACCGGGAGCCGGTGTGAGTCGTCGTATCGAAGGAATTGCCGAGGTATGCCCGCCCTGGCCGTTACGCAAGGCATAGAGCGCGACCTCGACCCGGCTGGAAACCCCAAGCTTGTCAAAGATGCGGAACAGATAATTCTTGACCGTATGCTCGGTAAGCTTCAGGCGCTCCGCGATCTGCCGGTTTGTAAGTCCCTCCGCCACGCAGCGGACCACGTCCACGTCGCGCGCCGAGAGGACGCCTCCGCTCAGATTCAGGTTACTGGGAAACGCGGGCTGGGTCAGGGCCTGGAGCAGGTACTGTAACTCGGTGCTGCTGGCCCACACCTGTCCGTCAGCTACACAGTGGATGCACTTTGCAAGCAAGCGGAAGGGTTCGGTGCGACAGAAGACTCCCTGGGCTCCCGCTCGAAATGCCTCGGTCACTCCGACTCGGTCGGAAAAATCGAGGAGCACGATGACGCGGGTCTCGGGAGATTCCAGGCGTACTTTGCGAACCAGATCCGTTCCCCCTCGTTTGGGATCCTGCAGATCGGCGCTGATCAGCGCAACCTGAGGTTTCTCTCTGCGGATCAAGTGCAGAACTCCGCGCGCATCGGACGGTGATTCGATGATGTGAAACTGCTCCTCGCGCGCCAAAGCCTCCACCAGCAACTGCGTATTCATGGCGGTGCTGTCAGCCGTCAAAACGCGAGGCTTAAGTTGACTGGAAACTGCCGTGAGATGCGCCATAGGATATCTTTTCGCCTTGGAATCGCCTGGATTTTAAGGAAACACCGTTCTCATGGAAACTCTGATTAAGTGCCGAAAGAGAAAACAGAAGGTCCCTCGACCGCGCAGAATTGCCGAAAAACGGCAATTCTGCTTCGCTCGGGATGACAGTAAAGAACTTAATCAGAGATTCCTAGGGCTAGCATCAGAGATTCCTCAGGGCTAGCAAGAACGGCCAAATCGTTTGGGAAATCCCCATTTCCCAGCTGCAACTGCTGACGAAAGCCTAGGAGAAGTTCGACTCCAGGTAAATGGCACTTTCGGGGGATAAGGACCGGGGTCTCCCCCAAGGCCCCTTAGCAGAAGGCGCGCCAGTTAAGGATTTTGCCGAAATCCCGCGCTGGCACATTGGTGATATTGACAAACTGGCGCTCCATGGCTCCCGCGGGGGCGCGATGAGCCCGCAATGGGAAGACTGTGGTGAGCGCACGACCTGTGGAGAACAGGGTCTTTCGGCTCTATACTTTCTGCTCTTGCAACTTCTTGCATTCGTGGCTAGACTTTCGCCAACATCTGGGGCAGTTGCGCAGTCTCGGGTTTACCCCCCACGCTGGTTGATATTCAGGCGTTCCCCTAACACTGTCTGTGCTGCCGGGAGTGTGCCCACAGTCGATTGGGACTGAGAGGGCGAAGCTATGCCGGGCGCAGGCATTTCTCTCCGTTTCAATCGCGCGCAATCGGGATCGGCAAAGTCGTAACGATACAGGCTAGTGCGAAGCAATCTTTTCGGACAGAGCACAGTACGGAGTGCTTGTGCTTCTGGGATAAGGACCATATGAGCGAAGTGGAAGTGAAGACCAGCAGCAACGTGGATGGCCGACAGGGTGCGTCCAACGAAATGGGACCGGCGGAGAATCAGGCGGTGAAGCATCGCCTGGCGGGCTCGGAGCTTTCTCTCCGTTTCTTCCGGGATGAGGCGGAGGTGCTGGCCATCAGCAGCGCCCTTAACAAGACGGGCTGGAATCGCAAGCGGGCCGCGCAGCTGTTGAGCATCAGCTACCGGGGTTTGCTGTACAAGATTCGCCGCCATAACCTGGCGCCGCCCGCCGAACACAGCTAGGCGGGAATGGGCCCGGGGAGCCGATCCGCGGGTGGAGATGCGTAGAGTCTTTAGACTCCATGGCGATCAGTCTTTCTACCACTTGCGGGAACTTGCAACCTTCGATATCGTTCGCATCAAGGTAGTTCCCCGCTACTGGCGGGGCGGTCAAATCGTTCGGCAATCCCCCCAATTTAGAACGATCGAAGTTCGGAGCGTCGCGGTTCTAACGCCCGGCGTTAGCGCCGAATTCATGGGTGTAGTTTGCGCGGTCAGCAACTGGGACTGAGAGGGCGAAGCTGTGAGCACCAGTAGCCACATTGTTGATTCCGTTTCGTTGTCGGTTCCTTTTCCTGGAAGCGAGGCGGAGGCGCGATGGTATGCCATCCGCACCCGCTCCCGGCATGAGAAGGTCGCCAGCCGTGAGCTTCATTCCCAGGGCATCCCGGTATTTCTCCCATTGGTCACTTCGGTGCGGCAGTGGAGCGACCGGCGTCAGGAAGTGGAGACGCCTCTGTTTCCCGGTTATGCCTTCGTGAAGGTTGCGTATATGTCCAGCGAACGGCTTCGCGTGATGCGGGCCGCGGGGGTGGTCGGCTTTGTGGGGCCGAATCCGGCTTCATCGTCCATTCCCGAGGAACAGATCGAGTCGATCCGGACGGTTCTTCTGGGCAGGGTTCCAGTGAAGGAATATCCTTTCCTGCAGCTCGGACAGAAGATTCGCGTGCGCAGCGGGTCGTTCAGCGGCGTGGAAGGCATCCTGGTATCGGTCAAGGGTTCGCGCACGCTGGTGATTTCTGTCGAGCCCATCCAGCGCTCGCTGTGCATTGGGCTGGATGATTACGAAGTTGAGCTTCTCTAGAGATGCATTAAGTTTCCAACGCTGTCGATTGTGAGTGGATGAGAGAGACTATGAATATGAAAATGATCAGGGCCTTGCTGGTGTTGCTGGGTGTCGCGATGACCGCGGCTCTCGCTGTCGCACAGAATCAGATCATCGCCGAGGCCAACAAGCAATCGGAGATGAGCGCGCCTTCCTCGCCGGACAAGAGCTTTCAGGAGCGGCGTCCGCGCTACCGGCTGCAGGCAGGGGACGTGTTCGACATCTCGTTCGAACTGAATCCCGAGTTTAACCAGACCGTGACAGTGCAGCCGGACGGATTCATTACCCTGCGCGGAATCGGGGATGTCGCGGTGAAAGGGGAGACCGTACCCGAGCTCACCGAAACCCTCCGCCAGGACTACAGCAAGATTCTGAACGCGCCTCTGATCAGCGTGGTGCTCAAGGATTTCGAGAAGCCTTATTTCATCGCCGATGGGCAGGTGGGCCACCCCGGGAAATATGATTTGCGCGGGGACGTGACCCTGACCGAAGCCATCGCGATGTCCGGCGGATTTTTGGAGAGCGCGAAGCACTCCCAAGTGTTGTTGTTCCGCAAGGCCTCGCAAGGCTGGTACTCGGCGCAGATCTTCAACGTGAAGAAGATGGAGAAGAAGGGTGATTTGAAGGAAGATCCCACGCTGCAGGCCGGAGATATGCTGTTCGTTCCCAAGAACCGCTACTCCAAGTTGAAGCCCTTTATCCCCGGTTCCAGCATGGGCGCGTTCGTGCCCCTGCAGCCCTAACAGAAAACGAGGAAGACATATGATGACCACACACGATTCGGCGCCCACCACAGACCGGCAGGTTGCGTTTTCTTCGTTCTCGACGCGCGATCTGATCGCGATCGGATTCCGCCACCAGCGCGCGCTGATGATTACATTCGGAGCGCTTCTGCTGGGCGCGATACTGGCTACCATTTTCCTGCCGCCGGACTACCAGGCGTCTACCCGGTTCCTGATCGAACACGAGCGCCTGGATCCGGTGGTGACGCCCGACCAGCACCCGGAAATGGTCCGCCCCGGCGTTACGGAAGAGGAACTGAATTCCGAGGTGGAGTTGCTGCAGAGCAATGACGTGCTGCGGCAGGTCGTCATCAATGCCGGCCTGAATCAGAGGCACTCGTTCTGGAACAAGGTCCTGAACGCGGTTGGCTTGCAGGACACCGAGGAGGAAAAGATCGCCAAGTCCGCCAGAACTCTGGGAAAGGAGCTGAAGATCGAGGCGGTCCGCAAGAGCAACATGATCAAGGTCAGCTACATCTCTTCCGACCCGCAGAAAGCTGCCAAAGTTTTACAGTGCCTGGACGAAGCGTATCTGCAGAAGAACCTGGCGGTCCATCACCCGCAAGGCGAGTTTCAATTTTTCGATCAAGAGGCGGAGAGCTACAAGAAGAACCTGGCGGACGCGGAGAGCCAGTTGAAGGTCTTTTCCCAGCAGGAGGGCGGAGTATCTCCGCAGCTGGCGCGGGATATTACGCTGCAGAAACTGAGTGACTTTGCCGCCAGTTTGCAGCAGACCTATGCCGACATTGCGACGGTGGAGCGCCGGATTGATGCCCTGGAAAAGCAGTCGGGCACGACTCCGCAGCGCCTCACCACGCAGTCGCACGTCAGCGACAACGCCTCGGTCCTGCAAAATCTGAAGTCCACCCTGATGACGTTGGAGCTCAAGCGCACCGAATTGCTGACCAAGTATCAGCCGACTTATCCCCTGGTACAGGAAGTGGATAAAGAGCTGGCGGATACGCGCGCCTCCATCGCCGCGGAGGAAAGCAAGCCGCTGCGCGACGAGACCACGGATCGCAATCCTACCTACGCCTGGATCTCGGAAGAACTGGCAAAGGCCAAGGCGGAAGACAACGCGCTGCAAGCCCGCGCCGCGGCCATTCGCACCATCGTGGCCAGGTACCAGGCGAACGCCCACGATCTGGAGCAAAAAGGGATCGTGCAGCAGGATCTGTTGCGGCGGGTCCGGGCGGAGGAGCAGAGCTATATGATGTACCAGCGCAAGCGCGAAGAGGCGCGGATGACCGATGCTCTGGACCAAAGCCGCATTCTTAACGTGGCGGTTGCGGAGCGTCCGATCACGCCTGCGCTGCCGGCGTATTCGCGCTGGATCGTCTTCCTGCTCGGGCTTCTGATCGCTGTCGTGGTAAGCATTGGCGCGACACTGGTGCTGGAATACACCGACGCTTCTTTCCGTACGCCGACCGAGGTTTCATCCGAACTGAATATCCCGGTCCTGGCGGCGGTTCCGCATTACGCGTATGCATTCCAGGCGAACGGCAACGGGCACAACGGGAATGGCCACAATGGCAATGGTCACAACGGAAATGGCAACGGGTACAAGAACGGCAATGGCAACGGAGTTCATGCTCCCGCCACTGACGTTCTTGGGATCGATCTGAAAGGGTAATCAGGAATGTTTCTTCAGTTCTATGGTTTGCGGGAACAGCCGTTCGGGGTAACTCCGAACCCGCGGTTCCTGTACATGAGCCCGACCCACCGGGAGGCGCTGGCTTCGCTGTTCTATGGCATCGACGCGGAGCGCGGCTTCATGGCGCTGATCGCCAAGCCTGGCATGGGCAAGACCAACCTGCTGTTTCAACTCCTGCAGCAATTTCAGTCCAAGGCGCGAACTGCCTTCCTGTTCCAGACTCAGTGCACGTCCCGGGAGTTCATGAGATTCCTGCTGCTGGAACTGGGATGCGAGGTCAATGCGGAGCAGGACCTGGTCAGCATGCACGAGCAGTTCAATCGCTGCCTGCTGCAGGAAGCGCACGCGGGGCGGCGGTTCATCCTGGTGGTTGACGAAGCCCAGAACCTGGAAGCTTCGGTGCTGGAAACGATCCGCCTGCTTTCCGATTTTGAGACCCCGCAAGCCAAGTTGCTGCAGATCGTGCTGGCGGGACAGCCCGAGCTTGCGGACAAGCTGGCGAAACCGTCATTGCGCCAACTGCGGCAGCGCATTTCGGTATTGGCGACGCTGGCGCCGTTGACCGCTGAAGAAGTCGCACGGTACATGAATCACCGCTTGCGCGCGGCCGGACGGCAGGACGGTTTGCCCTTCACCGGGCCCGCGGTGAAGATGATCGCGCGCTTGAGCGAAGGCATTCCGCGCAACGTCAACAACATTTGTTTTAACGCCTTATCCCTGGGTTGCGCGCTCCGCCAGAAGACGGTCGACGTCGATGTATTGCAGCAGGTGGCGGAGGACTTTGACCTTTCCAACTTGCGCTCCGAGCCGGGCGTGAGAAGCTTCGAGCAGGACACTCCGCTTTCCCTCCCCAAGGCGGCGCCGGACCCGGAAACGCTGCTGGCGATGAAGAATCCGGCTCCGGCAAATGTTCGTCACGGTGAACTGTCGAATCCGGAAGATGCACGCGCTTACATGCAGGAGTTCATCCGGCGATTCAAAAAGGACCAGTACCTGGCCAATTAACGATTGACCCTAAACTCTGACGGGGACAGAACAGAGAAGAGTGCCTGGGAGGAACGCGAATGAGCAGGAATTTCGAACTGTTGGCAGAAGCGGGAAGGCTGCAGGAGATTTTGCAGTCACAAGCCGAGACCATACCCACTGTGGCCGAAGCGCAGCCGGTGGAGGACACTTTTCCTTCGGCACCGCCTCTGGAAGCTAACACCGCCGTCCGGGACGAGGTGGGGAAGCTCGCGCAAAAACTGTTCGCCGTGTCCGAAGGTCCCCGCCGGGTGGTATTCGCCGGAAGCGAATCGGATTCCGGATGCAGCTGGATGTGCGCCCGCGTAGCGGAGTCTCTGGCCTCGCAGGGCCGGGGGAGGGTATGCGTTGTCGACTGCAATTTGCGCTCGCCCGGTTTGCATCGCCAGTTCGGGACCGAGAACCATCACGGGCTTTCCGAAGCGCTCTTGGGAAATGGACCCATTCGCGAATACCTCCACCGCTGGTCGCAGAATATGTGGCTGCTGAGCTGCGGAGCCTCGCCAGAAGCGGGAGTTGCCATGCTGGGTTCGGACCGCTTGCGGTCCCGGTTGTCGGAACTGCGCTCTATTTTTGACTACGTTCTGATCGATGCCGCGCCGATGAATTCCTGCCATGACGCGCTGGTCCTGGGCGGGTTGAGTGATGGCGTGGTGCTGGTGCTGAAAGCGAACTCTTCCCGCCGCGAGGCTGCGCGGAAGGCTTTGCACGATCTGCAGAGCGCCAATGTGCGCGTGCTGGGTGCGGTGCTGAACCAGCGCACGTTCCCCATTCCAGAAAAGCTTTATAAGCGTCTCTAAGCTGACGCGGGAGCCCGCGTCAGCAGCTTGAGCCGCACCCTTGTTTCCGCCGGTTTCCGCAGACCGGGAGCCGGACCTCCGCTCAACCCAACCGCTGTTTTGCCGTACCTGACCCCCTCCCATTCCCGTCGTAAAAGAGGCTTTCCCTGATGAGCAAATTTCGACGTGAAATTTTTGTGTATGCGTTTCAGTTGGTGGATCTGGTTTTAATTGTCCTTTCCTTTGGCGCAGCGACCATCCCCGTGCTGTACCGGGAAGGATTGCAGTCCTTTGAGGAATTCCTCTCTCTTAAGATCAAGCTGCAGAATTTTGTAGCGTTTGTGCTGCTGGTCTGGTTGTGGCGATTCATGTTTGCGGTGATGGGCCTGTACCGCTCGAAACGGGCCGCCAGCCGCCGGGCAGAGGCGGTGGACGTGATGAAGGCCACCACGGTCTGCAGCATCATTCTGATGTCTTTCTCCATCATCCTGCGATTCCGCATGGTGAATGCTGGGTTTGTCGCTATGTTTTGGGCGACCAGCACACTGCTCGTCGCGGGCACCCGGTTGATGGTGCGCACCTTGCTGCGCCGCTTCCGCTCGCGCGGGCACAATTTTCGCAACATGCTCATCGTGGGCAGCAACCCACGCGCGGTCGCCTTTGGCAAGAGCATCGTCCAGCGCCCGGAATGGGGTTGCCACGTCATCGGGTTTGCGGACGATGAATGGAGCGGGGCGCAGGATCTGCGCGCCGCTGGTTTTCAGCTGGTCAGTGACTTCGCCGGCTTGCCGGCGTTCCTGCGGCGCAACGTGATTGACGAAGTCGTGCTGGCGCTGCCCGTGCGCTCGTTTCACGAGCACGCCACCGAAATCGCGGCGCTCTGTGAGCAGCAGGGAATTGTGGTCCGTTTGCTCTCCGACCTGTTCGATCTCAGGACAGCAGCGCCGCTGGTGGAAGACTTCGACGCACCCCTGATCACCCAGTACGCAGGCCCGACTCCTCACGGATGGCCGGTCGTGATCAAGCGGATCCTGGATGTGGCTCTGTCCGCTGCGTTGCTGCTGCTCTTGTCTCCGGCCATGATCCTGACGGCCATTCTGATCAAGCTGACTTCGCCCGGCCCGGTGTTTTTCATCCAGAAGCGGGTGGGGCTGAACAAGCGGGTTTTCCAGATCTTCAAGTTCCGCACGATGGTCGTCGATGCGGAGAGCAAGCTGGCGGAACTGGAACATGCCAATGAGGTGTCGGGCCCGGTGTTCAAAATCAAGAGCGACCCGCGAGTCACGGTCATCGGCAGGTTCCTGCGCAAGACCAGCATTGATGAACTGCCGCAGCTCTTTAACGTGCTGAAGGGCGATATGAGCCTGGTAGGCCCACGCCCGCTGCAGTTGCGCGATTACGAACTGTTCACCCAGGCCGGCGCGGATTGGCAGCGCTGCCGCTTCAGCGTGCGTCCGGGCATCACCTGCTTGTGGCAGGTGAATGGCAGAAGCGCGATTCCTTTTGAGCAGTGGATGGAACTGGATCAGCAATATGTTCGCAAGTGGTCGTTGTGGCTTGACCTTCAGATTCTGGCCAAGACGATCCCCGCGGTGCTGAAAGGATCCGGGGCAGCATGAGCTTTTTCCCCCCATCCATGTCCGGGAAGGCCGAGGACGGCGTGAGTTCCGTGGCAGTCGTGAACGCGGATTCGCCGAATGCTGCCGCGGCTGATCCCCAGCAACCGGATTACTGGGAACGCTACCTGGCCGACGCGGCTCCGCTCGAACTGCCGACCGACCGGCCGCGCCCTGCGGTGCTTCCGCTTCCGATGGACGTGGTGTCGTGCTGCGTCGCCGAAGAGGTGAGCGCAGGCCTGCGCCGCCTGAGCCAGGATCTCGGCGTCCGGGCAGCAAACTGCCTGATGGCAGCTTTCGCGGTACTGCTCCATCGTTACAGCGGGCAGGAGAAGTTCGTGATCGCCGCGAATTTCCTGGGTGATGAATTCCTGCCCATCGTTGTAGACCTCTCGTCGAAACCGTCTTTCGCCGCTTTGACCAGGAACCTGGAACGCGGGCTGTGCGACGCAGACGCAGCGCCCGCTGCGTCGGCCGATCTGCAGGAGCGCCTGGGCCTGGAGCACGATGCCAGCCGGCATGCCATTTTCCAAGTCGCCTGTTCCACGACCCAGGGGCCCGCGCCGTTTGAGGGCCTTGATCTGCACCTGGAGGCGGGGACTGACGAGCTACGCCTGCACTTCAATCGCGCCTTGTTTGAGCAGGGCACTGCGGTGCGCATGCTCGGACACCTGCAATGTCTGCTGTCCGGAGCCATTGAGAACAGCAACCTCGCCCCAGCTCGCCTGCCGATTCTCAGCGAGAGCGAATGGCAGGAGCTGATTGTCAACCGGAACGAAACTTGGCGTGAGTTTCCGGTTCCTCAGAGATGCCTGCACGAGCTTGTGGAAGCTACCGCCGCGCGTATCCCAAATGAAGTTGCCGTTGTCCACGCGCAGGATCAACTCAGTTATGCCGAGCTGAATGCGCGGGCCAACCAGCTGGCTCATTACCTGCGCAAACTCGGAGTCGGACGGAATGTGCGCGTCGGCATTTGCCTGAAGAGGTCTTTGAACTTTCCCGTTGCGATCCTGGGCGTGCTGAAGGCGGGCGGAACTTGCGTGCCGCTCGATCCCAGCTATCCCAGCGAGCGGCTCACGCTGATGCTGGAGGATGTAGCCGCTCCGGTCGTGCTGACCGAACGCGGCCTTCTGCAGGCGGTCGTTCCGCAGGGCACGCAGCTGATACACCTCACGGAGGAGTGGCAGAAGCTTGCAGGCGAGCCGCGCAGCAATCCGTTCGCCGGCTCCAATCCGGCAGACGTGGCATACGTCATCTACACCTCGGGATCAACCGGCAGGCCCCGCGGGGTTCTCCTGAAACATGCGGGGCTGAGGAACTACGCACTGGCGGCGGCGGAAATGTTCGGGTTGCGGCCCGGCGATCGCATGCTGCAGTTTTGTTCCATCAGCTTCGATGCGGCTCTGGAAGAAATCTATTCCACCTGGGCTGCGGGGGCCACCCTGGTGCTTCGCCGGGATGACGTATCGCTCGAACCCGGTGAAATGCTGGGCTGGATGTCCACGCAGCGAATCAGCGTCGTGGATCTACCGACCGCGTACTGGCATGAGTGGGTCTACGCTCTTCCAGAACTTCCGGAAAAGATTCCGGCCGGATTGCGACTGGTGATCGTGGGCGGAGAGAAGGCGTCGGCAGAGGCTTTCTCAACCTGGCACAAGGCAGTGGGCGACCGCGTGCGCTGGGTTAACACGTACGGTCCGGCGGAGGCCAGCATCGTTGCCCTCGCCTACGAACCGAAGCTGCGAGCCGAGGACAAGGCGCCGGCGGTGCTTCCGATCGGCCGTCCGGTGGCAAACACTCGAGTTTATCTGCTCGATCCGGATCTCAATCCCGTCCCGGCAGGTATTCCCGGTGAATTGCACATCGGGGGCGTTGGGGTAGCGCAGGGATACCTCAACCAGCCGCAACTTACCGAAGAAAAAATCATTCGCGATATTTTCAGCGATGATCCCAAAGCCCGCATGTATAAGACCGGGGACTTGGGACGATACACCGCGGCAGGGGAAATCGAGTTCGTCGGACGCCGCGATACCCAGGTGAAGATACGCGGCTTTCGCATTGAGCCGGGAGAGATCGAGACAGTTCTGGCCAAACATCCGGGAGTCCAGCAGGCGGCTGTGGTTGTTCGCGAGGATTCCCCGGGCAATAAGCGGCTGGTCAGTTATGTCGTTCGCCAGACCGCGGATGCCGCCACGGAAGCCGAGTTACGGGGGCACGTGCGGCAGTGCCTGCCGGAATACATGGTTCCTTCCCAGTTTGTGTTCCTGGAGGCAATGCCGCTCACTCCCAACGGAAAGATCAATCGCCGCGCGCTGGCGGCGCTGAAGTCCGAGGCGGCCGCGGCGTCCGCGGAAAAAGCGGCTACGAATGATCCGCTGCACACCCGGCTGATCGAAATCTGGGAAGAAGTGCTGGGGCGTAAGCCGATTGGAGTTCGCGACAACTTCTTTGACCTCGGCGGGCATTCATTGCTGGCCGCCAGGTTGATGCACCGAATCCGGCAGGTTCATGGCAAGACGATTCCGCTGGCTGTTCTGGTGCAGGCCCCGACCATTGAGAAACTGGCGGTGGTCTTGCGCGATGGCTGGGCGCATTGCTGGAATTCGTTGGTGCCCCTGCAGCCGGAAGGATCGAAACCGCCCTTCTTCTGCGTTCACGGAGTCGGGGGAAACGTGGTCGGATTTCACGAATTAGCCCGCGCCATGAGGCCGGACTATCCGTTCTACGGATTGCAGTCGCAGGGATTGGATGGGCAGCGTGCCTGCCTGACCACGATCGAAGACATAGCCGCACACTATCTCGAAGAGATCCGCACGGTCCAGCCCCACGGGCCATATCACGTCGGCGGATTTTCCATGGGCGGATTGGTGGCCTATGAAATAGCACGGCAACTGGTGGCTCGCGGAGAAGAAGTGGGCCTGGTGGTATTGTTCGACACCTACGCCCGGACTCCCAGGCCGGTATCGCTGCGGGATTTTCTCCACCATCCCGGTCAGTTAGTGAAGCTGCCCACAGAGATACGCAAAAAGATTCGCCGCACGCTCCTCGCCCGGCGCTTGCCGGAAGTCTTGAAGAAGGTGATGCGAAGCAACGCGCAGGCTGCGGAGCACTACCGCCTTCAGCCTTACGAGGGACGCACTGTCCTGCTGCGCGCCGCGGACGCGTTGCGGGTGGCAGACGATCCTTATGCCGATTGGCAAAGCTTGGTGGCTGAACTGGAAACCATTGAAATTCGCGGCGCCCACATGGATATCCTGCGCGAACCGCAGGTCAGTGAGTTGGCACAGCGCTTGAAAAACTGCATCGAGAACTCCGGTCAGCGGCAGCCGGAAATGTTAACCGAGAACGCCGGGTAGGCATGAGCACAGGGACCACAATCGAACCCGAAGTAAGCGTCGCTGCCGGCCAAGGCCCGCGTTCCCTGGTGCAGAAGATCGTGCACTGGGGGACCAAGGGGGGCCTGGCGATTCTGGATCAGGGGCTGATTTCCGGCTCCAATTTCATGATCAGCATCCTGCTGGCGCGCTGGCTGATGCCGGACCAATACGGCGCCTACGCAGTGGCGTTCGGCATCTACATGATGCTGTCCCTGGTGTACCAGTCCCTGGTTCTGGAGCCGATGGGAGTGTTCGGGGGCTCGGCGTTTCGCCACAATTTGCGCGGGTACCTGCGTTCGCTGCTGACGATCCACGCAGCCCTTTCCGTGACGATATTTGCCGCGCTCGTGATCTCGTGGGCGATCGCTCATCACGTGAGTCCCGGCGGGGCAGTTGCCGGCGCACTGGGCGGGATTGCCTTTGCCTCTCCGTGCCTGATGTTGTTCGCGCTGGCGCGGCGCACCTTCTACGTTGAACTTTCGCCGGCCGGAGCCGCGGCGGGCGCCTTGATCTACTCGGCGGTGGTTTTGGCCGGGCTGTTTGTCGTGTATCACCGCGCCCTGTTGTCGCCCTTCACAGCATTTCTACTGATCGGGATGGGCGGGCTGGTAACCGGAATAGTCCTGATGTTCGGGTTGCGTTCCGGACTGACGGGCAGCGGTCCGGCCCCGAGCGTCCGCGAGGCTTGGACCCGCCACTGGCGTTACGGGCGATGGGCCCTGGCGAGCTGCATTGCCGGATGGCTTCCGTCCTATATCTACTTCCCGGTCCTCAGCAGCTTTACGGGAATGGCGGCCTCGGGCCAGTTGAAGGCTCTGATGAACCTGACCATGCCCTTTGAGCAGACCAAGGGCGCGCTGGTCATGCTGGTGCTGCCTTACGCAGCCCGGGTAATGCACCAGCACGGAAAGGCTGGGGCCCGGCTGCTGGGCACGAGACTCACATTCCTGGCAGTAGCCGGTGCCATCCTGTACTGGGCGGTCATTATTCCGCTGCAAAAGCCGATTTTTCACGTTCTGTATTCGGACCGGTATATGGAGGTTGCGTACCTGCTGCCGGCGTTGGCCCTGGGACAGATTTTCTGGAGCGCGACCTTTGGGCCCGGACTGGCCCTGCGCGCGATGGAATCGCCCGCTTCGGTTTTTATCGGGCTGGCGACCGCCACGGTGGTTTCGGTGCTGATCGGCGTGCCCGCAACGTGGGCCTTCGGTCTAAAGGGCGCGATTTGGGGCAGCAATCTCGCGGACGTCCTTTCCTTTGGAGCGCTGGTTTACGTGTTGCGGCGCAAGCTCGCAAGTCCCACTTCCAGCGACCGGTTATCCAGGTGGCTGGGATCGAAGGCCGAGGCTCAGCACTCATTGGCTTTGGAGAATCCGGAACAAGCTTAGATTTTATTTTTTTTCAGTAGACCCCAGGAGATGGAATGAACCAGCAGAATCATAATTCGGGAGAGACCTCGAAGCAGTCAGGGACGAAACAGAAGAAGCCGGTTTCCTCATACCGCAAGTTGCGCCGGGCGTTCGCCAAGACGCCGCTGAGAGCGCCGCTGGTATGGCTGCGGCATCGCAACCTGAATCCGGCAGACGTGTTTGTCGCAGCTTATCCTAAGTCCGGGACCACGTGGGCTCGGTTCGTCATGTGGGAAGTTTTGTCCGGAATGCCCGCGGGATTCAAGGCTACGAACCAGCAGATGCCCGGCATCGGGCTGCATGCCAATGCCTTGCGCCTGCTGCCCGGGGGCGGCCGCCTGATCGGAACTCATGAGTACTATCGTAAGGACTACCACCGGGCCATTTACATGGTGCGGGACGCCCGCGACGTGTTAATTTCAGAACACGCATTCCTGACGGCACTGGACTTCTACCACAAAGATCTGGATCATTTTATTAACACGTTTCTTTTCACCTGCGTAAGCGCGTACGGGCCGTGGCACAAGAACGTGGATTCCTGGCTGAACTCTCCGATTGCGGGAACGGGGAACTTGTTGCTGGTTCGTTATGAAGATTTGCGCAAGGATCCGGTACCGGGATTTGCCCGTATCGCCGAGTTCTTGGGTATGGACGTGAAGTTGGACAAGATCAAAGCCGCGGTGGAGAACAACTCCATCCAGAAGATGAGGCAGAAGGAGGACCGGGAACCGGTTCGCGCCTCGATCCGCGGGCGGTTTGTGCGCGATGGCGCGGTGCGCGGCTGGCTTTCCAAACTGACCCCGGAGCAGGTGCGTTTGATCGAAAAACATGCCGGCAAGACCTTACAGCGCTTGGGCTATCCGCTTTCGTCTGAACTGGCGGCGGAGGTTCAAACCAGCCGGATGCCGATGGGTGAAAGCAGCGAAGTGGTTTTGCAGGGTGCAGAGAACGTATCCAGTTTAGGAGCGTAAGCGGAAGCGGCGGCGGACAAACAGATGGCCAACAACGGCAATACGTGGATGAACGGGGCTGCGGTGATTACGGCTCCGCCGGGAACGCAAACCGGCTCAGTCTCATACCGGGCGCCCGCCAAGGGCGGTAAGGTCCGGATGGCGCTGACCGTCGCGGGCGTCGCCGTGTGCATGGCCGTGGGCCTGGTAATGACGCCGCAGGAGTGGACGTGGGAGGTGCTGCGGATTCTGTGCGTCTGCGTAGTTATGCTGGGCGCATTCTATTTCCCGGTGGATAATCCGAAGCCATCGTTCGTCATATGGTGGATCATGCTCATCGCGGAATGTATTTTCTTCCGCGAAGGTGACGCAAACTCCACCTCGAACGCATACGCAGGGGCATTTCCCACAGCGGCCTACGGCGAAGCTATTGCCTGGATCCTGTGCTTCCTGGCTGTATTGTTGTGTTCCAGGCGCATCCGCGGATTTGTGAAAGAGCTGTTTGCCGGGGACTTTAAGTGGATCACGCTCTTTGCCCTGATGTGCGCCGGTTCCTCCATCTATTCTCCGCGCCCGTCTCTGGGTTTTGTGTGGGGATTTAAGCTGGTCCTGGTCACGTTGCTGCTCCTGGCCTGCGCCAGCCGGATGCAGACCTTCCGGGACACGATCTCGTTTCTCAACTTCAGCGCCTTTGCATACGCCATCATCGTGTTGCAGCCCGTAATTATCGCGGCCATGCGCGGGGAAATGTTCGACGAAGAAGGCCGCATGAGTACGATCGTTTCTCCTAACGCGCTCTCTCCCAACGCCGCCATTCTGCTTCTGATGGCAATGTTCCTGTTCAGCAAGCGCAAAGGCGAGGGATTGCAGAAGGCGGCCCTTCTGTTCGGGGTGGTGGGCGGCGTGGTCATGATCCTGGCCGGCAGCAAGACGGGAATTATCGCCGCCGTAGTTGCCGGCGGTCTCTACTTCTTATTGCGCGGCAGGCTGGGGGGAGCTTTCACGTTCATCATCATCACCGGGATGCTGGTGGGCATACTGACTTTGACCACTCCCCTGGGAGACTATTTCCACCTTTATCGTGATCGCCAGGGAGCCGAGTCGTTCTCCGGCCGCACCTTGTTGTGGGAGGCTGCATGGCCGGCCATCAAGGCAAAACCGATCGCCGGCCACGGCTACATGTCGACGGAGTTTATCGCCTTCACATTGAACGGGGTCGGTTGGACCGCTCCTCACTTGCACAATGGGTTCATCGAAGCGGCATACAGCACCGGGGGAGTGGGATTTCTGCTTATGATGGCCTACATTCTTCTGATCCCCTGGCGCCTTTACCAGGCCTTGCGCCGCGCCCCGAGTTCCAGCGCCATTCATCGCGTATCCGCCGGGTGCATGGCGCTGTACGTGTTTCTGATTATCAATGGCCTTTTCAATTCTAGCTTCGGTGGGAAGCCGACTTCGCCATTCATGCTGCTGCTGGCGCTGCTGGTGGTGAGCAACAAGCTCGCGCGCCTGGCGTCGGAGGAACCGGCGAATGGGGCAGGGAAGAGCCTTCGGTGGCAGCCGGTATAAGCCGTCGTCATGCGCATCCTGTCCGTACACAATCAATTCCGCCAATACGCCGGATCTGACATTGTTGCTGCAGAGGACGAGAAGTTGTTCGCGCAGCACGGGGAAGTGACCAGTTACATCCGGAATAGCAATGAGATCGCGGCGGCCGGGCAGTGGCAGAAAGCGCTTCTGGGGATGGACACGATCTATTCCCGCCGCACGGTGCGGGAAATTACAGACCTCGTCGCGAAGTTCCGGCCCGACGTGGCTTACGTCCACAATGTCTTCCCGCTGATTTCGCCGTCCCTGTACCACGTGCTGCACCGGTTGCGGGTGCCGTCGGTTCATGTCATTCACGATTTTCGTTTGTGGTGCCCGAATTCGCGTTTCTACGTGGACAATCAGCCGTGTCAGAGGTGCCAGGGGGGAAATTACTGGCCCGCGGTTCAAAAGCGCTGCGTACAAGGCAAAACCGGATACAGCGCGCTCTATGCCGGATCGCTCTATGTGAACCGCAAGCTGGGCTTCACGGACAAGATCGGCGGGTACATCTGCCTCACGGAATTCGCCAAGAACCTGCTGCTGCAGTCGCAGATTCCTGAAAGCAAGATTCACATTTGTCCGAACCACATCGATACGTCGGGCTACACGCCGCAGTACGGGGGCGGCCGGTATGTTCTGTACCTCGGCGGTTTATACCGCGATAAAGGCGTGATGACGATCGCGAAGGCCTTTGCCGGGCTGCCGCACATTCCTTTGAAATTTGTGGGAGCGGGCGATGCCGAGCAGGAACTGCGGGACTTCATTCAGCAGAATCGACTTTCCAACATTGAATTAGTCGGATTCAAAGGGGGAAAGGAAAAACTGGAGTACCTGCGCAACAGCATGTTCACAATCGTCGCAACGCACTGCTATGAAACCTTCGGACTGGTGGTGCTGGAGGCTTTTGCCAGCGGCAAGCCGGTGATCGCATCCGAGATCGGCGCTCTGCCTTTCCTGGTTCAGCCGCAGCAGACGGGCTTGTTGTTTCGTTCCCAGGATGCCGCCGATCTGGCCGCGAAGGTAGGCTGGCTCTATGAGCGTCCCCGCCAGATTGAAAGCATGGGAAGGGCCGCCAGAGCGGTTGTTGAGCAGAAATACGACTCCCGTCTTCGCTATCCATCGCTACACGCTATTTTTGAAAGAGTAATCAGCAGTTCTTCGCTGAACTGAGCCAGGTGACAGGGACAAGGAGCCATGAGTAACGGGTTGGATGTAGTAAGCCTCGAAGAGAACGTCGTAGACGCTTCCCAGGAGAAAGCGAAGGTTCCCGGTGGCGCCGCAAAAGATCACGTTGCGCCGATCTTTGTGGTGGGGGTGTGGCGGTCGGGCACGACCTTGCTGTACTCGCTCCTCAACCAGCATCCGGATATCCGGTTGTTCTATGAATCGGATTTGCCGGCGCTATGGCCGATGTTTCGGGTTCCCTGGGAGCGCAAGAACTGGTTCGAAAAATGGGAGTACTGGAATGCGGGCGTAAGCCGGCATGACCTTGACCCGGCCCGGCTGGAAAGCCCGGTGCACTCTCTGGCCGAGGCTGCTGAACTGGCCGGTCGCCAGTACGCGGCCCAGCAAGGGAAGAAGCGGTGGGGATGCAAGTCGCCGTCGTATTACGACCGGATGGTCTTCCTGGCGCGCGAATTTCCGGATGCGCGGTTCCTGGTGATTTGGCGCGATCCGGAAGAGATCTGCCGCAGCGTCATCCGCGCCTCCGCGACTGCCCTGTGGTTTACGCGGCCGGGCATGACGCACAAAGCGCTGCTCGCCTCCAAGGTCTTAAAAAAGCAGTGTGACCGGCTGGTGAAGATGAGAGTTGCGCTCCACCAGATCCATTATGAAGATCTGGTGAATCATCCCAGCGAGACGATGCGGGGCGTTTGCCAATTCCTGCAGGTTCCCTTCACTCCAGCGGTGGCGGTCCTGAACAAGTCGGAGCGATCGGAAGTATTCGCGGGAGCCCACCATAATCTGGCGCGCAGTGGTCAGATCGTGGCCAAGAAGGAGCGCAATGAACCGCTGCCCGCCGAACTTGCGAAAAAGGTCGAGCAATACAAAGCTCTGTGGATGGCGGACCGGGACAAAGACTGGCTTTTGACGCGGCATTTTTCCCAGGCCAGCGCCGCCAAGCCCGGAGGCGCGCAGCGCGTCACGGACCAGATCAAGTTCATGCTCCTGCGTTTGTGGGACATCGCACCGCGCATTGCATTCTCCATCCTGCCGCTGAGCGCCTGGCAGACCTACCGCCGGCTTAAGTACAAGGATGCAGAGTGGGTCCATCGTCAGATTACAACCAAGCAGACCACGCTGCGCAAGCACTGACCCGGATGCCGAACGCCTCGCGACAATCGAGCCAGGCCTGCGCCGTGCGCCTCGGCAAGCTGGTGCTGCAGTCCATGAGCATGGAGGATCTGCTGACCCACAGCGGCCACGAACTCAAGCATGTGGCCACCGTGAACAGCGAAATTTTCACCTACGCTCACGAGAATCCGGCGTACGAAGCGATCCTGCGCCGCACTGTCAACACCATCGATGGACGCATCGTGCAGTGGTTTTGCTCGCTGCTTTATCCGGGAAAGACGCTGCGCAAGCTATCCGGCTCGGACTTTATCTACAACCTGGCCGATCATGCGAGCGCACGGCAAGAGCGCCTCTTCCTGCTCGGGGCCGAATCGGAGTCGAACCGCGGTACGATCGAAGTACTGAAGAGGCGCTGCCCCGGCCTGATGGTGGAGGGATATTCTCCAAGATTCTGTTCGAACATCGAAGACCGGGAATGGAATGAGGAAATTCTGGGAAGAATCGCCCGCTTTGAACCGAAGCACCTCGCCGTCTGCTTCGGACCGGTCAAGCAGGAGATGTGGATCACTCAGAATCGAGATCGCCTGGTGCAGCTTGGAGTACGGGGAGCCTATGGCCTGGGCGGAACCCTGGATTTCGTCTCAGGCAGAAAAAAGCGCGCGCCGCGATGGATGCAGCTGGCTGGAGTTGAATGGCTATTCCGCTTGTTCACTGAGAAAGGGCGCCTGCGCAGAACGGGCAAGATGTTCAAGATGCCCTATTTCATCCTGAAGTTCTTCCAGCGGGAAAGCGAAATGCTCGGGCAATCGGGAAGTGTTGGACCGCAGATGTCAGGGGCACGGGAGTGCTAGAGACTTTCCCCGCCTTGGTGCGTAGAGTATTCGAGCATAGGGAAGACGCGTTTGGGGAGAGCATTCGATTGAATCGCGGGAAATTCAGAACCCAGGCCCAGGGAAACGAGGGCATCGCCAGGGAAAGATACGTCACCATCAGCGTCGATGACGGACACCCCACGGATCTCCGTACCGCGGAATTGCTGCATAAGTACGGGCTGACTGCCACCTTCTATGTTCCCGGATCCAATTTTGAACGAGTGCTGATGACCCGGTCGCAGATACGGGACATCGATCGGCAATTCGAAGTCGGCAGCCACACCCTGAGCCACATTCGGCTCACTCAGATGTCGCAGCAGAGAGCCTGGCAGGAGATTACGGACGGCAAGAAGGATTCGGAAGATACGCTGGGCCACGAAGTGATTGCTTTCTGTTACCCGGGCGGCAAGTTCAACCGCCGTATCGCTCGACAGGTCGAAAAGGCCGGGTTCCTGGCGGCGCGCACTTGCCGGTACTTTCTGACTGATTTCCCGCGGGATCCCTTTTGCTGGGATATCAGTACATATGCCAATACGTACCCGGCGTATGTGCAGGTGCGGCATTGCTTGCTGGAATCCCATTTCTCCGGGGCCTACCGGTACCTGACAACGTTCAAAGCCCGCGTGCCGTGGGTGGCGCAGTTCATCTGCGCCTTAGACGATGTAGCCCGCAACGGTGGCATGGCCCATCTTTATTTCCATAGCTGGGAGATCGATCAGAACGGCGAGTGGGACAAGCTCGAGGAACTGTTCAAGATCATTTCCCAGCACGGGCTGACTCCGGTCACCAACGGCTATCTGTACCGTTTGTGGCATGAACGCCGGGGAAAGCTGGTCAGTTCTCCGCTTCCAGCATGATCGGCTTGGCTCCGATATTGAGGGGACGTCCCGAAGAGAGCGGTGTGGTTGTGCCCGCCAAGTCTTTGTAGTCGCGATACTCGGGGGAAGGGGTAAAAGAACTGCCGCCCCTGAAGTTCCAGACGATCAGCGCACGGCGTCCGCTGCGCTCAATAAACGGGCAGGTGACGACGCCTTCCCTGGGAGTGCACATGGCGCTGAAACGGCCTCCCACCAGCCAGTCCATCATCGTTTTATACGCCACGCTGTACTCGGGATTGCGGCCGATGGTGGTGTTGAAGAAGAACCACCCGAGGTGCCGCGCGCCGAAAGCGAAGTGGATGATGTGCCAGCGAGCCATCGCGCCAATGCAGGCATCGGTATTGTCATCGCAGGCAAAGCGGACGGGATCGAAGTTAGTTTCCGTATTCATCCATGGAGTATCGCTCCACCCGCTGGTATTGTTCTTCAAATTGACCATTTCCTTGATGGCGCTGAAACGGGCTTCCGGAAGCTTGTTGAATAAATAGAGGTGAAACGAGTAGATGTCGGAGAGGCGGCCTTTGCTGTTCTCCTGGTTCAGCCAGTCCCGCATCCAGTCGGTATCCGCGCGGCTGACAGGCGGAGTCAGAATGACCGCGTTCGGCACTTTGCTGCGAATGATCGCGACCGCGGACGCCATCAGATCGTAAAGTTGGGGAACGCTGCCGCCCCAGAAATGTTTGGCATTGGCTTCGTTCCAGAGCTCCCAATATTTGATGGTGTCCTTGACGCAGTGACCTGCCGGTGAGCAGTGATCCACCAGCGCGTTCACGAAGTCATTGAACGTCGGACTGCCCTTTGAGCCGAGGTCGTCCGGAGGATAAGGCGAACCCCAGGCGCGTTCGCATTCTCCCTTGGTGTCCCAGCAAGGGGTATAGCCGAAGGTATACATGACCTCCCGCGGCTGATGAGCGGCGATCGCATCCAGATAGCGATCCAAGAGCCGCCAATTGTAATTTCCGCGTCCGGGATTCAGAAGATGCCACTGCACCTGTGAATCCCAAAGCCGGATCAATCCGGGCTGGGCGATGGTCGCGGGCCAGGTAACATCGGGGCAGTTTGTCGCCTTGCCCGTGCCGCACTGAAAGCCGAAGCTGGAAAGAGTGATGGTCGAGCCGGCGCCTTTTTCCGCAGTTCGGGTCGCTTGCCCCGCCGCGCCTGCCGCCACCAGCGCCAGAGCGCAGACGAGACTCTGTTTCAACAGAGAGAACATAGAGATTCCTCGCAACACAGGACTCCCGGCATTGTGTAAGCCCGGAGTTCTGTTTTAGCACTGTTTGCAGCTGTTAGCAGTCCCAGGTTCGAACCGCCACCGTCCCCCAATACTTTACGAGAGGGTACAACAACGTATGATGCACAGCGATAACACAACCTGTCCAGCAAGTGGGAGCGCAACGAAATACGACTTGAACGACTTCCGCCGCAGGACATCTCCGTCGGCCACAACCTTGATTCGCACTGCTTTCAGCTTCGCTCTCCTGTGTGCGCTGCTGCTTCTTGCCGCTGTTCCCTCCCCGGCCCAGACCGAAGTCGTGCTCTACAATTTCACGGGTACGCCCGATGGATCCAACCCTTACGGGGGACTTACGCTGCATAACGGCAATCTATTCGGGACGACATCCGCGGGCGGCCAGTATGGATTTGGGAGTGTGTACGAGCTCACTCCCAACGGCAGCGGCGGCTGGTCGCAGACCGTGCTCTACAGCTTTTGCCCTCTTTTCCCCAACTGCACGGATGGTCAGACTCCAACCTACTCAAGCCTGCTGTTCGATAACAGCGGGAATCTCTACGGCACCACGTTTCAGGGCGGCACGACCGGAGATGGCGTGGTGTTCAAACTGAGCCTTTCGGGAGGAACCTGGACCGAGAGCGTGCTCTACAGTTTTCTGGGGAAGCCCGACGCTGCAAACCCGGTCAACGGGCTAATCATGGATAAGGCCGGCAATTTGTACGGCACGGCCTACGCCGGCGGGGCATTCGATAACGGAGCGGTATTCGAGCTGAGTCCGACCGTGAGCGGCACTTGGACCGAGCGGGTTATTGCCAGCATCAATAGCCTCTATGGCGGTCTGGTGATGAACAACTCGGGATACATCTTCGGCACAACGAGTACGGCAGTGTTTGCGCTGGTGCCCAGCGGCAGCACCTGGACCCGGTACACGCTGTTCTCCTTCGATCCGGCACAGGCCGCTACTCAGGGTTCCAGTCCAAACGGAACGCTGGCGATTGACAGTGCCAACAACCTGTACGGCACCACGCAAGCCGGCGGCACAAACAATCTGGGGGTTGTTTACAAGCTGAGACCCACGTCGACTCCGGGGAAGTTTTCAGAGAGGATTCTCTACAACTTTGGCGGCAATGGCACCCAGCCCTTTGCAGGCGTGGTGCTGGATTCTGCCGGAAACCTCTTCGGAACGACCACTGCGGGCGGAAAGAACAATGCCGGAGTCATTTACCAGCTTTCTCCGACTTCCACGGGCGCCTATCAGGAAAAAGTGATTCAAGCTTTCAAAGGCACCAACGGAGCCGTTCCGTATGCCGGAGTGATTCTGGACAGCCAGAATTACATTTACGGCACGACTTTCTACGGTGGAGCGAATGGAATGGGCACGGTGTATGTTGCCAATGCGCACGCTGCCTTAACGACGGCAACGGTGACCTCTTCGTTGAACCCGTCGAAAGTTGGGGACGGGGTGACATTCACCGCAACGGTCACTTCACCGGTCGGTCCGCCGCCGGACGGCTCCATCGTGGTCTTCGAGCCGATCGGACAGGCGCCGATGATCAATGGGGTGGCCAGCTATACAACCTACGCTCTGCCGGCCGGGACGACCAAGATCAACGCCGCGTACTTCGGCGATCTGAACTTCGTGTGGACCCGGTCAGCGCCGCTGTACCAGAACGTATCGCCGTAACTGAACCGCTCTTGAATCAAGGGGGCTGGAGCCAGAAATCCCAGCCCTGTTTTTTACGCGCAGCGATTCGTTAAGTTGTCAGTCCCTTCCCTGGTGTCTGCTACTTCATGGGCTCGAGTATGCGAATGAACTTCAAGCACTGGGCGGTTGCACTGGTCCTTACAACAACTCCGTTCCTCGCGCAGGCGTGTCCCGTGGGCGCTGACTGCCAGCCGGGTACGATCACAGGTCCCTTTACTGCATCACAGGCAGCCGAATTCAGCACAACTGCCCCGTTCGCCATATGCCAGTCGATCGCATGTACGACGGGCATTTGGAGCGGCAACCAGATCGAAGGCATCGATGCTCAGCAGAACATCGGGACCTCGGCCCAGTTCTATGACAACAACGGCCCTAACATCGATGACAATATCGCGGTCGGCCCGACAGTGAGCGGCCAGAACGGGCAGGTGCTCGAGTGGGTGAATGCGGCCTACATCCAGGCCTTTGACAAAGTTACCGGACAGCCGATCTTCACCACCGGCGGGACCACAGCCGTACCGGTGAGCGTGGGAATCCTGTGGTCGCCGGTAAGCCAGCCGGAATGCCAGAGGAATCCTGCTGGAAATGTGCAAGTGATCTTCGATCGGGTGGACAATGTCTTCGTCATAAGCCGCCGCGTTGTGTACACCGACGGCTACGGCATTCACCGGTCTGCGTGGTGCATCGCCGCGAGTTCGGGTAGCGATCTCTCGAGCCCCGCGATCCAATGGTACGCGTACGAATACAAGTTGAGCTCGGTAATCCCGTGTCTGCCGAGTTCAAACAACTGCACCACCGGAGCGTACTACTACTATTTTCCCGACTGGCCCCGGATCGGCACCTGGTCGGACGGCTTCTACATCACGTTTGATTTGCAGGACCCCACCGCGGGATACGTGGAGTCTGGATTCGAGGCGTGTCAACTGGATCGCGCCGCCATTGTGCAAGGCCGGCCCTCGCTTCCCATAACTTGTTACGCCTACCTGGTTCCCTCGACTCAAAGGCCATCGCTGATTCACTCGGTCGACGTCGCTGACATCGACAGTTCTCTTCCGCCACCGGCGGGCGAGCCCGAGTATTTCCTGGCGATCGTCAATCCCAGCAATTCCCAGCAGGGATTCAGCGGCCTGCGTTACTGCACAAGCCAGACGACGCCCTGCATCTCGAACTATCTGGCCTCCTTCACGTGGGGAGCAAACGGATTCGCCGGACCCAAATTCGTCCGCGTGAATTCCTACACGCCGGGCTGTTACAACACATCGGCGGCCAACCGGGAGAGCAATACCTTCTGCGTGCCGGAGCCGAGTACAAATCCACTGACCATCGGAGCGTACGGATCGCCGACCTGCGGAAATTACAGCACGCCGTGCCTGGATTCGCTCGGGGACCGGATGGCGAATCGCCTCACGTACAACAATCTGAATTCCTCGCCCGGCAACGAGTACCTCACCGCCTCGCATGTGGTGATGGAAAGTGCTTCGAATCAGCGCACAGGGATTCGTTACTACGTGCTTAAAGTGGCCGCCGGGACTGCTTCTGTCTCCATCAACAGCGGGACGGCGGCGTTTCCTGACTTGCAGGATCCCAATGGCAACCTGTTTTACTTCATGCCCAGCGCTGCCCTGGATAGTAACGGCAACCTGGGCATTACTTACACCACATCCGGGCCGTTCTGCGGCACATGTCAGGCCCAGAGCCACCCGGCGGTGTATTTCGATGTGCTGCCGCGAGGCGCAGCCAGCTTTGACGCGCCTACTCTCATCGTCCAAGGAACGGCCGACGAGCAAAACACAGGGCGATACGGTGAGTACGCGGCGACCGTGATCGACCCCTCCGATAATCTAACTTTTTACGGGGTGGGCGAGTACTTCAACACCAGTGAAAGCGGTACATCTAATTGTTCCCAGCCCGCTGCCAACTGTTTCACCTGGCAGACCCGCATCTTCCGGGGACAGTACGGGCTTGATTTCTAACCCGTACTCCGGCCGAAGTAATACCGAGAAGGATAATCATGGAACTCAAAAGTTGGGCCCTGGCGTTAGCATTCTTAAGCACTCCACTACTTGCACAGGCGTGTCCCGCCGGCACCGATTGCCAGACGGGAACGATGAGTGGTCCATTTACCGCGGCGCAAGTCGCGGAGAACACAACTACCGCTCCGTTCCCCATTTGCACATTGACTTGCACTTCGGGATCCTGGACTGGACTTTCCGTTGAAGGCATCGATGCCCAGCAGAATGTAGGAGGCGCATATCAGTTCTATGATATGGCGCCGAATCTGGACGAGAACATTGCCGTAGGTCCGACCGTGACGGGGCAGAACGCCCAGGTGGTGGAGTGGGTCAATGGGGCTTATATCCAGGCTTTCGATAAAGTGTCGGGCCGGCCTATCTTCACCAACACGAGCGGCGGAAGTACCGCCGTTCCGCAAAACGTTTCTGCTTTATGGTCCGCGACGTCTCAACCCGAGTGCCAGGGCAATACGGCCGGCAATGTGCAGGTCATCTACGATCGTCTGGACAAGGTATATGCGATCAGCCGGCGTGTAAGCTACACAGCCAGCAACGGCGTCAAGCAGTATGCCTGGTGCGTTGCTGCCAGCTCCAGCAGCGATCTCTCCAATCCCAATACAAAGTGGTACGCCTACGAATACAAGATGAGCTCGGTAATTCCCTGCGTTCCGAGTTCCAGCAACTGCTCGACCGGGACGAACCGGTACTACTTCCCGGATTGGCCGAGGTTCGCTACCTGGTCAAACGGCTTTTACATCACCTTCGATCTGCAGGATCCGACTTCGGGGTATGTGGAATCCGGAATCGAAGCCTGCCAGTTGGACCGGGCCAGCATTGTGCGCGGAGCTCCCTCCCAGGCGATGAAGTGCTACGCCTACCTGGTTTCTCCCACGCAACGGCCAAGTCTTATCCACTCGCTGGATGCGGCAGACATCGACAGCCCAACGCTTCCGCCGAGCGGCGAGCCTGAATATTTTCTCTCCATCGTCAATCCCAGCAATGCGCAGCAGGGACAGTCAGGCTTGCACTATTGCACCAGCCAGTCGACATTGTGCTACTCGAATCAGCTCGCACTGTTTACCTGGGGATCGAGCGGCCTGGTTGGCCCCAAGTTCATAAGCGTGAATCCCTATACGCCGGGCTGTTACAACACCTCGGCAGCGAATCAGGAGACCAATACTTATTGCATTCCGGAGCCAAGCACAAATACCTCCACCATTGGTCCCTATGGAAGCCGGACTTGCGGGAACTACTTCACTCCCTGCCTGGATTCGCTGGGCGACCGCATGGCAAATCGCCTGGCGTACAACAATCTCTCTTCAACCATCGGCGGCGCCTATCTCACCGCCGCGCATGTGGTCATGGAAAATGCCAGCAACCAGCGGACCGGCATCCGTTATTACATCCTCAAGCCGTCCTCCGGCAATGTGACAGTATCGGTCAACAGCGGCGGTTCCGGGCCCGCCGATTTGCAGGATTCGAGCGGCCGGCTGTATCTCTTTATGCCCAGTGTTGCCTTGGATAAGAATGGAAACCTCGGGATCACCTACAACACGTCAAGCACGATATCGCACCCGGCGATCCGCTTTGACGTGCTCCCGCACAATGCGCTGACCTTCGACTTGCCCCACCTGATCATGCAAGGCTCGGCAGACCAGATGAATACCAACCGCTGGGGGCAGTATGCGGCCACGGTTTTGGATCCTTCGGATAATTTGACGTTCTACGGGGTCGGAGAGTACTTCACCACGAATCAAGCCGGATCCTCGAATTGCACCGTCCCGGCTTCGAATTGCTATACCTGGAGAACGCGCATCTTCCGAGGTGAATACGGCCTGCAGTTCTAGTTGGGGATCGCGATTTCGAGTACGCCAATAAACTTTTCAGCGGCTGGACGAGTCGTCCCAGCCGCTGAAGTCTCTCGTCTGTTTCGTCCTCCCTCGAACGAGCCTTCCGCCTTACCCTATCCAAGGCTCACGTTTCCGGTCTTCGCCTGCAGGACTTCTACCTGGCAGCTTCGAACATCACCGGAATCACTCCAATTTTAGTGACTTGTCCGGATGAGATTGCGGTCGTCGCGCCGCCATTGGTCCCGTTGAAGGACCTGTAATCCACGTACTGGGAAGCGGGAGTGTAGTTGCTGCTGCCGGCCGTATTCCACACGATCAGAGCGGAATGGCCGTTGGATTCGATTAGCGGGCAAGTCCATACCGTCCCGCTGGTGTTGCTGCAGGAGGCGGTGAAGCTTGAACCCGCCAGCCATTTCATCATGGTGTAGTAGTACGAGTCATAGCCGCCGCTGGCGATGCTGGGCCAGTCAAACCATCCCACCTGGTAGGCTCCGCCGGCGCCGCCCTGGTAGGCGTACTGCAGGACGTGCCACCGGACAAGTTGGCCGCGACAATCCGCACTGGTGTACTGAGAAGAACAGACATAGGAGTTGACGATAAAATTCGTCTCGGTGTTCATCCAGGGAGTGTTGGTCCAGCCGGCGCTGTTTTTCGCATCCACCATCTTCTTGATCACCCGCATCTTTTGCTCGGGCGTATAGGTGCTCAGGTAGAGATGGATACCGTAGTAATCGGAGAGTCTTCCCTTGGTGTTCTCCAGATTCAGCCAACTGCTCATCCAGTCGGATTTTCCGCCGCATACTGGAGGCGTGGAGGTAATTGCCCCGGGAACGTTATTGCGGATGATGGCAACGGCGGGCTTAAACATGTCGTAGAGTTGTTCCTGCGTTCCCGTCCAGAACTGAGTCAGGTTGGCTTCGTTCCACAACTCCCAGTACTTAATATAGGTTTTGACGCAATTTCCCTTGGCCGAGCAATGTTGCGTCAGGGCAGTCACGAAGTGATTGAAGGTGGCGCTACCGCTGCTGGTAAGGTCCACCGGCGGGCTGGTCGACCAGTAATGTCCGGTGCCCAGAGTGCCGGTGCAAGCCGCGCTGGCCACGAAGCAGGGAACGTGCCCGAAGGTGTAGATCACTGTCGTCGGCTGGTGGGCGGCGATCATGTCCAGCCACGTATCCAGTTTCTTCCAATCGTAGGTGTTGCTCGATAGTTGGATCAGAGCCCAGTTCGTGCCCGAATCCCACAGGCGAACGGTTCCGGGCTGGGAGTTCGTACTGATCCAGTTCCCATTCGCCCCGCAACTGCTGGCGCTGGTACTGCCATCGTTGATGCACTCAAAACTCCAACTGGAGATTTGCAGGGGGCGGTTGAACATGGGGACGCCGGTGATTTGCGCGCCGGAAGGCAGGGCGGTCCCAAATATGGCTGCGGTGATTAAGATAAAGAATGAGTATCGGACTGCTGATGATGGACGCATTGGGGGATCTCCTGAAAATGCCTGAGCCAGCCAGTGAGAAGCCCCCGTTCCGCAATCCGGGCCGCCCTCTTGTCTGTTCAGTTTCTACTTGAACGAAGTGCGCCAATCTTGGGTCCGAGCCGATGGTCCGCTGCCCTCGTCGGTATGCAGCGTCTGGAACTGCCGGCCGGATCGATTTCCTGTACCTTGAGTATCTTTGTTCCAGCGTATTGGGACTAGGTCACAAAGGTTCATGCCGCGGAGGGGCGTTGAGCCCGCCTGTACGGGCAAAAGAACAGGGGTGGCGGCGGGGGCGGGGATTCTACCGGGGCGGGAATTACAAGGGAAGCCGCCCTGCGGCGGCCTCTCCCTTGTTCTTTGTTCTTTGAAATCGTGCCGGGAACTACTGCTCCAGCAGGAATGGCTCGGGACCAATATTGATGGTCTGACCCGCCGTTACACTGGTTTTGGCCCCCGTCAAGTCGAGGTAATCGACATACCCGCTGGGGACGGTATAGGGTGTGCCGGACTCCTTCGGAGTCCACACCCATAAAGCGGAAGTGCCGTTCGCTTCCACGAAGGGCGCGGTCCAGGTGGACGCTCCGTTGGCCGCCGTGAATGACGCCGCAGCCGTGTAGTGGCCCCCCACCGTGTACTGCATGGCATTGGAATAGGCGGTTTCGTACTGGGGGTTCTGCAGGTTCGAACCGATGGTTTGGTTCCACTTGTACCAATCCAGCGTGGATGCACCCCAGGAATCGTGCAGAATCTGCCAGCGCACGATCTGACCCGTACAGTCGTCTGCGGTGTAGGAGCAGGCGAAGGTCATGGGATCGAAGTTGGTCTCCGTATTTGCCCACGGCGCTTTGTCCCAGGGCGGGTTGGCCGCCAGCAAACTCAGAAAGGCCCCACTGGAGACAGTCCATTTATCTTCCGGGGTGATCGGAAGCGAGTTATCGATCAAGTAGGCGTGCCAGTCGACCCAGTCCGAAATGCGCCCATTGGCATTCTCCAGATTGAGCCATGCCTGCAACTCCGACTGTGCCGATGCGGTGACCGATGGCGTGAGAATGACAGCTTGCGGCACGTTCTGGCGAATGATGCCTGCGGCTGGGGCAAGCATCTGGTATAGCTGGTCCGCCGTGCCCGTCCAGTGCGCTGCCAGATCCCACTCGTTCCACATCTCGTAATACTTGATGTATTTGCTTACGCAATTGCCTGCGGGGCTGCAGTGCGTGATAAAGGCCGTCACGAAATCGTTGAACGTGGGGCTGCCACTCGCAGTCAGATCACTTGGCGGCGAATTCGTGCCGTTCGGCGAGACCGTTGGCTTTGTGCATGTGGATGTATCCACGGTATCCCAGCACGGGACCCAGGAGAAGACCTGGATCACCGCCACACTATGCATTTCAATGGTGTCCAGCCACTCGTCCAATACGCCCCACTGGTAAGACCCGGCAACGGTCGGTTCTAAGCTTGCCCACGATGTTCCGGTGTCATGGAGCCGAAGCACTCCTGGTTGTTGGCCTTGGGTCGTGGGCCAATTGATCCCGGTATTGCCTTTGCAATTCGCGACGGTCCCGATTCCGCACTGCATTCCAAAGCTGAAAGCGGAGACGAAGCCGGGTCGGGGTGTGGGAGGCGGCCCCGCCGGTGGCGGCGGTGGAGGCGAGATATGGCTGCTGGACGGACTACCCCCGCAGGCCAGAAGAAAGAGGAGCAGCATCAGGGGAAGAATTCGCGCCGCGCTCGACACATTCGAGCCCGCGCGGTTTACGCATTTAAGCATTCGTTGTACTCCCGGGCAGATCTGGAGTTTTGCTGGATCTGTTAACCCGCCAGATTGGGCAAGGTTGCGCGGCCACAAGTACATAGCGGTCCCCGAACTAAGCTACTCGGTTCGACCGCCAGGCTGGAACGTGACCAAAGGGCTTCACTGCGATGTGCAATATTCTACAACGGGAAGGCCCGAACGGTTCTCGATGTACCGCTAACCCGATTTAAATCAAAGACATGCGGCAATTCCTGACGGGTTAAGAATTGCACTACCCAAAGCCCCGGAGTTTGCAGTATTCTTCTGCGACTCGCATTCGGGCTCTCTGATTCAGGATCACTCAGGATCAATCATGATGAATACTCCATTCGACACAATCGAGAGCGCACAGGAATTCCTCGCGCTCTTGCGCGAAGCCGTGGACGAGGCCAAGAACAACGCCGCCGCCGATATCGCGGCTGAGGCCGATCTAAGTACCCCGCGACGCCTCGATGCGCTTCGCCTGGTGACTTATAAGCTCGACAAGCTCGACCAGCACGTAAAGGTGAGCTGCCGCCTGCTCAATGATCTCCGCACGCTTCGCCGGCTTCTTCTGGAGGAGCGCTCACAGCGACTGAGCGAGGAAATGGTCACCGGCGACTGAGACTTAGGGGAGCTATTACTTTTCCGGCGATTTATAGTAGGCTAGGAAGGCCGAACTTTTGAGTGCTTTGGCTGGATTCATTAAGCTGCGCGGGTCTTGGATGTATTTCGATGTTACTCTGTAATAACTTCTTAAATCTTAAGCTGGTTCCATTCTGCTGCTTCCCCCGACCGCTGCACGCTTCGTGCGCTAGTACGAGGGGAGGTTCCTGCAGTAACATCTAATAGACGATTTCCCGGCAATCATTGCAATTTCCGAACGGCAGTGGTGGCTTATTGTGTGGGCAAGGCCAACTACTCACCCTGGGGTAATTACTACGGTTGGTTCTATGAAACGGATATAACCTACCAGATGACTATGGATGGCCAAACAAGCGAGAAATTGAGCATGGAACAAGTTCTGACTAAAGTACAGACCGCGTTTAAATCGGCGTTCGACATTGATCCGCGAAGCGTGACCTTGGACACGACGCCGGATGCGGTCCCGGCCTGGGATTCGATGGGACACGTCACCCTGGCGAGCAGCCTGGAACAGACCTTCGGACTCACTTTTGATGTGGACGATCTCATGGAAATGGAAAACGTGCGGGAGATTTGCAGGATCGTACAGTCGAAGCTGGGCGGGGCTGGAGATGCACAAGTCTCCTGAGAGTAATTTTGCGGCGTGCCTGGTCGAGCGGCTCGGCGGGAATTCGTCCCTTATTGATGCGGCGACCAACGAAAGTATCCACGCTGGCGCGATCGCCGGTTTAATTCGAGGATTCGCAGCAGGCTTCCTGGCCCGAGGTCTCCGCCCCGGTGACCGGGTGGTGATCAGCTGCGGCGTATCTCCCGCAAGTGCCTTGGCGTATTTGGGGGCCATGTACGCGGGGTGCGTGCCCGTGCCGGTCGACGAGCGGACCCTGGCTGCTTCCGGAGAACAGGTAGCCGCGAAATCGGGGGCGAAGGCGGCATGGGCTGAGAAACCCGCGGAATGCAAGTGGGCCGCGGAAAGAGGCCTGATTCTAATCAGAGAGAGTTTCCCTCCCTCTTCCGAGGCAGCCGGTCCGTTTCCTGCGGCGAAGAGTCATCTGGCGGCACTGATGCCCACGTCCGGTTCCACCGGGACGCCGCGCCTGGTCATGGTTACGCACGGCAACCTGATGGCGAATACCGAAGCCATCATCCGCAGCCAGCGTCTTGGCTCGGACGAAAAGGCCATGCTGATCATGCCGGTCAGCTACTGCTTCGGGGCCAGCGTGCTGCACACTCATCTATACCAGGGCGGTGCGGTCGTATTTGACTCGCGCTTCATGTTCCCCGACAAGGTGCTGCAAGCGATCAATACCTATCAGTGCACTACGTTTGCGGGAGTGCCCACGGTGTACAGCATCCTGCTGCGGCGCTCCAACCTGCGATCGATCCCGCTTCCAACTCTGCGGCGATTCCTGCAGGCCGGTGGCGCGCTGGCGCCGGAGAATATTGCTGAATTTCGCCAGATGGCTTCCGGGCCGGAATTTTTCGTCATGTACGGGCAGACGGAGGCCACCGCCAGGATCTCCTGCTTTGCCGCCGATGGACTCAGCGAAAAACTGGGCAGCGTTGGAGCTCCCCTGGACAATCTGCGAATCCGTGTCGCCGACGATCAGGGCAGGGAACTGCCCCTCGGGCAAACCGGAGAGATCCAGGTTTCGGGTCCCTCGGTGTGCGCCGGCTATCTCGATGAGCCGGAAGCCACGCAGCAGAAATTTGGCGGCGGTTGGCTTCGCACTGGGGATTTAGGCTGCCTTGATGAGCAGGGATATCTATGGCTGAAAGGGCGTACCAGCGAGTTCATCAAGATTCGGGGAGTGCGGGTGAGCCTGGCGGAAGTGGAAGCCAAAGTAATGGCCGTGCCCGGAGTCGGAGAATGCGCGGCCGCCGCAGTTCAGCATCCTGAGGCCGGCGAGGCGCTGGCGTTGTACGTGGTGAAGGACGGGCCTTCCGGCAATGGCAGCGACGCGCTGCTCGAGCGAGTTCGGACCGCCCTGCCCCCTCATTGGACTTGTATGTCCGTGAAGCTGGTCGCGAAGCTGCCGAGAACCTCCAATGGCAAAATTGCGCGCGCCCGATTGCAGGCGTTTGCATGAGCACTCTCGCTGAAGTCGAACAGGGAATCGAAGACCTGCTGACCCAGCCGCCTTATGGCATGGATCCGCGGCAGAAGCAGTCCGCCCTGCTTTCTGTGCTCAAGAAAGAGCTCGCCTACGGCTGCGAGCGCAATCCGCAATATCGCCGATATGTGGAGCATTGGCCGGTCAACTTCAGCGCCGCGGAGCGGATTGCCGATCTGCCTTATCTGCCGGTGGGAGTGTTCAAGTCGGATCCACCCCTGTCCTTGGTGGCGGCTCAGGACGTGAAGCGTACCTTAGCCTCCAGTTCGACGACAGGCCAGATGCCCAGCCGGATTCCTCTGGATGTCGCCACCGCCCGCCGGATGTCGAAGGGGGTTATGGCGATTGTTCGCGACTTTATAGGTGCGGCACGTCGCCCATACCTGGTGATCGATACTGGCGAAAATCTGGCGTCACGGAGCCACCTTGGCGCGCGCGGGGCAGCGATTCAGGCCCTGGGTTCCTTCGCGACCGAGATCGTCTGCTGCCTCAACCCGGGAGAAGAGGCGGAGTTCAGCCTTGACCTCGAGAAACTCCTGGCCTGCGCCGCCAAGTGGAAAGACCGCGAAGTGCTGGTGTACGGCTTCACGTATGTGATCTGGCAGCAACTGGTGCTGCCGCTCCAGCAACAAGGGATCCAGCTCGAACTGGCTAATGTGCACGTCCTGCATAGCGGCGGATGGAAGCGCCTGCAGCAGCAAGCGGTTACGCGGGATGTTTTCAACCGCGGAGTCGCTGCGCTGTTTGGCTGCGCAGAAGACAGGGTGGTCGACTTCTACGGGATGGTTGAAAATGTGGGCGTGATCTATCCCGATTGCGCTTACGGCAACAAGCACGCTCCGGCATTTGCGGAAGTCATCATTCGAGATCCTCTCAGCCTTGCGCCCGTACCACCGGGGGAGCGCGGGCTCATCCAGACCTGCAGCGTGCTGCCGACCAGTTTTCCCGGATTTCTCCTGTTGACCGAGGATATGGCGGAACTGATCGCAGAAGATGATTGTCAGTGCGGAAGGCGGGGAGTAAGTTTCCGCTTCGTGGGCAGGACCCCGAAGGCGGAGCTTCGAGGTTGCGGCAATCTGGACCATTCCCGTGTTAAGCCAGCGGCGCAGAGGGATGAGGTTGCATGGGCGACCTGATCCAGTGCGTCGATACTCCGCACCAGATTGCGTGTGCGGCGCGACGGCTCCGGGAAGTTGTCCAGCGCGAGGAAATTGCTCCGGAGGTAATCCTCGACATCTTCGAACGATGGGCCGCGGCGCTGGGATCTGCGCACCTGAGCTTGGTGCCTGGCTTGGCGTTCCTGCGGCTGTGGCTTCGTCGCGGCACGTTGGAACCTCTGCTGGCGCGCGAACTCGGCCCGACTTTCCTGCGGGGAAAATGGTCGGAGGACGGACGCACGCGCCTGAAGGTATTTCCGCTAGGGATAATCGGACATTGGCCCGCCGGCAATATTGAAATTCAACCTCCGTTATCGATGAGCTGTGCGCTGCTGGGAGGGAATGCCTGTTTGGTGCGCGTGCCTAGCGGGTTGCTGGAGGTAACTCGGCAGGTGATGGAACCGCTGGGCGAAGTCGATGAAGGAGGTCGGCTGACGCGGCGAATTTCCATTGTCAGTTTCGATCATTCGCGGGCGGAGCTGAACGAGGCGATGGCCTCGGCGGTGGACGGCGCCATGATCTGGGG